>BNJU01005433.1_pt1 | contig 187008 bp, 178 predicted proteins | sample 8539281 | NCBI WGS metagenome assembly BNJU01 (sample SAMD00202456, study PRJDB9452) | human saliva metagenome | isolation source: human saliva | place: Japan | reverse complement strand
CGCGTCGGCCCGGGGGCCGGGGAGGCGGGCACAGTGACCGGGCGGTGTCGACCCGGCCCTCTGAGGGAACGGGTCGTGCGGGTCGCTTCGGCCTGCGGGCGCTGAGCAGCGCCATCCCGGAGAGCTTGTCGTGCCAGCCGCGCCCTCGGGTCGGCGGCCGCCGTGCGCATGAGCGCGATGGTGCCCAGGCCGAGCGTGGTGATGCTGACGGCCAGGATGAGATCGGCGGGAGGAACGAGCCCAGTGGTGAGGGGGTCTGGCTGCGGGCCCCAGCATGCGGATCCTGAGCAGGCGCCCTCCCAGGGACCAGCCGGTGGCGGCGATGGCCAGCCAGCGCGCCCCGACGACCAGACCCGAAGGCGATGAGCCCGCTGGTCAGGGCCGGGCGGCCGCCCACCCGCCAGATGACGGCGGTCAGGCCCCCACCAGAAGCGAGCCGATGACGAGGTCGATGACCCCGGCAACGACACGTGCCCGCACCGGGGCCGGGGGAGGCGGCGATGCGCAGCTGAGGGCGTGTGCGCGCGGCCCGGGCCGCGTCGGGCCTCGGGCCCCGGAGTCGGCCGTCTGCGCTCCGCCGTGCGGATCACCGGGGTGCTCGGCGCCGTGCCGTACGGACTGACGACGTCGGTGCGCGGCGCGTCATCGGACGGACGGGAGGACGTCGGTCGGCCCGCAGCGGTCGAGGCGCTGCTACGGGCGTCAGCAGTGATCGTCACGACCGCAACCTCCTGGGTCGACGTGACCGCCTGTCGGCGGGATGGACGAGGGAGCGCGGGGACAAACGGGCCCATACCCGTCCCAGGCGCGAGCGGTCCGCCCCATGCAGCGGACGATCGCATCTGAGGATTCCCACAACCCCCTAGAGCGTACGATGGCGGCTCCCGGAGCTGAAGACCTGAGTGTCAACTGCTCCGGCGAATCGAGGCAGATCGACCTGCGGGAAGTGAGGAGCCAGCTGCGCGGCCGCCTCCCTCCGAGTGGCCTCCCCACCCGGGGTAGCGCCCCAGGTCGCGGGCCCGGTCGAGGATCTCTCCCAGGCTCCCAGGGCCTTGCCGACGCCGGTGCGTGCGCGCCGGCGTCGGCGCCGCCAGGCCTTCCACCCCAGGACCGAGCCCACGATCATCGCGATCGCCAGGACGGAGCCTCCGACGGCGATGACCGCCGTCGGCAGACCGCCCTTGTCCTTGTCCTGGGGTCGTCGCGCTGCGGGTCCTCGTAGTTGGGGAGGGCAGCTGGGCGGGTCCCTCATTGGGCAGCGGGGGCTGGAGGACGTTGGGCTCGGGGTTGGAGACCTTCTGGGTGGTCTGCTGCTGGGGAACCTGGTCGCGGTCCGGCGTGACGTCGAAGGACACCCAGCCCAGCCCCTCGAAGGGATCTCCACCCAGGCCTTGACGTCCTCGCCGGTGACGGTCTTGGCATCGCCGTCGGTGGCCGGGTCGAAGCCCATGACGACGCGGGCCGGGATGTTGAGCGAGCGGCACATGAGCATCATGAGCACCGAGTACTGCTCGTCGTCGCCGATGAGGGAGTCGGCCTCCACCATGGAGGCGATGCGGGCGGCCCCGTGCCCGGGCTGGGAGGGGCTCTTGGTGCCGTCGGAGTAGTAGCCGTGCGCAGGCGCTGCTGGAGCGCCCGGACCTGCGCGATGGGGTTGACTCGGCCCCGACGATCTCCTTGGCCAGGGAGGCCACCGACGACGGTACCTGCTCGACCGGTCCCAGCGAGGTCTGCGCCAGCGAGGCCTTGTTGAGGGCGGCCTCGGAGGGCGCGGTGTAGGGGGCGACCCGCTCGGTGAGGACGTCGCCCGAGGCCAGGCCGCTGGTGGCGATCCCGGTGGAGGAGAACTTGTCGTAGTACATGCCCTCGCGCAGGGCCGACTGACGCGGCCCGGAGGACTCGATGCGGATCGTCTCGGGCATGGTGGGCACCCAGGGGAAGCTGTAGTCCTCGATGGTCAGGGAGGAGGTCTGCTTGCGTCCGTCGAGCCGGTTGGTCGTCAGCTGGGTCTTGTCGCCGATGCGCTCGAAGCGCGACTGGCCGTTCTCGTTCTGACCGATGTGGGGCCGACAGGCCCGTCGTAGGAGTCCAGGGCGGCGATGCGGATGCGTCCGCCCGAGGGCAGGTTGATGGGCTTCATGAGCCGGGTGTGGGCCTTGTCCGTCTCCAGGGTGCGCACCAGGGACAGGGGCTGGCGTACTCGGTCACGTCCAGCGGCGGCTGGAACAGGTCGCGCACCACCGTCCGGGAGGCGGGGGCGGCGGGGGTGAGGACCATGGCGGCCAGGGAGGTGACCAGCAGCAGCACGGCGGCGATGACCGTTCCGCGCAGGGCCGCCCGACCCAGGTCCCCGGTGGAGCGGGCGCTCGTGGCGCCCGAGGTCGTCGAGAAGGAGCTCAGGTCCAGGGCCTCGACGACGTGGCTGCGCCGCTGACGCAGGGAGCCGCAGGTCCACAGGGCCAGGATCCCGACGACGAACAGGACGCCCAGCACGGTGGGGCGCACGGTCTCCTGCCCGCCCCAGCCGATGCCGACGGCGGGCAGGCAGGTCAGGGTCAGGCCGGCCAGGACCTCACGGCCCGCCAGGATGAGGCGGGTCGCCAGCGCCGAGACCACCAGCCCGGTCATCCAGGGCAGCACCGTCATGCCGCTGAAGGAGCTCAGCGGCATCGGCACGGTCAGGGCGTCGCGCCACACGGTGATCGTGGAGCCCAGCACCGTCTTGATCGCCGCGGTCCCGGAGCCGACGTCGGTCAGCAGCCACGGGGCCACCAGGACGTGGACCAGCGCCAGGGCCGCCATGCTCGGCAGCACCGACAGGCGCAGGCGCGAGCAGAGCATGGAGGTCAGGGCGCCGATGAGCGCGCCGTAGCCGACGGCGAGGCAACCCGACCACGGAGGCGAAGATCGGCAGGAAGGGGACCGCGCCGATGGCGAGGATCCCGGGCCATGAGGACCAGCTCGAGGGCGGCGGCGGCCGGCGTGGGCGGCTTGGCGCCGCGCCGGGGAGGCAGGAAGCGGCGGGCGGAGAGCGCCGGCCGGGAGGGACGCGACAGGAGCGGTCCGGCGCCGGTGATCGAGCGGGCCTGACGAGTCGTCTCGTTGCTGTAGAGGCTGCGCGTGCGCGACGACGTCGCCGTCGACCAGGAGGAGGGCGACTCGTCCCGAGCCGCCTGGAGGGCGCGGCGGTGACCTGCGAGGGGGCCTCGGCCGGAGAGGGACGCCCCGGCCGGCGAGGCGCCCGAGATCGGGGAGCCCGCGGTGCGGGGGATGCGGTGGTGAGGGTCGTCGTGGGGGTCATAGTGCTCGCCTCAGGGCGGTGGGGAAGCTGCTCAAGACGGTCCATGTCCACGACCGGCATCGTTCCGGCGTGGTGGCGCGACAGGCCGCGCTGGCCCGCGCGCAGGGCAACGGTCACCATGGGCAGCGGGGCGAAGCCGCGAGCCCGGGCCAGCACGGCGCGGTCGACCCTGCTGGCCGGTGACGAGGACGACGATAGAGGCATCGGGGTGCGCCGTGCAGGCGTGTCGCACCAGGAGGTCGCAGCCGAAGTCGTCCTCACCGGTGCTCAGCAGGCAGGACGTGTCCAGCATCCGCAGGGCGGAGGAGGTGGGCAGGGCCCCGATCTGGGTGATGAAGCGGACCTCGCGCCCGTCCTGGATCGCGTCCATGGCCAGTGAGCAGGCGATGGACACCGCGGTCTCGAAGTCCTCCTCGCCGGCGTAGTCGTCCTGGCGGGTGGACAGCAGGACGAGCAGGCTGGAGCGGCGGGTCTCCTCGAACTGACGCACCATGAGCCGGCCGGTGCGGGCCGTGGTGCGCCAGTGGACGTTGCGCCGGTCATCGCCGGGGACGTACTCGCGCAGGGCGTGGAAGGCGACGTCGGAGCTGGACAGGTCCTGGGTGACGGCGCCCTCGATGTCCTCGCAGGACGCCGTGCAGGACCGTGCCCAGGCGCACGGTACGCGGGTGGATGTGGATGTGCTGCGGGGTGCTCAGGGAGCGCTCGCGCTGGAGCAGCCCCACCGGGTCGCGCTGGACCGCCAGGACCGGACCGACGGTGACGATGCCGCGGCGCTGCGTGGGCAGGACGAAGCCGCGCTCGTGGACGGCCCTGGGGGTCAGGGGTCGGGCACGACGAAGACGGCGCGCCCCGGCCCCACCGGCATCTCCATGCGCGAGGGCAGCAGCGGCCGGGTGCGGGGGTTGGTGACGGTCAGGCGGATGAGGGCGTGGTCGCCCACGGTGACGCGGGGACTCGAGCAGGTTGTGGTTGACCGAGTAGCCGCGGCGGGGGATGAGCCACAGCCAGGCGCTCACCGCGACGATGCCGACGGCGGCCGCGGCGCTCCACGCCTCCTGCCAGCCCATGACGGCCCCGGTCAGTCCGCAGGCCGCCAGCAGCACCAGGCCGCCCCATCCGATCGGGGTCACGGTGTGCAGCAGCCAGCGCAGCGGCCGCAGCCGACCGCGGCCAGCTGCGGCCAGTCGGGACCGCGAGGGCCTGGCGCTCAGGGCCTCGCTCGTGGAGGTCGACGACGCGGCCGATGCCGCGGGACTGCGCGGACGCCGGCGCCCCCTGAGGACGTGGGGGCCGCGGCGGAGGAGGCGGATGCGTGGACCCGCCCGCCGAGCCCGGACGGGCCTGGCGGGCAGGTTTCTGCGACGTCGTCTGAGGCGTCATGCGGCTCAGTCGCGGGTCGTGGGGGCGGGGACCTGGGCCAGGGCGGCGGTGATGACGCCGGAGGCGGTGGCGCCGGTGAACTCGGCGTCGGGGTCCATGACCAGGCGGTGGGCCCACACGACCTCGGCGAGGTCCTTGACGTCGTCGGGCAGGACGTAGCTGCGGCCCTGGGAGGCCGCCCACACCCGGGCGGCCCGAGCCATGCCGATGGCGCCACGGGTGGACACGCCCATGCGGGTCTCGTCGGCTGCACGCGTGGCCTCCACCAGCGCCCCGATGTAGTCCAGCACCGAGTTCTCGATGTGGTTCTCCGCGGCCAGGTCGGCCATGGAGGCCACCACGGAGGAGGCCACGACCGCGGACAGGCTCTTGGAGCGGTCCGGGTGGGCCGAGCTCGACAGGATCCGGGTGAGCGCCTCCCGGTTGGGGGTAGCCCACGGAGGTCTTCATCGAGGAAGCGGTCGAGCTGGGCCTCGGGCAGGCGGTAGGTGCCGGCCTGCTCGATGGGGGTTCTGGGTGGCGATGACCATGAAGGGACGCTCGGTCGTGTGGCGCACGCCGTCGACCGTCACCTGGGACTCCTCCATGACCTCCAGGAGGGCCGACTGGGTCTTGGGGCTGGCCCGGTTGATCTCGTCGGCCAGAACGATGGAGGAGAAGATCGGGCCGGCGTGGAAGTCCCAGGTGCCGGTCTTCTGGTCGTAGATCGTCACGCCCGTGATGTCGCTGGGCAGCAGGTCGGGGGTGAACTGGATGCGCGAGTGCGTCCCCTGCACCGAGGCCGCCAGGGCCCGGGCCAGGGCGGTCTTGCCGGTGCCGGGGGCGTCCTCGAGCAGGAGGTGGCCCTCGGAGAGCATGGTGGTCAGGGCCAGCTTGATTACGTCCTCCTTGTCGAGCAGCGCCTGACCGACGTTGTTGACAATGGTGGAGAAGGCGTCAGCGAACCATGTCGCGTTCTCGGGAGTCATCGGCATGGAATCAATGATCCTTCGGGTGGAGAGAGGTGGGTGTGACTTGTTGCGTACTGGGCATCGATCCGGTTAATGAACCGGTTATTGCTGGGTGCAGGTGATGGTCTGGTCCCAGTTCGGCGTCCTGTGGGGGAACTTGTGCCGGGCGTAGCCGTTCTTATCGAGGGCGATCTCTCCTCGTTCCAGGCGGGCTGCCAGTTCCAGGTGTCCCAGTACCAGTAGCCGCAGGACACGGTGCTGTTGGGGTTTCCGGAGATGTCGAAGACCATCTGGTAGCAGGTGCCCCAGGGGCCGAAGGGGTGGCACCTCTGCGTGTAGTCCACGTAGAACTGCTGCTCGGTGCCGACCGGGTAGGCCTGCTTTTGTCATCGTCATCATCGTCGTCATCGTTGTCGTGCTTGGACGGCCTGGGTGACGGTGTCGCAGCCCCACTCGGAGGTGCCGGCGTTGGTCCTGGGCCCGCACGCACCAGGTGAGCGACTCGCCGCGCTTGAGCTTGCCGTCATAGGTGTCACCGATCTCGACGTCCTCCACGGACTTGCCGCCGTCGTCGGTCTGCTCGTACTCGGCGCTGGCGCCGTTGTTGGCCCCGGGGCTCCAGGAGCAGGAGACCTTCTTCTGCTTCTTGCCGGTGAGCTCGCAGCTGACCGAGGGAGCCGACGGCGGACCGTAGGGCGCCACCGGCGAGGAGGCGACGACGTCGGAGTACTGGCCCGCCGCCGTTGGCGCGGGCGTAGACGGTGTAGGCCTGCCCGTCGTTCAGTCCCCGGATGGTCGAGGAGCTGGTCCAGGTGACCTGGTCGACGGAGTACTCCACCGTCAGCTCGCCCACGCTCCAGCCGTTGCCGGCCCGGGGTGAGGACTCACGGACAGCTCGCCGCTGTTGCCGGTGGCCTTGACGGCCGGGGGTCGACGGCGTCAGCGGGGTCGGCTTGTAGGTGTAGCTGGCCTGGCCTGAGGTCTTGGAGCCGTGACCGTTGTCGGCCTCGACCCAGAAGGTCCAGGTTCCGCGCGAGACCGAGACCGTGGTGGAGGTGGCCCTCCCACGTTCTTGGAGTCGCTGGTGTGCCCGTTGGAGTAGTGCAGCTGTAGCTCACGGGGCTGCCGTTGCCGTTGGCGGCCTGCCAGCCGATGGTGACCGTGTCCCCGTTGGGGGTGATGACGGGGGTCCCTGGGGTGCTGGGCTCGCCGTAGGGCGTCACCGAGTTGGACGGGGAGGACCACCCGAGACCGTCCCCTGGCTGGACCTGGCGCGCACCTGAGCGGTGTAGGCGCGTCCAGGGGCGACGTCGAAGGAGGCCGAGCCCCCGGAGATGCCCGTCTGCACGGTGCCGTCCGACAGGCGCACGTCGTAGGTCGCCGTGCCCCTCGAAGGGGTCGTCCACCTCGGTCCAGGCGGCGGTGACCTTGCCCGAGCCGGCCGTCAGCGTGGGCGCAGCCGGGGTCTTGGCGGTGGCGTTGTGCTGGTAGGACACCGTCGCGGCCTCGGAGTCGCCGTACTTGTTGGTGGACACGACCTGGATGCTGTAGCTCTGACCGGGCGCCAGGCCGCTGATGAGGCAGCTCGAGGTCGAGCAGGCCTGCTCGGTGCCGTTGACACTGACCTTGTAGCCGGTGATGGGGGAGCCGTTGGCGGAGCCGTCGGTCCCAGGACACGCGCGCCGAGTCGGCGTCCCACGGGGGTCACGCTCACCCCGGAGGGGCTGCGGGCGCCACCCCACCGACCTGCACGGTGATGGTGCCGGTGACGGCCCGGGACTCTGAGCCGGTGGAGTCCAGCACCTTGTACTGCGCGGTGATGGTGCCGTGGAACCCGTTGTTGGGGCGTGATCGTCACGGTCGTTCCCGAGGCGCTGATCGAGCCCCTGGCCGGAGGTGATCGTCGGGGTGCCGGACAGGGTGATCGGCTTGTCCGGGAAGGGGTTGCTCACCGCCTTGGACACGTCGGTGCTGACCGCCTCGCCGTTGCGGGACCCAGGTTGATCGGGGCGGTGGTCATGAGGGGCTTGTTGGAGGCGCTGACCCGCACGGGCAGGGAGGCGCTCACCGGCGGGTTGACGCCGTCGGAGACCGTGATCGGGATGGAGCCCGTGGTGCCCTCGGCGGTCTTGTCGGAGGCCTTGACCGACAGCGTCGAGCCGCTCAGGAGATCTCGAATCCCGCGGGGGCGGGACCGGCCTGGAAGGAGAGCTTGTCACTGGGTCGGGGTCGGTGGCCATGGCGGCCAGGTTGGCCGTCACGGCCCCTCGCCGGGGCCACCGTCATCTCGGTGGGGGTGAAGGTCGGCGGCCGGTTCGTCGAGGACTCCACGATGATCGGCAGCGTGAGCGTCGAGCTCAGGGCGTCCGAGCCGGTGCCGTCGGCCACGGTGAAGGTCACCGAGGTCTGCCCGGTGAAGCCCGAGTCGGGGGTGAAGGACAGCGCGGACCCGCCCGAGGCGACCTTGGCGTCCTTGGTGCCCTTGGCCATGTGGATGGAGGAGGTGTCCGAGATGACGGGCTTGGTGCCCTCTCGGGTGAGGATGTAGGAGGACAGGCTGATGTCCGTGGTCTTGTCCGCCAGCACCCGGGCGGGCACGGCCGAGGGGTTGATGCGGGGCCGCAGGGCCGAGCGGGCCGGCACCACGACGACGGCGTGGCCGGTCAGCCCGTCGGCGTCGGTGATCGTGTAGAGCACGAGCCGCTGGGTCTCGCCCACCGTCAGGCTCAGGGAGTCCTTGCCCACCTCGACGTCGGGGGTCGGAGGAGGACAGCTTGAGGTCCCACGGCGAGCCGTCGGTGTCCTTGTCGTTGTCCAGGACCGACGGTGACCCTTGCCGTTGGCGTCGACCTGGTCGACGGTGACGTAGTCGTCCACGCCCACCGGGTTGGCCAGGGGGCGTTGCTCGAGACCTGGACGGTGACGGTGCCGGTGTCGGTGCCGCCGCGTCCGTCGGAGACGGTGTAGGTGACCGAGTGGTTGCCCTCCTTCTCCGGCAGGTCGAGCACCAGGCGGCCGGCGCGGGTGGACACGCCCAGGGAGGGGTCGCTGGAGACCGGGTCGCCCTCCAGGGACAGGCTGTCGCCGTCGGTGTCCAGGTCGTTGGACAGCACGTCCACGGCCACGGTGCGTCCGGGCTTGGCCACGACCAGGTCGTCGGTGGCCACCGGGGCCACGTTGAGCGGCGAGGCCTGGGCGACGCCCACCCGGACCGTGCCGGTGGCCTGAGCCCCGAAGCGGTCCTCGACGACGTAGGTGAAGGTGTCGGTGCCGGTGGCCCCTCGGAGGGCGTGTAGGTCAGCCACGAGGAGTTGATCTCCACTGAGCCCAGGGAGGGGGCCTGGTTGAGGCCCACGAGGCTCACCGAGTCGCCGTCGGGGTCGATGCCGTCCAGCGGCACGGTGATGTTCGTGGCCGAGCCGGCCAGGGTGCGGGCCTCCAGGTTGCGCGGTGAGGGCGCGGAGTTGTGCTCGGCGTCCTGGGCGCGCACCTCCACGGTGAGGATGCCCGAGGCGGTCTGGCCCTGGTCGTCCTTGGCCGTGTAGGCGTAGGAGGTGCGGCCGGGCTGGTTGCCGGCGCGGAAGCGGACGGTGTTCTCGCTGACCCAGGCGGTGCCCAGCTCGTCGCCCACCAGGCTGACCTGGGAGTCCACCGACAGGTTGAGACCGGCAGGGGAGGAGTCGTTGTCCAGGACCGGCACGGTGACGACGTCGCCGGCTCGCACGACGGCGGTGTCATTGGTGACCACCGGCGGCTGGGGCTGGGACTGGGTCACCGGGACGATGGCGACCTTCCCGGTGGCGCTGGAGGTGCCGTTGGTGACCGTGTACTCCACCGTCAGGTTGGCCGGGACGGTGCTGGCCGCGCTGATCTGCAGCAGGGAGTGGTCCACGACCGTGACGGTGACCCCGGAGTCCGGCGGGGTCTTGACCGACTGCAGGACCAGGATCCCCCCGGAGGGGTCGAAGTCGTTGGTGAGCGGGGCGATGGTCGTCGAGCCGCCGTTGCGCAGCAGGGCGGTGTCGTTCTCGACCTCGGGAGGCACGGTGGCGTCGGCCTTGGGCGTGACGTCCACGCGCACGATGCCCTGGGCCGTGTTGGCCCCGTCCATGACGTCGTAGGTGAGGTAGTAGGTCTGGGCCTGGGCGTTGGCCTCGGTGGAGAAGGTGAAGACACCGGCCTGCTGGTCGACGCTGATCGAGGTCCCGGCCGGGGCCTCCTGCACCGCGGCCAGGCGCAGGGTCCCCCCGGAGGGGGAGGTGTCGTTGTCCAGGGGCGAGACGACGGTCTTGGAGCCGGCGACGACGCGCACGTGGTCGGCGTTGGCGATCGGCTTGGCCGACTGGGCCGGCTGCACGTCGACCTTGACCACGCCGGAGGTGGTCTCCCGGCCGTCGGAGACGGTGACGGTCAGGTCGCGGGTGCCGGTGCCGGCGCCCAGCTCGCGCACCGTGACGGTGCCCTCGTTGGAGACCTTGGTGTCCAGGCCCTCGCCCTGGGCGGAGACCAGGTAGAGGTCGTCCCCGTCGGGGTCCAGCCAGTGGCCCAGCACGTCCAGGGAGCCGGAGGCCTTCTCGGCGACGGTGAGGGTGGGGGTGGTGATCTGCTTCGGGGCGCCGTTGACGTCCCAGCCGTGGACGTCAACGGTGGCGACGGCGGAGTCGCTCATCCCGCGGCCGTCGTCGGCCGTGTAGGGCACGGAGAAGCTGCCGGAGGCGTTGTCCGGGACGTCCATGCGCAGAGCCAGTCCGCCCTGGGCCTTGGTGGCCTTGAGCGACCCGCCGTTGTCCTGGGGAGTGGCGGTGAGGACGTCGCCGTCGGGATCGGAGTCGTTGGCCAGCACCGGCAGGAGCGCGGAACGGCCCGGGCGCACGCCGAAGCTGTCGTCGGCCGCCTTGGGGGATGGTTCTCCTCGGTAGGCTCCGGCGGGGTCTGGGAGTCCGAGGTGCTGGCCGAGTCGTCCTTCTGATCGGCGTTGTCGTCGGTCTGGGCGGTCTTGTCCGTCCAGTCGTCGATGAGGACGAGGTCCTCGTTGGGCAGCCACACCGAGCCCGTGTCCAGGTCGTTGAGCACGATGGCGTCGCGGTTGACCCTGAAGACCGGGGCGGAGGAGGCGGCGAGCTTGTCGTCATGGGCGGTGTCGGTGCCGCCGCCGAACAGCCCCGAGCAGCTGCGCACGAACTGGCCCGAGCCGGACCAGGCCGCGTAGACGCACTTGCCCAGGCGCACCGGCTGAGCGGGCACGCCCTCGGGGGCGGAGCCCTCCTGGCCGACGGCGTCCTGGTGACCTTTGCCCCCGTCCATGGGGGACGGAGATGAGCTCGTTGCGGGAGGCGACCAGGACCGAGTCGGCATCGGGGCCGGGCTGCTGGAGCACCAGGCCGGAGGTCCCCAGGCTGACGGACTTGCCCTCGGGCAGGTGGAGGATGCCGGTGCCGCGCTCCAGGACCACGGGCTGGTCGCCGACGGCGGTGATGGCCAGATCGGTGCCCGGCGGTCAGCTTCAGGGAGGTGTTCGTGGCCTCCTTCCAGTCTCTTGTCGCTGGTCTCCAGGGAGACCAGCGACTTGCTGGTGGCCGAGACGGCGTGGATGGCGCCGTCCTTGCCGATGGCGGCCACGACGTCGGGCATGCCGGTGACCACGGGGCGGCTGCGGTCAGGGAGCCGGCCGTCTTGGCCTTGGCGGCGCGGATGGTGCCCTGAACCTTGTCGACCGCCATGACCCGGTCCCCGCCCTGGGCGATGGTCACGCCCTTGGTGAGCTGGGTGCGCCCGGAGAAGGCGACCTGGGAGGGGTCGACCGAGGAGACGGAGGCGTCGCCGGAGTCGGGGACCAGGACGTCCTCGGCGTTCTGGGTGACGTCGAAGGAGGACGAGGAGGTGCGGATCGCGCCGTCGACCTCGCGGGAGGGGTAGTTGAGGCGGGCCACCAGGTGCTTGGAGGTGGAGGTGACCCACACGCCGCCGTCGTTGAGGTGCAGGTCGGCCTGGGCCACGCCCTCGTGGAGCCAGGCGGCCGTTCCCAGGGCGGTGACGCAGACGACGGCGGCCAGGGTCGACAGGCGCTTGCGCAGCCGCACGCGCTGGGCGCGCGACTGGGGGATGCGGAAGGTCGCGGCCAGCCGGGAGGTGGTGGTGCCGGAGGTCAGGCCCGAGTCGACGTCCTGAACGTCGTCGGACCGGGAGGTCCCGGCTGCGCCGCCGGGGGCGCAGGGCGCCGGCGGCACGGGCGAGCAGACCGGGACGGTCCGCGGCGGACGGTTCGGTCTGAGCGGTGCCGGAGTCGGATCGGTTGCTTCCGCCGTCACCGGCACCGGAGGTGGCTGCGGCGGAGTCGATGCTGCTCGACGGGGTGTCGGGCGTCTCGAAGTCGTTACGTGAAGTGGTCACTTGGCCCCTTGGGGACTACGGGATGCGACCTCCTGGACGAGGGTGCGGCGCAGCATCGTCGAGGAGGTGGTGGGTGTGTAGGGCAGGTAGATCACCGAGGCCCCGACCTCGGCCATCTCGGCCTCCAGACGGCGGCCCTTGTCGGTGCCCTCCCAGTCAGTGCCCTTGAACAGCACGTCGAAGGGGGAGCGCTTCCAGGCCAGGCGCTTGTCCTGGTCATAGTCGGGGACCACGGAGTCCACCATGCGCAGGGCGGCCACCATGGCCATGCGCTCGGCCAGGGGCACGATGGGGCCGCGTCCCTTCATCCGCTCCAGCGACTCGTCGGTGGCGACGCCCGCGATGAGGTGGTCGCAGCGCTTGGCGGCCTCGGTGAGGATGTTGAGGTGCCCCACGTGCAGCATGTCGAAGCCGCCGGGGACGTAGCCGGTAATCATCAGTAGGCTCCCTTTCCGCCGATGACCGCGCGCAGCGTTCCGGCGAAGATCTTCGCGTCCAGGGCTCCGCCCCGGTTCTCCACGTAGTGACGGTCCAGGGCCACGGTCGAGGCCCAGGACAGGTCCGAGCGTCCGGAGATCTGCTACAGGCCGGTCAGCCCGGGCTTGACCAGGAGACGACGCAGCGCCTCGGCGTCGTACTTGGCGACCTCGACGGGAAGTGCGGGCGGGGCCCCACCAGGCTCATGTCCCCGCGCACGACGTTGATGAGCTGGGGGAGCTCGTCAATCGACAGGCGGCGGATCCAGCGGCCCACGCGGGTGATGCGCGGGTCCTGACGGTCCTGAACATGACTCGTTGCCGGCGTCGCCGCCGGCCTTGACCACCGAGGCGCGGCGCGCGTCGGAGTCGATGTACATGGAGCGGAACTTCCACATGGTGAAGGGCTTGCCGTCCTGGCCCACGCGGGTCTGGGTGTAGAAGACCGGACCGGGGAGTCGAGGCGGATGGCGAGCGCGGTGGCCGCCAGCAGCGGCGAGATGAGAGCCAGCCCTGATGGCGCCGGCGAGGCGGTCGAACAGGGCCTGCCCGCGGCACGCGTGCGGCGGGTCTTGACGGCGATGAGACCGGTCCAGCCGTGCGTGACGGTCAGGGGCCCGCATGCGCCCGGGCACGACGTCCTGCAGCCCGGGGGCGACGACGAGGCGCACCTGGGTGCCCTCCAGACCGCGCATGAGGGTGACCAGGTCCTCGGGATGACCGAGCCGACCGTCATGACGGCGTCGATGCGCTCGGCGTGCAGGGTCTGGGCGATGTGCTGGGGGCTGCGCACGGGCTCAGCCGAGTGGAAGGCGCGGTCCTGCCCGGAGGACAGGTAGCCCACGATGAGGAAGCCGTCCATGGGGTGGCGGCGCAGCTGGGTGAGCATGGGCTGGGAGCCCTGAGCCCATGACGATGAGGGTGCGACGCAGGGCGTGCCCCTCGAGGCGGCGGCGGCGCAGCCACCCGGCCTCGATGGAGCGTCCGGTGATGGCCAGGAGGAGCTGGACCGCCAGAGTGACCAGCAGGGTGGTCCGAGCAACTCCGGACAGGTCGGCCAGCAGCAGGGCCACCGGGACGCTCACGGCGGCCGCGGCAACGAAGCGGCCGGTACCGGGGCCGGCCTGCTCGACGGCGTCGATGCCCAGAGCACCCAGGAACCAGGCGACGAGCACCATCGTGACGCCCACGGTGGTCGCGGACCAGACCAGTGGCAGGTGGCCACCCAGGAGGGCGAGCCAGAAGGGGACGGCGACGGCGAAGAGGTCGGACAGGACGAGCCAGATGACGAGGTCGTGGCGCGTGCGTGCCCAAGCGACTGCGCGGAGCGGTGGGGAGGTGGCGTCGGCTGCTGCTGTCGAGGGACGCCGGTGCTGCTCGCGCTGGGGCAGTGTCAGGGTCGAACTAGACAAGGTGGACTCCGCAGGGATGATCGTGGGTGGGCAATAACTGGTCGGCTAGTGCTGACGGGACGTCGTGAACAGCAGCGTTTTAGAATGCTACTAAGTCTTGCGGACGTTATTTGTGGGAAGTGGCCAAGATCGCAGGGGCAAGATGAGGAGTCGAGAGGTTTCTGAGATGTCTGTATGTTACAGGTGCGCAACGATATGGAGGTGTCAATGCGCCTCTGAGGGACCTTTCAGGGTTCTTCCAGCAGGCGGCGTTGTTGCAGGTCAGGGACCGGTTTGCTGGGGGTTGTGCCAAGGGAGGGTGGGTGGGGGACCGTCTATGTCACAAGACGATAAACAAAAGATACCAGGTCGCCGGTCCTTGATGCGTCTACCTCGTGCCTGTCTTCGGCGTCTTTCCGATGCCGGATTGTGACCTTCCCTACAACATCAGGAGTGCTACGTGACCCAGTCGAGTTCTTCGGCGCCTGAGTCGGCTTCCGAGCCGGCCGAGGCGCAATCGGCGGACGGCGCTGCCCCGACGGGTGCCGCTGAGTGTGGGCGACCTGCCGATAGCTCAGTCGCCGCAAGCCTCTCGGCGGTTGAGGTGAGTGATGGGGCGGCCGCGTCCCCGGGGCCTCGACGTTCTCCGCTGCGGCGGCTCGGCGGGGTCCTCAGGCGGGGGTCGTCGTCAGGCGCCAGCTGGTCGTCTGTGGGAACCACAGCCGTGGCCAAAGGTGGTGGTCATGGGGGTGTCCGGCGTCTTCGGCCTGGTCAACAGCAGCCTCATCATCAGGCACTTCGGGGCCGACGCCTTCGCCCAGTACAACCTGCTGGCCACCTTCCCCACCCTCATGCCCTTCACCGACCTGGGCATCGGCGCGGTCATCCTCAACACGGTGGCGAGCTCGACCGACCCGGCCCACGACTCGACCGTGCGGCGCACGATCACCACCGCCGTCCGCGTGCTGCTCGGCTCCGCCCTGGTCATCAGCACCGTCGGCATCGTCATCCTGCTGCTGGGCGCCTGGCCCGGGCTGCTGGGGGCAAGCTCATGGAGGGCGGCGGACTCACCGCCACCGTCTGCCCTCATCATCTACGCCGCGGCCCCTGCCCGCTGTCCGTGGGGACAGCGGGTCATCATCGGTCTGGGGCGCTCGACCACGCAGGTCATCAGTCAGGGAGTCGTCTCCCCGGCCATGTCCTGCTTCCTGCTGCTGGCCATCGTCACCGGCCTGGGGCGCGGCAACGCCGTGTCCATCTACTCCCTACATCGCCAACGCCCTGGTCGTCGGTCATCTGCATCGTCGTCGCCTGGCGCGCCACCCGCCCCCTGTTCAGGGGGCCCTCGAGGATGTGCCGCGGCTGCGCAGCGTGCGCGGCGTGCGCATCGTCAACACCGCGGGCCCCCAGCTGCTGCAGTCCCTGGCCATCCCGATCGCCTTCCAGACCGACCAGCTCCTCCTGTCCCACCTGGGGCAGTCCCAGGCCCTGGCCGAGTACGGCCTGGCCAACAGGCTGTTCAACATGCTCACCCAGACCGTCATGGCGGCCGGCGTCGCCATGTGGCCCATGTTCGCCAGAGCCCGGGCCGACAAGCGCATCGAGAGTCCCTTCAAACCGGCCATCGCCTTCAGTGGGGGCGGTTTCGTCCTGGCCCTGGCCCTGGTGGCCATCACTCCCTGGGCCGCCCGAGTCATGTCCCACGGCAAGATCGTCCTGCCGGCTGCGCTCGTGTGGGCCTTCGCCGCCTACGTCGCCGTCGAGGCCGGCAAGCAGCCGCTGGGCATGTACATGACCGACCCGCGCGGCCTGCAGTTCCAGGTCATCCCGGTGCTCATCCTGGTGCCGATGAACCTCGCCATCTCCTGGGTCCTCATTGGGCCCTTCGACGCCGCCGGGCCTATCCTGGGCTCGGTGATCTCGGTGGTCCTGTGCCAGATCCTCCCGTATGCCTGGTGGGTGCGCCGAGACGTGGCCAGACGTCGTCGAGAGCTGGCCCAGCAGTGAGCCCCTCCTCGTCGGCCGCCGGTGCTGAGCCGGCTCGCGCAGCCCGGGAGCCGACGCCGCGCCCCGACGCCCGACCGCTGCCCCACGTCCCCCGACTCCCTCATCTCGCCGTTCCTCATCTGTCCAACACCCGGTCCGGTTCCCCGGACCCCACTCAAGGAGAGGCCTCATGAGCTCCCCTGCTGGTTCCCCCACCATCGCCGAGAACATCAGGGCCCTGTCCCGGGCTCAGAAGTCCAAGGCCGGTGCCCCTCTACTCCCGCATCATCAACCGCCCCTGCGGGCGGGTCCTGGCCGCGATCGCCCACCGGCTGGGCGCGACCCCGGACCAGGTGACGGTCCTGTCGGCACTGTGCACCTACAGCGGCATCGCCCTCATCGCCCTGTGGCGTCCCACAGTCGTGTCCGCCGTGGCGACCGCCCTGCTGCTCATGTTCGGCTACGCCCTCGACGCCGCTGACGGGCAGCTGGCGAGATTGCGCAACGGCGGATCAAAAGCCGGTGAGTGGCTCGACCACGTCGCAGACGTTATTAAGCTCTCGACAACTCACGGCGCCATTGCGATCTCGCTGTTCCGTTTTTGCAGAATTACCGTCCCCGGTCCTGCTTATTCCGCTGGCTTTCGGGAGCGGTTCAGAATATTCACTTCTTCAGTTACATCCTGACGTATCAGCTGCGTTATCACGGTGGGACGCCTTGGCTAAGGATGAGTCCCGCCCCGGCATTCTCAAGTCGGTCCTGTCGGCTCCCACGGACTACGGGCTCATGTGCTTCGTGCTCATGACCCGCTTCGCGCCCACGGTCTTCCTGTGGGTGTACGGCATCATGCTCCTGGGCTACGCGGGCTACGTGGCGCTGGCCCTGCCCAAGTGGTACCGCGACCTGCGCAACGACCTCCAGTAGCCCTTCGTCGTCGGCCCTCATCGGGCCTGGTGCGGTCGGCCCGTGACGGGCTGCGGCGAACCGATCACCGGCACTCCCGCTGAGATCTCCATCTATTCCCCTCATATCTGTTAAGGAATCTTATGGCTCTGCTAACCGGCCGCAAGGCGCTACTGGTCTATACGGGACGCAAGGACGGGTTGGGCAACCGTGTGCGTGCGCTGCTGTCCGCCCAGGAGCTCGCCCGGGTCGAGGACCGCGACCTCTACTATGTGTGGAGCACCGACGAGTACTTCGGCCCTCGGATGGATGAGCTGTGGCGATTTGAAGGGGGCAGTTCCGTATCGCGCCTGACCTCCCGGGCGCTCCTGCCCGTGGCCCGGTACCGCCAGCCCAAGGGCGTTCGGATCACTTCCGACCTGCGCCGCCGCCACCTGTGGCAGATCCACTCCCACGGCCTGCCCGTCACCTGGGAGGACCCGGCCTGGAAGGGGAGTGCCTCGGAGGGGACGGCGCCCGCCGGGCCGCGCCCCTGGACCGAGCGGCTGCGCGAGCTCACCCCCGTCGACGAGATCGCCGATGAAGTCCGCTCCCTCTACGACGCCCACCTGCGGGGACGCCCCTACGTCGGCATCCAGGTGCGCACCCACGCGGTCTCCCACGCCAAGACCATCGAGTCCTCACCGGTGGAGTGGTTCGCCAACCGGATGCGCCAGATCCGCGCCGACCACCCCGACGTCCCCTTCTTCCTGTCCTGCGACACCCCTCGAGGCCCAGGAGCAGCTGGCCGGGAGAGTTCGACGGCTGCGTCTTCCTGACCGACAAGGGCGGGATACAACACCGTCAAGGGCGTGCGCTCGGGCCTGGTCGACCTCTACCTGCTGGCCAGCTCCCCAGCACCTCATCGGGGCCTCCTTCTCCAGCTTCGTGGAGATGGCCGTCTTCCTGTGCGACGGCGTCGTCCCCTTCGAGCGGCCCGACCAGCCGCTCGAAGGCGAGTTCAGCCTCTCCCTGGGGCTGGCCGAGGACCCGCTGCGCCCCGCCCAGCGCTGACGGCCCACCGGTCGGTCAGTCAGCAGGACGCTCAGGGCGGGGTCGGGCGGGAGGGTGCTCCCGCCCGACCCGGCGGACCAGGGCCTCAGCGCCTGACGAGCTCGTCGACGATTCGGGTCATCGTGGCGCGGTACCCGGCCACGGAGAAGCGCTCGGCGGCCTCGCGCTCACCCTGCGCGGCGAGCCGGGCTGCCAGGTCCGGGTCGGCCGCCAGGGATCCCAGGGCGTCGGCCAGGGCCTGCGCGTCGTCGGCGGGCACGAGCAGACCAGTCACCGAGTCGGTGACGACCTCGGCCAGGCCCCTGGACCCGGGAGGCCACCAGCGGCCGGGCCGCGTGCATCGCCTCGACCGCCGTGTTCCCGAAGGGCTCGGCCCGGGAGGGCACGACGACGGCGTCGGCGGCCTCCAGCACCGGCCAGGTGGGGTGCACGTAACCCAGCAGCTCGACGTGCCCCTCCAGGTCCTCCTGACCGGCGCGCTCACGCAGCTCGGCCTCGTACCACTCGTAGCCGGGGAAGACCGAGCCGCACACGCTCAAGGAGGCATCCACCCCCGAGCGGCGCAGCAGCCCGACGGCGTCGAGAGCCACGTCCACACCCTTGCGCGGGGACAGGCGCCCCACCATGGCGACCCGGAATGAGTCCCCGGGCTGCCTGGGAGCGCAGGGGCTCCAGAGGGCCGGTCCGGGTCCGGCGACCCCTGTTGTGGACCACTTCCGTGCGTGAGGCCAGTCGCGGCTGGGCGTCCAGGAGCGCGTCGCGGGCCGCCCCGGAGTTCGCCACGATCCGGGAGGCCGCCAGCAGCGGGGCGTTGAGCCCGGCGCGGATGATCCGGCGCTGGGTGTCCTCGGCCTCGTGCACGTGGGCCAGCACCGGCACGCCGGCTGCGCTCGCGGCCACTGGCCACCAGGGGATGGTCACCGTGTTGCTGAGAACCACGTCGGCGCGGCTGGCACGGATGACCGACCGCAGGCGGGCGATCTCCGGGGCGGCCTGAGCGGAGAGCCTCGCCAGGCCGGTGGGGCTCAGCAGGGCCTTGCGCAGGACCGTGAAGGGCATGACGGCCACGCGGGCGCCGGCGTTGCGCAGCACCGCCACCAGGGGGCCGTCCTGGGGCAGGGCCACGAGGACCTCGTGGCCGGTCTCGATGAGTCCGTGAATGGTCTCCACCAGCTGCCAGTCCGAGCCGTACAGGTCGGGGGAGGGATGGGCCACGAGGACTCGGGCGGCACTGCTGCGGGCGCTGGCCGCCCCGCCCCGGCTCACCAGCCCGCCTTCCCGGTGCGGCGTCCGGAGGGACGACGGCGGACCGGGCCCTCGAGCGCGAGGCGTCGGGCAAGGGCCTCATAGCCGGAGGCCACCTCGTCCCAGTCGTAGAGGGCCGCACGCTTGCGGGACTCCTCGCCGCGCGCGGTTTGGGCCTCCACGTCGGACTCGGCGGAGACGACCAGGGCGGCCACGTCGTCGGGCGTGGTCCAGTAGCGGCCGGCCTCGCCCAGGACCTCGCGGTTGAAGGAGACGTCGAAGGCGTCCACCGCGGCCCCGGCGCCGATGGCGCGCAGGAGGGATGGGTTCGTGCCGCCCACGGAGTGGCCGTGGTAGTAGACCAGGGCGCCGGAGTAGAGGGCATCGAGCAGATCCTGGTCCCACAGGCCGCCGAGCAGGCGGACCCGGCCGTCGGCCAGGGACTCGATGCGGGCGGTGTAGTCGTCGGCGTAGGGGGCCGAGCCGACGACGACCAGGGGCAGCGTCGCCCCGGAGCGCACGTAGCCCTCCACGATGACGTCGACGTGGTTCTCCACCTCGAAGCGGGCCACCACCAGGTGGAAGCCCTTGGGGTTCAGGTCCAGCTCGGCCAGGCGCGAGGTGTCGGCGCTGATGCGGGGCGCCCCGTAGGCGAGAAGGTCGGTGGGGGCGTTGAACTCCTCGGTGTAGTAGTCGGCGATGCCCTGGGCGTCGGCGATGAGTGCGTCGGAGTAGCGCACGGCCAGGGCCTCGGCGGCGCGGTAGTAGCGCTTGCCGGTGGGGCCCCACTTGCCGCGGCGCCACTCCAGGCCGTCGACATGCGTGGCCACCGGAACAGGTGCGGCGCGCAGGGCCGGCAGGAAGGGGAGTTGGCGGCGTTGAAGACGAAGGCCGCGTCCGGGTGGGTGCGCGCAGCAGGTGGGCCACTGACAGGGCCGTGTGTGACAGGGTCTCCAGGCTGCGGTTCTTCACCGAGGGCAGCTCAACCAGTCGCATCCCCAGGTAGGTGTTGGGCAGCGGGGTGTCCGGCTCAGGGTTGCGGCAGTAGACGAGGACCTGGTGGCCGCGGTCGGCCAGGCGCCGGCCGACCTCCTCGATGGCGGTCTCGAAACCTCCGTAGCGGGCGGGGACGCCTCGCGTCCCGATCATGGCGATACGGGAGCCCTGTCCGGGTTCACAGCAGTCAACGGAGTCCTTTTCGAAGGGCGGCGGGGCCGCTCAGGATGGGAACCAAAGGGTCCTCTTCGATGCGACTGCCGGTCACGGTGACGGCGGAGGATCATCGACGAGGCGGATGGGGAGGCGGTGATGGTGGTGATGATGGCGATGAGGCAACGGGCGAGGAGGCGGGCGGGCTTGGGCTCTTGCCCTTGAGATCGCAGGGGTTCCCGCGGAGCGCCTACGAGCTCGTGGTACCGCGCCTGCCCGGTACACCCGGTCAGCAGTCTAGGGGCAGGCGACCGCGGGCATGCGCCGAAGGGAGTGTCACGTGAATACCTCCGGTGCACTGGAGCGTGGGTTCGGGGTGCCGCACTGGTGATGCGCCAGAACTATGGTGGAGGGATCGCGTTCGACTGGTCCACACCACCTGGGCGTGCGCTGAGCATTCCAGCCAAGAATCGGGTGTGGAACCGCGCGGCGGTTAATGAGAGTCTATCTGTGAGAAAAGTGGGTGGGGCGCACCCTGTCGCGTGAGAAGTGATTGATTGCACAACAGGGAGCTGGAACAAAGGCCCCTGGAGTCGTTATCAAAGCGTTATCGCTGTAATACTCTCGTGACCGGCGCCGGTCTTGCTGAGGCAGGGCCGTCCCGTCATACCGCGCCACTTACCCACGTTCCCTCACGTCTTAAGAACGGAGCACTCGTGCATCCTTTCCGTGCTGCCTCCAGTGTGGGGGCGGTCCTGACCGCCCTCCCCTCGCCCTTGGTGCGCCTGTCGCCCCTACTGTTGCGCCCCCGGCCGCTGCCGCCCGGGGCAGGTCGCCTCGCCTCCCCGCAGCCTCTGCCCACGGCTCAGATGGACGGCATCGTTCTGGACCAGGCGGTGGTGGGCAATACCGTCTACGTCGTCGGGAGAGTTCAAGAACGCCCGCCTCGGCAGGGCGGCTGCCGGCGAGAACGAGTCTCCTCGTTACAACGCCATGGCCTTCGACATCACGACCGGTGCGCTGCTGGACTGGGCGCCCAAGGTCAATGGCAAGATCAATGCGGTCGAGGCCTCGGCCGACGGCTCCACCATCTACCTCGGCGGCAACTTCACCTCGGTCAACGATGAGACCGTCTACCGGGTGGCGGCGGTGGACGCCGCAGGCAAGCGCAAGCCGCTGGGGGCCTCGGCCAACGGCGCGGTCATGGATCTGGAGCTCTCCCCGACGGCTCCACCCTGTACCTGGGCGGTTCCTTCACCCAGATCAACTCCTCCGCGAGGCAGCGCGCCGGTGCTGTGGATCTCAAGACGAACAAGGTCAACAGCTTCGCCCCTCAGGTCGACGACTCCCTGGTTCGTTCCATCACGGTGGCCGCTGACAACTCCGCTGTGGCGATCGGCGGCTCTTTCACCTCGGTGGACGGATCGTCCGACGCCTATGGAATCGCCGTTCTGGAGAAGGACGGGTTCTCTGCGGCACACCAACATCTCCAGCGTCATCCGCAACGCGGGCTCGAACTCCGGCATCATGAGCCTCAAGTCGGACTCCCTGAGGCCTTTACGGCACCGGATACTCCCAGGAGGGGGCCTTTCGAGGGGATGTTCCGCGCCAGCTGGACCACCGGGGACATCGACCTCATGGCCGACTGCCACGGCGACACCTATGACGTGCTGCCCACCAATGACGTCATCTACATCGCCAGCCACACGCACGACTGCAGCAACATCGGCGGCTTCTCCGACGGGGAGGAGAGCGGCAAGTATCACCACGCCGTCGGCTTCTCCAGCACGGCCACCGGAACCGTGCAGCGCAACAAGGTCTGGGGCTACACCGACTTCGAGGGGCAGCCCGCGCCCACTCAGTACAACGGCTTCCTGCCGGGGTTCCAGATCGGCGAGTACAGCGGCCTGAGCCAGGCCGTGTGGACCGTCGAGGGCAACAGCCAGTACATCGTCTACGGCGGTGAGTTCCTCGCGGTCAACGGCACCAAGCAGCAGGGGCTCGTGCGCTTCGCCGCTAGTGGGGGCGACGCCAACGCCGCTGCGCCCGGTAACGAGGGTGGCAACGACAATGGCAACAACGGTAACAACGGCAACAACGACGACGGTGACAACGGCAAGGACAAGAAGGACAAGGACAAGAAGGACAAGAAGAAGAACAAGAAGAAGCAGGACGACTGGGACAACCAGGACGACTGGGACAACCAGGACGGCTGGGGACAACCAGGGACGGCTGGGGCAACAGCGATGGCTGGGGCCAGGGCGGCTGGGACAACCAGGACGATGAGTGGTGATGATGGCCATGAGAACCGTTCGGTCTGCGGACCCGCACGGCGTATCTCCTGAATTCTCCGGTTCTATCGTCGGTGGTGGTGTGCTTCCCAACTCAGTGGCCGCTGAGGGCGTTGCAGCGCGCGACGGAGGTCGTACGCTTCGGCACGTGTCACGAACTCGAATGCTGATCCTCCCCGCTGTCCTGGTGCTGGGTCTGGGGCTGGCCGCCTGCGGAGGCGGGAAAGTCTCAGAGCACTGCCAGTCCCTCCGCCTCGGCTGCAGCCTCTGCCAGTGGCTCGGCCTCCGCTCAGGCCGCCCCTCGAACGTCGCCACCCCGACGGTCCAGACCGCGAAGCCGACGGCGGCGCCTGCCTCCCCTCGGAGGATGTCTCCACCCCGGACGCCTCCTCGATCGACCCCAAGGCCGTCGAGACCGGTGATCTGTCGAAGGATGAGTACCCCTGAGGTGGGCCTGGACAAGTCCGTCCGCGTTGACGGGGACCTGGTGATCTCCTGGGGCCAGATGCAGGCGAAGGACTTCGCCAGCGGGCCCGGCGAGGTGGGAGGTGCTGGAGTCCTGGTTCCGGTGACGGTGACGAACAAGTCCAGCCAGGACCTGCCGCTGGCCAGCGTGCTGTCCACCACCGTCAACTACGGTGAGGGTGCTGGTACACCCGCCAGCGAGATCGTATCGGCCTCGGACGCGGTCCCTGCCACGCTCGCGGCCGGTCAGACGGTGACTGTTAATCGAGCCTTCGTCATCCCGGCGGATGGGGCGAGGAAATGTCAAGGTCGTCGTGGACCTGGGGCGGGCCGTGGGGCCGCCACCTTCCGGGGGTCCGCTGGCTGATCCGGGGCGAGCCCTCCGAGGGCTTGACCTCTTCCACGGGTTCAGTTTCAGGCGCCGTCCGGCACTCATGAAAGTGAGTGCCGGACGGCGCCTCGGCGTGCGGGATGATCCGCTCGGGCGGCTCGGCTCGGGGGTCTGCGTCGTTGCTTCGCTGTGACATGAGACGAGCCGGCGCCGAAGGCAACCTGAGTCGCGTCTATATAGAAGGTGGCTCCAATGGTGGGTACTTATGAGTGCCCCGCAGTCCTTGAAATGCTTGGAGTGTGGCGGGATTTGAACGAAGGGTCAGTGTCTGGCGGATTTGTTCTGCTCTGTGGTGTGCACCAAAACGGGGGCGTGCATGTTGTCGACGGTGTACGATGAGCGCGCCCGTCGACCCGTGCCGGGCGCGGAATACCAGCCATTCGTAAGGTTGCGTGTCCGTGATCTGAGTATGTTCTGAATGGAATACCCGTGAAGCTCCCCCTGCCGACTCCCTGAGCGGCCTGCTGGCCGCGGCCTCGTTCCCCTCGGTGCCGTCACGCCTCGCCCGGCCTCCCCGCCGCCGCGGACCCGGCCCCTGCCCCAGCCGGCGCCGCCGGTACTCCCAGCACCGTCTCCGCCGACGCCCTGCCCACCGCCCAGATCAATGGCATCGTCTGGGACCAGGTCGTGGTCGGCGACATCGTCTACGCCGTCGGGAAGTTCTCCGCGGTCAGGCCGGCAGGATCGCCGGCCGGCCAGAACGAGTCCCCGCGCAGCAACGCGATGGCCTACAACATCAACACCGGTGAGATCCTCAACTGGGCGCCCACCACCAACGGCACCATCAACGCCATTGCCGCCTCCGCTGACGGCCAGACCCTCTACCTGGGCGGGGAGTTCACCACACTGAACAACCAGACCGCATGGCGCGTTGGTGCGGTCAGGGCCTCCGACGGTCAGCGCGCCCCGCTGGGCGCCGCGGCCAACGGCAGCGTCAAGGCCCTGAGCGTCTCCCCCGACGGACAGACCCTCTACATCGGTGGCGCCTTCACCCAGATCAACTCCTCGGCCCGTCAGCGCGTCGCGGCACTCAACCTGGGCAGCCAGCAGCTGACGAACTTCGCACCGAAGATCGACAACTACTACGTGCGCAGCATCGTCGAGGCTGTTGACGGCTCGGCCGTGGCCATCGGTGGCGCCTTCGAGTCCGTCGGTGGCAGCGACAAGCCCGGTCACGGGATCGCCATCTTCGAGAAGGACGGCAGCCTGCGCAAGAACAACGCCTCCAGCGTGGTTCGCGGCGCCGGCGCCGAGGCCTCCGTCATGAGCGTCAAGGCCGACGAGCACGGCCTGTACGCGGCGAGCTACTCCCGGCTGGGCACCTTCGAGGGCGTCATGCGTCTGAACTGGGTCACCGGCGACATCGACTACATGGCCGACTGCCACGGCGACTCCTATGACGTCCTGCCCGCCGGCGACGTCGTCTACGCCGCCAGCCACTCCCACGACTGCTCCAACATCGGTGGCTTCCCGGACGTCTCGTACCACTACCACAACGCGGTGGCCTATACGAACGCCGCCACCGGAACGGTGGAGGACAACCACGGCGCGGGCTACAAGAACTACGCCGGCCAGAACGCCACCACGAACCTCAACTTCTACCCCGACTTCACGCCGGGCAAGATCTCCGGCGCCATCCAGGCGACCTGGACCGTTGAGGGCAACGACAAGTACGTCGTCTACGGCGGCGAGTTCCTGGCCGTCAACGGCACCGCCCAGCAAGGACTGGTGCGCTTCGCCCGCCGTGACATCGCCCCGAACAAGCAGGGGCCCATGGACAAGGGCGGTGCCTTCAGTCTCCGGCACTCGCCGCGCGCCGGGGTCGTCTCCCTGTCCTTCAAGGCCAACTGGGACCGGGACGACAAGACCCTGACCTACAACGTCTACCGTGACGCCATGAACGGCCAGCCGGTCACCAGTCAGACGGCGACCGCCGGCTTCTGGGAGCGCCCCGACCTCAGTGCCACCGACGTCGTCGAGCCCGGAAGCACGCACCGCTACCGGGTCCAGGTGACCGACCAGTGGGGGCCTCCACGGTCTCGGACTGGGTGACGGTCAAGGCCGCTGAGGGCCAGGGTCTGAGCAAGTACGGCGCCCGCGTCCTGGCCGACGGCGCCGCCCACTACTGGTCCTTCGACGAGACCAGCGGCGACAAGGCCGAGGACTTCGTGGCCCAGCGCAACCTGACGATCCGCGGCAAGGCCTACAAGCGCGGCGGTGAGTCCGTTCTGGGCTCGGGGCGCCTCGCTCGGCCTGACCTCGACAGCGCGAACAAGTCGCACGCCGCGACGCGCGTCGCCTCCCAGGCCCCCTCCGCCTTCTCCATGGAGGCATGGGTCCGCACCACCACGACCTCGGGTGGGGAGATCATGGGCTATGGGTCCTCCGCGACCAACCAGTCGTGGAGCCGTGACCGCATGGTGTACATGCGCAATGACGGCACGCTCAGCTTCATGCTCTACCCGGGCAAAGCTGACCACCATCACCACTCCCTAAGAGCTACAACGACGGGCAGTGGCACCACATCGTGGCCTCTCTGAGTCCGACCGCCGGCGCCATGCTCTACGTGGACGGCAACCTCGCCGCCTTCGACGGCGCCATGACCGCGGGGCAGAGCTACCCGGTTACTGGCGCATCGGTGGGGACGCCCTCAGCGGTGTCAACGGCCAGCCCTCCAACACCAACATCCAGGCCGACATCGACGAGGCCGCCGTCTACAGCACCCCGCTGTCGGCGCGCCAGATCGGCGAGCACTACACCGCCGCCACCGGCAAGCAGGTCGAGCCGGACAAGGGCGACGACAAGGGTAAGGACAACGCCGGTAAGGACAAGGGCGACGGCAAGGACAACGCCGGCAAGGACAAGGGCAAGCAGCCCGAGGGCAAGGCCCTGCTGGACGACTCCTTCGAGCGCAGGTGAACGGCGGCTGGGGCAAGGCCCAGGCCGGCGGTGAGTGGAAGACCACCTGGAACGCCGCGGCATTCTCCGTCGACGGCACCAGCGGCCGGATCGCCATGGCCGGTCCGCGCTCCTCGGCCTCCATCATCTCCGACCCGGTCAAGTCGACCTCCACCGACGCCGTCGTGGACTTCTCCCTGGACGCGGTGCCCACCGGAAACGGAGCCTTCATCTCCTACGCCGCCCGCACCACCAAGGCCGGCCAGTACCAGGCCACGGTCCGCATCGGCAGCACCGGCAACCCGGTGGTCACGGTCTCGCGCGTGGTCAAGGGCAAGGAGACCTCCCTGGGCCCTACGTGATGAAGCAGCCCCACACGGCCGGTCAGCCGCTCCACCTGCGCATGGTGGTTGACGGCGCGGAGTCGACCAACATCCAGACCAAGTCTCTGGGCCGAGACGCCGAGCCCGCCGAGTGGGGGATCGAGGCCGTCGACAACGACAAGACCTCAACGAGGCCGGAACCGTGGGGCTGACCACCCACATGTCCGGCTCGGCCGGGCCGCAGACCGTCACCCCTGTCGGTCGACAAGGTCACCATCACAGCACTGACGCCGTCGAGCGTAGCGCATACGGGGACGGGCCGGGAAGATCTGATCTTCCCGGCCCGCCCTGCTCGCCGCCGCTCGCCGCGAGGGGGCGTCCAGCAGACGGCTCACTCCCGACATGTCACACGCAGGCAACACGGAGCGTCCCTAGGATCATCCTTGTAGTGAGAACCCACCAGGAGTGAACCATGCTCAGGGTAGCGATCAACGGATACGGCAACCTCGGCCGCGGTGTCGAGCAGGCCATCACCAAGAACGCGGACATGGAGGTCGCCGTCGTCTTCACCCGGCGTGACCCGGACAGCGTCACCACCCAGGGGGCGCCCGTCGCCCACGTCGACGACATGGCCGCCTGGGCCGACAAGGTCGATGTCTGCCTGAACTGCGGAGGCTCGGCCACTGACCCTGATCGAGCAGACCCCGGCCGCCGCCACCCTGTTCAACACGGTCGACTCCTTCGACACCCACGCCCGCATCCCCGAGCACTTCGCCGCTGTCGACGCCGCCGCCAAGGCCTCGGGCCACGTCGCCCTGATCTCCGCCGGCTGGGACCCGGGCCTGTTCTCCATGCTGCGGGTCCTGGGCGAGGCCGTCCTGCCCGACGGCGCCACCACCACCTTCTGGGGGCCCGGCGTCTCCCTAGGGCACCTGACGCCCTGCGCCGCATCGAGGGCGCCGTCGACGCCAAGCAGTACACCCGCCCGGTGGAGGCTACCGTCGCCGCCGTCAAGGCCGGCGACGACGTCGAGCTGACCACCCGCTCCATGCACACGCGCGACTGCTACGTAGTGGCCGAGGAGGGTGCTGACCGGGCCCGCATCGAGCGGGAGATCGTGGAGATGCCCAACTACTTCGCCGACTACGACACCACCGTCACCTTCATCACCGCCGAGGAGCTGGCCGCCGAGCACGCCGGGATCCCGCACGGCGGCTCCGTCATCCGCCGGGGCACACCTCGAGGGCGTGGCTGAGACCGTGAGCTTCGAGCTCCAGCTCGACTCCAACCCGGAGTTCACCGGCTCGGTCCTGGTCGCCACGGCGCGCGCGGGTGGCCAGGCTGGCCGCCCGTGGTGAGACCGGTGCGCGCACCGTCTCGACGTGACGCTCGCCGACCTGTCCCCGACGAGCCCGGAGGAGCTGCGCGCCCACCACCCGTGAGGCGGGCGGACAGACCGAGGCGTCCCGCCGCGGCACCGTGCCTGCGGCGGGACGCCCTCGGCTCCGGCTGAGCCAGTCGCGGATGAGGGGGACGTCGACGTCGGGCAGCTCGCCGCGGCGGGCGGCACGCAGGAGCCCCATCCCGTCACGGGTGGGCCTGCGCCGCTGTGATGAGCGGGCGGCGAGTGCTCAGGAGCTGGCGCCCGCCGCCGCGCAGGACGATCTCGCGGGCGGCCCGGCCTGCCGTGGCCACCCACCGGCGCTGCGTGGCCCGATCCAGGTGCAGCCCCGCGTACAGCAGCCGGTTGCGCACGTTGTAGTAGTAGTAGATGTCCGACTTGGCGCGGTCGGACTGATCGTCCTCGGAGTGGTGCCGCCTCATCGTGGACGGCCACGGCGTCGCGCACCAGGGCCAGGCTGCCCCGGCCGCCAGCACCCGGGCCGAGAAGTCCACGTCCTCCCAGTACAGGAAGTAGCGCGGCGTCCAGCCGCCGGCGGCCTCGAACAGGTCCGCCGACAGCGCCAGGCAGGCCCCTCGAGAGCCACGGCTGCGCCGCGGGGGAATCGGGCGGTGAGCGGCGCGAGCGCATCGAGCCGTCGGCCAGGCACACGACGATCCTGTCGGAGACGATGCGGCCACTGGAGTCCTGAGCACCGGCGCCACCAGGGCGAGCTGGTCCGCGTGCGCCCTGGCCGCCAGGGCGGATGAGGTCGGCCCGGGCGATGACGGCGTCGGGATTGAGCAGGACCAGCAGGTCGGCGCCGAGCCTGCGGGCCCGGGCCGCCCCCAGGTTCATGCCGCCGCCGAAGCCGGTGTTCGTCTCCGGCAGGACCGCCTCCCAGCCCCGCGAGGAGGCCAGCGCCACCAGCTCCCTCGCGGGCGGCGGGCGTGGAGAAGCTGTCGACGACGATGATGCGGGCCTCGGGGAGTCCTCGGCCACGCGCGCCAGCGTGCGCTCCAGCAGCGCGCCGAGTCGTAGCTGACGACGATGACCGCCGTGCGCGAGAGCAGCTCGCCGCCGGAGAGAGACTCGGAGGCCCCAGCGATCTCGACGGCCTGGGCGGGGACGCCGGTGGCGGGGGATGCTCGATCGGCGGCCCTGGGGTCTCGGCGCCCTGGGCGGGGTCTGGGGTGGAGGTCATCGGAGCAGGAGCCTTCCGCGCGGGGCGACGTCGTGGCTCGGGTGCTCCCGACCGTGAGGGCGCACCCGCTTCGTGATAGTACCGTTAGACCCCGATATCAGCCGCGATCCGCCGGCAGGCGGGAGGAAGGACGGGCTGACGTGCACCTGACCATCGCGATGCTCACCTACCGCCGCAACGACTCACCCGCGCAGGTGATCCCTGAGCTGCTGGCGCAGGCCGACGACGTCTGTGACGCGCAGACGACGGCAAAGCGTGCTCATTGTGGACAACGACCCGCAGGCCGGGGCGAGGGCTGTCGTCGAGGCCGCCCGGGCGGCGCTGGCCGGTGAGCAGCCGCAGACGGCCGAGCCGCCCGAGCAGGCAGTGCGTCCGAGCCTCCGGGTCGGCTGACTCGGACGCGGCGGCGACGTCGCGGCTGGTCTACGTTCACGAGCCCGAGCCGGGCATCGTGGCCGGCCGCAACCGGGCCCCTGAGCCAGGCCCACGGCCCGACGCCCTCATCTTCATCGACGACGACGAGATCCCTCACCGGGCTGGCTCTGGCGCTCGTGAGCACCTGGCGCGCCCAGGCTGCGCCGCCGTCACCGGGCCCCACCCCGCCGACCTTCGAGGTCGACCCTCGGCGTGGGTGGTCGCCTCAGGTGCCTGACTCCTGGGAGGCCGCCGACGGCGCCCAGGTCCGCAGCGCCGACACCGGCAACCTGCTCCTGGACCTGGCCGTCGTCGAGGACCTGGGGGCTGCGCTCGACCCGCGCTACGGGCTCACCGGCGGCGAGGACTCCTGTTCACCCGCCAGCTCACCCGCGCCGGCGGCGTCATCTGCTTCGCGGCCGGGGCGGTGGTCACCAGCGCGTGCCCGCGGCCCGCGCCCGGCGCACCTGGGTGCTGGAGCGCTCCCTGCGTTCGGGCTCGTCCTGGGCCCGGGTGCGCATCGACACGGCCGGGCCCGCCGACGGCGGTGCCTCCGGCAGGCTCGCGCGCCTCAGGCTGCGCCTCGGGCTACGGCGCCAAGGACTGGCCAAGGCCGGAATCGACGGGGCGCGTGCCGGCGTGGCCCTGCATCCGCGGTGACGTGCCCTGCGCAGGCCCGCTACGAGGTCTCCTCGCGCGGGGACTGGGCATGGTCGGGCGCGCTGGGCGTCCAGGTGCGCGAGTACGGACGCCCCCGGCGCCGGAAGAGCACAGCACGGGCCGGCAGGAGGAACGCATGAACCGGCTGACGATCGCCATCCCCACCTTTCGTCGCCCGCAGGACCTGAAACGGGCCGTTATCGGGGTCCTGGAACAGGCCGGGAACTGGTCTGGCGGCTCGAGCGCCGAGGCTCGGGAACCCGAGGGCGATGCGGCGGGTGCGGCGGACGTGGACGGGGGCAGCTGGAGGGGCGTGAGCGACGTCGAGGTCCTCGTCATCGATAACGACGCCCAGGGCACTGGGCGCGAGGCCGCCTCGCCGCAGCGGCCGACGCCGGGGTACCGGTGCGTTCCCTCAGCGGAGGCGCCGGAGGAGCCCGGGGCCGTGGGCCTGCGCTACGTCGTCGAGGAGCGGCCCTGGCGTGGCGGCGGTGCGCAACCGCGCCCTGATGAGACCGGCGGGCGCGACCTGCTCGTCTTCATTGACGACGACGAGGAGCCTGAGCCCGCTGGCTCGCCGCCCTCGTGGGGCTGTGGGCCTCGACCGGCTGCCAGGCGGTGGCCGGGCCCCGTCATCCCCTGTCTACGAGGTTGAGCCCGAGGCGGGTGCGTCAGGGCGAGTTCTTCGTACGCAGAACCTGGCCCACGGGCACGGGTCCGCCCGGCGGCGGCCTCCAACCGCCCTGCTGCTGGACCTGGGGCTCGTGCGCCGGGCCAGCGCTTCGACGAGGCCTCGGCGCCACCGGGGAGAGGACACGCTCACCCGCCGGCTGAGTGCCGCCGGCGGAGTCATCCGCTGGTGCGATGAGGCGCGCGTGCGCGACCACGTGCCGGCCTCGCGCCTCACCCGCCCCCTGGATCCTGCAGGCGGCAGCGCTCCCACGCCGCCACCTCGGTGCGCGTGAGCTGGCCCCTGGCCGGCGGCGGGCCCAGCCGGCCATCCGCCGCCCGCGGCCGGTGGGCCTGCGCGCATCGTCGTCGGCGGCCTGCGAACCGCTGGTGGAACCTTTCATCAGCAGTCCTCAGCATGCGTGCCGGAGCCCGGGTTGCTGGCCCGGGGCCGCGGCATCCTGGCGGCTAGCGTCGGAGGCGGCGTCCACCGCGAGTACGACCACTGAGGGCCCGCCCGGAACTCAGCGCGGTGCTGGCTGAAGGGCCTCACATCGGCAGCACCAAAGGCTCGACCGCCGTTTCCGACGATCCGCTCCAGCCATCCTTCGAGCACCAACCTTTGGGCACCCGGCCGAATGTGCACGGTGAGCGTCAGGGCGGCATTTGGCTCCAGTCTGGTCAACAAGCCGGACATCGGACTTAATCGTCTTTTGATGCTTGCCGTGGTTGAGGAAAAGGTCAAGGCAGATATCAACGCCGCAAAGCCAATACCAACCTGCCGAGCACAAAAACGAAAGGCGTTGAAGTAAGATCGGCGACCACGCCTCCCAGGGCCAGGCCCGCCGTCATGCCGAGGCTGACAACCGTACCGATTACCGCATAGACCCTGCCGAGGAAGCGCCGATCGATCGTCAACTGTATCTGAGCTGCCAGCGCCGCTCAACAGCACCAGCGGGATGCCTTGAACGAAGAAGGCTACCGCAGCGACCCAGAAACTGGGCCAGATTCCCGGAACAGCAAGAGTCAGTGCGTAGACCCAAGAGCCAGGACGGTCACCCAACGAACGCTCACTGTGTCGGGGTTACGTGCAGTGCAAGTCCACTGATAAATGCGCCGACGGACGTGATGGGTTAGCAGAAGGTCGTAGGTGTCGCCGCCACCTTCCAGCGCCTCCATGACGTAAACGACGAGAATAGACCCGGCATCCAACCGAAGAGGTTCCAGATCCCGAATACCGTCACAAATGTTGCGCGCGAAAGTGATTTCGCCAAGTCACAACAAGGCCGTCCTGCACCTTCGCGAAGGTGCGCGTCGAGTCTCGCTAGTTGCGGCCTCGGTTGGTTGTTAACTTTCGCCTGCGCACCTTCCCGCGCGTTCTCCCGCCTGCTCTCGTCGTTGTCCTCGACCGACGACTGGGCCAGGCATCAGTAAGTGTGAGCGCTGAAGAGAGTGTAGTGCGAGCGCAATGATGAGCAATACCTCTGCACTCAAAGTAAATGGCGTTGTCGGGACCATCCTACCAAGGTGGCGCCAACAAACGGCCCGATAGCCCGTTGCTAAGCGTCTGCACCCACCGAATGGTGGCATTCGACTTCAGGTACTGGTTAGGTTCCCGTAAATCTGGGACAACCAGTACTGACGCTGCGTCATAGAATTCTTCTTAAAGTGCCGAATAAAAAGTGCGAACGCACAGAGCAGCAGGATCGGACCCGCGCACAGTGAGCGCCACGGCGAGCCCCGCCAGAATGAGCGCGCGCCAGGGTTGACCGTGGCAGGTGCGCAACTTGTCATCGATCGAGCATGACGATCGGCGTCGGGAGAGGAACGCCCTTTTAGGTAACGTTGTTTGCAGTGGCAACTAGTGCACCCCCAGAGCTGAGTGCGTCGGCATATGCGGTGGTCAGCACGCGCGAAGGCAGCGACTCCGGATCCCATCAACGATGTTCGACCCCAGAGACACTGTGGCGAGCCGCTCAATCGCCCACGTACCAAGGTCCGCGCGCCATGAGACTGCTTTCAGGTATCCAAAACATCTCTGCTCGTCCATCCATCAGCGATAGAATTAGTAGGTCCGGGATGTTTCGGGCCAACGAATCGGTATTCGTGCTCACTGCACCACATCTCGACAGGAAACTGATCAGCAGAGTTAATAAACTTAGTGAGATGGGTCGAAGCCGTTGATCGAGGCTGGCCCCAGGTAAATACGGGGATGTAGCATCGTTCATGCTGATACCGAAGTCCAGCATCCTTGAGTGTCCTCCTTGAACAATAAATCGTGCGGATGTGGGATCAATCCCGGGCGTCGATAGGAGAACTAGCGAATCTCCCGAAGGCGGGCACCTGCGTCTGTTCCGCCGCGCGGCATACATGTGCGCCACCGTGGCTACGTCCACCGCGAGTACGACTCACGGAGGCTCGCAGTCGAGATCACCCTGCTGGGCGGGCGCCGCAGCGGGCTGCGAGGCGTCCCGCGGTGGGGCGGAGCGGGCTCGCCGTCGATTCCCAGCTGGGCGGCCTCGCGCAGGAGGTTGCAGGACGGCGCTGCACGATCGGAAGGTGGCGGGCAGCACCGTCCACGGGCCCCACGAACACGTTCTGCACCACGATCAGGGCCGCGAAGAACAGCCAGGGGGTGGCCTTGAGCCGTCCCAGGTCGCGCATCATCGCCGTCAGCGCCATCCCGGCGATGAGCAGCAGCAGCAGCCCGCCTGGGATCGAGGCCGCCGCCCACATGTCCATCACCCCCGAGTGCAGCTCGATGCGGCCACCGAACATGAAGTTCTCGACGTAGCCGTTCTCCGGGTCGTAGCCCAGGGCCGCCATACCGCGCTTGGCGACCCACAGGTCCTCGAAACGGGGCTTGACGCCGGCGCCGTACCCCCAGGGGCGGTTCTGGAACAGGGCCCAGGAGGCTCCCAGCTCGGGCCTGGCGGACAGGAGCAGCCCCGCGGAGCTGGAGGACTGGGCGATGGTCCGGTTCTGGGCATCCTCGCCCAGAGTCCCGGACTCGGAGGCCATGACGACCCCGGCCATTGCCACAATCCCCACGACCGCCAGAACGATGATCTGGGAGATCGCCAGACGCCTGGGAGTCGGCACATGCCACCGGGCCCAGGACGCCAGGGCCTGCCAGATGACGGTCCCCAGGATGATGGCCAGGAGGGCCAGGGTGGAGCGCGAATCGGAGACGAGGAAGACGCCACTGAGCCCCAGCAGGGCCACGATCTGCACCAGTCGGCGCCGGTCGGCCACGAGACTGAGGACCATGATCGTCACCGCCGCACCGATTCCGAACTTCCACGGGTTGGAACTGGTCTGGAGCAGGGGCAGCGAGTCCAGGAACATGCCGAAGCCGACCGCCAGAGCCGCCCTGTCTCGTTCCCAGCCGGCGCGCTCCCCACACGAAGACGGCTACTGCGCAGGGAATGGCCAGGAGGCTCAAGGTGGTGACGCGGCGGGCCCAGGCCTCGACGACGAAGCTGCTCTCGGCCAGCAGGGACATGATGTAGGCCGTGCCCGCCGCAGGATGGACAGCACGAGCAGCAGCGAGAACCGGCGTGCCTGCGCACGGCCGTCCAGGTGACGGGGATCGCGGCGAGCGCGGCGCAGTCGCCGACGCTGAGGGCGGCCGCCAGCTCGCGGCGCACGCCTACGCAGACCAGGAGGACGACGGCGATCGCCATCTCCGGTCGACGCCATGGTGAACCCTGCTCCCGGCTCGACTCGGGATCAGTCTCCGACGGCGTCTGCGAGCCCTCGTGGGAGGCGGGCGGTAGACCAGGTCTGGGCCACGGCCGCTCAGGCGTCTTCTCGAGAGCGGCGACGCCCGATGATGAGCAGCGGGTCCTCGACCTTGTCCTGCGGGTTCTTCTGACTCAGGAAGTACAGCAGGATCGCCATGACGGCACCGGCGGCCAGTCCGATGGCGGTCCCGATGAGAGCGGTGGACACGGCCGACAGGCTCGAGGGCGAGGATGGGGTCGTGGGGGAGTCGACCACCTTGAGTGTCGCGGTGGTGTTCCCCGCCTGCCCGGAGTTGGACAGGTCACGGGCCACCGAGTCCAGGGCGGTCAGCTCGGCCTCGGCGATCCTGTGAGCGCGCTCGGGATCAGTGCTGGTGGCCCGGATCTCCACCAGGGTGGTTCCGGTCTTGCTCGTCACCGAGACGGACTTGCGCAGCTCGTCCTGACTGATCCCCGTGTCCTTGGACACCTCCGCGAAGGTGCTCTCCGAGGTCCCGATCTCCACCAGCGTCGGCATGATGGAGGTCAGGTAGTTGAAGGTGTTGGGGAGGTTGGTCTCACTGTCTCCACGCCCAGATTCGCGTTGGCGGTGGAGTGTACTGCGCCGGCGTCAACAGGCCGAAGACAATGCCGATGATGGCGCCCAGCACAACGTGCATGGCCACCAGGACTGCGTTCTTGCGCAGCGCGATGATGAGGGTTTCCGGGTCCATGGGTTCCGTTTCGGTGATTGCGGGAGCAACAGAATAGCGTCCCGTTTGGGGCATGAGCCGGGCACAGGGAGTGAATCACCTCCTTCCCGGGCACTTCTCAGAACCCGTTGGGTCATTGATGCTCGAAGAATGCTGGCACCCGCAGGCTGATCGACCGGCCGGGTAGTGACGAATGCGACGGGCGTCCGCCGGGTGGCGCATTCCATGACGACGCGAGCGTGAGCGGCTCTGGGGCTGCGCTCAGTGGTGCTCAGGGGCGCTCAGCGGTGCTCCCGCAGTGGCCCGGGGCCTCGGTGCGGGAGTCGGTTCCCTACCCCGGGGCGCCGGCGGCTGCGCCGTCGGCGCTGCGTGAGCCGTCCGCGGGGTCCGAGTGGAGCGTGGGCCTGGCCTTCATGCCGCGCAAGCCGTTCCAGGCGAGGTTGACCATGTGAGCGGCCACCTCCTCCTTGCTCATCGACCGGTTCTCCAGCCACCACTGAGCCGGCATGGCCACGATGCCCACCAGCATCTGGGCGTACAGCGGGGCTGTGCGCGGATCGAGGTCGTGGGCGGCGAACTGCGAGGCGAGGATCCCGGAGACCTCGATGGCGACGTCGGCCAGCAGCGTGGAGTAGGTGCCGGCGGCGCGGTCCGAGCCCGCCGAGAGGATGCGGAAACCGTCGGGGGAGTCCTCGATATAGGTCAGCAGGGCCAGGGCGGCCCGCTCGGCGACCCGTGAGGCCGAGCCTGAGGCGTCAGACCCTCCCGGTCCGCGCCGGCCGGCCTCCGGACCCGCTGCGGCGCCTGCTGCGGGGTCTGCGATCGCCGAGGAGATCGCAGCGGAGATCGTGGTGATCTCCCGGTCGACGACGACGGCGTACAGCCCTCCTTGCCGCCGAAGTGCTCGTAGACCACCGGCTTGGACACCTGGGCGCGGGCCGCCACCTCCTCCACGCTCGTGGCGTCGAAGCCGCGCTCGGCGAACAGCCCACGGGCCACGGCGATGAGCTGCTCGCGCCGCTCACTGGCGCTCATGCGGGTGCGTTTGGTCGCCATGGCTAGGCCCCACTGCTCCGGTCGGCCGGTCGGCCGGAGCGACGGCGCTCGGACCACTGGGCGAAGCGCGCCGAGGCCAGGGCCCCGGTGCGGCGGGCCAGCCGGTGGCTGGGGGCCTCGATGTAGCGCTGGAACAGCCAGGTCAGCGGTGCCGAGACGAGCGGTGCCAGGATGAGCAGCCACCACGGCGAGATCGAGTGCGTCAACAGCCGCAGCGAGACCACGACCGGTTCATGCACAAGGTAGAGGGAGAAGGACATGAGCCCCAGGTACTGCACGGTGCGCGAGCGCAGCAGGCCGCGCAGCGCCCCGGCCCTCACCACGAGGTGGACCAGGTAGGCGGCCGCCGCCAGGGTGATCGCGTTGGCCAGGCGCTGGGCCGTGTGGCTCTCCATCCCCGGCCACCAGGCCAGGGTGATGAGCAGCAGGCACACCAGGCCTGCGCCGTCGCCCAGGGCCGGGGGCGTTCGGGGACCGGGCAGGGTCGCCCCAGGCCCAGCCCATGACCGCGCCTAAGGTGAAGACCGGCAGGTAGCTGCCCGATCCGGGGCTGGCGGTGATGACGGGTACGGCCAGGGCGGCCGCCACCGGCAGCCAGGAGACCCGCCAGCGGGCGCACAGGGCCACCCCGAGGATCATCAGGGGCAGCACGAAGGAGAAGATCGCCTCGGCGTGCAACGACCACAGGACGGTGTTGCGGTAGGCGTGCTTTGGGGATGAGCAGGTACCCATGAGCATCTGACGCGCCCCGAGCCCTCTGGGATGGGTGACGGTCATCCAGTGCCCCAGCGCCGGATCCTTCGAGCGCGGCACGAGCAGCATCGCGATGACCGCGAAGGTGGTGGAGGCCGCCGCCGGCAGCCACAGGCGCACGAAGCGCCTCGGCGCGTAGTCGACCCAGTCGAAGCGCCGCCCCTGGGCGTGGCGGCGGGCCACCGGGTAGGTCAGGGCCACGCCGGACAGGACGAAGAAGATGAGGACGGCCTCGTGGCCCGCCCACAGCAGGTGGAGGGGACTCTGAGTGAGGATCCGGTTGAAGGTGCCGGTGGGCACGGTGCCGGGCCGCGCCCCGACCTCCGCCAGCGCGGGCACGGTCTCCAGGGCGTGGTGGATGAGCACGACGACGGCAGCCAGCCCACGCAGCCCGTCGAGCTCGATGAGGCGCACCGCTGCCGGCTTGCCGGAGGAGGGAGGGGGAGCGGAGGAGGAACTGGACATGCCCCCATCCTGCCCTGTTCTCCCGGCCGACCGCGAAGCCCGACGAGTGTGGCATGCACCCGCAGATGTGCGAGATCCGGTGCCGAGGAGCCTGCGGGGGCGCGCTGAATCGCCGCGAAGGTGCCGAGCGCGACCGGGACGTGAGAGACTGTCCCGGCGTCTCGCCCCTCGCCGCCAGGCCCGGGTCGGGATGTGTCCTTCCGCCCTGGTGTAACGGCAGCACGCAGGCCTTTGGAGCCTTGAGGTCCGGGTTCGAATCCTGGGGGCGGAGCGGCGTAGCATGAGTGGCGTTGGGGTTCCCTCGCTCTCACGCCTGACGGCGGTCACCGGTCGCCGGTGGGACGCGCGCCAACCGTCCATCCGTACCTGATTTCAGAAACCGTTGGAGTCCGTCCCGTCCTCCGCCCGGTCGCGGCCGGAGACGTCGGGAGCCCGGGCGCGAAACTGTGAGAAGAGGACACGTGACGCCTACCGCACCCGCCGCCGTTATCGTCATGGCCGCAGGCAAGGGAACTCGTATGCGATCGGTCACCCCCAAGGTTCTGCACCGGATCGGCGGTCGCAGCCTGGCTGACCACGCCGTCACCGCAGCCAGGGGCTCGAGCCCCAGCACCTCGTCGTCGTCGTGCGCCACGAGCGCGATGCCGTCATCGCCCACCTCGACGAGGTCTCCCCCGACGCCGTCCCGGCCGACCAGGACGAGGTCCCCGGCACCGGGCGGGCCGTCGCCTGCGGGCTGGCCGCCCTGCCCGAGGACCTGGACGGGCCCGTCGTCGTCACCAGTGGTGACGTGCCGCTGCTGGATACCGCCACCCTCAAGGAGCTCCTGGCCCAGCACACCCAGCGGGGGGACGCCGTCACCCTGCTGACCACCGAGCTCGACGACCCCACCGGCTACGGGCGCGTCGTGCGTGAGGACGACGGCACCGTCTCGGCCGTCGTCGAGCAGCGCGACGCCAGCGAGGCCCAGTGTGCCATCCGAGAGATCAACGCCGGTGTCTACGTCTTCGACGCCGCCCACCTGCGCACCGCCCTGGCGACCCTGGGCACGGACAACGACCAGGGTGAGGTCTACCTCACCGATGTCGTCGCCCACGCGCACCGGGCCGGACGGTCCACCAGTGCGCTGGTCGTCGCCGACCACTGGCTCGTCGAGGGCTGCAACGACCGCGCCCAGCTCGCCGAGCTCGGCGCCGAGCTCAACCGCCGCGTCCTCGCCGACTGGATGGCCCAGGGCGTCGGCGTCGTCGACCCGGCCTCCACCTGGGTGGACGTCACCGCTGAGCTCGCCCAGGACGTCACCCTCGAGCAGGGCGTCCTCGTGCGCGGAACCACCCGGATCGGCCAGGGCGCCCGCGTGGGCGCCTACGCGATCCTCACCGACGCCGTGATCCCGGCCGGCTGCGTCGTGACCCCCTTCAGCCAGCTCGACGCCGACGGTGCCCGGGCCTGACGCATGAGCGCAGCGCACCTTCGGCCCCGCCCGGTCAGGCCGTGCTGGTCGTGCTGGCCGTGCCGGCCGTACCGATCACTGACCTTCACCTCCGTCTCCAACAGTCACACCGAGGGCCGCACCGGCCGTGAGAAGGGAACCACGTCATGACGGGCATCATTACCAAGGGTGAGAAACGGCTGGTCGTCGTCTCCGGGCGCGCCCATCCCGAGCTCGCCCAGGACGTGGCCAGCGAGCTCGGCACCGAGGTGCTGTCCTCCACGGCCTACGACTTCGCCAACGGGGAGACCTACGTCCGCTTCAACGAGTCGGTGCGCGGCTGCGACGTGTTCGTCGTCCAGTCCCACGGCGACCGCGTCAACGACTGGCTCATGGAGCAGCTCATCATGGTGGACGCCCTCAAGCGCGCCTCCGCCAAGCGCATCACCGTGGTGGCACCCTTCTTCCCGTACGCCCGTCAGGACAAGAAGCACCTGGGGCGCGAGCCCATCAGCGCCCGCCTCGTGGCGGACCTCTACAAGACCGCCGGCGCCGACCGCCTCATGAGCGTGGACCTGCACACCTCCCAGGAGCAGGGTTTCTTCGACGGCCCCTGGGACCACCTGTGGGCCCAGCCGGTGCTCGTGGACTACGTGCGCACCCGCGTCGACCCGGCCAACGCCGCCGTCGTCTCCCCCGACGCCGGCCGCATCCGGGTGGCCGAGCGCTGGGCCAACCAGCTCGGTGGCGCTCCGCTGGCCTTCGTCCACAAGACCCGTGACGTCACCCGTCCCAACGAGTCGGTGGCCAACCGCGTCGTCGGCGACGTCGAGGGGCGCTCCTGCGTCCTGGTCGACGACATGATCGACACCGGCGGCACCATCGCCAAGGCCGTCCAGGTGCTCCTGGACTCCGGCGCCAAGGACGTCATCGTCGCCGCGACCCACGGGGTGCTCTCCGGTCCGGCCGTGGACCGGCTCTCCACCTGCGGGGCCCGCGAGGTCATCGTCACCGACACCCTGCCGATCCCCGCCGGCAAGCGCTTCGACCAGCTGACGGTCCTGCCGATCGCGCCGCTGCTGGCCCGGGCGATCAAGGCCGTCTTCGATGACGGCTCGGTGGCCTCGCTCTTCGACACCGTCGGCGTCGCCGGCGCCTGAGGCCGGTAGGGTCGAGCGGGCCCCAGGGCCTGCGCGAGCCCGCCGCGCCCCTGTCTTCTGACATCGTGCTCCTGCCCTCGCCGGGCCCCATCACCAGGGTCCGGCGAGGGCGTTTCTCATGGGGCGTGCTGCCCATGACGGAGAGTCCGCTCAGAGTGCGGAGTAACCTTGAGATAACAATTTCATTGCAATCCAACCTCATGGTCGCGTAGCGTGACGTTGTCATCGATTCGTTTCTCCTTCGTTCCCTCTTCGTGTTCCGCATGAGCGGAATGTGCTCCCCGAACCAATGCGTGCAACCAGTTAGATTAATTGTTGTCACCGCATTCACCAGTGACTTTCACGGGCCTTATACGGCCGGATGTCAACGGTACGCCGTGATCCGCTTGCGCGTTGGTTGCCATATGTCCTGGAGGTCTCCATGCGTCGTCTCTCCACCACCCCTCGTCTTTTCATCATCCTGTCCCTCCTGCCGCTCCTGCTCACCTCGATGATCGTCCTGACCCCGGCCGCTCCGGTGGCGACGGCTGAGGAAAAGACTGAGGCCAACGCTGATGCCGACGGCTCCGGCAATGTCGGCGACAACGGGGGTGAGGTCGACGCGGGCGCAGGCCCCACCGGTCAGTCGCTTCAGGAGCCCGTGTACACGGCCGCGCCCCTGCCCACGGTGCAGATCGACGGCGTCGCCTGGGGACAGCTCGTCGTCGGCGACGTGGTCTACGTCGTCGGCAGCTTCAACAGCGCCCGGCCGGCCGGGGCCCCTGCAGGACAGCAGGAGGTCCCGCGCTCCAACATCCTGGCCTACGACCTCAGCACCGGGGAGCTCATCGAGGACTTCGCCCCCACGCTCAACGGTGCGGGACGAAGCCTGGCCCTCTCCGAGGACGGCAAGACCCTCTACGTCGCCGGGGAGTTCGACAGGGTCAACGACGAGTGGCACAGCCGCCTGGCCGCTTTCGACATCTCCCAAGGGCACGGAACCCTCATCTCCTCCTTCCAACCCGTGTTCAGCACCACTGTCAAGGACATCGCGGTGGCCGGTGACACCCTCTACGTCGGGGGCTACTTCACCAAGGTGAACAAACAGCAGCGGACCCGACTGGCCGCCCTCAAGGCCTCCACCGGCGAGCTCCTGGACTGGACCGCGTCCGCCGAGGGCCCCAACGCCCAGGTCTACGCGATCGAGGTCTCCCCGGACCACTCCAAGGTCGTTATCGGCGGCTCCTTCTCCTCAGTCAACGGCTCGAGCAGGCCCGGCTACGGGATGGCTCTCCTGGACGCCTCCACCGGTGAGGTGCTGCCCATGCCGGTCAACGACACCGTGCGCACGGCCGGTGAGAAGGCAGCCATCTTCGATATCGCCGTCGACGACGCCGGTTTCTACGCCACGGCATACTCCGCCGTCGGACGCCTCGACGAGGCCAACCTCGAAGGGAGCTTCAAGGCCGACTGGAACGGCAACCTCATCTGGCTCGAGCCCTGCCACGGTGACACCTACGGGATCGCCCCCACCAAGGAGATCGTCTACACGGTGGGGCACGCCCACTCCTGCGAGACCATCTACGGCTTCCCCAACATGCCCGAGGTGCGCAAGGACGGCGCTCATCCCCTCTACGTGCGGGCCATGGCCTTCACCAACAGTCCCGACATCACCATCCGCCAGCAGGGCGTCGCCGACGGCTACCAGGACTGGTCGACCTCGGGTCTCAAGAGCCCCACGATCATCGGCTGGTACCCGGACCTGGAGGCGGGCAAGGTCACGAAGATGTCCCAGGCCGCTTACAAGGTCGACGTCACCGACAAGTACGTCCTCATGGTGGGTGAGTTCATCGAGGCCGACGGCAAGGTCCAGCAGGGGATCGTGCGCTACCCACGGCGCGCCGGTCAGCCCACGCTGCCGCCCGAGGGCAAGGCCGAGAACCCTGGCCGCCAAGGCGGAGGTGACGACGTCGGGCTCGGTCAAGGTCTCCTTCACCGCCACCTGGGACCGTGACGACCCGACCCTGACCTACAGCCTCTACCGGGACAACGAGACCACGCCGGTGGCCACCGAGAAGATCAGTGACACCCGCTGGGCGCTCAACGACCACAGTCTGGAGGACACCACCTGCTCGGCCGGCGAGCACACCTACCGCCTGGTGGTCTCCGATCCCAGCGGAAACACCATTACCGCCCAGATGCCGAGCGTCACGGTTCCCAGGAAGGCGGACAACGCGGATCCCGCCAATGCGGACGATGCCGCCAAGAATGCGGACCAGGACGGCAACAACCAGGCCAATGCTGACGACCAGGCCGATGGTTCGCCCGAGGAGAAGGACGGCCACTGAGTGCCCGGGCCGCGGTGATCCTGGTGCCCTGTGACCCACGCGGCCCTGTGTGAGCATGAACAGGGCGGGTCCGATGCCTTGAGCATCGGACCCGCCCTTCACGGTGGTGCCGGCAGCCGGCCTACCAGGAGCGGCCCGTCGACTGTGCTCGGCGGCCGGCCGAGGCCGCGGAGGCCCCTGGGGCGGGGGCTGAGCGCGGGGCCGCGGCGGCCGACGACGCCGAGGCCATCTGCTGGCCGGGTTGGATCGACGGCGGCGGAGGCGGAGGTGGGGCGTCCGGCGGGTCAGGACTGCGGTGGCGGCCACTCGCCGACGTCGGCACCGGTGCGAGATGGCGGGTCTGCTCGATGGAGGACTCCTCGGACAGCGGCGTCACGAGAGTCAGCCGCGGCTTGGACATCCGCCGACGACGAGCGAGGGTCTGCTGGCGCGAGGGCGCCTGCTGACGCATCGACGTCGAAGGGGACGAGGAGGAACCGGTCCCGGAGGCCGAGTCCTGCTTGCGCACCGCGCCACGTGAGGCTTCAGCGGCAACCGGGGGCTCGGGGGCAGAGGGCACCGGCTGGACCCGGCGCCGGCTCGTTGTCGTCGGCAGGGAGGAGGCGTCCTGCCATCCAGTCGCTGCTACCGGGCGGTCCGCTGACGGTGAGGTGATGCGCCGCCGAGTGGGCACGCTCGGTGCGGAGGCGCTCCGACGGCCGGTGGCTGGCGTGGCGGAGGAGCCGGTGGACGAGGATGCCGGGGCCGGTGCCGGAGGGTAATGGTAGGAGGACCCTACCGAGGCGGCGGAGGAGGCCGGGGATGCTGAGGACCCCGAGGACGCTGAGACGGTCTGCCCGGTGGGCAGGGCGGTGCTGCGCCGAGTGGGACCGTCCGGTGCGCCTGGGAAAACGGTGGCTCCCGGAGGACGGGGTGGTCTGTAGGGCTGCACCGCGATCGACGGGGAGGCCGGTACCGTCAGGTCGGCGGGGGTGGGCAGAGGCGGTGGCAGCGGCGCGTGCCTGTAGGAGGCGGTGGCATCGGGGGCCGACTGGGACGAAGCGGTCCCGGCCGGGGTGACTGGCGCGGGCTGGTAGGCCCGCTGTCGCTGCAGGGCGGAGGTGATGCCGGAGGCGAAGCTGTGTGCGGGGTCCGGAGCGGAGGCCTGAGCAGAGGACTGCGTGGGGCCGCGCCACCCGATGCCGACGACAGCGGTGCCGCGCTCATGGAGACGGGGGAGCGGGTCGATGATGTGGCGGGCACTGGCGAGACCGAGGAGGGCGGCGGCGCAGGGGCACGGGCCGGCTCCTGAGCGGAGGGCACTGGCTGGGCGGCCGAGTAGGCGGAGTCGGAGATCGCGGGCATCGCGGTCGTCTGCTGCTGCGACCGCGGGGTCGAGAAGGACGGCGCCGGGACGGGCGACGGCATTGAGGAGGAGGCCGACTGCGTCGCCATGGCGCCGGGGGCCGGGGCGACAGGGACCTCGGGGGACGTCGGAGCCGGGATCTGCTGATACTGGTAAGGCGGCTGCGCCTGCACCTGAGGCTGCGCTGGCGGCCGGCTCGGTCGCAGCAGGTCCGAGGTCTTCTGCCTCAGGGCGTTGAGAGCGGCCGCCGTACGCCCGGGAAGGCCCTCGGAGCCGCTGTCCCCACTATGGCCGCTGTCCCGACGGTGACGGAACATCGCGTAGGAGACGGAGGCCAGCAGCCCCAGCAGCAGCCCGGAGATCGCCGCGGCCTGGGCGCCGGGGCGCTCCATGGTGGTGTTGGCCGTGGTGGCCGGCGAGGTGGTGCTCGTCGTCATCCCCAGGGCCTGCTTACCCAGGAGCTCGCCGGAGGAGAGCTCCTTGTTGAGCGAGTCGGCCGTCGCCTGGGCCATGTCGACAGCCTCCTGCTTGCTGCCGGCCTTGGCGGTAATGGACAGGACCAGGGTCTCGGGCGGGTTGGTGACCGTCAGCGCATCCGACAGATCGGTGGTCTCCATGTTCAGGTTGGCCGCCGCTGGATCGAGGACCTTCGGGCTCGTGGAGAGCTCCACCAGGGTCGGCATGAGGTCCTTGGCCTGGGTGGAGAAGGACGGGGTCTCCTTGGACTTGGGCTGGATGCCCAGGGTCGTGGTGGCCGCCGCGACCGGCTTCGTCGCCAGGGCCACCCCCAGCCCGGCCAGGATGCATACGAGCAGGATGACGAGGCAGGCGACAAGGTTCCTGCGGATGGCGTGAAGGATCTGCGATGGCTGCACGCTGCTCCTCATCTGGTCTGGGGCTGGTCTGGATCCAGTCGGTTCTGGCGGCCTGTCGGGCACCGTGGGCCTCATGGTGGGCCTCATGGCGGTCCTCATGGCCCGGCGGATGATGCTGAAAGGCTACGGCCCAACCCTAACTGTAAGATCACGCTTAGGTCTCGGTGACTGTAGTAGCCTTCGCTGCGCCCCCGGCCACGCCTGGAATTCTCAGTCGTGCGGGGCTGGGCGATGTGGTGAGTCTTTCACCGGAACCGTGTGAAGGGCGAGGGTCCTGAGGACTCCCGTCCCAGCAGTGAAGAAGACGTCGGCGTCGGCCGAACCGGGGGTGACGTCGGCGGACTTCTTCCGGATCCGCCTGACCTCGGTCAGGACCTCGGAGGCTCTCTCAGCATCTTCCCGGGTACTTCTCACAGCGGCCCTGCGGCGGCTCCTCGGCCGTCCAGGCGTCGCCGACGCAGCAGCCCATCCGCCGGTCAGCCGCAGAGTCGGCCGCCGAGTCACCCACCGATCGAACGCCGTGACACCGCCACGGCCATGACAGGACAAGGGAGGAACGATGTCCTTCGCCAGGACCCTGTTCATCGTCCTCCCCATGGTGGCCGCCGCCCTGGCGGCCCTCATCCTCGTGGCCGACCGCATCCACCGCCGCCCCATCGTCGGGGCCGCCCTGGTCATGGGCGCCATCGGCTTCGTGCCGGTGTGGGTGATGATCCCCTTCGAGCCCAACGTGCCTCCGGCCACCCTGGCCTGCTTCCTGGTGGTCGTCGCCCTCCTGCCCGGTTTCTCGTGGCGGCTGACCAGTGGCGACTTCATGGTCACCACCACCTGGTGCCTGGTGGGCCTGTCCGTCGCCGCGGGCTCGCCGCTCAACTACGTCCTGTCCGACGTCGTCTTCGGTGCCCTGCCCGCCTACCTCGCCGGACGGCTGCTCGTGGAGAGGCTCGGGCTGCGGCGCATGGCCGAGGTCCTGGCGGTCGTGTGGATCACGGTGGCGGTGCTGGCGCTCTTCGAGGCCGTCACCACCATCAACCCCTTCAGCTACATCACCGTCCACAACAACCTCTACGAGGAGTGGTCCCCGCCCCTGGCCCGGGGCAGCCTCACCCGCGTCGAGGGCGCCTTCGGTCACCCCATCGCCCTGGGAGTGTGCCTGGCGGCCGGGATCCCGCTCATCCTGGCCACACGGTGGAGGCCCGGCTACCGGATCGCGGCCGGCGCCCTCGTCCTGGGGGCGACCATCCCGACCTTCTCCCGCTCGGCGATCGCCTGCGCCGTCATCGCCGTCATCCTCAGCCTCATGCAGGTGCACACCAATATCCCCGCCCTGTGGCGGATGGGGTTCCTCACGGTGCTGGTCGGCGTGGGCAGCGTCCTGCTGCCCTACGTCCTGGGCGTCTTCGACTCGGCCGGCCGCGAGCAGGAGGACTCGGCCGGCTACCGCGGCGACATCCTCGTCCTGGTGCGTCAGCTCAAGCCGCTGGGGCTGTCCTCGGCCTACCAGAAGTCGGGGAGCTCGGTGGCCTGGGGCGGCTACAGCTCCATCGACAACCACCTGCTCCTGACCGCGCTGCGCTTCGGCTGGGTCCCCGTGACGCTTCTCATGGTGGGTCTCCTGGTGTACGGCGCCAGGGCCTTCGTCCAGCGCTCCAACCCCGCGCAGATCGCCCTGCTCAGCCTCATCCCGGCCTATGGCACAGTCGCCTTCATCACCCAGATCGGCACCGTCGTATGGCTCATCGCCGGCATGGCGGCCTCGGCGCAGGTCTCCGTCCTGCTGGAGAGCCGTAACAACACCACAGGTGGAGGCGTGGGCGTCGTCGCCGGGCAGGACAACCCCTGGAACCGGATCCGCAGCCGGGACTGGTCCCGCCGGGCCTTCACCGGCCGGTCGGTCCGGCCCGCCAGTGGTGCTGGGACGGGGAGTCACTAGACTCGCGGCCGTGCTCCTGACTGCGCTCCTGCCTCCGCTGCTCGCCGACGCCGACATCGCCCGCACCGTTCGCGCCGCCTCCTCCCGCTCGCGCTCCGACCGCAGCCTCGTCGTCGCACCGGGCGCCCGGCCCGCCGTCCTGGCCGCCATGGCCCTGGGCGAGGAGGGCGTCCAGCGGGTCGCCGGCGACGACGCGCAGGCGGCCGGAGCGGCAGATGCCTCCGGTACGCCCCTGCTGGTCGTCACCGCCACCGGTCGCGAGGCCGAGGAGACCGCCCTGGCCCTGCGCAGCTACCTGCCGGCGGAGGACGTCGCCGTCATGCCCGCCTGGGAGACCCTGCCCCATGAGCGCCTCTCGCCGCGCGCCGACACCGTCGCCCAGCGCCTGTCCGTCCTGCGTCGACTGGCCCACCCCGAGGAGGGCGGGGCGATCCGCGTCCTCATCGTCCCCGTGCGCGCCCTTCTGGCCCCCGTCATCGCTGGGCTCGGCGAGCTCGAGCCCGTCCAGCTGGCCCCCGGTCTTGCCGTCGGCCTGGAGGAGACCGCACGCCGTCTGGAGGCCGCCGCCTACACGCGCGTCGACATGGTCGAGTCCCGAGGCGAGTACGCCGTGCGCGGCGGCATCCTCGACGTCTTCCCGCCCTCCGAGCCCAGACCGGTGCGCGTGGACTTCTTCGGCGACGAGATCGACGAGGTCTCCTCCTTCGCCGTCGCCGACCAGCGCACCATCGAGACGCTGGGCGCCGTGACCGCCACCGCCTGCCGCGAGCTGGTCCTCACCGATGCGGTGCGCGAGCGCGCCGCCGCCCTGGTCGACGCCGTCCCCGGCGCCGCCGACATGCTGGAGAAGATCAGCCAGGGCATCGCCGTCGAGGGCATGGAGTCCCTAGCCCCGGTGCTGGTCGACGCGATGGTCCCGCTGCTCGACCTCGTCGGGGACCGGCTCACGGTGCTGCTGGAGCCCGAGCGGGTGCGCAAGCGCGCCGAGGACCTCACCGCCACCACCACTGAGTTCCTCGCCGCCGCCTGGACCTCGGCGGCCTCCGGCGGCACGGTCCCCGTCGACCTGTCCGCCGCCGCCTTCGCCCACCTGGCCGAGGCCCGGGCCCCTGGCCCTGTCCTCCAACCGCGGCTGGTGGTCCTTCACCGCCCTGGCCGCCGGCCCCGAGACCACCCGCCTGGACCTCAGCGACCCGCACACCTACCGCGGCGAGCTCGAGCGGGCCGTCGCCGACCTGGGCCGGCTGGCCCGCCAGGGCTGGACCGTCGTCGTGGCCACCGACGGGCCCGGACCCGGCCGGCGCATGGCCCAGCTCCTGGGCGACGGCGATGTCCCCGCCCGCATCGTCGACCAGCTCTCCGAGGTCACCGAGCTCGGCCGTGACGGCGACTGGACCCCTGCCCCGGCCGCCCCCGCCGATGAGACCGACGGATCGGCCGGCGCCGACGGTGACTCGACGGCCGGCCCGGGCGACGGCGTCGTACGCGTCACCCAGGCCAGTGCCGGTCACGGCTTCTCGCCGAGGGCCTGCGCCTGGCCCTCATCGCCGAGTCCGATCTCACCGGGCGTGCCTCGGCCGGCCCCTCGCGAGCGCTGCAGCCTGCCGGCCCGCCGCGCCCGCCGCCCGTGGACCCCCTGTCCCTGCACGCCGGGGACCTCGTGGTCCACGCCCAGCACGGGGTGGGCCGCTTCATCGAGCTGAGCCGGCGCACCGTGGGCGGGGCCCGCTCGTCGGCCACCCGCGAGTACCTCGTCATCGAGTACGCGCCCTCCAAGCGCGGCCAGCCCGGCGACCGCCTCCTGGTGCCCACCGACGCCCTGGACCAGGTCACCAAGTACGTCGGCGGCGACAGCCCCGCCCTGAGCAAGATGGGCGGCGCCGACTGGGCCAAGACCAAGTCCAAGGCCCGCAAGGCCGTGCGCGAGATCGCCGGGGAGCTCGTGCGCCTCTACGCCGCCCGCGCCGCCACCACCGGCCACGCCTTCAGCCCCGACACCCCCTGGCAGACCGAGCTGGAGGAGGCCTTCCCCTACACCGAGACCCCCGACCAGCTCTCCACCATCGACGAGGTCAAGGCCGACATGGAGAAGGCCCAGCCGATGGACCGGCTCGTGTGCGGCGACGTCGGCTACGGCAAGACCGAGATCGCCGTGCGCGCCGCCTTCAAGGCCGTCCAGGACGGCAAGCAGGTCGCCGTCCTGGTGCCCACGACCCTGCTGGTGAGCCAGCACGCCGAGACCTTCACCGAGCGCTACGCCGGTTTCCCGGTGACCGTGGGGGCCCTGTCCCGCTTCCAGGACGCCGCCGAGTCCGCCAAGGTGCTCGAGGGCCTGGAGAAGGGGACGGTGGACGTCGTCGTCGGCACCCACCGCCTCATCACCGGCCAGGTGAGGTTCAAGGACCTGGGCCTGGTCATCATCGACGAGGAGCAGCGCTTCGGGGTGGAGCACAAGGAGACCCTCAAGGCGCTGCGTACCAACGTGGACGTCCTGTCCATGTCCGCCACCCCGATCCCGCGGACCCTGGAGATGGCGGTCACCGGTCTGCGCGAGATGTCCACCCTGGCGACCCCTCCCGAGGACCGCCACCCGATCCTGACCTACGTGGGCGCCTACGAGACCAAGCAGGTCTCCGCCGCGATCCGCCGCGAGCTGCTGCGCGAGGGGCAGGTGTTCTTCGTCCACAACAGGGTCGAGGACATCGACGCCACCGCCGCGCGCCTGGCCGAGCTGGTGCCCGAGGCGCGCGTGGCCACCGCCCACGGGCAGATGAACGAGCACCAGCTCGAGGCCGTCATCGACTCCTTCTGGCGCAAGGAGACCGATGTGCTCGTGTGCACCACGATCGTGGAGACCGGGCTGGACGTGTCCAACGCCAACACCTCATCGTCGACCGCGCCGACCGCATGGGGCCTGTCCCAGCTCCACCAGCTGCGCGGGCGCGTGGGGCGCGGCCGGGAGCGGGCCTACGCCTACTTCCTCTACCCCTCGGACAAGCCGCTGACCGAGACGGCCCTGGAGCGCCTGCGCACCATCGCCACCAACACGGATCTCGGGGGCCGGGATGCAGGTGGCCATGAAGGACCTGGAGATCCGCGGCTCGGGCAACCTGCTCGGCGGTAGAGCAGTCCGGGCACATCGCCGGGGTCGGCTTCGACCTGTACGTTCGCATGGTCTCCGAGGCCGTGGCCGCCTACAAGAAGGCCCTGGCCCGTTCCGGGAGGGCCGGTGCCGACGCGATCGGCTTCGAGGAGGGCGACGACGAGGACGTCGAGCTGCGCATCGAGCTGCCCGTGGACGCCACCGTCCCCGAGGACTACATCCCCCACGAGCGCCTGCGCCTGGAGGCGTACACGAAGTTCGCGGCGGCGCGCTCGGGCGAGCAGGTCGACGACGTCCTGGAGGAGCTGGCCGACCGCTACGGGCCCGTACCCGAGGCGACCACCCGCCTGGCGGCGCTGGCGCGGCTGCGGGCCCTGGCCGCCGAGCTGGGGGTGCGTGAGATCGTCGCCCAGGGCAAGTCGGTGCGCTTCGCCCCGGTGGACCTGCCCGAGTCCGCGCGCATGAAGGTCACCCGCCTCTACCCGGGGACCGTGCTGAAGCCCGCCACGCGCACCATCGTGGTGCCCGCGCCGGGCACGAATCGCATGGGTGGGGCGGCCCTGTCCGGTGAGGAGGTCGTGCGGTGGGCCGAGGTGCTCCTGCACGCCGTCGTCGAGGGCGATACCGCCTACGAGACCGAGGCCACCACCTACCGCAAGCGCCGCTGACGGTGGGGACTATTCCACTGACGCTGCGGGGCGGTCCTTGCGCATGGCGAGCAGGCATGCGGCGGACAGAAAGGCCGATGAGGTGAGCGGTACGGACGCTGCTCCAAGGTTGTCGATGAGTGCTCCTCCAACTGCGGCGCCAATTCCGGCTCCGCCGTAGAGACCGCTGATCCCAAGAGAGGCGGCGAGCATGGCGCGCTGTGGGTCCACAGCGATGATGCTCGCCTGCATGGCGGGACTCAGTGCCCAGGCGAAAAGCGACCACACGCCGATCAGCACGAGGAACCGGAGCCCGAATCCGCCTCCGAGAGTCAGATGGATGCCGATAGCGAGCAGGGCTATGGCATGCCCTCCGATGATGGTGAGGCGTCCGACTCGAGGGCCTCTTGAGTCGGTGAGGAAGCCTCCGCCGAACACGGCGCCGACACCAACGACTCCGACCAGCAGCAGTGTCCAGGTGATGCTGCTGGGGGTCAGCGCCCAGCTCCCTTCGATGATGGTGCCAAGAAGCTGTAGAAGGTGAGGGCCACCGGCTCCGCACAGGAGCATCGCGAGCACCAGGGACAGCACCTGCCAGTCACGAGCCGGGCCGAGCCTGGTCGATAGTGGGGTGGGGTTGTTCCCGGGGACTCTCGGAGTCAGCCATGCCGAGAACACTGCGACCAGCATGGCCGTGACGGCGATCAGAATGAATGTGCCTCGCCATGACACACACTTGTCCCACCCATGTGCCGACAGGAACGCCAGTGAAGAGTGCGACAGTCAATCCGGCCGTTGCCACTGCCAGATAGCGTCCCTCGCTGCCCGAGGGGGCTCGGGTCCCGGCGATGGCCATTGCCGTCGGACTGACTGCACCCGCTGCGACGCCTGCAACGACTCTCAGGAGAATAGCGGGCCAGAACGCGGTGACCGCTGCCGTCGCCCCGTTGGCGACGGCGAACACGACGAGGCCGCCGACGAGGACGGTCTTCTTGTCGATGCGGTCGGCCGCCACTGCCATGATGGGGGAGCCCAGGCAGAAAGCGAGTGCGAAGGCGGTGACCAGTAGGCCGGCGTGCCCTGCGCTCACGCCGAAGTCGATTGCCACGCTCGGGAGGATCCCGGAGATCACGAACTCGTCGGTCCCCAAGGCAAGTGTGGCGACGAACAGCAGTGCCAGCCATCCTGGCAGGGATCTCTGTGGCTTGCCGGAGTCGTGAGTCATACGGCACTCCTTAAACGTTCGATGTTCGACGGATGTCGATTATGGAGTTGAGCGTACACTTTTCATATGGCTCGCGCGACACATCCGGATATTGAGACGGTGAAGCTCCCCGATGTCCTGCACGCGCTGGCAGACCCGATCCGCCTTGGACTGGTACGGCTGCTCAGTGACGGCCATGAACGGGCGTGGGGGCAGTTGGATGCCCCCATAGCTCCAAGTACCTTGAGCCATCACCTCAAAGTTCTTCGATCGGCCGGGATCACCCGCACCCGCATGGAGGGGAATCGGTGCTTCGTGCGTCTCCGGACCGAAGACCTCAATGAGCAGTTCCCGGATCTGATGGCCACGGTGCTGGCGCTCGCCTCTGAGCCCGACTCAGGACTGAGGCGCGTGGGACTGAAGGACGAGCAGGATGAATCCTGACGTGGCATCTCGTTGGGTGGCGGACGGTGTCTGATGTAGCCCGCCTGAGCTGTTCCGGCTGCGTGCGTCGTCGCGGGTGGAACGGTAGGGTCGGGGGGCAGAAATGCTGTGACACCATGTCGCCCTCCGGCGTCATCCCCCTCCAGGAGCAGACCGTGACCCGAAGCCTTGCCGCACGCACGCGCGTCCTCACCGCCAGCGCTGCACTCCTCCTCGCCGTCGGGGCTCTCGCCGGCTGCTCCGACCACCCCGGTCAGGTGGCCGACATGCACTACACCGGCCTGGACGGGGCCAGCCACTCCGTCGTCGTGAGTGAGAAGGACATCGACGTCGTGGTCAAGGAGATGGCCTCCGTGCCCGGCCAGACGGGTCAGGAGCGTCTGGGTGCGAATCGGTCCGAGATCGCCGGCTCCCTCATCACGGAGCCCATTCTGGCTGAGGTAGGCAAGGCCCACGGCCTGACCGTCACCGATGCGCAGATCGTGAAGCTGGCCAAGGAGCAGCTGGGCTTCGAGCCCCGCCGGGCGTCAACGCTCACCTACCTGCGGGGGGTGGCCATAAGCAGCCAGCTCGAGAGTCTCAGGCAGCAACCGCAGCAGGCTCAAAAGGCTCAGCCCGTCTTCGCTGACCTGAAGAAGGTCTACGACACGCTCGACGGTGATCTCTCCCCGCGCTACTCCACGAAGGGTCAGACCTGGTTGACCCAGACGGATCCCAGCCTGGCATCCGCCAACAATCCGCTCGGAGGCGGCCAGCAGCAGGCTCCCCAGCAACCGCAGCAGGCTCCGCAGCAAGGTGGTCAGCAGCAGCCGCAGCAACAGGCCCCACAACAGGGTGGTGACCAGCAGCCCCAGCAGCAGGGCGGTCAGCAGCCCGCCGACTCCGGCCAGACCGATGGGCAGACCGGAACCGGCCAGGGTGGCGGCGCCGCGGGCGAGAGCGGCCAGGGCGCCGACCAGTCCGAGACCAACGGCCAGTAGGGGCCGGTCAGGGCCATGTGGACGACGGCGGAACCGAGGGGCCGCCGCCGTCCAGTGTTTCTCGCCGGGCGTGAACACTGTGCATTCCTCAGGACCATGGCCCTCGTGGTGGGGTTGTCGGCCCGCTAGGCTGATCCTGCATTCGGCAGTCGCGCGCGAGCGTGCCCGACGCCGACGAGCTCATCACGATCCCCTCAGCAAGGAGCACCAAGTGGCCCTCATCGAGAACGTTCACGCCCGCGAGATCCTCGACTCCCGTGGCAACCCGACCCTCGAGGTCGAGATCCTCCTGGAGGACGGTGCCTCCGCTCGCGCCGCCGTCCCCTCGGGCGCCTCCACCGGTGCCTTCGAGGCCGTTGAGCTGCGCGACGGTGACAAGGACCGCTACAGCGGCAAGGGCGTGGAGAAGGCCGTCGACAACGTCAACGACGTCATCGCCCCCGAGATCATCGGCTTCGACGCCGCCGACCAGCGCGGCCTCGACCAGCTCATGATTGAGCTCGACGGCACCCCCAACAAGGGCAAGCTCGGCGCCAACGCCATCCTCGGCGTCTCCCTGGCCGCCGCCCAGGCCTCCGCCGAGTCCGCCGGCCTGGACCTGTTCCAGTACGTCGGCGGCCCCAACGCGCACGTCCTGCCCGTTCCCATGATGAACATTCTCAACGGCGGCTCCCACGCCGACTCCAACGTGGACATCCAGGAGTTCATGATCGCCCCCATCGGCGCCCCCACCTTCCGTGAGGCCCTGCGCATGGGTGCCGAGGTCTACCACGCCCTCAAGGCGGTCGTGAAGGAGCGCGGCCTGTCCACCGGTCTGGGCGACGAGGGCGGCTTCGCCCCCAACCTCGACTCCAACCGCGAGGCCCTCGAGCTCATCGTCGAGGCCATCGAGAAGGCCGGCTACAAGCCCGGCAAGGACGTCGCCCTGGCCATGGACGTCGCCTCCTCGGAGTTCTTCGACGAGAAGGCCAAGACCTACCAGTTCGAGGGCGAGGCCCGCGACAACGCCTTCATGGTCGACTACTACGAGAAGCTCATCACCGACTTCCCGATCGTCTCCATCGAGGACCCGCTCTCCGAGGACGAGTGGGACGACTGGAAGGCCCTGACCGACAAGATCGGCGACAGGGTCCAGCTCGTCGGCGACGACTTCTTCGTCACCAACCCCGAGCGCCTCAACAAGGGCATCACGCTCGGCGCCGCCAACGCCCTGCTGGTCAAGGTCAACCAGATCGGCTCCCTGACCGAGACCCTCGATGCCGTCGAGATGGCCCACCGCGCCGGCTACAAGTCCATGACCTCCCACCGCTCCGGTGAGACCGAGGACGTCACCATCGCCGACCTGGCCGTGGCCACCAACTCCGGCCAGATCAAGACCGGCGCCCCCGCCCGCGGCGAGCGCGTCAACAAGTACAACCAGCTCCTGCGCATCGAGGAGGCCCTCGGCGACGCCGCGGTCTACGCCGGCGCCGGCGCCTTCCCCCGCTTCCAGGCCTGAGCCTGACGGCGACCCTGCCGACGTCGAGCCGCTGACTGACGCGACGCCTCAGCCACGACTCGACGACGACGCACTCTACCGCTTCGGGGCAGACGGGTTCTCCCGCCTGCCCCGAAGCGTCGTCTGAGGAGCGTTGCCGTATGCGCGTCCGCCAGGGGCGAGTCATGACCGAAGCGTGAGCAACGCGCCCGGTGGGGTGCGCCGTCTCATGTGCCCTGGTGAGGCAGGATGCCGGTATGACTCCACGCCGCCCCTCCTCCAGCCAGTCCGGGACGCGTCGCGTCGCCGGCGGCGCCCGGCCCCGTCAGGTCCCGGCCGAGCGGGCGGCGTCCGCGGCCGGATCAGGGGCCGGATCGTCCCTGCTCCCGGTCCGGGGCGCTGCCGACGACGGCGCCCGAGCGGGCCCCTTCCGCCCAGGGTGGTCATCCTGGCGGTCGTGTGCCTGCTGGCCTTCGTCGTCGTCTTCACCTCCCTGCGCGCCTACCTGTCCCAGCAGGCCCAGTACGACGCCGTCGTCGACAGGATCAGGGAGGCCTCCGACACCTCCACCGCCCTGGAGAACGAGCTGGCCCAGTGGAAGGACGACACCTACGTCCGGTCCCAGGTGCGTGAGCGCCTCGGCTATGTCATGCCCGGCGACACCAGCTACGTCGTCGTCGGCGCTGACTCCATGAAGCAGACCGAGACCGGCGGCGGGGCCAGCGCGGGCTCCCAGGACGGTCCCTGGTACCAGAAGCTCCGGGACTCCTCGCGGGCCGCCGGCCAGTCCGGCAGCACCGCACCGGCAGGATCGAAGGACGGGGCGGACGGCAAGACCCTCAACCCCGGCCAGAAGGAGCTGCCGACCGGGGAGCCCAACCAGACGCCGTCGGATCCGCCCAGGACCACGCCGAAACCGGCCGTCACCCCGCAGACGAAGGAGACCCCGTGAGCCCCACCCCTCAGACGCAGGCGAAGGAGTCGGTCTCGTCGGCCGACCTCGAGGCCCTGGCCGACCAGCTGGGGCGGGTGCCGCGCGGTGTCGTCGCCATCGCGGCCCGCTGCGTGTGCGGGCGCCCCACCGTGGTGCGCACCGCCCCGCGCCTCGACGACGGCACCCCCTTCCCGACCAGCTACTACCTCACCCACCCGGCCGCCGTGAAGGGCTGCTCCACCCTGGAGGCCGAGCACCTCATGGAGACCTTCAACGCCGACCTGGCCGTCGACTCCGAGCTGGCCGCCGCCTACACCGCCGCCCACGCCGACTACCTGGCCCGCCGCGCCGAGCTCGGGCAGGTTGCGGAGATCGAGGGGGTCTCCGCCGGCGGCATGCCCACGCGCGTCAAGTGCCTCCACGCCCTGCTCGGGCACACCCTGGCCGCTGGGACCGGCGTCAACCCCATCGGTGACCGCACGCTGGAGGCACTGCGCGAGCGCGGACTGTGGGATCCTGAGCGCTGCTTGTGCTGAACGGGCAGGGATGTCCTGCTCTCTCCTTCCCGACCCCGCCCAGGAGGCCGCCACCATGACCCGCGTCGCCGCAATCGACTGCGGTACCAACACCATCCGCCTCCTCATCGCCGAGGCCCACCGCGACAGCTCCGGCCGCCCCCGCCTCGAGGTGCTGCGCCGCCGCAACGAGATCGTGCGCCTGGGGCAGGGCGTGGATCGCACCGGCCTGCTCGACCCCGAGGCCCTCGAGCGCACCCTGGCCGCCGTGGCCTCCTACGCCGCCGACTGCACCGAGCTGGGTGTCGCCCCCGGGAGCGACGTGCGGCGCCTCGTGGCCACCTCCGCCACCCGCGACGCCCGCAACCGTGAGGACTTCGTGGCCGGAGTGAGTCGCCTGCTGGGCATCGAGCCCGAGGTCGTCAGCGGCCAGGAGGAGGCCCGCCTGTCCTTCACCGGCTCGCTCCTGGGCGCCCGCGGGGGAGAGGACGTCGAAGCACCGGGGCAGCTGCGGGGCGAGCGCGCGCCGGCGCCGCGCCTCGTCGTCGACCTCGGGGGCGGCTCCACCGAGCTGGTCCTGGGCGTGGACGAGCCCAGTGCCGCCATCAGCCTGGACACCGGCAGCGTGCGCATCACCGAGCGCTTCCTGGCCGGCGGTGTCACCCCCGACTCCGAGGCCGCCGCCCGGGCCGAGGTGCGCGGCCTGCTCGACGAGGCTGAGCGGGTCGTCGACCTGTCCGCCCCGGGGCGGCTGGTCGGCCTGGCCGGCACCATCACCACCGTCACCGCCCACGCCCTGAACCTTCAGACCTTCGACCCGCAGGCCCTGAACGGTGCCGAGCTGAGCCCGCAGGCCGTCCTGGCCTCCTGCGAGGCGATCATCCACTCCACCGCCGAGCAGCGCGCCTCCTGGGGATACCTGGCCCCCTGGTCGCCGCGACGTCATCGCCGCCGGCGCCCTCGTGTGGAGCGAGGTCGTCTCCCGCGTCGTGGAGGGGACCACCGCCGCCGGGCACCCGCTGGAGCGGGTCACCACCAGCCTTTACGACATCCTCGACGGCATCGCCCTGTCGCTCGTGCCCGAGCAGGCGCCGACCGAAGAGGCCCGGGCGTGAGCGCGACGTCGCTGACCTGGGGCGGGCGCCGCGTCCCCGGCCCCGGTGGCCTGCCCGCGGTAGCCGTCTCCCTGACCGGGCCGAGCCTCGCCCACGCGCGGGCCCAGGCCCGCAGTGCCATCGGCGCCGGTGCCGACGTCCTCGAGCTGCGCGTCGACCTGCTTGAGGAGACCGGTGCCCTGACTGCCGCCCCGATGGACACCGCTGCGGCCCGGGTCCTGGAGTGCCTGCGGGGAGTGGGGGAGGTTGCCAACGGTGCTGACGCCGACGCCGGCGCCCCCCTGCTGCTCACCTGCCGCACTGCTGCCGAAGGGGGGCGGGCACAGCTGGATGACGCAGCCTACGGCGCCCTCCTGCGCTCCGTGCTCGACGGCCTCGCCGACTGGGCGCCCGAGCGCCGCCCGGCCGCCATCGACGTCGAGGTCCAGCGCGGCTGCCTGCAGCGGGTCTGCGAGCATGCCCACGACTGGGCGTCGACGTCGTCGCCTCCTTCCACGACTCCCCGAGGCCACGCCTCCCGATGAGGTCCCTGAGGGGGTCCTCGCCCGCATGGCCGATGAGGGGGCCGACCTGGCCAAGATCGCCGTGTGGCCCACGAGCGCCGACGACGTCGCCCGCCTCCTGGGCGTGTGCGCGGGCCACGATGGGCACGGGGAGGGCGCCGGCCTGGGGGTGCCGGTGGCCGCCATGTCCATGGGGGCGCTTGGGGCGGTCAGCCGCGTGGCGCCGGCCTTCGGGACGGCGCTGACCTTCGCCGCCGTCCCCGACGAGCAGGGGGAGGCCCGGGCCTCCGCGCCCGGCCAGATGCCGATCCAGGACGTGCGCCGCTGCCTGGAGCTCCTGCGGGCCTGAGTGATGTTCCGTGCCCTGCGAGTTCGTAGGGTAGGTCGCGTGTTCGAGGGGTAGAGGGTACGACCGCGACCCCTACGGTACGAACGCGCGGAGCCGGGCGGAGGCTAGACGTCGAGCCTGCGCAGGAGCTGTGCGGGTGGAAGCGCCCCGTCCTCGATGTAGGCGCGGAAGACGGGGGTCGCCTGCTCGCCGGTGAAGACCTCCTCGGGGTGCAGACGCAGGGAGAAGGGTTCGGGACTCCCGTTGTCCCAGGTGATCGTGGTCCACGTTCCGGGGTCGGCGACGGGTTCGCGGGCCACGGCGTAGTGCTCGTAGGAGTCGTCCTCGTGGGTCACACGGATCTCAACGCTCATGGCTGCCGAGGAGCCGCCGCACTGGATGAAGGTGGCTCGCGCCGGGGAGGACTCCGGGACGTCGTCCATATGCGTCATCCCGTCGGGCAGCGCCCACACCACGACGGCGAAGTGTCTCTCGCCGTCCAGGTAGGTGGGCGAGGTGAGCTTGCGGGTGACCTCGTCGGCGATGAGCTGCGGGGTCTGGGGCTGCAGGAAGACGTCGATGGGACCGTTCCTGCCGACGATGTACTGGGCGAAGTACCTCATGGTCTGCTTTCTGCTCGTCGGATGTGGGAGTGACGCCAGTGGTGTGATGCGGCGCTGGCGGGCTCGGGGCCGTTGCCCTCCGGATGATCTCAGGTCCTCACCCGTTGAGTGCCCGGATGGCCGGCGCATGGGGACAAGTGCCCGCCGCCGGCCGCCGTGATCGCGGGCCCGTCGTCGCTCGGCGCGAGTAGTCTTCGCTGCACCCGCAGTGCCTTACGACAGGTCGGGTCGCAGGCGGGACCGGGAGCGAAAGGGGGCGAGCATGGCCGAGCACGGGCGGCGCAGCGTCGTCGGGATGGGTCTTGCCGGCGCAGGGGCGCTGGCGCTGGGCGGGTGCGCCTCAGCGCAGGAGGACGGGTCTCGGTCGGGTGCGACACCGACGCCGACGTCGGACGGCCGTTTCGCGAGCTTCACCGAGTACGTTCCCGTGAAGCTGGAGATCCGGACCGATCTGGGACGCCTCGACAGACGCATGCCGGGCATCACCATCTCCTCGGCCCACTGGGTCATGCAGTACTGGCAGGAGGAACGCGAGCTCCTGCCAGCGCCGGACCGCCCGATATGGATACACGGGGTGATGACGCTCGATCCCGCCGGCACCCGGGCCCTCGTCGAGGCCTCGAGCGGCACGGCCGATCCCCTGCCGGGGATCTATCCGGACCTGTGCCAGTACGTCCCCGAGGGCAAGGTCTTCACCACGGTCCCGAAGGAGAAGGCCGATGAGATCCTCGACGTCGAGCACATGATGCAGGATGATCCGAGGGAGATGGGCACAGACAGTATCGGGGTGGAGCAGGTGGCGGTCTGCGCCGACGCCAACCTCCTGATCTTCGTCGCGACGGAACGGCATATGTGACGCGGATGACTGGTTGCAGGTCGATGCCTCCGCCCGTTCGTCGGGTAGGTCGCGGGTTCGTACCTTTAACCCTCTGTGCTGTCTCCTCACTTCTGAGACGTATGAGTATCAAGACTGCTGAAGCACTCGCTCGGGCAGGAGCTCGGGGCGGGCTGGTGGTCCTGGAGCGGATGGTGTGCTGAGGGAAGAGGCATGATGGGGCGTTGGTGTCCATGGCGCTGACATCAGCCCTGCACCGACGCCGCACCTCGAAGAGAAACCGCACAATTCCAATGATCCTCGTCGAGAGCTTTGGTGGAGGGCTCGTTGATGTCAGCGCTGTGGACACCGAGTCGCGGGCCTGCTCGACTCCGCGGCGTCTAGGCGGCGGGCCGGCCTCGCCTTGCTATGCCTGCCCCCTTCAGGCTCCCGTGCTGGGGCCTGGAGGTCATGGTTCAACACCGGTTCCGGCCCACTCTCGCCCCGAGTCGGTTTACTCCGCGAGGATCGGGAAATACTGGCCGAAGGGTGTACGTACTCGCACGAAGGCCCCAGGCAACCCATCCCACCCCGTCTCATATTTCATAACATCCGAAACTCCCAGAAGTCGTGAGACAACGCAGTACCTTCCACCCTCGAACGCGCGCCCTCAGGGGCGACCGCGCGAGCCGGTCGCTGGCTCTGATGCAGAGGGGCCAGATCTGGTCGGTGTGTCGTAGCCGGTATGTCAGGTGTCCAACGGGGTCAGAACGGCGATCTTCCAGCTCTCAATGTCGCGGACGAGTTGGTAGATGAAGTGCTCACTCGGTACGCCGGCGTCGTGGGTCCAGGTGACGTCAGCCCAGATGCTGTGCCCGGTCTCAGCAACGACCTTGATGGTTGCGTGAGTGGTGGAGACGGCCTCGTACTGGCCGAACGCCCCGGAGAAGAACTGCTCGGTCTGTGAGGCCTCGGAGACAGCGATGGGGTGTTCGGGGAACTCGATCAGTGCGGGTACGGCGTAGTGCTCGGCGATGGCCTTGGAGTCTCGGCCAAGCAGGGCGCGGGTGTAGGAGTCGAAGAACTGCTGCACGATAGTGCTGTTGGTCATGGCGTCCACGCTACGTTCAAACCCGGACACGCCTATGTCGCGATTACGATGAGTCCATGAACTCGCCTGCAGGACGGGCGTCCGCTGCATCACGTGACCCATACCTGACCCTGCGACGGGTGGAGCGTCAGCAGCACCTCATCGAGCGACTGCATGCCAGCCCGAAGCGACTCACGCTCGGCCGTCTCGCCAACGACCTGCACGTGACTGAGCGGACCATTGCCCGCGACCTGGAACGGCTGCGCCACTCCGGCGTGCCGGTCACCGTGATCCCAGGCCGAGGCGGAGGTGCCACCATCGAGCACGCTGGTCCGCCTGGACCTGTTGAGTTGGATCTCCCGGAGATCGCCGCTCTGATGGCCAGCCTCACCGCCCTTGGGCCGACCGCCAGTGACTCCGCCTCCTCCGTCATGCGTAAGCTCACCGCTGCGCTCACGGGGACCTCACCTCAGCGCACTTGACAAGCTGTCACTGCCGCCAGGTGGGGCGCCTCACCGGCTACCTGCCTGTTCGCGCGGCCTGCCAATGTCGTAGTCTTGCCCACGTTGCCCCGGCGAGGGACGCGCCAGCAAGGCGCGCATCCGTGATCGACGTGGTGGTACCTGGCGGTACTGCGCGTCGTCGCGCCCAGCCGGACCACCATCAGCCGCGGGGCACCGGGCCCCGCCTCATCCGCAAGGAGAGCCACATGGCCAACAACGCCATCACCCTCAAGGCCCAGGACCGCACCGAGTTCGGCAAGGGCTCGGCCCGCCAGGCCCGCCGCGCCGGCCAGGTCCCCGTCGTCGTCTACGGCCACGGCACCGAGCCCCGCCACCTCCTGCTCGAGGAGCACGCCACCCGCCTGGCCCTGCGCAGCAACGACAACGCCCTGGTCGAGCTGGTCATCGACGGCGGTGAGACCCTCCTGGTTCTGGGGAAGGACGTGCAGCGCCACCCCATCCGGCCCGGCGTGCAGCACGTCGACTTCCTCCTGGTCGACCGCAACGAGCGCGTCGACGTCGAGGTCCCGGTCACCGTCATCGGCACCGCAGCCCCCGGCACCATGCACATGATCGAGGCCGCCACGATCATGGTCTCCGCCCCGGCCGTCTCCGTGCCCGAGACCATCGAGGTCGACATCACCGACGTCGCCGCCGGTACCGTCCTCACCATCGCCGACATCACCCTGCCCAAGGGTGTCGAGGCGGTCTCCGACGCCGAGACCGCCGTGGTCAACGTGGCCGACGAGCACGCCGTCGCCTCCGAGGTCCCCGAGGTCGTCCCCGCCGAGGGTGACGCCGAGACCGAGGCCGAGTGAATCGCGCGTGACTGACATGTCCAGCCACGACGACGCACCGGCAGGCGCCACCCGTGCCTCCCGCGCCGGGCTCACCCCGGGGCGGGGCGCATGAGTGAGGCCTGGCTCGTCGTCGGGCTGGGGAATCCCGGGACCCGGTACGCCCGCAACCGCCACAACGTCGGCTACATGGTGCTCGACGTCCTGGCCGAGCGCACCGGGTCCCGGTTCTCCCAGCACAAGAAGGCCCGCGCCCGCGTGGCCGAGGGGCGACTGGGCATGATGCCCGGCGGAGCCCCCGGCCCCCGCGTCATCCTGGCCGAGCCCTCGGTGCTCATGAACCTCTCCGGCGGCCCCGTGGCCGGGCTCGTCTCCTACTACGGGATCGACCCCGCCAGCCGCCTGCTCGTTGTCCACGACGAGCTCGACCTGCCCGCCCACGAGCTGCGCCTCAAGCGCGGCGGCGGCGAGGGCGGTCACAACGGCCTGCGCTCCATCAGCAAGTCCGTCTCCACCAAGGACTACGCGCGCCTGCGCGTGGGCATCGGCCGCCCGCCGGGACGCCAGGACCCCTCCGACTTCGTTCTGTCCGACTTCCCCGGCCGTGAGCGCGCCGACCTCGGCGTCACTCTGGAGCAGGCCGCCGACGCCGTCGAGCAGGTCGTCACGGCCGGCTTCGACGACGCCTAGCAGCGTCTCCACGCGCGGTAAATTGGATGACTCGCTAAGAACGCTGTTCTCAAATTGTTGTCACCGTTCGATAGGCATGTCAAAATTATTGGCTGCGACATCTATAGTTAAAGAGTGATCTTGGGACCGAGAGCATTTGGCTAACGGCGTCCAGGTGTTTCCGTTCCGAACGCGAGCAATGCTCAGTTTTCTGTCGTGACATTCAGGGCACTTTGCCTTAACCTGTATTGCGAATGGATATATTTTCCCGTTTTCCGTCTTAATTCCTGCCCATGATGGCATGAATTTGAAAAATCTTTTTGGGATCCAGAGAATTGTCTTCCTTAAGAATCTAAATAACTTAAAGGATTTAATCCCTACCGCCATTAATAAGATGCCGACCAAAGTCCATGCTGCTGCTCCGGCTAGACTTGGCGGCACCTTAGGTGCTGCAAGTTTCGTGAGGGAGTCAAAAAAATCGACGTATTCAGATCTGTGATTGCTGTACTCTCCTTTAACTGCCAGTATGTCTGCAAGAATTCCTAGTGCTGAAACGATTAACGCGAAAGAGCCCACACCCTCTGAAGGATGGGGATCTTCATTTTGCGTGAAGTGTCTAGGATGTTGTAGACTTTTTTTCTCCGCGATTGTCTATGGTGCCGACTATTACTGTGTTATTGTTTCCGTGTGTGCTAACTGATCCAGGGCTATTTATGAGACCACTTGAGTTTCTGTCAATGTGAGTGTTGTGGTCTCCATTTTGTTGATTTCGCATGTGACTGCAGTCTTTCTTGTAGGGCTTCTTGGGTGACTTAAGGTGCAATATAATACAACTGCCGTCATTTTGGATGATTGACATATTTCAGTGTTGCTGAAGGGGGTGTCCTTTTGATGTGGTGTAAAAATTAGTCGACTACCTTCTTGATTGAAGAAAAGTCGACTTTTTGTGTTTCTCGCCAATAAGGTTTTACGTTACTGTTTGCTCTATTGAGAGGGTTGTTTATGGAAAATTTTTCGTGATGGTTGTCGATGCCTGTGGCGTTTGATGTGAGTGTGGTGGGCCTAGGTGTTTTAGGGTATCGATAGGGTGTGGAGGCCACAAAATCATGAGGGTAGATGTTAGTTATGTCGGTTTGTGGGGTCGATTATGTTTGCCGTGTGGGCGCTGCGCCACTGAACAATCCTCAGGCTATTTCATGTTTAGTGGTCTTTCGGTGAATTTTCGTAGATTTGCGCATTTTTCCATCAATATAAATTTTTATCGTGCTATTATGGTAAATTTTGTGCTGCCTTGTGGAGTCTATTTGTGACTGCAGGTCGAGAATGTGTTAAACGATTACCTGGGACCATGTTGTTGCCGATTTAGGGAATACGCTGTCGTCAACAGTTGCGTTTCGATGCGACCTCCAGCATGTCAGGCCATGAGGCCGGTCTCATAGGCGACGACGACGGCCTGGACCCGGTCGCGCACGTCGAGCTTGGTGAGCACATTGCCCACGTGGGTCTTGACGGTGGTGGCCGAGACGACGAGGTGCGTGGCGATCTCCGCGTTCGACATGCCCTGGCTCATGAGTACGAGGATCTCCTTCTCGCGCGGGGTCAGCGAGTCGATCCGTGGATCCGAGGAGGGCTGGGCCGGCGCGTCCGAGCTCGGCAGTGAGGCGGCGAACATCTCCAGCATCCGCTGGGTGATGCGCGGTGAGACGACTGCCTCCCCGGAGGCCACGGTACGGATCGCCTCGGCGAGCTCGGTGGGCCGGGTGTCCTTGAGCAGGAAGCCGGAGGCCCCGGCGCGCAGCCCGGCGAAGGCGTACTCGTCCAGGTCGAAGGTGGTCAGGATGAGTACGCGCGTGCTCGGGCACTCCCGGGCGATGAGCTCGGTGGCCTCGATGCCGTTCATGCCCGGCATGCGCACGTCCATGAGGATGACGTCGGGGTGCAGGGCCTTGGCCTGGGCCAGGGCGGAGGTCCCGTCGGAGGCCTCGCCGACGACGGTGATGTCCTCCTCGGCCTCCAGCACCATGCGGAAGCCCATGCGCATGAGCGCCTGGTCGTCGGCGAGCACGACGCTGATCGGGCCGCTGACCTCGCCGGGGCGCTCCGACCCGTCGGGCCGGACAGGGGCGCCGCTGTTCACAGGGGCGTCTGCCATGAGAAAGTCCCTTCGTCATGCTCGTCCCAGCGCAGGACTGCGCGGACTCGCCAACCCGTGGGCGTCGGGCCGGCCTGTACGGTCCCACCATAGACCGATGCGCGTTCCCGCATGCCGATTAGCCCCTTGCCTGACCCGTGCATCGGACGTGTGCCGGGGGCGGCCTCATTGTCCACGGTGAGGACCACGGTGCCGATGTGCCGCTCGACGTCGACGCTGACGGCCGGTGTTGTCGGGGCGTAGCGCAGCACGTTGGTCAGGGCCTCCTGAGCGATGCGGAACACGGTGAGCTGGAGTGCCTTGTCCTCTGGGAGTGCCGCACCCACCCACCGGTAGCTGACGGGCACCCCCGCAGCCACGAAGCGCTTGACCAGCTCGGTGATGTCGGCCTGCTCGGGGGAAGGAGCCAGGGGCAGGTCGCCCCGGGACTGGTCGCCCGCGCCGTCGGTGGCCCGTTGGCGCAGGCTGGCGATGGGGGCGCTGGGCTCGACCGGTGTCACCGTCCCCAGGGGCGCGAACTCGGGCACCGGCAGGTCTCGGACCTCGCGGTGGCGGGCCGACGCCGGTGGGCCCCTGAGGGGCGGGGGCTCCGGGGACTGCGAGGCCCCGCCGTTCTCCCTTCAGGTTCCAGTGGGGGCGGCGGGCGGAGTCGGACTGGTCCGGGAGCGGTGCCGTGTCCTGCGCGCTGGTTGAGGAGGCGGAACCCACCGAGCCGTCGGGACGGAGGTGTGTCCTGCGGTGACTGAGGGATCCTCCCGCAGGACCCCCACCAGGCGGCGGGTGTCGGCCAGGGCGCTGCGCCCGGCCTCGGCCAGGGTCTCCATGGCCTGCTTGGCGGTGGCCGGATTGCGCTCGACGGTGGCGGCGGCGCCATCGGCCATCGTGATCATGACGGCCAGGGAGTGGGCGACGACGTCGTGCATCTCCCGGGCGATGCGACTGCGCTCCTCGGCGGCCGCCAGCAGTGCCGCCTGCTCGCTGGCCAGGGCCATCCGGGCCGAGCGGACCTCCATGGCCTTGAACCGCAGGCGGGTGGAGCGGGCATTGAGACCCACCAGAACACCGATGGCCGTGATGAGACCTACAACGAGCAGCCTTTGCCCGAGCTCTGGTAAGGAGAAGGAGCGGGACGGATTGAGGACGAAGTCGTCGCCGGCGCTGATGATGAAGTAGATGGCCCACACCGTCCAGGCGACGGTCGGTCCGCGGTGTGAGGCGATGGTGCCCAGACAGATTGGAACGGCCAGTATCAGAATGAGTACGAGGCCGGCCGACATGGACGCGCGCTGCTGCACGCTGAGGTGATAGACATGGATCTGCGCGAAGTAGTAGATCTCGAGCACTATCGTCAAGGCTGCCCATACCCGTATGGGGTAGTGTCGTCGCAGTGCGAGTAGGACTCCACAAAGCCCCAGTGTGGAGAGCGTTATCGGCAGATGCAGGGTGGTGTTGGCATCGGCGTCCGGCCCTTTGAGGGACAGGTACATCATGATCAGGTCCAACAGAACGATTCCGCCGGCAATGAGAGTGTCAGCGATCATCGGATGGCGGTAGTACCACTGTCTGATCGTGCGCAGCAGGCCCTGAGGATCGGGCTGGAGCCCCAGGTCGTCGTCTGTGGGCATGTCGGTGGCTGGACGGCCGGGCTCAGGGGCTGGCAGCTGACTGGACATAGGGGTCAGTGTGTCATTCCACGGGGTCGTGATCGACGTCGACTTGTGCGGCTGGGAGACCCGTTCCCGAGGAGTGGGACTCGTCCTGCCGTTGTCGGGGGCGGGGATCGTGGGATCGGGGAGGCCGTCGTCGGCACGGAACGGATGAGGGTCCGCAGGAGAGCGGGGTTGCTCAGCGCCGCGGGCAATCCGGCGCCCGCCCGACCCTTTCGCGGCCGACGCGGCTGTAGCGCCGGGGGCGTCGGCCGCTGAGGAGGCGGGCGGGGCACCAGTGTCGTCTCGGGACGAGGCGGGGAGGAAGCATGAGGAGGCGTGGGGGATGACATGGGTCTTCACCTCCGGCTGACGGTGAGGGTACCCGCCGTCTCAGGCGTCGCGCCGGGAGAAGACGAACCAGGCGACGATGAGCGGGACGATCGCCCAGGCGGCGAAGACCGCGATGGCCTGGCCGTGAGTGAGGAACTGGGCGCCCTGTCCGCCCCACTCGGTCGTGCGCTGGAACGGGTCGGAGACGGCCTCGGAGACGGTGCTTGGCAGGCAGCCGATGATCTTGTAGATCCAGTCCCACTTGCTGGCCGCGATCTGGAGGGGAGTGGAGATGATGAACAGGAGGGAGACGATCACGGTGATGGTGCCGGCGGTGGAGCGCAGCAGGAAGCCGAGCCCCAGGGCCATCAGGGCGATGACGGCGAAGACCAGGCCCGAGCCCCAGATGTGGCCGGCGTAGTGCGAGTCGGTGAGTGAACCGGCGTGCTCACCGATGAAGGGCTTGGAGATCGCCCAGGACAGGAACACGGACACCGAGCCCAGCAGGAAGGCGACAACGCTGAGGACCACGGCCTTGGACAGCAGGAGCTGTCCGCGTTTGGGGACGGCGGTCAGGGAGGAGCGGATCTGTCCGGAGGAGTACTCCCCGGTGATGATGAGGGCCCCTAGGACAGCGACCACGACCTGCCCGAATGTCAGACCGGAGGTGATCATGTTCTTGGCCGTGTCCTGGTAGTGCTCGGACCGTCCGAGGGCGGCGGTGAGGCCGGCGCCGAACAGGACGGTCAGGGCGATGGTGATGAAGGAGGTGATCCACGTCGAGCGCAGGGACCAGAACTTGATCCACTCCGCACGCACGGAGCGCAGGAAGGTCTGACGGCCCTGAAAGCGTGGGCCGGCTGGGCGCGGGGTGGAGCTTGCGGGGGCGGTCCCGACGGCGGTGCGCGCCGGGGCCTGGGCTGTGGGGGCGGCAGAGGCGTGTGCTGGAACGTGGGTACTCATGGCTGAGCCTTCCGGAAGTGAGACGGATGGAGCTGCTGATGACGGGCGCGGTGCGGCTGAGGACGTGGGCCTCAGCCCCGGGCGGAGCCCTGCGGTGCGGCCTGGCGCATCTGGGCCTGCTGCATCTGGGCCTGGGACGCGGGGTCGGTGCGGTACTCCACGGAGTCGCTGGTCAGGGGTCATGTAGGCCTCTTCGAGGCTGGCGTGGATGGTGGTGAGCTCGTGCAGGGACGATGCCGCCCTGGGCGGCCAGCTCACCGATGGTGGCGGCGGTGGTGGCGGTGGTCTCCAGGACGTTGGGGGACACGGGCTGGGCGGCCAGGTTGCGGGAGGCCATGAGCTCGGCGAGCTGGGTGGCCTGAGGGGATGCCACGCGCACCCGGTCGGTGGTGGCCGAGGCGATGATGTCGTCGACGGGTCCGGCCGTCAGGATCCGGCCGCGGCCGATGACCAGGAGGTGGTCGGCGGTCTGGGCCATCTCGCTCATGAGATGGGAGGAGATGAATACGGTGCGGCCCTCGCCGGCCAGGCGGCGGCAGGTCTCACGCACCCATTTGACGCCCTCGGGGTCCAGGCCGTTGACGGGCTCGTCGAACAGGAGCACGCCGGGGTCGCCCAGCAGGGCTGCCGCGATGCCCAGGCGCTGGCCCATGCCCAGGGAGAAGCCCTTGACGCGCTTCTTGGCCACGGAGGTCAGGCCGGTGATTTCCAGGACCTCGTCGACACGCTTGGCGGGGATGCCGTTGGAGGCGGCCAGCTGGCGCAGGTGGCTGCGGGCGCTGCGTGAGCCGTGCAGGCCCTTGGCGTCCAGCAGGGCACCGACCTCGCACAGGGGGGCCGACAGGTCCCGGTAGGGGCGCCCGTTGATCGTGACCTTGCCGCCGGTGGGCTTGTCCAGGCCCATGATCATACGCATCGTGGTGGACTTGCCCGCCCCGTTGGGGCCCAGGAAGCCGGTGACGGTGCCGGGCTCGACGGTGAAGGAGATGTTGTCCACCGCGGTCTTGCTGCCGTAACGCTTGGTGAGATTGACTGCCTCGATCATGATGTTCTCTCTTCGACGTAGGCCTCTGGTGAAGGCGTGGATGGGTGGGTCGCCGTGGTTCTTTCGGGGGCTTCTCTTAAGGAGCAACCGGATGGCTCCAGCCTAGGAGCGCGCCGTCGTCGGTGAATCGGCCGAGGTAACGAACCTGGGAGCGGCCGGTGCGGGTCCGCCAGGGGGAGGAGGGTCCTCCTGGAGGATGAGAACCGATCGGTCGACGGAGCCGCTGGAGGCCGCCGAGGTGGCGTCGGCGCTCGGTGCACGGGTGGGGAGCTCTCCCCTGAGGGCTACGTTGTGAGGGAAATGGGTTCCCCTGACCGTGCTGGGGATGCGCATAATGTGCGCAGATTCTGGTACCGGCTGTCAACGGCCGGACCGGACTGCGAGCGGCGGCCCCTCCTGGGCCGACGGTCCCAGCCCCCTCAGAGAGGATGAGAGGAACATGTCCAACCCCTTCTTCAGCCGAAGCGCCGCCTTCAAGGCCGGTAGCCCGGCACCCGGCACCGTCCCGGCTCAGACGCCCAACGGCTACCCCACGATGCCCGGCTACCAGGCCGGCCAGTACGGCCAGCAGGCGACCGGCTACGGTCAGCAGTACGGGCAGTACGGCCAGACTGCCAACCCGTACAGCAACCAGTACGGTCAGCAGACGGCCGGCTACGGCCAGGTGAGTCCCGAGCAGATGGCCGGCCTGGAGGCCCAGTACCAGGCGCCGTCGGCCACCAACGCGGACATGCGCCGCATGACCTACGACGACGTCATCATCCGCACCGCCGGCATGTTCGGCGTCATCCTGGTCACGGGCGCCCTGTCCTGGAGCCTGGTGACCAGCACTGATGAGGGGACTATAGGGCTGGGCATCCTGGCGATGTTCGCCGGTGTCATCGGCAGCTTCGTCCTCGGCCTGGTCAACAGCTTCAAGCGGGAGCCCTCCGCGCCACTCATCCTGGCCTACGCGGCCTTCGAGGGACTGATGCTGGGCGGATTCTCCGGCGTCATGGAGGCCCGCTACGAGGGCATCGTCGTCCAGGCCGTGCTCGCAACACTGGCCACCTTCGGCGTCATGCTCGCGGCCTACTCCTTCGGAGGCTTCCGGGTCCAGGGCAGGTTCCGTCGGGTGGTGGTCGTGGCCACCCTCGGCTACATGATCTTCAGCCTCATCAACTTCGCCCTCGTGATGACCGGTGCGGCCACCGGCGCCTGGGGCCTGCGCTCCCTGACCATCATGGGGATCCCCCTGGGCATTCCGCTGGGGATCCTCGCGGTCATCCTGGCCTCCTTCTTCCTGGCGATCGACTTCGAGTCCATTGAGAACGGGGTCCGTAACGGGACTGCCCCAGCGTTACGCCTGGGCGGGGGCCTTCGGCCTGGTCGTCACCATCGTGTGGCTCTACGTGGAGTTCCTGCGCCTGCTGAGCTACTTCCGCGACTGAGCTCACGGCGCGGGGCCGGGACCGGTGCGTCCGAACCGGCCTCATACCACCACCTCGGCTGGGGCCGGGACGCAGCTGATGCGTCCCGGCCCCAGCTGCGTGCTCGCCGGGTTCGCGCTGGGCCGAGGCCTGCTGCGGCGTCGAACCGGGGCCCTCGCGTAGGCTCGCAGCATGATCAACACCAACATGCCCTCCGTCGAGGGCGCCAAGGGCACGAAGCCCACGCTCACCTTCCCCGGGCCCGAGGCCCCCGAGGGGCTCCAGGTCCAGGTGCTCGACGCCGGCGACGGTCAGGTGGTCGAGACCGGCGACACGATCGTGGCCAACTACCTGGGCCAGATCTGGGGCGGCGACGTCTTCGACAACTCCTACGACCGCGGCCAGCCGCTGAACTTCCAGGTCGGCGTCGGCATGGTTATCCGCGGCTGGGACGACGGCCTCGTGGGCCAGCGCGTCGGCTCGCGCCTGCTGCTGTCCATCCCTCCGAGCTCGGCTACGGCGACCGCGGCGTCCCGCAGGCCGGCATCCGCGGCGGCGACACCCTCGTCTTCGTCACGGAGATCCTCGGCGTCATGTGAAGCCCCTCCCAGGACGCTCGTCGTTCCCCACGACACCGCAGCGTCCTCGTTGTCGTAAGGAGCGATAACGAGGACGCTGAGTCGTCAGGGGAGCCGTCCGTGTTGGCTGCGAATATGGCGGCGCTGGTCGTGAGTGCCTGGACGGACGGCGACATGCTGCACCTACGGGGACAGGATTTACGTCCCGTAGGCGTGAGGTACCCCCGCCGGGTTTCAGAACGTACCCGGCCGCGCCTTGTCCTCTGATTCAGTGATGTGTCACTTCACTTCTCCGGTGGTTCCCTTGATGGGGCTGGTGACAACTGCGCGTCCCACAGATCAATGATGATTAATTCGGCCCAGCGTGTGGGAGTTCTGGGGATGCTGGACTTGGAGGCAGAACCTGGTGGCCTGACTGAGGTTGAAGGTAAATCAAGCATATATTTGGTGGGATGATGTCGAATCAAAGCAGGGGACGGGTCCTGTGCCTGGTCCTAGCGTTTTGCTCGTTTATTTTGGTTTCATCCTGTGCTCGGCAGCACCCGAATGATGCTTCATCGGGTACGACATCTTCATCTCCGGAGGCCGTGATTGGTTCTGTGGCGCCTTCTGCGCAGGAGGAGTATTCCGATTGCCCAGGAATTCCTCGGTCGGTCATTCGCCAGATGTTTGGTGAAGGTGCAGAGATGTCGAAGCAATATGGCACTCTCGAGAATGAGTGTTCTATTGTGGTCAACGGTAAAGCCGTATTCTACACCAGATATTGGTACCTTTATGATAACCATGACGAATGGTATGGCGGTACTATGACTTATGGAGGTTCGGTGTTCAGTTTTTCACTCCCAGGTGTTGACGGCAAGGGGAGGGCGATGCTGGATACTGGCGCCAATGCCAGGTATGGTTCAACAGCTTTTACTTGCGGAGATCATTATTTGAGACTCTCGGTGTTGGACGTGTCAGCGATGTCGGGTGATATGCGTCAGAATCTATTGAATCTGACTGCGGCAAGCGTTCCATGGCTTTGCCGGGGGCAACCGATCCCTGGGTTGGGTTCCACTATGGAGGAAATTCGGCCGCACTATGCGTTTGACAATGCTCCGCCAATGGGTCCAGAGGGGACGGCCAGCAGTCTTCCATCCGATTCGTGACACGTAGAGATTTATTCGTGGGGTGGAAGCGTAGGTTGTTGTAGTCCCGAGGACTACCGTTGTGGTCTGCAGGGAGAATATGGTTCGACTCCTGAACACAAGGTCGACAAGGTTCGCTGTGGCACTTCGCCCGCGGCTGTGTCGGCTGTCTCAGTGCTCCCTCCCTCGAGGAGACCGCGGCCCGTGCCTCCCATGACCGGAGTCGACGTCGTCGCCAGAAGGCGGATGAGGACTGGGTTCGACGTCGTCAGCGGGCCAAGCGCCGTCACCGCGGCCGATGACGCAAGCCCGATGTTCCGCAAATCGCAGCGGTGAGGGTGGCCTCCTTGGATGCGGTGCAGCGGCCCGCGACCGCGCCGGATCGGCCCGAGCGTGTCTCAGGGACAGGGGCGGGGCGGCGTCGCAGGCCGGCGGAGGCTACGCTGTGGCAGCACGGCGTCGTGAAGCGCCGGCCATTCCCCTGAGGCCGGCTCCTTGCGACGCCGTTCCAGTAGCCCCTCCGAGAAGGAACCGCTCATGCCGCAGTACCGCAGCGCCACCTCCACCCACGGCCGCAACATGGCGGGCGCCCGTGCACTGTGGCGCGCCACCGGCGTCAAAGGACTCCGACTTCGGCAAACCGATCATCGCCATCGCGAACTCCTTCACCCAGTTCGTCCCCGGGCACGTGGGTCTGCGCGACGTCGGACGCCTCGTGGCCACCGAGATCGAGGCCGCCGGCGGCCTGGCCAAGGAGTTCAACACCATCGCCGTCGACGACGGCATCGCCATGGGGCCATGACGGCATGCTCTACTCCCTGCCCAGCCGCGACCTCATCGCCGACTCCGTGGAGTACATGGTCAGCGCCCACTGCGCCGACGCCCTCGTGTGCATCTCCAACTGCGACAAGATCACCCCGGGCATGCTCATGGCCGCCATGCGCCTCAACATCCCGACCATCTTCATCTCCGGCGGCCCCATGGAGTCGGGCAAGATGACCGCCGCCGACGGCACCACCCGCAAGCTCGACCTCATCGACGCCATGATGGACGCCGCCGACCCCACCGTCTCCGACGAGACCATCAGCGCCATCGAGCGCCTGGCCTGCCCCACCTGCGGCTCCTGCTCGGGCATGTTCACCGCCAACTCCATGAACTGCCTCACTGAGGCCCTCGGCCTGGCCCTGCCCATGAACGGCACCCTGCTGGCCACCCACGCCGACCGCGGCGAGCTCTTCAAGCGCGTCGGCCACCAGATCGTCGAGATCACCCGGGCCTACTACGAGCACGACGACGACTCCGTCCTGCCGCGCTCCATCGCCACCAAGGCCGCCTTCGAGAACGCCATGAGCCTGGACATCGCCATGGGCGGCTCCACCAACACCGTCCTGCACCTGCTGGCCGCCGCCCAGGAGGCCGAGGTCGACTTCACCATGGCCGACATCGACCGCCTCTCGCGCAAGGTCCCCCACCTGGCCAAGGTCGCGCCGTCGACGAACCTCTACCACATCGAGGACGTCCACCGCGCCGGCGGCATCATCGGCATCCTCGGCGAGCTCGACCGCGGCGGACTGCTGGAGACCACCACCTCCAACGTCCTGCGCACCACCCTGGGCGACGAGCTCGCCGCCTACGACATCGCCCGCCCCGGCCCCGACGGCGTCCCCGGCTCCCAGGTCGGCGAGGAGATCCGCACCGGCTACCTCGCCGCCCCCGCCGGCGTGCGCACCACCGAGATGTTCTCCCAGGCCTCCCGCTGGGAGTCCCTCGACACCGACCGCGCCGGCGGCTGCATCCGCGACATCGAGCACGCCTACTCCGCCGACGGCGGCCTGGCCGTCCTCTTCGGCAACATCGCCGAGAAGGGCTGCATCGTCAAGACCGCCGGCGTGGACGAGTCGATCCTGACCTTCTCCGGGCCCGCCGTCGTCTTCGAGTCCCAGGAGGACGCCGTCGCCGGGATCCTCGGCAAGCAGGTGACCTCCGGCGACGTCGTCATCATCAGCCACGAGGGACCGCGCGGTGGCCCCGGCATGCAGGAGATGCTCTACCCGACCACCTACATCAAGTCCATGCACCTGGGCAAGGAGTGCGCTCTGCTCACCGACGGGCGCTTCTCCGGGGGCACCTCCGGGCTGAGCATCGGCCACGTCTCCCCGGAGGCGGCAGCCGGGGGGCTCATCGGCCTGGTGCGCAGCGGCGACATCATCGACATCGACATCCCGGGCCGCTCCATCTCCGTGCGCCTGGGCGAGGAGGAGATCGAGCGCCGCCGCGCCGAGGAGGAGGCCCGTGGTGAGGCCGCCTGGACCCCGCACGTGGACCGCCCCCGCAAGGTCTCCGCAGCGCTGCGCGCCTACGCGATGCTCGCCACCAGCGCCGACCTGGGCGCCGTGCGCGACCTCAAGCGCCTCGGGATCAAGTAGCCCGACGGGGCCGGAGGGGCCGGCCCGGGCTGACCGACTACATATTTGAAAATCATTGTCACTCGCATTTAGGGTTTGCGTGTGACAATCGTTCTCAGATCGTTGGTGGTGCGCTCCGGCGGCGCGACGTTGGTCGACGGCGTCGCCCTCCGCCTCGCCCCCGCAAGCCGGACCGCCCTGGTCGGCGCCTCCGGGGCCGGCAAGTCCCTCACCTGCGCCGCGCTCGCGGGTACCCTCCCGGCCTCGCTGGAGGTCACCGGTTCCCTGACCGTTGAGCCCGACGACGCCGACCCCGACAGCGACCCACGCGCGAGCTCCGACCGGGGAGGCGATGTCGGCGGCGTCAACCTGCTGGGCCTGCCCGCCGCCCGGCGCCCCCGGGGCAGCCGCATCGCCCTCGTCGCACAGGACCACTCCACCGCCCTGCACCCGCTCATCGCGGTCGGTCGCCAGATCGCCCTGGCCTCCCAGGCCGCCGGACGCAGCCGGGACGAGGCCCGCCAGCGCGCCACCGACTACCTCTACGCCGTCGGGCTCGATGAGTCCTTCGCCGACCGCGTCCCCGGGCGCCTCTCCGGAGGTCAGCGCCAACGCGTCAGCCTGGCCCTGGCCCTGGCCGCCGAACCCGCCCTCATCATTGCTGACGAGCCCACCACCGCCCTCGACGTCGTCGCCCGCGCCGAGATCCTCAGGCTCCTGACCTCCCTGACCAGCCTGCCCGAGGCCCCGCCCTGCTCCTCATCACCCACGACCCTGCCCGCCGCCGCCATCTGCGAGAACATCGCCGTCCTCCACGACGGCGCCATCATCGAGTCGGGCGACACCCGGCTGTTCTCACCAACCCCGAGCACCCGGTCACGGCCGCCATGTGCGAGGCCGGCGCCGAGGAGACCATCGACGGGGCCCTGGCCGCAGCGGGACCCGCCGCATGAGCGGGCTTGAGACCCGTGGCCTGAAACGCTCCCACCCGGGGGCGGGTGGCGAGTGGCGCGAGGTGCTGCGCGGCGTGGACCTGAGCCTGGAGCCGGGGGAGAACGTGGCGCTCATCGGGCGCTCGGGATGCGGCAAGACGACGCTACTGCGGGCCCTGCTGCTGCTCGACTCCCCGGACCCGGCAGATGCGGGGGAGATCCTGCTCGACGGCCGGCCCGTGCGTCGAGGCGGCGCCCGAGCGTTGCGGGCCTTCCGGCGGGCGGTGCAGTACGTGCCCCAGGACGCCGCCGCCACCCTCCACCCGCGACGCTCGGTGCTGGCGCAGGTGACCACCCCGCTGCGCACCCTGGGGGTGACGCGCGATCGAGAGGAGGCCGTCAGCCGAGCCCGGCAGATGCTGGAGAGCCTCGAGATCCGCCGCGAGAACTGGGAGAGCCGGCCGCACGAGATCTCCGGCGGCCAGGCGCAACGGGTCTCCATCGCCCGGGCGCTGGCCCTGTCCCCGCGCTATCTCCTGCTCGACGAGCCGGTCTCCGGGCTCGACCCGGCCCTGCGCCGCCAGACCCTCGACCTGCTCGCCGCCATCGAGGCCGAGCCCGACGCCGCCGCGAGTGACGAGGAGGAGCCCGCCGAGGCCGGAGCCCGCCCGCCCCGGCTGGTCGGCGCCGTGCCCGCCCCGGCTGTGTCTGGCGCCGTGCCCGCCCGGCCCTGCTGGTGGTGTCGCACGACCTGGCCGCCGTCGCCCGCGTCTGCCGGCGCGCCCTGGTCATGGACGACGGCGCCATCGTCGAGGACGCCCCCATGCACCGGCTCCTGACCGAGCCCACCCACCCGGCCACCCGCGCCCTGCGCGACGCCGTCCCCACCCCTGCCGACCGCCGTAACCGACTGACGACGACCTACCCGACCGATGACACCCCGACCCAGGCCCGAAGGAGCATCCATGTCCGTGCCCAGCCCCGCCGTCACCCGCCGCCAGGTCCTCGCCGCCCTCGGCGTCGGAGCAGGCGCCGCCGCCATCGCCTCCTGCTCGCGCAGCTCCTCGGGCGACGGTCGCATCCGCCTGGCCATGTTCCACGCCCCCGAGAGCAAGCTCAACCCGCTCACCAATGACGGCTCCAAGCTCGTTCGCTGGTCCTGCGCCGAGAGCCTCACCAGGCTCAACGCCGACGGCGATGCCCAGGAGCTGCTCGCCACCGCCTGGAAGCGGGAGGGCGAGACCACCTGGCGCCTCACCCTGCGCGAGGGCGTCACCTTCCACGACGGCACCGCCCTGAGCGCCGAGAACGCGGCCGCCGCCCTCACCTTCGCCGCCACGGCCGCCAAGCCGCCGCGCGTCCTGGATGGAGTCAAGCTCACCGCGAAGGCCGACGGCAAGGACCTCCTCCTGACCACCGCGGTCTCCGACCCCCTCATGCCGCAGCGCCTCTCCAGCCCCCAGCTCGTCATCCTGTCCCCGGCCGCCTACCCGAGCTCCGCCGACGGCGCCATCGACCCCGTCGGCCACGGCACCGGCGCCTTCATCCTCAAGCAGGCCAACGGCTCCTCCGGTGCCACCCTGGAGCGCAACGACAAGTACTGGGGCAAGAAGGCCGCCGCCCCCGGCATCGACGTCACCTACGTTCCGGACGGCCCCGCCCGCGCAAACGCCCTGCGTACCGAGACCGCCGACATCGTCGAGGCCGTCCCCGTCGCCCAGGCCGGCAACGTGGACAAGAACCTTCTCCACGAGGTGTCCACGCCCGCGCACCTCCACCCTCTACCTCAACACCCGCTCCGGCCCCTTCGCCGACTCGGCCCTGCGAGCCGCCGCCCGCAACGCCGTCGACCCCGCCGCCCTCATCAAGACCGTCTTCGAGGGCCACGCCGACTCTCCCGTCGGACTCCTGGGGCCGGCCGTGCCCTGGGCCGCCGACCTGCGCGCCTGGAAGAAGGAGGCCTACCCCGGAGCCACGGGCGCGGCCGCCACCGGCAAGGTCCCCGGCGCCACCACCGCCGGAAGCGTCCCCGCCGGAACCTCCATCACCCTGGCCTCCTACACCGACCGCCCCGAGCTCGGCGAGATGGTCCCCCTCCTGGCCCAACAGCTCGAGGCCGCCGGCTTCAAGGTCACCCAGGACGTGCGCGAGTACAACCAGATCGAGTCCGAGGCCCTGGCCGGCAAGTTCCACGCCGTCCTCGTGTCGCGCTCCACCGTCCTGGACTCCGGCGACGCCGTCGCCTACATGACCGCCGACTTCTCCTCCTCCGGCTCCTACGCCATGAGCGGCCTGCACGATGAGAAGGTCGATGCCGCCATCTCCAAGGCCGCCGTCGCAGAACCCGGCGACGAGCGCCGCAAGGCCATCATGGCCGCCGAGCAGGCCATCCTCGTCACCGGCGCCGCCATCCCGCTCGCCCACGAGCGCGTCATCCAGGGCGAGGCCTCCGGCGTCACCGGCGCCGAGCGCGACCCCGGCGAGCGCGCCCTCATCACCTCGGCCACGACCGTGAAGAAGTGAACGGCGTGCTCACCCGGGTTGCCGGGCGCCTGCGCACGGGCGACCTCGTCACCGGCATCTCGCGCCTGCTCGCCCTGGCCTGCCTCGTCGGCCTGGTGGGCATGCTGCCGTGGCTCTCGGGCAAGGACCCGGCCCTGACGATCCTGCGCGCCACCTCCTCCGACCGGGAGCCCACACCGGAGGTCCTGGAGTCCATCCGCCAGAGCATCGGGATCGACGGCGGCCCCCTCCACGTCATCGGGCACTGGCTGACCGGGGTGGCCCGCGGCGACCTGGGCCGCTCCTGGGTCTCGGGGGCCGACGTCGGACCGGACGCCGTCGACGCCTTCGGGGTCTCCCTGAGCCTCATGGCCGCCGCGCTCGGCGTCGGAGTCGTCGTGGCCGCCGCCCTGGTCCTGCCCGCCCTGCGCGACGGGCTGCGAGGGCGGCCCCGGCCCCGCGGCGGCGCCGCCTCCGCGGTCCTCATCTCCCTGCCCGAGTACCTCCTGGCCCCGATCCTCATGCTCGTCCTGGCCGTCTACCTCAGGATCCTGCCGCCCTTCGGGTGGGGCAGCCCCGAGAAGGTCATCATGCCGGCCCTCAGCCTGGGCCTGCCCACCGGCGGCTACCTCGGCGGACTCGTCTCCGACGCCGTCACCGCCACCTTCTCCGAACGCTGGGTGGCCACCTGGTCCACCGCCGGCATCCGCGGCCGGCCCCTGGCCGGGGCCGTCCTGCGGCGGGCCCTGGCGCCACTGACCGGGTCAGGTGGCGCTCGTCGTCGTCGCCCTGACCGGCGGCGCGGTCGCCGTGGAGAAGATCTTCGCCATCCCGGGACTGGGCCGCGAGCTCCTGGACGCCGCCTCCGCCCAGGACGTGCCGGCGCTCCAGGCCCAGATCCTGCTGCTGCTCGCCCTGGCGCTGGCCGCCGGCGTCATCGCCGGAGCGGCCCGGCGCCTCCTCATGGGGCGGGCCGCCGGGGCGGGCGGACTGACGGCCCCGCCCCCGGTGGAGCACCCGGGACGGGCCGCCCGCGTCATCGCCGTCAGCGGTGCCGCCCTGCTGGCCCTCATGGTGGCCGTCGGGATCCCGCCGCGACCCCTACGCCGTCGTCGCGGACAAGCTCGCGCAGCCCAGCGCCGCCCTTCCGCTGGGCGCCGACTCGCTCGGGCGCGACGTGCTGGCGCGCGTGGCTCACGGGGCCGTGTCCACCGTGAGCGGCGCCGTCGTCGTCACGGTCGTGTGCTTCGTCATCGCCATGCTGGTGGGGCTGGCACCGCGGGCCGCCACGGGGTTCATCGAGGTGGCCAACGCCGCCCCGCCGATCCTGGCCGGGCTCATCGTCGCCGGCGTCTCCGGGCCCAGCGCCACGGGCGCCGCCATCGCCGTGGCCTGCGTCGGCTGGGCGCCCCTGGCCTCCCACGCCGCCGGGCTCGTCGCCGAGAACCGGCAACGTCCCGACGTCCTCCTCGCCCCGGTCCTGGGGGAGGGGCGTGTGCGGATCACCCTGACCCGGGTCCTGCCCGCCGTCGTCGGCCCCCTGGCGCGCCACGCGGCCCTGAGGCTGCCCGGCAAGGCCCTCGCCCTGGCGGCCCTGGGATTCCTGGGCCTGGGCGCCCAGAGCCCGGCACCGGAGTGGGGACTGGTCCTGTCCGACGCACTGCCCTACATCGAACGGGCCCCCTGGGCCGTGGCCACGCCCGCCGCCGCCCTCGTGGTCCTGTCGATCACGTCGGTCGCCGCCTCCCGCAGCATGCGGCGCTGAGACCGCTGAGGCCCGGCTGCAGCGGCCCGGCTCCGGCCGGGCGCGAGGGGGCTGCGCCATCAGGCGCAGACAACGAGGCGGGCGCCGACCGCGCTATGGGTCGGCGCCCGCCTCATCGGCTGATCGGGGACCTCAGCCCTCCAGGGCGTGGAGGCGGTCGATCGGGGTGGAGACGGCCTCACGGGCGCGCACCACGGCGTCCTCGTCGGGGGCGTCGTAGAAGCACAGGCACTTGACCGTGTCCTCACGCACGTAGGTGCGCAGGAAGCTCACCTCCGGCACCTGGGCGTACTTGGGAGAGTTTGCCTTCTTGCGCGCCAGGTAGGTCTCCATGGAGATCTCCTCGGGGATGTCCCACTCCACGAGGTAGTCGGCCTTGCGGGCCAGGGCGCGCACGTCCTCCAGCTCGGCACCCACGAGGCGGACCTCGTCGGGGCCGGTGACCTCGGCGTCGGAGGCGGCGCCCCGGACAGCGGCGGTCAGGCCGTCGACGTCGTCGGAGGCGAGCTCGACGATGGTGAAGATGCGTTCGTGGCTGGCGGTGACCTGCGACTCCAGGACGGAGGCGCCGGCGGCCTCAACGGCCTGAGAGACCTGGGCGATGAGGGCCTCGGCGGCCTCACGTGACGGAGTGGCGGGGACGAGCTCGAAGAGCTGGAGCGACATGGCGGCTCCTTTCCGTAGGGTGTGCGTACCAACCTTGCGGTCCGTCCGAATTATTCCCGCTGGCTCCGGTGAACCAAGGGCGTGCTCGCTTCGTGGACACACCGCGGGGAGAGCACCGCGTGCGGACGCGTCGCCACTCAGCGCCGTCTCGGGGCGAGGGACGGTGCGCGAGTAGTCACCGTGCGTCCGTATCTCTCGCTTGTCTCTCGCCCCGGTGAGGTGTCGACCGAGCCGTGACGGGGACGGCGAAGGACCTGCGGTCTCCTTCCCACGCGCCGGCCGGAACTGCCGAGTTCAGCATCTCCAGCTCCTTCGCTGTGAGCCGGCAGGACATGGCAGAGGCGTTCTCCCTCACCCGGTCTGCTCTACGCGTTCCGGGGATGGGAACGACGTCGTCGCCCTGGGACAGCAGCCACGCGAGGGCGACCTGGGCCGTTGTCATGTCCCAGGACCTTGCGAGGTGAGTGAGCGCCGCAACCTGACTCAGGTTGGCACTGAGATGATCGCCGTTGAACCTGGGGTCGTTCGCCCGGAAGGGGCTGTCGGCGACGGTGCCGGCATCGATTCGTCCGCTGAGCAGCCCGCGGCCCAGAGGGCTGTACGGCACCAGGCCGACTCCGAGGTCCCGGGCGGCGGGCACGATGCTGAGCTCCGGCTCGCGCCACATGAGCGACCACTCCATCTGCACTGCTGCGATGGGGTGAACGGCGTGGGCGCGCCTGAGCTCCTCAGGCGTCACCTCTGACACCCCGAGATGGCGGACCTTGCCTTGAGCGACCAGGTCAGCCATGGCTGCGATGGACTCCTCGATCGGAACCTGCGGGTCCACGCGGTGCAGGTAGTACAGGTCGATGGTCTCCATTCCCAGCCGGCGCAACGATGCGTCGCAGTAGGCGGCGATGCGGCTGGGATGAGCATCCAGCTGGACCCCGCCCTCGCGTCGGACGATGCCGAGCTTCGTGGCGATCTGAAGACTGTCGCGTGCGATGCCGCTGGTGGAGACGGCTCTGCCGACGATCTCCTCATTGTGGCCCTGCCCGTAGCTCATGGCGGTGTCGAGCATCGTGATGCCGGAGTCGAGGGCTGCATGGATGGCGGACAGGGACTCTCCGTCGTCGGCTGGACCGTACCCCTGGGACAGGCCCATGCAGCCGAGCCCCAGGGCGGAGGTTTCCAGGGCGCCCAGATGGTGGATCGTGGTGTCTGCGGATTCGATGAATGTCATACCTGAACGGTAGGTATCTCGACTTCTATACGTCCAAGACTGAGTTCACATACATCCCATATCGATTTAATATGATGAGGTGGAACTGCGATATCTGCGGTCATTCGAGGCGATCGTGCGGTGCGGTGGGTTCACCAGGGCGGCTGCCGACCTCCACCTGGCTCAGCCGGTTGTCTCCGCCCACATCAAGCGGTTGGAGCTGGAGCTGGGAGTGACGCTGCTGCACCGCGCTCGACCGGTGTCCCTCAGCGCCGCCGGGGAGTCCTTCCTGCCATACGTGCGTCGAGCCCTGGCGAGTCTTGATGAGGGGGAGCGGACCGTGCGCGCCTTCCGGTCCGTGTCCGTCGGACACGTCAGAGTGGCTGCGACGTCGCTCCTGGGCGGGTTCGACCTCGTGAGTACGATCGGCCGGTTCCGGCTGAGGTATCCGGGAGTCACGGTGTCGCTGCGCACCGGGCTCATCGCCGACCTGCTCGACGAGCTCCATCGAGGACGGGTCGACGTCGTCGTCGGTCCTGTAGGGGAGCAGTGGGAGCAGGAAGGATCTCGTCGTACCGAGATCGCGGACGAACGGCTGGTCCTCATCACCCCGCTATCGACTGCTCGGCGGGTGGGCTCATTGGCCGATGTGGTGGACGAACCGTTCGTGTGCCTGTCCTCGGACAGTGGACTGCGACGTTTGCTGAATACAGCATTCAGTGCGATCGATGCGGTGCCGCGGGTGGAGTTTGAGACGCACAGCCCGGCCAGTATCCGTGAGATGGTGGCGGCCGGCCTGGGGTGCGCGCTGATCGCGCAGTCGGCCGTGGACAAGGAGGGGCCGGACGTTCAGGTCCACTGCATCCCGGGGCTTCCTCCGCATCCGCCGATAGCCGCGATATCGGCGTCGGACGCGGCCCCGCCCATCGCCCGATTCGTCGATGAGCTGACAGCTGCGCGTTCTGCCTCGCGTACGGCAGGTGCGCCGCCGCCGGCTTGAGGTTGACGGTCGTGCGCCCGTTACGCTGTCACTCGTGAATGAGCTCGACAGCGTCAGCAGCAACGGAACCCCGGCCTGGGACAGCGCCCGCTACCTGCGGGAGATCCTCAAGGCCCCCGTCTACGAGGCGGCCGAGCACACGCCCCTGCAGGAGATGCCGACCCTGTCGGCCCGCCTGGGCAACACCGTCGAGGTCAAGCGCGAGGACCTCCAGTCGGTCCACTCCTTCAAGATCCGCGGCGCCTACAACGCCATGCGCTCCCTGAGCCCGGCCGAGCGTGAGCGCGGCGTCGTCACCGCCTCGGCCGGCAACCACGCCCAGGGGGTGGCCCGCTCCGCCGCCCTGCTGGGGATGAGCGCCATCATCGTCATGCCCACCGTCACCCCCCAGATCAAGGTCGACGCCGTTCGTGCCCTGGGCGGCGAGGTCCGCCTCCACGGGGACAACTTCGACGCCGCCAAGGCCGAGGCCACCCGTCTGGCCGAGGTCGAGGGCCACTCCTACATCGCCCCCTTCGACGACCCCCGCGTCATTGCCGGCCAGGGCACCATCGGCCTGGAGCTCATCCAGCAGGACGCCCACCTCGACCGCGTCTTCGTGCCCGTGGGCGGCGGCGGTCTGGCGGCCGGCGTCGCCGTCCTCATCAAGCAGCTCATGCCCGGCATCAAGGTCATCGGCGTCGAGCACGAGGAGTCGGCCTGCCTCAAGGCCGCCCTGCTGGGCGGTGAGCCCATCACCCTGCACCATGTGGGCCTGTTCGCCGAAGGGGTGGCCGTGCGCCGCATCGGTGAGGAGACCTTCCGCATGTGCCGGGCCCTGCTCGACGACGTCGTCACCGTCTCCTCCGACGAGACCTCCGCCGCCGTGCGAGACGTCTTCGACGACGTGCGCGCCATCTCCGAGCCCTCCGGGGCCCTGGCCCTGGCGGGCCTCAAGCGCTACGTCGCCGAGCACCACCTGGCCGGCGAGCGCCTCGCCTTCGTCCTGTCCGGCGCCAACCTCAACTTCCACCAGCTGCGCTACATCTCCGAGCGCAGCGAGATCGGTGAGCAGCGTGAGGCCATCCTCGGGGTCACCATCCCCGAGGAGCAGGGCTCCTTCCTGCGCTTCGCCTCGGTCCTGGGGGCCCGCTCGGTCACCGAGTTCAACTACCGCCTCTCCGCGGCCCGCACCGAGACCGACCCCGCCCGCATCTTCGTGGGCGTGCGCATCGCCCGGCGCCAGGAGCGCGCCGAGATCGTGGCGGACCTGGAGGAGGCCGGCTACGACGTCGTCGACCTCACCGACGACGAGCTCGCCAGGTCCACGTGCGCTCCATGATCGGCGGGCGTGCCACCCCGGGCGTGCCCGAGCGCCTCTTCTCCTTCCTCTTCCCCGAGTCGCCCGGGGCGCTGGCCCACTTCCTGGAGGTGCTGGGCACCCGTTGGAACATCACCCTGTTCCACTACCGCACCGACGGCGCCGACTACGGCCGCATCCTGTGCGCCTTCGCGGCCGGTCCCGACGACGTCGAGCTGACCGAGCACATGGACCGTCTCGGCTACTCCTACAACGAAGAGACCGGCGACCCCGCCTTCCGCTTCTTCCTGGCCCGATGATCCGTGACAAATTCGCGGCTCCGCCCGTCCTCGCAGGTGGGGCGCGGACGGGTGGGCCTGTGTTGTGGCAGGCATCATGCAATAAGGGCTCGCTGTTTCTGTTGAAACTCCCATAAGGTTATCGGCACATCATTTGTCGCGGCCGGGCGTGCCATAGGAGTCTCCGCCTGACCCAGCCCCGACCCGGCTCATCTCGACCAGGAGAAAAATATGACCCGTCTTGCCGTCGTCGTCGGTTCCGTCCGCCCCAACCGCGTGGGTGGCCCCATCGCCCAGTGGGTCGTCGACCAGGCCAACACGATCGAGGGCGTCGAGGCCGAGATCGTCGACATCGCCTCCTTCAACCTGCCCCTGTTCGCCGAGGAGATCCCCCCGCGCATGGCCGTCCCCAGCGACCCGGCCGGCGCCGCCTTCGACGAGGCCCTGAAGTCCTTCGACGCGCTGATCTTCGTCACCCCCGAGTACAACTTCTCCATCCCCGGCGCGCTGAAGAACGCCATCGACTTCCTCCAGCCCGGCGCCGTGGCCAACAAGGGCGTGGGCGTGGTCGGCTACTCCTACAGCGTCGGTATCCGTGCCGTCAGCCACCTCCAGCAGATCCTCCAGGGCATGGGCGCCACCGTCGTGGCCTCCAACGTGTTCCTGTCGCTCAACACCGACTTCGCCGACGGCGCCTTCTCGCCGGCCTCCTTCCACGACGCCGAGGTGCCGGCCATGGTGCGCGACGTCGTCGCCCACTCCGACGCCCTGGCCTCCCTGCGCTGAGCGCTCCGAGCTCGGCTGCCCGGCTGAGCCGGAGGATGCCAGTCCACCACGTCGCCGTCGGCGGTACCTGCGGGTGCCCCGGCGGCGACGTCGTTCGTGCGGCGGCTGCCGGGGCGCGGCATGGCGGGTGGGTAGGGTTTCCCCATGACTGAGCGCAGCGAGCGAGGCGGTTCCCACCGGGACGACAGAGGCGGACACGGCGAGCGCAGGTACCGGGATGACGGGCAGCGGTTACAGAGGCGACCGTGGCTCCGTGGCGGCGACCGGGGTTACCGGGGAGGAGCGGGCTCGCGGTGGCGACCGAGGCCACCGAGGCAGTGACCGCGGCTACCGGGATGGCGAGCGCGGCCGATCGCGCCGCGTCTACGACGACGAGCCCCGCGACGGCCTCCTGGCCGACCTCATCGGCCACCTCCACGCCCTCGATGGACGCTCCTACGCCGCCTACAAGGCGATCGTCGGACGGTACCGGGCGCCCGCCGGCTGGTTCCTGCACATCGACCGCGTCCAGTCCGACCCCTACGCCCCGCCCACGCGCATCCACGTGGACGTGCCCACCGACCTGCATGGGCTGGAGCTGCTCGACGAGGCCGACCTGCTGGCCGACGTCGACCGGCGCCTGGCCGTGGGCGACTTCCTCACCCGCGAGCTGCACGCCGGATTCCGCGGCACGGCGCTGTCCATCGCCTCCCCGGGCCAGGAGATCCTGCAGCGCTCCAGCATCATCGTGCGCCCTGACGAGAAGAAGGAGGGGGCCGGTTGGATCCTGGAGGCCCGCGCCCGCCTGGCCCTGCCCGCCCAGGGCCGCTCCATCCAGGGCACGAGGCCTCCCGATCGTGGGGCGCGACCTCGTGCGCGAGCTGGAGGAGGCCATGGACCTCACCGGCGAGCGGGGCGACCGGCTCGTGCACCACATCGCCACCCTCGAGGACCACCGGGCCCTGACCGCGACGGTGGCCCGCAACGGCTGGGTGTCCTTCTCGCCGACGGTTCCGTCCCGCCGCGCCGCTCCGGGGTGAGCGACGAGCCCTCTGGACGGCGGCGTCCCCTCGAGGCCCCCTGAGTCCATGGCCGCCACGGTGGAGCTCCCGCACGCAGGGACGGTGCGCGGCACCGTCGTCGAGGCGGGCGTCAACGTCATCGTCGGAGGCGGCTACCACGGCAAGTCCACGCTGCTGAGTGCCATCGAGCGCGGCGTGTACCCGCACGTGCCCGGGGACGGGCGCGAGCTCGTCGCCACGGTCCCCCGACGCCGTCAAGGTGCGGGCCGCCGACGGCGCGCCGTGACCGGCGTCGACCTGACCCCTTCATCTCCCACCTGCCGGCCGGGCGCGACACCGCCTCCTTCACCACCCGCAACGCCTCGGGATCCACCTCCCAGGCCGCCTCCATCATCGAGGCCGTCGAGGCCGGCTCCACCGCGCTGCTGCTGGACGAGGACACCTCCGCCACGAACCTGCTCATCCGCGACTCGACGCATGCGCGAGCTGGTGGCCGCCGACCGCGAGCCCATCACCCCCTGGTGGACCGCATTGCCGCGCTGTTCCGCCAGCGGGCGTCTCCACGGTCATGGTCATGGGCGGCTCCGGGGACTACCTGGACGTGGCAGACCGGGTCCCTGCTCATGGACGCCCACCACCTGCGCGACGTCACCGAGCAGGCCCGCCGGGTCGTGGCCGACCAGCCCCGGCCCCTCACCGAGCTGGAGGACTTCGCCGCGCCTCGGCAGCGCGTCCCCGAGCCCGCCCCCTGCCGCGCACCCGCCGGGGACCGGTGCGCACCCGCGCCCAGGGCACCTCCACCCTCGTCCTGGACCGGGAGGACATCGACATCTCCGACGTCGGCGGCGTCACCGACCCCGGGCAGGCCGAGGCCATCGCCCACGCCCTGCGCGCCCTGCTGGAGCAGCGCTTCGACGGGGTCTCCCCGCTGCGCGAGTGCCTGGACGACCTTGAGGCCCTGCTCGATGAGGAGGGCCTGACGCCCTGACCGACGAGCGCGAGCGGCCCGCCTTCCTCGTGCGCCCCCGCATGGTCGACGTCGGCGCGGCCGTCAGCCGCTACCGCAGGCTCGAGCTGGCCGACCGGCGGAGCGAGGACTGACGAGGCCAGCCCCAACCGCCGGCCTCCACCACGTCCGGTCTCCTCTCGCAGCCCACTCAACACTCGACATCAGAATCGACCCGGCTCCGCGTCGATTTCTGAAGATCTGGTCGAAGTGATCCGCGATGCCGGTGTCCACAACGGCGCCGCCGGCCCCTGTTTCCACAGGAAGGCAAGTGCTCCGGGGGAGCGTCGGGGCGCCGCGGGCAGCATAGGGGGATGACCACCGCGATCTCCTCCCCGCCCCTGTCCGACGGCGGGTCCCTGCGCCCGCTGATGTGGAACGAGACCGGGCTCGACGGCGCCGCGTGCGCGCGCCCGGACCTCAGCCACGACTGGCTGCGTGTCGCCGCCGGCGTCTATGCGCCCCGTGCGGCCTGGCAGGAGGCTGCGTGGATGGAGCGCTACGAGCTGCTGCTCGAGGCGGCGCACCGGAAGTACGGTGACGAGCTGGTGCTGGCGGGCACCTCCGCTGTCGCCGCCTACGGGCTGCCACTGGTAGGGACGGTTCTGCGCCGGGTGGAGGTCGTGGACGGACACCCCGGCCGGGTGCGGACCTCCTTGCTGAGGCGCCACGTCCGGCGCCCCGGCACTGAGGTCGTCAGAGTGGGCGGGCATCTCGCCGTCGCGTTGCCGGACTCACTCACTGACCTGGCTCGGTGGAACGGCCTCATGGCGGGGGTCGCCGCCATGGATGCGGCCCTGCACAACGGACTGTGCTCCGCGGAGGCCCTGGAGAAGGCGCTGGCGCGTATGCCCGAGACGGCACGTGGCGGCCCTCGCGCTCGGCTGGCCGTGCACCTGGCCGACGGCCGCTCCGAGTCGCCGGGCGAGTCGATGTCGCGCGTGCGCATGGGAGCACCGGCTTCCCTAGCCGGACCTGCAGGTGAGTGTGCGGGTCGGGTCGAGCTCACATCCTGGACTTCTACTGGCCGGACTATGGGGTGGCCGGGGAGTTCGACGGTCGGGTCAAGTACCGGTCGGCCTCCTTCGGGCAGGACCCGGAGGATGTCGTGTGGCGTGAGAAGCTCCGGGAGGACGCGCTGCGGGCCTCGGGCTTGACGGTGGCCCGCTGGACATGGGCGCAGGCCTGGGGTGATGCCGGGGCGCAGATGCTGCGGCGGCTGTCCGCTGCCGGGGTCAAGCCCACTGGCCGACGCTGGTGAGCCCCTCCTCCTTCTCCCACCCTCACTTCAACCAAAACTTCAGAATCGACCCGGAGCCGCGTCGATTCTGAAGTTTTGGTCGAAGTGAGTGGGCTGGCGGCGGCTGCGCGGCTCGCGCTAGGCGGCTGAACCGGTCCGGTACTCGGTGCGGTACTCGCTGGTGCGGGTGTGGATGAGGCGGGGGATCGAGATGGTCTTGTCGAAGCGGCCGTCGCGGTAGCCGGCCTGGAGATTGAACAGCACCATGAGTCGCAGCGCCATGGGGTTGCTCGTGCGGGCCACGCGACGCAGCGTCGAGATGGGCATCTGGCGCAGGATGCTCACGATCCTGCCGGCGTCGCGCCAGGTGGCCCGCACCGGGGGCACATTGAGGCGGTTGAGGGCCTCGACCTCGCGCAGGAAGAAGTCGGCGCCCTCCCTCTCGGCCGCGCGCCACCAGCCGGCGCGGTAGGTGGCCTCGAGCTGCTTGACGGCGTCGCACAGGGCGTCGTAGTCGACACCGACGACCTCGGTGCGCAGCTCCTCGGCCCGGATCCGCTCCAGGGCGGCGTGCGCCAGCGGCAGGATGACCCGGGCGACGTCATCGACGGCGTTGTTGCGGGTGAGCCGGTCGACCTCCGGCAGGGGCTTGCCATCACGGGGCAGGCGCGCGTCGACCTCCTCCAGGTGCGCGACGGAGGAGCGCAGCTCGCCGGTGAGGCGGGCGGTGGAGCGTGGGACCCCCATGGCGATGAGCAGCTCGGTCGCGGCGCGCCACTGGAAGTCCCTGTCCTCAGACCAGTGGGTCTCCAAGGCCGTCCCTGCCGGAGACCGGTCCGGCGGGGTGCTCGTCTGCTGGCTGCTCATCGGGGTTGAGCCTCCGTGGTGCGCAGGGAAACGGGTCAGGAAGTCGCGGGCGCTCACAGCTGGGAGTGCTGGCCTGCTGCCTGGGACAGCGTCTCAAGACAATGTGTGAGAACGCTGGTGATTGACCCTTCAAAGGCTGAGGTGGCGCCCTCAGGCCGGTGCGTCTTCTGGGTCCAGGATGTCCGTCTGGGCAGGGCAGGGTCCGTGATGCCGACCGGGCAGGTCACCCCGTTGGGACCGTGGTTGCAGTAGCCGTTCGGGTTCTTGTGCAGGTAGGCCTGGTGGTAGTCCTCGGCCAGGTAGTAGGGGGCCACCGAACTGAGCCGGCGCGTCGGCGGCGTCCTCAATGGTGGTCACGCAGGTACCCAGGCCCAGGCGGGTCAGCTCGCTCTGGAAGGCCTCGCGGATCCGCACGGCCGCCTCGTACTGGGCGGGCGTCGTCGTCCACACCGCCGAGCGGTACTGGGTGCCGACGTCGTTGCCGTGACGGTTCAGGTGCGTGGAGTCGTGGTTCTCCCAGAAGGCTCGCAGCAGGGTCTCCCCGCCCTCGCCGCAGACAGTCGGGTCGTAGACGACGCGCACCGTCTCGGCGTGACCGGTCGCCCCGGTGCACACCTCCTGGTACGTGGGGTTGGGTGTCTCACCGCCCATGTAGCCGACCGACGTCGAGACGACGCCGTCCTGGCGCCACAGGATCCGCTCCACGCCCCAGAAGCAGCCGGCCGCCAGGTAGATGACCCGACTGCCCTCGGGCCACGGTCCGTCCAGGGGCGTGCCCAGCACCGGATGGTCCCCGGGGGCGGTCAGAACCGGCGTCTCGCGGCCGGCCGGCGCCGATCCGCTGAGTGAGTGACGAAGGGCGTTGAACATGAGAACACGGTACTGCGCCCCGCCTCTATTCCCGCCCGCGCTTCACTGACCGCGAGGAGAGGTCGGGGCAGAGGTCTGAGGGCAGGTGTCAGTCAGGAGCTCGGCGAGGGCTCCGGCCCGGATCCGTTCAGCTCCAGACGGGTGAAGGCTCGCTCGCGCCAGTCGAGGAAGCTCTGGAACCCGCCGGTGAGCAAGGCCTGAAGCTCCTCGCCGCTGTCGACGGCGACGATGTCCTGCCGCTGATCCTCCTCGCTCATACCTTGCGTGATGGCGCGCAGATTCTCAGCGGTGTGGTTCCCTCGCGGGACGATGTAGCTGGGGCCTCCCTGAGGGTTGACGATCATGAAGCCCGCCGAGACGCACAGATCAAAGATGAAGTCGCACTCACCGGCGGTGAGGTGGGCGTGCCCGGTCCCCGCCGTCATCGCCTCATCCTCCTCGAGCACATTGGAGAAGTGGAAGTCCTGGAGCCCATCGACATCGATGTCGGTTCCGTCCTCGTTGAGCAGCGTCGCGAACGAGGACCGGTCTGCGCCGGAGGCGGGGATGATCTTCATGTGCATTCGACGCCGTCGCAAGAACTCCTGCACGCCGTCGCGATCCGGATCGACGAGTCGGTCTCCGTCGATCTTGTACAGATAGAGAGAGAAGCCCATGGGTGGATACGTCCTGTCCGTGGTTGGAGTCCTCGTTTTTACGGAATGAGCGTCTACTCGTACTTTAATGCGGCTTGCATTTCCTGCCAGCTGTTGGCCACAACGATCTCAATCTCACCTCGGTCTGCGTCATCCCTCACCTCTTGCGGCAGCTGGTCGATCCGGTGATTCCCGTCCGGGATCACGAACAGCAGGGGCACGTCCACGTGAACGAGGAGGAAGTTCGTCGAGACGCACAGGTCGTAGAGCAGTTCGCACTCGTCATCGCTGAGATGGGCGTGTGCAATGAAGGCGCTCAGCTCCGAGTCGTGAATGGAGGGGTCGGAGAGGATGAGATCTCGTGGGTAGCCGTCGTCGAATAACAGTACCGACCCGTCGGCGTTCGCCAGGTGTGTGGTGTCGCTGGAGTGTGTGCTGCGCTGAAGGCTCAGCCCTCGGCGCTCAAGAAAGTTCCACAACCCCCGCTTGTCGCCCCCGATGCTGCGTCCATCGCTGAATCTGTAGAAATACATGGCATAACCCATGGGACTCTCCTCGCACCATCTCAGGGGTGGTTGTTTTCCTGGGCGTCCGTAGAGTTGAGCAGGCTCGCGCAGCCCCACGAATCCCGGTGGGTGCGCGAGAAACGCCCTGGCTCGGTGGAGGCGGGTTCAGACCCGCCGACCTGACGATCTCGGCCTTGATCTTCCGGCCCGTGGGGGCCTCGTAGAGACGGTGTCGCCCGCACGGTGCCCCCATGAGGGCCTGACCCAGTGGGGCGTCGGGGGAGAAGACCTTGACGCCATCGGGCACGTCCTCGGTGATCTCCTGACCGCCCAGGGCGAAGACCTGCTCTTCGCCGGCCACCTTCGCGGTGACGATGGTGCCGGCTGAGACCGAGCCGTCGTCGGCCGCCTCGCCGATCTGTGCGTTCTCCAGGGTCTCCTCGAGCTGGATGATGCGCGCCTCGTTGAGCCCCGCCTCTGCGGGCGGCGTGGTAGCCGGCGTTCTCCGCAGGTCACCCTCCTGGCGGGCCGCCTCCACGCGCTGGGCGATCTCCTTGCGCTCGGCCGTCTTGCGGTGCTCGAGCTCGGTGGACAGTCGGTCGTAGGCCTCCTGGGTGAGCCAGGTGCCCTGTGACTGCTCGGACATGGGTCCTCCTTGGATGACTGGTGCTGGTCGCTCGGCAGCCGGTCGGGTCACCTTGCGACGACGACACCCGGCGGCTCCTCGTAGGGCCGACCGGGTTTGAAGCGCGAGTCTACGCCGCAGCCTGGGGGGATGCTGTGTAGTTGGCGAAAGGTGCTGGAATATTCCGGGTCCGCGGTCGGGTGCCGAGGCGGGTGAATCCTTGCCGGCCCGCCTGATCAGCGGCGTCGCGGGGGTCGGAAGACTCGGTGGGTAAAGCGCTCGGCTCGACGGTGTGGCGGCCCGTGCACCGGGCCTGGTGGCCTCGGGGGTCGCCTCACGGTCGGCTCCGCCCCCTCTAGCGCACAACCGCCAGGAAGCAGGCCACGCACTGGCAGGCCCAAGCGGCCACGGTGCACACGTGGAAGATCTCGTGGAAGCCGAACCAGCGCGGCGAGGGATCGGGCGTCTTGCGGGCGTAGACGACGGCACCCAGCGTGTAGGTCACCCCCCCGGCCACCAGCAGCCACACGATCGCGGGGCCGCCTTCCCGCCAGAACTGCGGCAGGAACCAGACCGCCACCCAGCCCAGGATGATGTAGAGGGCGGTGGTGAACCAGCGCGGGGCGTGCATCCACAACAGGTTCGTGGCCGTGCCGATCGCGGCTCCCGCCCACACGATCCCCAGGACCAGGGTGGCCGTGCGCGTCGGCAGCAGCGCCGCCGACAGGGGCGTGTAGGTGCCGGCGATGAGCAGGTAGATGTTCGCGTGGTCGATCCGCCGCAGCGTGGCCGCCACCTTCGCGGGCCAGTGCCCGGTGCCGATGTGGTAGACGCCGGAGTTGGCGAACAGCAGCAGCGAGCAGGTCAGGTAGACGGCACAGGCCCACTTCAGGCCCGCTCCCGGCGCCAGCACCGTCAGCACGATGCAGGCAGCCAGGGCCAGTGGCGCGGTGCCGGCGTGGATCCACCCGCGCAGCCTCGGCTTGACGGCGGCGATGACGCCCTTGGCGCTCGTGGACGCGGAGCGGCGCGAGGCCGGCGGCGTCGATGGCGATGTCGGTGACATGGGCGTGAGCGTCCTTCTGGGTGGCGTGGGCTGAGCCCGGGACCGGTTCTGAACCTTACGACCCCGTAGGTTACGTGAGCGTAGGTTGTGGTGGTAGCGGTCCGGACGGTGATGTGACGCGGCAGGCACGATCACGTGCCTCGGGAGGTTCCTCGGCCGTCGTCGCCTGAGCCGGTGCGGTCGCGCGTCCTCGCATGACTCCGTTGTGCCCCGGTAACCCTGGATGAACCTGATGACCGGATTTGACCCGGCTGTTAGCCGACTCGTCCAGCACAGGAGGGGCATCGCGCGATAGCGTTGGAGATGGCCCCGAGCCGTCGGGCCCCGTCCCCCCATCAACCCCACCGAGGAGTCCCGAGGAACACGGCATGGCAGGCGACAACCTCCTCTACGACATCTACGAGCGCCGGCTGGCTGCGCGCATCGACCCGGCCACGGTGCCCCACCACGTGGGTGTCATCCTCGACGGCAACCGGCGCTGGGCCAAGTCCATGGGGTTCGGGGCCGCGCAGGGCCACAAGCGAGGCGCGGACAAGATCGAGGAGTTCCTCGGGTGGGCCGAGCAGATGGGGGTCCAGGTCGTCACCCTGTGGCTGCTGAGCACCGACAACCTCTCCCGAGACCCGGCCGAGCTCTCACCCCTGCTGGACATCATCGCCCACGCCGTCGACGAGCTCGCCGAGACCGGCCGCTGGAGCCTGCGTCTCGTGGGCGCCGTCGACCTCCTGCCCGAGCCGCTGGCCGAGCGCCTGCGCGCTGCCGTCGTCCGTTCCCGGCCCGCGAGCGCCGGGGCCTCCGAGTCGGACGGGGCGGCGGGTCATGCGGTCAAGACCGCCGAGGTCGAGGATCGGCGCATGCAGGTCAATATCGCCGTCGGCTACGGGGGCCGCCAGGAGATCGCCGACGCCGTGCGCGAGCTGCTGCGCGAGCGGGCCGCCGCCGGGGGCGAGCCTGGAGGAGGTGGCCGCCTCGCTCAGCGAGGAGGACATCACCGAGCACCTCTACACCAAGGGCCAGCCCGACCCCGACCTGGTCATCCGCACCTCGGGCGAGCAGCGGCTCTCCGGATTCCTCCTGTGGCAGTCGGTGCACTCCGAGTACTACTTCGCGAGGTCAACTGGCCGGCCTTCCGACGCGTGGATCTCCTGCGGGACGCTGCGCGACTCGCCGGCCGGGGAGCGACGCCTGGGCAGGTAGCCGGGCCGGTTGCGCCGCGCGGGTGCCGCCGCACCGAAACCGCGGGGGAGCGCCTGCAAGAGCCGCAGCGCAGGTGACAATACGGGCGTGATGAGCGGTGAATCCCACCCGCCCCGAGGCCTGAGCAGCAGCACGGGCGCAGGTGGTGCGGGCAGTGCGGTGGCGGGAAGGGTCCCGGCGCCGCTGGTCTTCGTCGCCTCCGCCTTCTCCCAGTATCTCGGTGCGGGCCTGGCCGTCTCACTGTTCTCGCTCATGCCCTCGACGACGGTGGCCTGGTGGCGCCTGGTGGTGGGCGCTGTCGTAGCCCTGGCGCTCCGACGCCCGTGGCGCCGGAGTTGGACGCGTCGGGCTCTGGCGCTGGCGGCCGCCTTTCGGGGACGGCCACCGCCACCATGAACGTCATCTTCACGCGGCGATCTCACTGCCTCCGCTGGGAACGGTCGTCTCCCTGGAGTTCCTCGAGCCGGTCGCCGTCGCCGCCGTCACAGGGCGCGGGTGGCGACCGCGGTTGGCCGCGGTGCTGGCGCTCCTGGGAGTCGTGTGCATCTCCGGGCTCGGCGTCGACCTGGGTGACTCGGGTCAGAGCACGGGGGTCGTGCTCGCGCTGGCGGCCGGTGCGGCCTGGGCGGGCTACATCCTTCTGGGGCGGCGAGTGGCCTCGGCCGGGGCCGGAGTCGACTCGCTCGCTGCGGGCATGGTGTTCGGCGCGCTGGTCTACGCTCCCTTCTCCCTCGGCACGGCGGCCGCTGCCCTGACGTCGGTGAGGGCGTCAGCGATGGCGCTGGGGGTCGGGCTGCTGTCGACCGCGGTGCCCTACAGGCTCGATCAAGTGGTGCTCAGACGGCTCGGGGCGGATACCTTCGCGCTCCTGTCCTCGCTCATGCCGGCGACGTCGATGCTGGTGGGAGTGGTGGTGCTGAGCCAGCTGCCCAGCGGCTGGGAGCTCGCCGGCCTCGTGCTGGTGTCAGTGGCCGTTGCCCTGGCCAGCGCGGACAGCCGCGCCGGCCAGGGCAACGGCTCCCAGAGTGCCGCTGAGGCACGTAGGTCTCCCGAGAGCGGGTGTGCCCAACATGTGACGCACCCGCATACCTCAGAACGTGTCAGTCCACGGGGGAGACGCGGATGAGGTTGCCATCAGGGTCGGAGATCATGAAGGTTCGGCCAAAGACATCGTTGTGGGGTTCTTCAACAACGGTGACGCCTTTTGCTGTCCATTCCTTGTAGACGGCATCCACAGACTCCAATGATGTTGAAATCATCAGTCCAACCTCGCTGGTTCGTGAGGTGGCAGTGCCGATCGCATCCGAGGCTCCGCCCCACAATGAGAATAGTACGCCTGGGGCGATTTCAAAGGCACGTAACGAGGAGTGGTCATAATGGGGTGGATGTCGAATAAGTCGCTGTAGAAATCGGTGGCTGCTCGACGTCGGTGACGTAGATCAGGAACAAGTTTGGTGCAGGCATAGTGGTCTCCTCTCACGAATTTCTGGTAGGACTCGTCCGATGCTGGAGATCAAACACGACATCTCATGTCATATATGAGATGTGACATACGTGTTGGCTCGTAGCAGTCGGCCGAGAGGCCCTGGGGTGAGTGGGGCCTTGGTACTTGCCGGGATCTCCGGCAGGATGACTTCCCGGTCCGGGCGCCGCCCGGCCTGGCTGGTGCCCCGGTCCCGGCGCGCGTCGACCACCGACGCCCCTGCGCCGTCGAGCCGCGTACGCCGGCACCTCACGCACCGACGCGCACGCTGCCAGCGACACGCGCCGGCGTGCTCGCGGTCCCAAACGACAGGATCCTCGTGGCTGCACACCGCACCTCCGCCTCACACCGCTTCGCCTCCGGGAAGACCCCGGCCGCGGGTGAGACCACCTTCGCCGACCTCGGCGTGGACTCAGACCTCGCCGCCGACCTCGACGCCCGAGGCTTCACCGCACCCTTTCCCCATCCAGGCCGCCACCCTGCCCGACACCCTCGCCGGGCGCGACGTGCTCGGCCGCGGCCGCACCGGCTCGGGCAAGACCCTGGCCTTCAGCCTGCCGCTGGTCCAGCGCCTGGCGCAGCAGGACAAGGCCCGCCCGGCCACCCCATCGGCCTGGTCCTGGCCCCCACCCGCGAGCTCGCCCTCCAGATCGCCGAGGTCATCGAGCCTCTGGCCCGCGTGGTCGACATGGATGTGACCACCATCTTCGGCGGGGTCTCCGCCAAGCCCCAGGAGAAGGCCCTCGGGCGGGCGTCGACGTCGTCGTCGCCTGCCCCGGCCGGCTCCTGGACCCTCACGGGGCAGGGGCTCGTCAGCCTCGACGAGGTCGAGATCATCGTCCTGGACGAGGCCGACCACATGGCTCGACCTCGGCTTCCTGCCGGGCGTCCGCCGCATCCTGCGCGCCACCCGCAGCGCGGCCAGCGCCTGCTGTTCTCCGCCACCCTGGACAACGGCGTGGACACCTGGTCAAGGAGTTCCTCCACAACCCGCTGCAGCACTCCGTGGACCCTCGACCTCGCCCGTGGACGCCATGACCCACCGCGTGTGGATGGTCGCGGACAAGACCGCCAAGGACGGCATCGTGCGGCGCCTGGCCTCCGGGGGAGGGTCAGCGCATCCTGTTCACCCGCACCAGCACCTCGCCCGGCGCCTGGCCCGCAAGCTCGTCCAGGCAGGGATCCCCGCCGTCGAGCTGCAGGGCAACATGAGCCAGAACGCGCGCGAGCGCGCCATGCGGGCCTTCTCCACCGGGCAGGTCCACGTCATGGTCGCCACCGACATCGCCGCTCGCGGGCATCGACGTCTCCGGCGTCGAGCCCGTCGTCCACGTCGACCCGCCCGCCGAGCACAAGGCCTCACCTGCACCGCTCGGGCCGCACCGCCCGCGCCGGGGCCGCCGGGAGCGTCATCACCCTCGTCCCTGCCCGAGCAGAAGCACGATGTCAGGGTCCTGCTCAAGAAGGCGCGGATCCGTGCGGACATCGAGCGCATCCGTCCCGACGACGACGCCGTGTCCGCCCTCGTGGGGCAGGTCGCCGAGGCCGTTGCACCGGAGGACATGCCCGAGGGCGTGGCTATCAAGGGCGGCAGCCCCAGCGGGCGGGCTTCACCGGGCGGCCGGGACACGGTCACGGAGAAGCGGGACGCAGTCGGTCCGGTCGCGCAGGCCGCGGCGGTCGCGGCGGGGAGCGCGCGGTGGAAACGGCGGGCGCGGTGCGAAACGGCGCGGCGGAAGTGGTGAGCGGGACCTCCGGCAGCCCTCCGGCCGGGGTGGCTGCAGCGGTGGAGCTCGTAGGCACGGATCCCGCGGCCGCGGGGCCAAGGGAGGCCAGGAAGTCCCGCCCGACGCCTTGCGGTAGACGGCATTCGGCGCGAGGTGCTGGGCGTCGACGATGCCGTGCTTGCGACGAGCCCCCGCACCCGCAACGGTGAGCGGCGTTGGTGGGAGCAAGCCGGTCCCTGGCTCGGGCCGGGCGGAAGTGGGGCGTCAGTGCTACCGTCGAGTGGCTGACGGCAATTGGGAGGGTGGCTGGAGAGCGTGGCAGTGCACCTTTCACGGCGAGCTCTGACCGGAGTGATGACGGGTCTCATCCTGGCCGGCTGCGCTCCCGGGCCGCAGCGAGCGGCAGAGCACTCGACCCGCTGTCGTACCTGAGCTCGCGCGGGCCGGCGTTGCGCCGAGCCTGCGGCCGACGTCAGCAGAACTGTCGGTTCCTGCTGCGTTCTCTCACACCGACTCCGAGGGCGAGACCTCCGACTCGCATCTTCTACGCGGCCACGGACGTGCCGGTCGGACTGGTCGTCTACCTCGACGGCGACGGCAGTCCTTCCACAGTCAGGAACCAGAGCCGGACGAGAGGTCCCTGCAGGCCCGGCTGGCGTCGGGGAGTCGTCGAGGCGGCGAGCGCTCGCGGGTACGACGTGGTCTCGGTGCGATCTCCCGGAGACGACGGAACCTGGTGGCTGGAGGATCAGGACGGCAAGGTCCGCTACCTGAGGAGACGCTCGACTACGTGGTCGCCGAGTGCGGTGCCACCACGGATCGGGTCTGGTTCGTGGGCTACCCGGCGGATCGGAGTTCATCAGCCAGTGGTTCTTCCCGGTCTCACGCCGAGAGCATGGCGGGCGGGGGCTTCGCCTTCGGGGGTGGTGATGCGCCCGAGGAGCAGGCGATGTTCTCCGACGGCGCCAGGCGAACGGCTCTCGCCGAACTGGGTGACTGGGACGCGCGACGTGCCCGCCAACAGCCTCGACGGATTCGACGGCATCGGGCACGCCAGGAACAGCCTGGCTTACTACCGAGCCGCGGGTTTCCGTCACACCTGGAACGAGTGGCCTGACGACGACCACGGCAGCATCACCGAGAAGTTCGGTAGCTACGTCGGCCGTCTGCCTCGATGCTGCCGCAAGTGAAAAATGAGAAAAATATATTTTGAGGTTGTTCGATTGAGGTTGCGCACTCAGACCTTCTGTACTCACCTTTGCAGGCAAGGTAACGTTGTAGTCTTCCTTGAGTCACATTCTCCTTGCCGACAAAGAGGTCTCACGGTGTTTGGTGAAAAAGCGAAGATACAATCTCTCGAACAGCAGTTGAGTGCGGGAGCGCAACAGTATGATGCTGCGCTTGCGTCAATCGGGGAGCTTCGTACGCTTCTTGATCGGGCTGGGGGTGGGGATCTGCTGTCATGCAGGATTGCTGCGCAAATGAGGCGTGAGCAGGCCGAGCTGCAGTCCCTGCGGAGCGACAGAGGTTGAGATTGCCCAGAGGACTGCCCTCAGCGGAGGAGAATCTTCGTATTCTTGAGGGTGATGCTCGCGCAGTTTCCGATCGACCGACGATCGCAAGCGGAGCTTGCGTAGCTTGATATGCATCTTTCGGATACTGTTGTCATGGTCGACAATGGTCTGACAAATTACATGCATCCGGCTGAGTCTTCCCTTGAACTCAGTGGTCGCCTCTCGGAAGTGCGTTCACAGATCAAGGAGATGATTAGAGGGAAGATGGCGATTAAGGCTAGGGATAACTTCATCTTCAATAATTCAGCATCGCAGGGGCGTAAGTTCGTTGCCGATATGTCAAAGATGATGTTGCGTGCCTACAACGCAGAGGTTGAGAACTGCGTTCTCACCGTCAAAGCGGGTAATGGTGAGACTGCTCGTAATCGACTTGAGCGTACTCGTGACCAGGTGGAGCGTCTCGGTTCTCTTATTAATCTGAGGATAGATGGTAGATATCACGCTCTCCGTCTTGAAGAGCTCGACTTATCGCTCAGGTATCAGAATGCGAAAAAATCTGAGAAGGATGCGGAGCGTGAGGAGAAGGCAAGTCTTCGTGAAGAGCGCAAGGCTCAGCAGGAACTTGCTCAACGTCGTGCAAAGCTGGATAAGGAACGTGAGCACTATCATCACGTGCTTCAGTCTCTTGTGGAGCAGGGGCGAACGGATGAGGCGGATGAGATCAGGTCTCAGCTTGAGGGTCTCAATGAGGAGATCGAAAAAGTTGACTTCCGTGCCGCCAATATTCGTGCAGGATATGTGTATGTTATCTCTAATGTCGGAGCGTTCGGGATCGGATGGTCAAGATCGGCATGACTCGTCGTCTTGATCCGATGGATCGTGTTCGAGAGCTTGGTGATGCCTCTGTTCCCTTTGGTTTTTGATGTCCATGCGCTGTTCTTTTTCTCGACGATGCTGTCACGGTGGAGGCTGATCTGCATCGACGGTTTGCGGACAGGCGTGTTAACGCGTCAATACTCGTCGCGAGTTCTTCTATGCGTCGCCGACTGAGGCTCGCGATGTCCTCTCAGAGGTGACTGGGAACCTCCTGGAGTTCACTGAGGAGCTCAGAGGCCGAGCAGTATCGTCTTAGCCTTCAAATGGCGGAATCGGAGAGGCGCCGTCTCAGTGGGGAGGCTGAGGGTAGGAGGACCGGGGCATCTTGTGTCCTCGAGCGCGTGCCTTAACTTTCAGTTCTGGATCTTTCGGAAATAACCCTGTGGTGTGTTTTGAGCGTCATGGAACTGAGGTGTCGTTGCGGCTGTGTGACCCTGTGCTCACATCCGGCTACCTGGGCTGGCGCTGATCGAGCCCGGCTTGACACGAGCGTCCGCTCCTTCCCTCACCGGCCCGGGCGTCCAGTCCACGTGGATCGAAATGCCACCTGAGCTCACCCGATTCCAGCAACCATCACGCAGCCCGAAAGCTTGTGCCGGCAGGATGGTGGGAGGGTGTCGCCGTCTGCGTCCCAGGGACGAGTAAGGCCTCGGTCCCTTCCGCCGAGGCTGGCCGGGTACCCCTGTGGGGCTCGGAACCCACGACCTTCGGATTAAAAAGTCCGCAGCTCTGACCAACTGAGCTAAGGGGCGCTGACGGCCGGAAGCAGAGTCCAGACGCCATCGGCAGGGCCAGCATAGCCGGACAACCGACCGCCGTGTCGAACCGGCCCCGCTGCCGCCGCCGTTGTGAGGTGGTGGTCGCGCAGGGCGGCCCTGCCGGCGAACCGGTCCATCGCCGCCGGTCAGCCTCCGGTTGTCCCGTCCGACCTGCGGGTCTGCCGCCGCGATCCTGATGGCCGCGCCCGCCCCACGTCGCCCAGGAGCCCGTCTCGTCGCCCGCCAGCGCGCCTCTGGCCTTCCTCCGCCAACCCCACCGTCGGCCGGAAGTGAACCCATGGGGAGCGCCCACGTTCCCTGCGAGACAATGGGGCGGCGTCGTCGCCGGCGCGTCCGCACCTTTGTGAGGAGTCCCCATGGCCCGCCAGTTCCACTCGTCCCGCCCGGCTCGACCCCGAGGCCGCCGAACAGATCGAGGGCAGCACCGACACCGCCGTCGCCTCCGAGCTCGCCCACCGCGCCGCCCAGGCCCTCATCGGCGGCTTCCCCGGCACCGAGACCGAGGACGACCCCATCACTCTGCCCGGCGTCGTCACCGCGGTCGCCACCAACGGCATCGACGACATCGCCGAGCTGTGGGCCGACTCCCCGGCCACCACCCTGCCCGGCACCCTGTGGCGCCTGTTCCTCGTGCGCGAGTGGATCCGCCGCGACCCCGAGCTCTGTCGCCCGCCGTTGCGTCCACCGTCGTCGACCTCACCGAGGCCGACGACACCACGAACGCCCGCTTCGAGTCCGCCTCGGCGAGGCGCGCCCCGTGCCGCCCCCGACCGACTGCAGCGAGCGCCTCGACGCGTCCTGGCCGGCAGCGTCGAGGACTCAGTCACCGAGATCGCCCCACTGCTGAGCGCCACCGCTGGATTCTTGCGCGCCCTGGCAGCCGGCTCCAACCCCGTGTGGATCGAGGACGACACCGACGAGCTCGCCGACCGCGTCACCCGCCGCGACTCCGCTCTCCTGACCACCGCCGACGAGCTCACCGACGCCGCCCGCCGCGCCGCCGCAGGCCTCCTCGACTGAGAGGGCCTTCGCGAGCGCCGCCCGAGCGCGGGATGTCCAAATCGGTGACAAAAGGCCCGAGGCAGCGTGATGACGGAGATCAAAGCCGCATGATTCCGCGGGTTCTGTCTGAAGGCCTGATCAGGCCCCATGCTCCTTTGTCACCGATTTGGACACGATCGGCACCATTGGCGAGATCATGAACGCTGCGCCGGACGAGACGTGGGGGAGAGCACAGCGGGGTCGCGTCTCAGGCAGCGGGGTCGAGCACCAGCCAGTGAGCCCCAAAGATCGGGCAGGAGCGGCGGCACCTCGCATATTGGGCCGAACTGGAGCGGATCACCGCCCCACAGGCTGCTCGGACGTGGGACCATGTGGCCATGACCAACGACGCGCCCCACTCCGCCCCCACCTGCTCTCCCGCTTCCTGGGCGGGTGGATGCGTCACCCGAGCCCCCAGGAGCCCGAGCAGGTGACCGACTGACGAGGCCGCTGAGGCCGCCCAGTCCGCGGCGTCGCCTGAGGCCGCGAGCACCGACGAGCCGGGCCGTCTCCGCCGAGGTCGCCGGCTCCGACGCCGAGGCCGAGGTCGCCGCAGCCGCTTCCGGCGGGTCCGCCACCGGCGAGGGTCCCCGGGAGATCGGCGATCCGCCGATCCGGCACGACTTTCGACGACCCGCCGACCCTGACGACCCTGAGGGCACTGAGGAGACGGTCGAGGAGCACGTCATCGAGGTCGCCGACCCGCGCGACTTCGCCGACGACTCCGGCCCCCAGTACGAGGACGAGGACTTCGACGACATCGTCGACGGCGAGGCGTCCCTCGCCCCGCCCCATCGGCACCGCGACCCCCGCCATCGCCCCTCCTCCATCACCTCCGCCAGCTCGCAGTCGGCCCTTCGGCCGCCGAGGCCCTGGCGACACTGTCGACCACGGCGCCAGGGACCGGGGCCTGTCCGTTCCCTGGCAGCGCCACCAGCTCGGGCCACGCCGTCAGTCCCGCCAGCGCCGCCTCCTCGGTCTCCTCGCTGAGCTCGGCCGACGCCGCGACCCTCGGCCGCCTCGCCGACACCGCCCAGGTGGACCCCGAGGACCTCCTGCCGCCCCTGAAGTCCTTTCACGAACCGTTTCATCGACCGGGAGCGACCTGGCTGGATCTTCAACGAGCGCGTCCTGAGCAGGCCGAGGACCGCACCTGCCCCTGCTCGGAGCGCGCCTGGTTCCTGTCGATCTTCCTCCAACCTGGACGAGTTCTACATGGTGCGCGTCGCCGGCCTCATGCGCCGCATCAAGGCAGGCATCACCCCGGTGCGCGCCTCCGGCCTGGACGCCCACCAGGTCCTGGCCCAGGTCACCAGCCGCACCACGGAGCTCACCGCCCGCCAGGCCGCCCTCTTCCAGAGGACATCCGCCCGGCCCCTGGCCGAGCGCAACGTGAAGATCCTGGGCTGGGACGAGCTCGACTCCGACCAGCAGGAGCGCCTGACCCGCTACTTTCCGCCACCAGATCTATCCGGTCCTCACCCCGCTGGCGGTCGACCCTCCCACCCCTTCCCCCTACATCTCGGGACTGTCCTCAACCCGCCGTCATCCTGCGCAACCGCGCAGCGGCAGGAGCACTTCGCCCGCATCAAGGTGCCTGACTCCCTGCCGCGCCTCATCCAGGTCCCGGGCCGAGAGCTCGACGTCGCGGATAAGGCCGCCGGCTGCGCCGTCATCCCCATCGAGATCGTCATCGGCCAGCACCTCGACCACCTCTTTCCCGGGCATGGACATCCTGAGCACCACCTCTTCCGGGTCACCCGCAACGAGGACCTCGAGGTTGAGGAGGACGACGCTGAGAACCTCCTCAAGGCCATGGAGAAGGAGCTCGAGCGGCGCCGCTTCGGCGACTGCGTGCGCCTGGAGGTGGAGGACACCATCTCCTCCTTCACCCGCCGCTACCTGGTGCGCGCCCTGGGCCTCAAGGCCGACGACGTCTTCGAGCTCCCCGCGCCCCTGGACCTGACCTGCCTCAACCAGCTCCACGACCTGGACATCCCCTGACCCAGTACCCGCGCTTGTGCCGGTGACGGCCGCGGGCCTGGCCGCCTACGAGTCCTCCTCCGCGCCGGACGTCTGCCGCCATGCGCGAGCACGACGTCCTCCTGCACCACCCCTACGACCCTTCTCCACCTCCGTCCAGGAGTTCGTGGCCCAGGCCGCCGCCGACCCCAAGGTCCCGCCATCAAGCAGACCTCACCGCACCTCCGGCGACTCTCGATCGTGGACGCCCTCATCGAGGCCGCCGAGGCCGGCAAGCAGGTGGTCGCCATCGTGGAGATCAAGGCCCGCTTCGACGAGGAGGCCAACATCTCCTGGGCCCGCAAGCTCGAGCGCGCCGGCGTCCACGTCGTTCACGGCATGGTCGGCCTCAAGACGCACCCGTAAGCTGTTGCCGTCGTCGCGTCAGGAGTCCGACGGCCTGCGCCGCTACTGCCACGTCGGCACCGGCAACTCACCACCCCACGACCGCCCGCGGCTACGAGGACCTGGGGCTGCTGACCTGCGACCGCGACGTGGCCCAGGACCCTGACCACCCTGTTCAACCAGCTCTCCGGCTACGCCCCACGCGCCCGCTTCCGCCGCCTGCTCGTGGCTCCCCGCGGCTGCGCGACGGGCTCGTGAAGCTACATCGAGCAGGGAGATCGCCAACCGTCAGGCCGGCCTGCCCGCCCGGATCCGCATCGCGGTCAACTCCATCGTCGACGAGACCGTCATCGACGCCTCTCACCGCGCCTCGCGCGCCGGGGTGCCGGTCGACATCGTCGTGCGCGGCATCTGCGGCTCTGCGCGCCGGCGTCGAGGGCCCTCAGCGAGAACATCCGCGTGCGCTCGATCCTGGGGCGCTCCCTGGAGCACTCGCGCATCTACGCCTTCGCCGGCGGTGGCCAGACCGAGCTGTTCATCGGCTCAGCCGACCATGCACCGCAACCTCGACCGCCGCGTCGAGGCCTGGTGCGCATCACCGACCCCGCCATGGTCGAGGGACCTCGAGTGGCTGGTCACCCACTGCGCCTCCGACGACGTCGCCTCCTGGCACCTCCAGCCCGACGGCTCCTGGGAGCGTCACCTCTCGACGCCGAGGGCAACCGCCTCGAGGACATCCAGGACAGCCTCATGGCCCGGGCGCGCTGCGCGTCAAGGGCCGGCACTGAGACGGCCCGTGCCATGAGTCCGTCCAGCAGGAAGAACGGCTCGCGCGAGACCGTGAGGCTGCAGGCGCCCTCGTGTGGCGCGAGAACGGCAAGCACCTGAGGTACTCCTGGTCCACCGTCCCTGCCACGACGACTGGTCCATCCCTCAGGGCAAGGCTCGACCCTGCGAGTCTGTGCGCACTCTGCGCTGTGCGCAGGTCGCCGAGGAGACCGGCGTCCAGGTGATCCTGGGCCAGCCCTCAGCCGCGTGGCACTACAAGATCGCCGACGGCTCCGCAAGAAGGTGCACTACTGGGCCGCCCGCGTCGCCCTCGGACCTCGGCCGCCGTCGCCGCCCGCCGCGCCGTCGCCTGCTCGGCCAAAGGAGATCGACGCCGTCGAGTGAGCTGCGCGTGGGCCAGGCCCTGCAAGCGCCTGACCCACCCCTCACGACCGTGACCTGCTCGGCGAGCTTCCGTCGACCTGTGGGAGTGACGGCAAGCTCGACACCTGGACCCTGGTCTCGTGCGCCACGGCCGCGCCGTCAAGCGCCTGCGTGGAACTCGCCCCAAGGAGCGGGACAAGGAGACCGACGAGGCCACCCTGCCCTCGACCCACGACCAGGGCGAGACCTGGGCCCGCGCCTCGTCCCGATCCTGGCCGCCTACGGGGTGGGACGCGTCCCTCACCAGCCCCCTGGAAGCGCTGTGGACACGGTCGCCCCTCACGCCACGGGCCGCGGGCCTGACCCTGGAGATGGCCGGGGCCTTCACCGAGATGGCCCACGCCCAGAACCCCAAGGGCGTGCGCTCCGTGGTCAAGAAGGTTCTGGGAGTGCGCGAGGAGCCGACGGCGCTGTGCACCCACCGCCCCGTCCTGCCCACCATCATGGAGGTCGTCTCCAGTACGCCCCCGGCAGGCTCCTGCGCCCGTGCCCGACCGGGACCCCTGGCTCAAGACCGGCGAGATCTCGTGGTCCACATGGCTCGCCGTCCCCGCGGCAAGATCCGCGCCGTCGCTATCGAGAAGCAGCGCTCCCGTCCTGTCCGAGGGCCGCCGACCGGGCGCCGGTCGACCGTCAGCCGGACCGCCGCCCGGTGCGCGGAGCCGCCTGGTGATGCTCCTCATAGGGAGTGTTTACCAACCGTTTACCCCGGTCACCCGGAACCTTCATCCGGGGCGCTTATCGTGATCGTTGCCTGACACTCACCCGGTATCCGACTGAATCTCCGCCCTCTGACTCAGCGAGGAGAGCCTGTGCTCCTGACCTGTCGCGGCGCCCTGGGCGCCCTGAGCGGCCACCCTGACCGCGCTGACCGCCTGCGGGCGCGACGCCGGCGCTGCCGACCCCTAACGCCTCCAGCGACCTCATGGGGCAGATCCGCGGCGCGGGCGCCACCTCCCAGTCCGACGCGCAGGACGCCTGGATGAACACCTTCATGGGCGCTAACCTGCGCGCCACCGTCGACTACGCCGGCGGCGGCTCCGGGGCCGGGCGCACCAAGCTCGTCGAGGGCGCCATCGACTTCGCCGGCACCGACACCCCATGACCGTCGACGAGATCAGCAGGATCGGCGGCGCCGTCGAGCTGCTCCCTCACATCTCCCCGATCGCCGTGGCCTGACAACCTGCCCGGGCTTCACCGGGGAGTCCCACGTCAACATGACCGGCGAGGTCCTCGCCAAGGTCCTCTCCGGGCCATCACCCGCTGGAACGACCCGGCCCTGGCCGCCCTCAACCCCGGCGCGCCCTGCCGGACCAGCGGATCATCGTCGGGGCCGCTCCGATGACTCGGGCACCACGAAGGCCCTGACCACCCTACCTGGCCACCGTCGCCCCAGGTCTGGCCCTCACGAGCCCGAGGAGACTCAGCGCTGCGCGGCGGCCAGTCCGGTGACGGCACCGCAGGCATGATCCAGACCGTCTCCGCGGCCACCGGCACCATCGGATACGCCGACGCCCAAGGTCCCCGCCACCCTGGGCACCGTCGCTGCTCGGCAGCCACGGGGCCTACGTGCCCGTCTCCGCCAAGGCCGCAGCCGCCGCCCTCGACGCCGCCACCCTGGGCACCGAGGCCGACGAGGCCCGCCTGCTCCACAATCCCCAGTCACGACGCCAACGGCGCTCACCCCATCGTCCTGGTCTCCTACCTCGCCGCCCGCCTGCGCTACGACGACGCCCAGATCGCCGCCGTCGTCAAGGCTCACCTGCGCTTCGCCGCCTCCACCAGGGGCAGGACGCTCCGCCAAGGCCACCGGCTGCGCCCCCCATCACCCGCGAGATGCGCGAGAAGATCAACGCCGCCATCGACAAGATCGCCGCCTGAGGTCGCCCGGCGGCCACCACGACGCCGCACCGAACCACATGACCAGCCAGCACCCACCCGCCCAGCTGCCGCCCCAGACACCCCGAGGAGGGTCAGCCGTGGCCAGCACCACCGCACCGTCGTCGTCGGCCCCGCCGCCCGGCACCACGACCGCGCCCAGCAGCTCCGACGACGCCGCCATCCAGCCCGGGAAGGCCCCCGGGCAGACCGGCAACCGGATCTTCACCGGCCTGTCCTTCGGCGCCGGCACCCTCACTGCATGGTGGTGCTCGCCTCGTGGCCGCCTTCCTCATCCGGGAGGCGCTGCCCGCCCCTGACGGCCTCGCGCGAGACCCTCGAGTCGGTCTCCTCATGCGCGACCGCAGCCTGTGGGAGCTACGTGGCCCCTGCTCTGTCTTCGGCACGCTGCCGTCCTCGACCATCGCCCTGGGTGTCGCGGTGCCGCTGAGCATCGGGGTGGCCCTGTTCATCTCCCACTTCGCCCCGCGCCGCCTGGCCCAGGCCCTGGGCTACATGGTGGACCTCCTGGCCGCGATCCCCTCCGTGGTCTTCGGCCTGTGGGGCTTCCTGTGGCTGGTGCCCCTGCTCGACCCCGTCAACACCTGGCTGAGCGATCACCTCGGCTTTGATCCCGCTGTTCGCCGACTACACGGGACGGCCAAGAACATCACCACCGCCTCCTGGTCCTGGCCGTCATGATCCTGCCGATCATCACCGCCACCATCCGCGAGATCTTCCTCCAGACGCCCACGCTCCAGGAGGAGGCCTCCTGGCCCCTGGGCGCCACCCGCTACGAGATGATCCGCCAGGCCGTCCTGCCCTTCGGCCGCTCCGGCATCATCTCCGCCTCCATGCTGGGGCTCGAGCGCGCCCTGGGGAGACCATGGCCGTCCTCATGATCCTCTCGCCCGGCATGGGTCTGAACCCGGAGTCCTCCAGGCCGGCCAGCACCTGACCATCGCCGCCAACATCGCCTCGCAGTTCCGCGAGGCCCTACGGCCCTGAGCGTCAACGTGCTCATCGCCACCGGCCTGGTCCTGTTCATCATCACCTTCGCGGTCAACTCCTGGCGCGGTGGATCATCGCGCGCCGCTCCGAGTTCTCGGGAGCCAGCTGGACATGACGCCCACGAACACACCCGAGCCCACCGACGGCGCCGCCTCCAGCAGCGCGGCTCGCGCCCTCCCCGGCCACCGGTGTGCCGGTTCAGCTGGAGAGACCGCGTCCCCGCGCCCAAGTCCCTCATAGGCCGCGCTTGCGGCCGCCGAGGCCCCGGCCGCTCCTGTCGACCCGCTGGCCGACCCGCCGTCCATCGAGGGCGTGCCCCTGACCTCCTACCGCCTGCCCGACTGGTTCATCTGGCGGCGCTGGGAGCCGCCTCGTCGTCGTCGGCGGATCGGTCTGCTGGCCGGTGGAGCATCGCCGCGTCGTCACCCTGACCGCCCTGGTGTGGGTGGTGGGCGCCACCGTCGTCTCCTGGTGCGCGAGGGCGACCGCCGGGCCGCAACACCCCTGGTGACCCTCCTCATCTACCCGTCCTTCGCCGTCGTCATGGTGCCGCTGGTCTCCCTGGTGTGGATGGTCCTGTCCGGCGGCTCGGCCCGCTTCGGCTACGACTTCCTGACCACGAACATGCGGGGCGCCGACGCCTCCAACGGCGGCTTCTACCACGGCATCGTCGGCACCCTCCAGATCACCGGGATCGCCACACTCATCTCGGTGCCCCTGGGGCTGTTCACCGCCGTCTTCCTCGTGGAGTACAACGGCGGCTGGATCGCCCGGGCCATCACCTTCCTCGTCGACGTCATGACCGGCATCCCCTCGATCGTGGCCGGGCTGTTCGCCTACTCGATCTTCCCTCATCGCGGCCGGCCCCCGCTACCAGGCCGGCATCATCGGGCCGTGGCCCTGAGCGTCCTCATGACACCGGTGGTCATCCGCGGTGTGGAGGAGATGCTGAAGCTCGTCCCCTCCCACCTGCGCGAGGCCTCCTACGCGCTGGGCGTGCCCAAGTGGCTCACCATCGTCAAGGTCGTGCTGCGCACCGCGGTGGCCGGCATCACCACCCGTCATGATCGCCATCGCCCGCGTCATCGGTGAGACCGCCCCGCTGCTCATCACCGTGGGCCTGACGATCCGCACCAACACCAACCCGCTGGACGGCTCCATGTCCACCCTGCCGGTGCTCGTCTACGACCAGTACTCCCGCGGGAGGCTGCCGCCATGGAGCGGGCCTGGGCCGGGGCACTGACCCTCATCATCCTGGTCATGCTGCTCAACCCTCGTGGCCCGCCTCATCTCCAAGCACTTCAGCCCCATAGGCGGCCGGCGCTAGCCTCGACCGGGACCACTCGCGCCCGCAGCGCCCCAGAGCCCCTGCTAGCAGTCCACCTCAGGTAAAGGAACCGACGTGTCCAAGCGCATCGACGTCATCGGCGAGAACATCTACTACGGCGACTTCCTGGCCGTGAAGGACGTCAACGTCGCCATCGAGCCCAAGTCCGTCACCGCCCTCATCGGCCCCTCCGGCTGCGGGAAGTCCACCTTCCTGCGCACCCTCAACCGCATGCACGAGACCATCCCCGGTGCCCGCGTCGAGGGCCAGGTCATCGTCGACGGCGTCAACCTCTACGGCCCCCGGCGTCGACGCCGTCCAGGTGCGCCGCGCCATCGGCATGGTCTTCCAGCGGCCCAACCCGTTCCCCACGATGTCCATCGCCGAGAACGTCCTGGCTGGCGTGCGCCCTCAACAACCGCCGCATCAGGAAGTCCGACGCCGACGACCTGGTGGAGGCCTCCCTCGCGCGGAGCCAACCTGTGGACGAGGTCAAGGACCGCCTGGACCGTCTGGCCTGGGCTGTCCGGCGGCCAGCAGCAGCGCCTGTGCATCGCCCGCGCCATCGCGGTCAAGCCTGCCGTCCTGCCTCATGGACGAGCCCTGCTCGCCCTGGACCCCATCTCCACGCTCGCCATCGAGGACCCTCATCTCCGAGCTCAAGACGGACTACACGATCGTCATCGTCACCCACAACATGCAGCAGGCCTCCCCGCGTGAGCGACATGACCGGCTTTTCAACTTGGAGGCCACTGGCAAGCTGGGCCACCCTGTCGAGTACGACTCACCGACAAGATCTTTCTCCGCCCCCAGCCAGCAGGCCACCGAGGACTACATCTCGGCCGCTTCGGCTGAGGGACGAGGAGGGATGAGGACGTCGGCCGGAGATGCCAGTCGGCGCGAATGCCGCCTGCGGCGGCTTGAGTTGGAGCCCGCCTGTCACGGCCCGACGCCGCCCACGAGTCTACAGGTCCGCCCTGCCGTCCCGGCGTCCACCCAGTGAGTCCGACCTGGCGGTCGGGGAGGCGCTCTGGCCTCCTCTGGCCCGTCCCTGACCTTCGCCGTCTCCCCGGGCCGGTGTGCTCAGGCGTCCTCGGGGCGTCCAGGCGGTAGCCGACGTTGCGCACCGTGCCGATGAGGTTGTCGTGCTCGGTGCCCAGCTTGGCGCGCAGGCGACGGATGTGCACGTCCACCGTGCGCGAGCCACCGATGTAGTCCCTCGCCCCACACCTCGTGCAGGAGCGCGTCCGCGTCAGACCCGCCCCGATTGGCGGCCAGGAACTTCAGCAGCTCGAACCCTGTAGGTCAGGTCCAGGATCGTGCCGCGCAGTCGGGCCGTGGGCAGGTGACGTCACGACAAGATCGCCCACGTCGATGCGGTCGTCGTCGACCCGTCCACGACCGGGACATGGGCGCAGCAGCCGCAACCGGCCGACAGCTCGGCGGGCTTGGCGCCGGCCATGACGAAGTCGGCGGCGCCCCAGTCGATCTGCACCGCGGCGGCGCCGCCCTCCTCCACGATGAGGATGATGGGCGGGCAGTCCATGGGGCCGGTGAAGAGCTGGCACAGAGCGCGGGCGCGGGTCAGGTCCCCACGGGCGTCGATCATGACGACGCGTCGGCGCTGTCCACCTCCGCGCAGGGAGGAGGGGATTGGGGAGGCACTCCACCCTGGGAGTCGAGGATGCGGTCGCCGGCAGGACGTCAGTGGCGTCACTCTCACGAGTGAACATGATGATCCGCATGCTGCTCCTTCCACGGCTTCGACCTGACGCTCGGCGCGGTCGAGGCGCAGCGGCGATACTGACGGGGACAAGTCAACCACTTTGTCGCAGGCGAATCTCCGGAGGCGATGACCGACGACAGTGACCGTCCAGGGGTGCAGGCTGGAGGCGCTGCCGTCCGTGGATGATGCGTGCTGACCCACCACCGACGAGCCTCAGCGGCTGCGCGCGCGCCCGTGGAGCTCTCGTGCCTCCCTGCGATGACTCCGCGCCGCAGCTGTTCGACGCTGACGGCGGCCGCGGACCGCGGCGTCATCGCGGAGCGACTCTCGCGCTCGGCCAGGGCTCATCGGCTCGAGCCCACCGCGCCTCGCCGCCGCCCCGACGCTGCCGAGAGTCGACCGGACTCTCCGGTAGCTCGGCGACGGCCCGCTCAGCGGACCCGGTGACACGCCGACCTTGTTGAGGACCCGCTACGCCACCCGTCGCACCTCCAACCGTCCGCGGAGCTGGGCTGTGGGATCCGGCCTCGACCCGCTCCTCGCTTCGCGGGCGTCAGCTGCTTGCTGCTGGCGGTCGGCCGGTGCTGCCCGGCTGGGTGAGGTTGGCCTCGTCGGCCCTGAGTGCCGGCTGCCGCGTACGGCTCGCGCTCGTGCGCGCCCGCACGACCTGGCGGCACGATCGTCATGACGATTGCGGGCTGCTCGGCGCCGTCAGTGCTCACTCCCTCGTGACATGGGGGTGGCCGGTCAGCTGGCCTTCGATCCTGCTGGCCTCGTCGGCCAGATGCTGCGGCGCGACGGCTGGCACAACCTAACGAGGACCGTCCGCACGGGCCGGTTGCCCGCGCGGTCTCCGGCTCGGCCTGGTGCGCCTGAGCCGCTTTCTGGCCGATCCGGCCATCGTCGTGCCCACCTGTCTGGCGTCTGTTCGCGGTGCCGTCCCGACCGTCCTCAACGTGCGCGCCCGATGCTGGAGTGCCTCACCGTCACGGTTCCGGCACTGTCGTTGGCAGCCGCTACGTGCTGGCCTCGCCGCTTCTTCGCCCGTCCCACATCAGTGCGACAGCGGGTGCTGCGCAGCGCCGTGCCCGCGTGGGCCGTCGGCTTCGGCGGGTCTCATGGCCTTCCGGGCAACTGCGTCCTGTGGACCCACCGATGGTGCTCGGCGGGCGGCGGTGGGCCTCGCGCTCGTGCCGATCCTGTCGGTCGGCGTGCCGGTTCACGCCATCGCCCGCCTCCTGGCGGTTTCCTCGCCGGGCTGAGCGCCGCCCGCAGCAGGCGGCGCGCGTGAAGCGGGCAGGGGTGACGTCGTGGTGGGCTGCGGGCATGGCATCCACGCTTCCTTGACGACCCACGGAGCTCTACTCTGCTGGCCTGGCTTTGTGCTGGCACCTGGCGCGGTTACTGCCACCTCACCCGCTTTATGAGACCGTACCGAGCAGGCCGTCTACCAGGAGAGGACCTTCGGACCACGATGCAGGGCTCCCCACCCGCGCCAGACCACCACCATCTGGACGGTCGACGCCACCTGCCCAAGAACCGCGACTTCGAGATGCCCGGCCTCAGGGCGCCTCCTCCTCGGCTCCCCCGCTCAGATCTGTCCACCGAGACCCGTCTACTGGGGCCCGTCGGCCAGGAGCAGCCCGACTGGCGCCGATGCTGCCGGGACCACCGGACCGGCTGACACCAGCGCGTCCGGTGGTCCGCTCATCCCGCATCACCCGGGCTCGAGTCATCTGGCCGACCCCGCCGGCCACGTCGGCGTCTGGGAGGGCTGACCAGGCCGCGCGCCTGAGGTCGGCACCCAGGCCGTGGCCGCGCCCGCACGGCCGTCCCTGGTGGAGGAGATGACCTGCATGTTCGGGCTCGTGGCGGCGACCCCATGTGATCCAGGACATGGCCGCCTTCGGCCAGGAGCGAGTACCTACGCCTGCCGCCGCCTCGGCCGAGTTGACGACGACCCCCGCCGCCCAGCCCGGCTCAGCTCGACCCGGCTGAGCCGGACGCGACTCTTCGACCTTGCACTCGCCTGACGACGCCGAGCCGACCGCCTGATGCGCTCCTCCCACTGCTGACCCGACCCGGCGCCGTCGCCCCGCCCGACGGACCCGGACCAGGCCGTCCCTGCCCACCTCGGCGACCCCGGCCGCGAGCAGGCCGCCCTGGCCGAGGGGCGCGGCCTGCGCCCTGGCGCGCGCGACGTCGTCATGCGGCCCGGACCGCTGACCGCTGGGCACCACACTGTCCAGCCAGGTGCCACCACCCTGAGCCCGGCGATGGCGGCGCGGAGACGCTGCCTCCTCGAACGCCCAGGGACACATCACCCACGCGCTCGCGGCCTCGACGACCGCCGTACGCCTGCTCTCCGTCACGGAGGCCGGCAACGCCAGCGAGACCCGGCGACATTCCTGACCCATATGCGCTCATGCTGCAAGCGTCGAGGTGGCCGAGCGGCCCGACGACATGGCGCTGGGCGCCCTCGGGAGCCGAGCCCTGGCCCAGGCGGCGGCAAGACACGGCGCCGGACCTGCCGACCCATCCCTCGAGGCCCCTGCCACCTCCCAGGCCGATGCCGCTCCAGAGCCGGGCGCCACGAGCTCAGGGCCTCGCTCATCGGCCTGGTGGCGCGATTCGGCCGGGCGTCGACGCGGCGGCACGAGCTACGACGTCGGAGAGGACCGACCGCATCCCGGCCAGGGTACCGGGCGGTCACGTCCTGGTGCCCACCCAGAGCGGTGAATGCTGTGGTGGAGGCCTCGCCGCCGGGTAGCGCGCCCGCCGGCGCCCTGGCCTCGGGAGGCCCTATGGCAGCATTGAGGCCGGGCCGCCCCGCCACGCCGCAGAGGCCGACGCCCGCGCCATCCCACAGCTGGACTGGCTGCGCGCCCACGCGACCTGACGGCGGGCTGCCACCTCGCCAGCGCGACAACGCGCACCACCTGCGGCGCCGCCCCACCGTGCTTCAGCTCGACGGGTCTGCCGGCGACCTGCGCTGCACCCAAAGGCGACCGTGCGCATGTAGCGGACCGGGCGCGTGACCCTGTGGCGCGCCACCACGAGCTCAGGCCCCCATCGCCCCGGCCTCCAGCTGCGCCGCGCCGTGCCTGTGGGCGAGCAGCTGACCGTGGAGTGTCACCGAGGTCGACGAGTCCACGCAGACTCGTCCCTTGCCGGCCGGGTCAGACGCCGCCCAGGAGGTACTGGTCTCCCCGAGGCGCGCCCAGTTAGCCAGCCTGCCCTGAGCGCCTTGGCGCCGACTGCGCAAGGGCTGCAGTGCCTGAGAGGCCGCGTCGAGCGTTCCGGTCCAGGCGCCGCCGCCGCATGGGCGCCAACTGCTCCGCTGCCAAGCGGCCGTAACTCACTGGGATCGTCGATCGGCGACCGGTAGCCCTGCGCGTGAGCGTCCCGCGCTGTGTCATTCTTTCTCCGAGGCGGTCAGGTGGCTGACTCGCCCAGTGCCAGTCTCCATCGTCATGGGGATCTGCGCTGGTCGACGACGCGGCCGGCGAGTACTCACGCCGCGGCAGGCAAGAGCACCGCTGAATTTCCGGAACGTGGTCAAATGCGGCGATTACGGCGTCGCCTCCGCGCCGCCTCTCGATGCGCCCGGCCTGCTGGGCGCGGGCGGGCGAGAGCCGCTACCTGGTGGACGTGCGCTGCCCTGCAGGCGCTGGCGCCGGAAGGTGCGTTCCCTCGATCCGCATCCCGCGAACTGCAGCGCGGTCAGCAGCGTGGCGGCCGGCGCACCGAGCGCTGCGCCGATGCGCGCGGTATCATTCAGCGGGTCAACCGGGCGGCTGTCCGGGCCGACGGCAGGTGGTCGGCGCGATCACCCGCCCTGGCCTCATGGTCTCGTGGGGCCACGCACGACGACACGCAGGTGGCCACGGTCGCCCGCAAGATCGCGTGACCCAGGCTCCTGAGACGAGCGCAGCGCACTGACGCCGGAGCACCTGCGTGCCTGTCGCTCTCCAGTTCACCCTGCACGCCGATACCCGCAAGCGCCGGCGCCCCACTCGGGAACAAGGCGGCGGTGAGGCGGCCGAGCCCTGGTGGAGTGCCGCCGCACGAGGACCCGAGGCGGACGCGGCCCGGAGTACACCGGCCGCCGGCGTTTATTACGACAGATCGACATGGAGGCCGACGGGCCCGGGTGACGATCCCGAATCGAGGGCCGAACAGGCTGAGGAGGGCCGAGGAGGCCGCAGCATGCGCGCTGAGACGACGGGCGTTGCGCGTCGGTGGTCAGTCGTCACGATGCCGTGGGCCTCTTCGGGTGTGTCAGCGTCCCAGCGCTGGCTCCCGTGGCTGTCAGATACATGGTCCTTTCAGGGTGCTGAGGTTTCGCCCAAGAGCGGCCCACCCGCTGCGTCGTGGTCGTCCTCGTCTCCGGGCGTGGCGGCCTGTCGTCTTCGCTTCGTCCTCCCGCGCACTGGACGTCAGGTGCCGCGCTGATGCGCCCGGCCTTCGGCTGGGTCTCGAGCCCTGCTCATCGCCTACGGGTGGTCGTCGCCAGCCGGCGATCCCGACAACGTCGAACCGCTCTCCCGCTGCGGCTGATGGCGGCTACACCGTGGAGCCTCACTTGGGCGGTGGACCCTGCGCTGCCGCCGCGACGGTCGTATATTCGCTGGCTGCCGCACAGTGTCGAGCCGCGGCGGGTTGAGGCTCTGTCCTCGACCTGGGACTGCCATGTCTGCTGCGCACGACGGATCGTTCTGTCCGAGATGGCTTTGATAGGAGGTGCCCGCCTCGAGGCTACCGGCGTTCACCTGTTGCTGGCCAACCTGTGCAGTGCAGAGAGGGAGCTGAGAGGAATGGAGGAGGGAGGAGTGATGCTACAACTCGACCGCCTATGACGGGCTCCTGCCCACCGCCGCAGTTGCGGACAGCCGAGTCGATCTCAACGCCCTCTTCTCGAGGAGAGGAACGGGCGTCTTCCATGGTTGTCTCGCGTCGCGCCCACCCTCGTCACTGTGCGTGCCGCGCTCGCCTCGCGCTTAGCCGGCTCGGTGTCCTCCTGTCCCGCTTCCGTTCGGTGAGGCCGGAGAACCGTCCTGGCCCAACGGTATCGTCGGTTCGATGACCCACTGCCGCGGTCTGCGCGCTCGCCGCCGTCGCCTTCGCGCATGATGCGATGCGATCGGCATTGATGCTGAGCTGACGAACCGCCCCGACGGTGTGATCGACATCGTCGCCTCCTCGGGCGGAGCGGCGCCGGTTGCGGCTCTGCCCGTCGGGGCGTCTCCTGGGACCGTCTTCTGTTCAGCGCCAAGGAGTCCGTGTAGTGCCTGGTACCCGCGCGAGCGTTCGTGGCTCGGCTTCGAGGACGCGGATGTCGCACTCGGTGACGGTGTTCTGACCGCCGAGATTCATGGCGAGTCGGGGCTCCGATTCACGCTGACCGGTGCTGGGGCGTGAGTGACGGATTCGTGACGTCAAGTTGTCCCCGCAGGCAAGTGCCTGCGGGCGACGGAGCGATGGTTGTTACCGCGATCCTGAGGATCTCGGTGACACGACACCGCGCAGGTGCCGCCCGGACAGAATCGGACGACCCGTAGGTGGCGAGAACGATGACGACGATGAGGATGACGGACCGGGACGACGTGGTGAATGGGAAGGCCGTCGCCAGACTCCGAGATCATGTACCGCCAGGTCGGTCCTCAGCGATGGCGACGGAGAGCGGCAGTCCGACGGCGAGGGAGAGCAGTACGAGGAGGACGAAGTTGCTGCAGATACAGGTGACTCGACTTTCGCCCGTCGTAGCCGAGGGCCTCATGAGGGGAGATCGAGTACTGCTGCGGTCAACCACCATCCTCATAAGGAGGAACATGACGATGATGAACAGGCCGATTGACGCGATGAACAGGACGAGGATCGCGCATCGCGGTGAAAGTGTTGACCGAGGTGACGTGTCGGACCGGTTGAGCACGGACTGCGCCTGATTATCGAGGTCGTCATGGCTGACGGTGCCGCTCACGATCGTGTTGGACGAGCTTTCTGTCGAGGCCGAGCAGGGAGTTAACGTCCTCATGCTCGCCGAAGACTCGCCATCTGCGGGTAGTCGACAATCCCGGCGACGACGACCTGCAGGTTGTCCGTGTCCATGGATCGAGTGTGAACTCATCGCTCACCTCGTAGCCGCTACCTAGGGAAATCGTACCCTGGAGATGAGGACGTGGGTCTCGTCGGCGCCGGACAGGTCGACGTCGAAGTACTGGGTGTCCTTGTCGATGCCACGACCGACAGGCTGGCGCCGGCGCTCCAGCGCCCACGAGCTTGGCGGACCTCAGCGTCGCCGTCTCGGCGCCGTCCGACCCGTGGGCGGTGCGCCAAGGAAGACGTAGACGACCTCGAAATCAATGTCTCGCGCACGTCGTCGGCGTAGGACACGACGTGAGTCGTGCATGCCGAAACCGAAGACCAGCGAGCAGGAGGGACAGGACGACCCGAGCAGCATGAGCACATATGGGTCCAAGCGCGCATGAAGGAGCGCAGGCGGAAGCTGGAACGCGAAGGGGTAGGGACTGAGCGTCGCCTCGATGGCGGACGTTGGCCGGTGTCGCGGCGAAGCAGCTCAGCGGCCTCGACGAGTTTCCGCGTAGGACGAGAAGCTGACGAGAGTCACGGGTGATGAGCGGTGTGAGACGCCATAGGCGATGACGCCCGGTGAGACCACTGACCCGAGGGCCGATCGAGTAGCAGTCGTCGCGTTCTGCATGGCCGGTGCAGCCAGGAAACCCCGACCGTACCGGCGACGGCGCACACTCGCGGCCAGGATGACGGGCAGGAGCATGTAATGGACGACGAGTTCGCGCTTGGTGATGCCGAGTGCGTAGAAGGTGCCGATGACGGTGACTGGCGGCGAATATTGTCGGCAGTGAGGACAGAGAGCACGAAGCGATGAGGACCAGCGCTACGAATCCGGCGATGTAGGCGGCCTGGACGGTGACAGTCTGGTCATCGATGACGGTACGATGCGGGGGTTGTCGTCGTGTTCGAGGTAGGAGGAGACCTGGGCGGTGCCGGCGTGGTCCCTGAGGGCGCTGGGTTGATCCGCTGACGATGTCGGTGGCCTCCATATCGGAGTCGCCCAGGAGGTAGACGGGGTGGTAAGCGTGTTGCCCTGTTTGGCGAGGACCCACGGTGCTCGCGGCGGTGAAGGCGGTTCCGAACTCGTTGGGATCGGCAGCCGTCGGTGGGGCGGGCGACGACGGTCGCGTAATCCGGGTGGAGCCGATACCGGTGATGGTGAGTCTGCGCCGTCGAGGGCGAGTGTGTCCCCGACCCGAGGTTGTGCCTGGCGAGTCTGCTCGAGTGCGATTTCATCGTTCGCTGTGGGCAGGGCTCCGGACCCAGGTTGATGCGGTCGATCGTGCTGCGGTTCTCATAGACGCGAACGGTGGAGTTGTCGGCGTGCCGGACGTCGGTGAACTCGGCGCGTTCGAAGGTCAAACCCTTGTTCCGCAATGAGGTGAGTTGATCATTGGTCAACCTGGCCGTGAGTTCGAGGTATCCGTCCTCGACGTTGCCGGTATCCTGCGCATCCTTGGCAGTGTTCAGCGCGGAGCGTTGCTGGCGGCCATACCCGGGGACACGACGATGCCGAGGAGGATGAGCAGGGCGGAGGCGAGGTAGCGCGACCACTGGGAGCGCAGATCGCGCAGGAGCTGCATGCTGAGCATTTTCATGGTGCGTCCCTTCACCAGGTCAGGCTCGAGGCAAGCGTAGGTCTTCCCCGACTCGACATCGGAGATACGGCCATCGCGGACGGTGATGGTGCGGCGCTCATCTCAGCGAGCACCTGGTTGTGCGTGACGATGACGATGGTCGTACCCAGGTCGGGCTGATACGTTCAAGAAGGGAGAGCATCTCCTGCTCGTCTCTGTAGTCGAGCGCCCCGGTGGGTTCATCGCACAGAAGCAGCCGTGGACGTTTGATGAGGCGCGGGCGATGGCGCAAAGCGCCGCTGCTGTCCGCCGGAGAGCTGAGGGAACTTGTTGCGGTGGTCGGCCAGCCTGGGCAAGCGTCAGCGAGCAGATCGTCCAGAGGCATGGGGTCGTCGCTCAGGTACCGCAGACGCCGACGTTTTCACGGGCGGTCAGGGTCGGAAACGAGGTTGTAGAACTGGAAGACGAAGCCCACGAGGTCGTGCGGTAGCGCCGAGATCCTTACGGCTGAGTGAGGTGATCTCCGATCCCCGACCAGCATCGTGCCGGAGTCTCGCCGAGTCCAGTCCGCCGAGGCAGTTGAGTAGAGTCGACTTTTATTCAGAACCGCTCGCACCGACGATCATGCACATCTCTGACCTGTCAATTGTGCAGAGACGTCCTGAGGACGTCGATCTTACCGTCGCCCCTGCCCGAAGGACTTGTTGACCGAATCGATGCGGATGTCCATGCGTGGTGCCCTTCTTCATTCAGAGCTACCGGTGGTTGGTGGTGCGACGGGACCGGATGAGGTCCGTCAGACAATGGGTGGCGAGAGTTGGGGAATCTGATAGGTAGAAGCGCTCCGCCGGAACGGTCCGTGAATGAAAATCGCTCGTGGTGGAGCGTTTCCAACCGTCGACGTCGTCTTCAGTGAGGGTATCCGCGTCGCCGTGATCTCGTGGATGGGGGAGTCGATGGGCCCTTCCATGGGCGTCCAGGGTCTCGAGCAGCCTGTAGTCGGCCCGCAGCGAGGACAGGACGAGTTCTCTTGCAGGTCCTTGAGGACCCTGAGGTGTGCCGCCCAGGCGAGGTTCTCGCACAGGCTGGCGTCGCTTGCGTGCGGATCAGCGCTCTGGGCGTGCCCGGGAGGCTGACTTGAGGATACGACGAGACCTGAGGGCGCACGGCGTCCCCGGCCTTCATCTCCCGGCACACCGCGTATCCGACGAGTGCACCCATGAATGGCCGAAGAGGCACAGATCCATGTCCTCCAGGAAAAGAGCAGTGAGAGGATCTGTTCAACGAGGTCGCCTGGTCCGGCGGAAGGCGCATGGTGAGACGAGCCCGCCCGCAGCGCAGTGCGAGAAGTTGGGTATCGTGAGGCACGAGCCGCTCTCAGCCGAGGAACAAGCGACAGGTCCCGCCGGCGGTGGAAGCCCAGAGGACCACTGCGTGTCGGTGTCTGGACCCAACAACGGCGTACAGCAGCGGGTTGTCGGAGTGCCGAGGACAGCGCCAGCTAGAAAGTCATAGGATCTCCCTCCTCCATGTCGCGGCTCGTCCGATCCGGAGGGCTCTCCCGGTCTCGCACCAGGAGTTGCCGGTGATGGTGACACTCAGGCAGTAGATAAGGCCCATGTCGTGGTGGAGGGGGAGCCAGAGACCATGGATAGCAGCTCCCTGGCTCGAGGCCGTTACGACGAACTCGGCCTGGTAGGCGAGGGCCCGACGGTCGCTGAGGACTCTTGGGACGACCGGTGGAGCCAGAGGTGTACTGCAGGAAGGCGGGGTGCCGGGGGCTGTGGGCACGGGCTCGTCGACGTCGGTCGGCCTCGGTGAGCTTGTCTGGGGAGAGGATCTGCGAGGAGGGGGTGAGGACGCCAGGTCCAGGCTTGTGGGGTGGTGTCGTCGGCGATGACGACGGTGGGGAGGAGTCCAATGATGTGAGGCAGGCGCTCGGTCTCAGGACCTCGAGTGATGGGGAAGGGACAGATGGGAATCATCCCGGCACATGGCGCCGAGGATGAGGATGAGGAGGCGATCATCGCCGATGAGGGGGAGCACCCTGTCGCCGGGTGTGCCTGAAGCGGGCGGCAGCGACTGCAATCTCGTCCCACAGCTGACGGTAGGTGGTTGCGAACCGTGACGGTTCCGTCTGAATAGTCGAGAAAGTCGAAGGGCAACACGATTCGGGAACGCGTCGAGGCGCGCAAGAGCATTGATGACGGACGTCAGTTATGTCAGACCAGGCTCAAACGGGAACAAACCGACTCAGCAGACTGTACGTAAGCCTCACCCTAAGGTCAATGTTTCGTTGAGGATCAAGACAGAGCCCGTGCAGGTAGCTCGGCACTCGTGCGGTGTCCACTCGTGAAATCTGTGGAGTGTGGCGTTGTCGGGGAGAATTGTCCGGGTGTGGTGGGGTGGGGAGGGCTTCAGGACGCTGCGGTTCTCGTAGGAGCGCTTCCCGGTCTCCTGGACTGGTGGCAGAGCGGTCGATGAGCCTCGGCTCGTCCCTCGAGCGGAGGCAGATCGGCGCCGCTGAGCACGGGGAGGGCTGGTGGCGCCCTGACCGCGCTTCCCGGCCCTCACTCGAGTGTCACCGGCTGGCAGGATCGACTCAACGGGAGTATTCCCCAACCGGCCGGCAGGTATGGGTCGGCCGGCTTCAGTGGCTGAGGGTCCGTCGGTACCGACGGCGGAGCCGGCCGCGGCGGGAGATGCCGGCGAGTCTGTGGTCGTCGGCGTTGCCGCTGGTGCAGACGATCGCGCAGCGGCCCTGGCGGGTGGGGTCTGCCATGAGTCCGGCCAGGCCCTGCGGGCCCCGGCGCCCCGGCCAGGGTGTGGGCGTGGTGGCGATGAGGCCGACGGATCCCTGGATCGCGTCGTCGACCAGGATGAAGTCGTTGAGGCCGCGACCCAGCACCGACTGGGTGAGGGTGAAGCTCGCCCCGACGGCCAGCCCCGCCACGCGCGTGCCGCTGTGGACGGTGGCCGGCTCCCCGGAGGTCCAGGCGCGGTGCGCGGCCGGGGCGGCGCTGGATTGATGCCGATGACCCGGCACCTGGGGCCAGGACGTGCGCACGAGGCAGGCGCCGGTCGCCCCGGAGCTCGAGCCGACCGGCGCGTAGACGGCCTCCAGGCCTGGGTGGCGGCGGAAGAGCTCGAGGTAGACGGCGGCGTGCCCGAGGACGATGGCCGGCTCGTCCCCGGGGGAGACCATGCGCATTCCCTCGGTCAGCGAGAGGGCCTCGGCGTGGGTCAGTGAGTCGCACATCGTCTCGCCCTCGACGACGACCCGGGCGCCCAGCGCGCGCACCGCGGCCACCTTGCGGGCCGGCGCGCCCACCGGGACGACGACGGTGACAGGGACCCGCGCCGGTGGCGCCGGCCCAGGCCAGGACCGCGCGTGGTTGCCGGTGGAGGCGGTCACGATGCCGCGGCGCCGCCTCGGGGCTGAGCGCCGCCATGAGCGCCACCCCGCCGCGGACCTTGAAGGCGCCGGTGGGCTGGACGTTCTCGTGCTTTGACCGTGACCTCCACCCCGGCCTCGGCGTTGAGCAGTGGGTAGGACCAGGCGGGGGTCTCGGGCAGGACGCGCGAGACGGCCTCGTAGGTGCGCAGGACGGCGTCGAAGTCGAGGCCGGACTGATGGTGGCGGGAGCCTGGGGCAGGTGTCGGTGGCGGTCATGGTTTATGATGTGAGCGGCCGGGGTACGGTCCAATGAATGTTTTGACCGATACCCATCGACGCAGGACATACTTGGTGGCGTGATCGATGTGCAGCAGCTGCGGGGCCCTCGTGGAGCTCTCCTGCCCGGCACCGTTTCGGCCGCCGCCGAGTCCCTGGGCTTCAGCCAGTCCACCGTCTCCCACCAGCTCGCCGCGCTGTCGCGGGCAACCGGCGCGGTCCTGCTGACGCGGGCCGGACGCGGTGCGGCTCACCGAGGAGGGCCGGGCGCTGGCCGCCCGGGGTCAGGAGGTCCCCGACCTGCTGGACCGCACCGAGCGCGAGGTCGTCTCCGATGGCCCGCGCGGAGGGGCGCGTGCGCCTGGCGGCCTTCCCTCCGCGGTGGCCTCCCCTGTGCCGGGGTGATCGATGTCGTCGGCCGGCGGTACCCGCCTGGAGGTCGAGCTCGCCGACGCCGAGCCGCCCGAGGCTCTCGACGCGCTGCGGCGCGGGCGGTGACGCCCCTGTCCTCTCCCTACATCGACGACGACGCCGGCGAGGGCCTCCAGGCCGAGCACCCGCTCGACGACGTCCCTCACCGTCTTCCCACCCCGGCGGCATCACGCGCATCGCCGACGGCGCCCAGTGCCGGTGGCGACCTGGCCGCGCGCGCTGCCGCGAGGAGCTCATCGCCGTGGGGCGGCCAACGGCTCACACCCGGAGACCGCCTACGCCCGACGACCACGTGGCTGTGCAGGCGCTCGTCGCCGCCGGGGTGGGGCTGCCCTGCCACCCGGGATGGCGCTGGAGCGCCCACCGGCACGAGGGGTCCAGGTGCGGCCGCTGGCCCGCGAGCAGCGGTGCGTCGAGGTGGTCACCGCGCCGAGCAGCCCCGGCCGCTGGCCATTGACGTCCTCGGTGGAGGCTCGCGACGGCGGCCAGCCGCACGAGCCTGCGCCGGCCGGCAGTCAGGACCGGCAGGAGTGCTGCCTCACGCTGAGGTGTGGTGATGGGACGTGTCCGCGCTGCATCACAGAGAGGAACCGGACATGGGAGCTGGTGCGTACTGTCCTGGTGACGTATCCGCGAGGTCGCCGTCTCTGGGTCGTTTCAATGCCGACCTGACGGTCCGAACGGAGCGCTTTTCCAGGCCCGGTGAGACGATCGGCGGGGAGGACCTGGTGATCCCGTTGAGGCAAGTCGGCGAACCAGGCGGTTCAGGCCGGTCTCTCGGCGCTCACGTGCCAGGATGATCGAGCCGTCGGAGGACGGTCACGGCGATCTGCTCATCGAGTCCCTCCAGCGCGCCGGTGGACACCGCGGCGGTTCAGCGCGAGGACGTGGCCACCGGCACCGCCATCATCACCGTGGACTCGCGGGGACAACACCATCGTGGTGTCTCCCCGGTGCGAACGGGAGGCGGACGTCTCGACGGCGCAGCGGCACCAGGACGTCATCCGCGGCGCCCGCGCTGGGGCTGTGCATGGAGGTCAGCCCCGACGCGTCGAGGCGGCGGCCTCGCATCGCCCACGACGCCGGCATCTGCGTGGTCTTCAACAACTCCCCGTTCCACCCCATCCCGTCCGCCGGGCCCTGGAGTGCTATTGACGTCCTGGTCGTCAACGAGCACGAACCGCCGACATGCTGAAGCTGGCAACGAGCGACACGGCGGCCGAGCCGGAGCGCGAGGAGACCGACGACGCCACGGACTGGGGCGATTGCGCAAGAAGACTGGCGCTAGTGGGGATCCCTCCGCGGTGGTGACCTGGGGGCCGCGGGCTCGATGGTGATCGAGGGGGAGATCACTCGGTCGATCCCTTCCCGGCTGATGTCGGAGCACCACCGGCGCTGGCGACTCTTCCTGGGCACGCTGCTGGCGGCGCGCGCCGCAGGCGCTGGCCCGGGCGAGGCGGCAGGTGCGGCCTCGGCCGTCCCGCCTTCGCGACGACCCCAGTGGGGGCGCAGGCCCTTACGGTATATCGCCGCAGTCGAGCAGCACTTCGATAAGCGCAGCCCGATCGAGCGAGGCGAGAGCCGAGGCGGCCTGCAGCCGCGTGAATGCTGACGAGCCTCGGGAAGCGGTGACAGGAGATGGGGCCGCAGGCTCGTGCTTCAGCGTCCTTGAACCGCTCGAGGTTCTCCGTGGGGAGTCCGTCGTCGGCGGCGCTGGAGCCGTAGCGTGGTGTGCCTGACTCGGTATCCCTTGTCGTTGATGACAACCTGGCTGACGACGAGCCCCGGACCAGTGGGACCTCGTCAGCGCCATCGGCGCGCATCGGTGTCCCAGACCGTGCCTGAGTTGCTGTCGACGACCTCCCAGTGAAGTCGCCCTCATCGGGAAGATAGGTACACCGCCTGACCCACCCGCCGAGAAGGATCTCGCTGGAATTGGTGAAGGAGGCAGGTGCTGCGCGAAGATCGACCTGCGTCACCGTGGAGGCCGTCGCGGTAGTGGGAGGCAGGCTGTGAGGACAGCAGAAGAGAGTTCTTCCGAGCCTGCGAGTCACAGGCTTGTGTTAAAGACGTCGGAGACGACGTTGTGTCCGCTGCAGTGAGAAGACGCTGATGCGTCCCTTGCCTCGCGCCGGCGGGATAGTAGGCGCCAGCGGTCTCGACGGCGAGTGACTCGCTGGTGAGGGCCTCGCCCCAGGACCAGCCCGCGACTTCCACCGTGCGCACCCGCTTTCCGGAGTTGCGCTCGAAAACGACAACGGCCGTCCGCTGCCTGGCGGGCATGGCAGGTGTCTGCCGGAGCGTGGCGGGGCTGTCGTCGGCGACTTCCGGTGGACGCAGCACCAGGGGAGAGGGCTTCCCGTTCGGGCTCACGGTTGCACAGCCTGCGTACGGAGCGAGTACGTCTCGAGCCAGCTCCCTGCGCTGACTGGAACATCCATGCCGTTGTCGTGACGTCTGTAGGCTGCAATCCTCGCGTCAGGGACTACGCCCACACGGGCTCTTTTGTCAGAGGCCCTGTATCGTGCAATGAGTGTCGATCTCCCGGTTCTTGGTGTTGAATGACTGATGACGCAGATGTCCGCTCCCTGCGCGGGAAGGTAGGAGGGATCCTGAGATCCAGTGGATTGCCATCCAATCGCTCGCCTTGTCTTGGCAGTCCTTCATCTGTTCCGCTGTGAGAGACGTCGTGTGACATGGGTGGTGCCAGCTCGAAGATGACGCACTGCACTGAGTGGCAGGCAGGTCACCGTGAGTGACAGCAGCAGGAAGCGCTACAGCGCAGCGCCAGCTTTGATGGCTTATGAAGGCAATGCCGTGTGGAACTTAGATTTCACGTCAACCTACCTGGGGAACCGTAGATTCGGAAAGACTGTGATGCTATGAGATTAGGTACTGTTGACGATGGCAGAGTGGCTCCGGAGTACCCAATGAGGATGTAGTGATAATCGTCCTGGCTGACAGCGTGTCCTTCATGGTGGAGTTATATTCTCCTGACTTTAGCGGGTAGTAAGCTGATCCTGGCTCAACTCTGCGAGCGGAATGATCCTGCTGTCACCCGTTTTGATCGTGATGGCGTCGCCTGTGGTGATAACGGAGCTATTTCCATCTGTTGTAAAGTTGGTGGCAGGTGCCGTTTTCAATGTTCGTTGCCGTGATCCCCACTGCTGCGACATAGTGCGGAAACTGAGTTGAGCGGTGCCACCGTCATGGTGGCAGTGATTGAAGACCGTTCCGATGCTGCTTGAGTCTTCCACGCTGAAGAGTACTCGGCGCTTCTGGCCTCCACAGGTCGCCCGTCCGGCGTCGTCGCTGGAAGACGGAGATCGTGCTGGGAGAGCGATGCTGGGACGTTGATCCCTAGTGCTAGTCTCGGGCCCAGTGCGGGCGTCTGCCCCAGGTGCTCACTGAGGGCGTCCAGACTCGACCAGGATGCGTGCGAGCCGCCTCGTCTGCGATGGCTCCGTGAGCACGGTCGTCGTAGACGCCGATCCACCCCTGGCGGCGACAACATCTCCTGTTCCTGCCGTGAAGAGTTCCTTTGACTTCCTGCGGGTGAGGGTGTCTGTAGAGATGACTCCCAGAGAGTCACGGCCGCCGTCATACCCGAGAATGAAACTGAGTACCGCCGTGCCAGCATACCTGCGCATACACAAAAGGATGGCATCCAGCTTTTGAGGTCTTGAGATCCCACATCCGTGAGCCAGTCACCAGGGAGTAGGCGACGGTAGCCGTCAAGAAGAGCTGAATCGCTGAGCTGAAATGTGTCGTCGTAGTCTCCGGCTCCATGCGGGGTGCTCCACAACGATCTTTCCGGTGACGGCGTCGAACACTGTACGTGTCCGAGACTCGCCATCGAGTTCTGGCCATTCCGAGCTCGCGGATGTGTAGTGATGGGACCTGTGACAACGATCTGCCACGTATCGCCCGTTCGACCGGTGATAAGACCCCGCTACCCGACGCGACAGGATCCGTCTCAAGTCGCCAGCTGCGGAATCTCAGCGCCGGGCACGGCGGTACTGCCAGCGTGCCGATCCGTCAGCGTTGATCCTGTAACCGTGTCCTGGTGAGGAGATGAGGCCCTTGCGGCCCCGCCGGCGATGTCGAGGAAGCCGTCAATATCCTTCACCCACGCCTTCCGTGCCTGGAAGGATGGGTAGGCGGGAGCTGGGCGGAACTGACAGCGGTGCCGTGGTCTGCGTGATCGTGGGGTATTGGCGCGCTTCAACGTAAGAGACGTTGCGGGCCACAAGCCGATTGCGGGCAGGACTGCTGATGGCAGCCGTGCTGAAGCGGCGAAGGGGTGGCTTTGAAGGGCGCGGAGCCATCTCGCTGTAACCCGGCACCTCTGAGGCGGCTGAACCAGAGATCCAGCTCGTCGGGACAACCCGTCGCATGTGGCTCCTCAGCGGGAGGGTGACCGAACGGGCCGCCCAAAGTCCGATGTGTGACATCACGATCAGCCTGAACGCGACGATGCCCATCGCGAAAGCCAGGAGTTCGCCGAGACGGACACCGAAGGTGGAGGACGTCTCCTCCACAGCTGCAGGACCGGAAGGCAGGCGTAGACGGTGCATGCTGAAACCCCGGCCACGGGCAGGAGCTGAGGGCCGGGATGACACCGGTCAGGAGCCTGCTCTCCCGGCAGCACGGTAGTAGGGCGTTGGCAATACGGATGCACCCACGAGCCACAGCACGCAGCAGCGCGCAGCGTGTCCACGATCTGGTGATCGCCGCCCGACCCATCGCCTTTATACCGCTGTTCCACACGAAGAACAAGCGCGACTCGCCGCGATCAGGCGATGATGCTGCCGCTGAGCAGGCGCGCATGCATGCCAGCAGGCGGGTGATCGCTGAGCGCGGCATCGTCGTGATCCAGGGGCGCCGGAGATGCCTCGCGTCGTCGGCGTATCGCTCGGTCTCGTAGAAGGTGAGGGCGAGGTGGGCGGAGATGATGTGGATTCCATGATGGTGGATCGTGGTGACGTTAGTGGACGGAGAACTGCTCGAGGTTCCGGTGTGGGGCTGTCATCGCTGAACTGGAGCCAGAAGACGGGCTTGAGCACCGTTGAGTCCTTCCGTCGGGGACTGTCTGATTGACGAGCAGTCCGGGCCGGTCGCCACGCCTTGTCTCGACGGCTGTCTTTCCGGTGATGTCGATTGTCTCTGATGCTGGGATTGACGAGTTGCTGCTCAACCGCCTCCCGAGAAGGGACTGAGTGACTTCGTTCGTCCCTCTCGATACCGCCTCTTGAACGTTGCTGATAATCGCTGGCTGCTTTGGGGTTTGCGAACCTGCGGATCCAGCCGCCGGGTGGACGGCAGTAACCCTGATGACGCTCCCGGCCGCGGTGCCGGCGGCGTTGACGAGGGAGACGGTCGTCATCGAGCATCCGCCGACTGCAGTCGTTCGGAGAAAGGTCTCGGGTGCGAGCACGATGTTCTCCGGTGGCAGCCTGCCAGCCACTCGTGTCGGTGGGAAGGAGGAGGCTGAGCGCTCGTGCTCGTCAGGAGAAGATGGTGATGTTCCCTTCCGAGCCGGCCGGGAAGTAGTTCTGCGCGGTCTCTGACGGCGAGGGTGCTGCTGGTGAGGTCTGCCCCAGGACGACCCCGGAGACTGTGGCGTCTCTGACCGTCTTACCGGTCTTCGGCCTCCAGGACGACGATATGCGTGCGCAGATCGGCTGCTGTTGCCCCGTCTGCTGCTCGGCGGGAAGGAGAATCAGCGACAGGTACCGACCGTCAGGACTGACGACGGCGCTCCCGACGAGGAACGGTCCATGGCGTTATCTCATCGCACTTTGGGCGTTGTTTGCGTACTGGTTCTCTTGGTCGGCGACTGCGGGGTTTGATCGACACCGCCCACTGGAACTTATCAGCGGAGCGTCCTCGACTCACCACGGTCGTCGTCGTCGCCGGAGCACGGCAGCCTATCTTTCCGGCTCGTCATCCGATGTGCTCATGCTGACGGTGCCTGACGGCCGTGACGATGGTCCGTTGTCCATGTCGTTGCTTCGAATCCTGCGGCTGTCGACAGCATCTGCTTCCTGCGCGGTGAGGAGGAGATGACTGGATCGTCGTTACCTCCCAATGCCGCATGAACTGATGGTGAGCGCGAGCTGTCGCGGTTGCGGCGAGTGCTGTCAGTCGCCGGAGCGTGGAGGATATGTGAGGTTCAGGGATGTGCGGCTCGACTTTTCTGTCCTCCGTGACGCCGAAGATCCGATATGTGCTGCGGCAGGTCTGGTCTTGCGTGATCGAATCGACACCACAGCTGGTGTACAACGTATCGGTTGCGTTGAGAATGGCGACGACGGCACCGAGTCCTGACCGCTTTGACGCGACCGCGGAACTGACGTTCCGGGGCTGAACGGCTGGGCTGGAGCGTTCTTGGTGTCGGTGCTGCTTTCTGGATGGCTGATATGTAGGAACCGGGTGTGATGGGATGGCGGTGCCGGGTGAGCCGTCACCGGACGAATGACGAGTGTTGCGGAGGCAGAGCCGTCTGTCGGCTAGTGTCTCAACGATGCCGGTGCGCTGGCGAGGTCTCTGATCCTGGGACACGGGAGTGACCGTACGGGTGACTCGGGTCGAAGACTGTCGCTGCCTCGTGAGTCCTTTGGGGGTAGGGAGGTCCGCGTCCCGACCGATGACGGATAGGTGACGATGCTGCCTGAGACGCGTGATGCCTCTGCGTTGATCCCCGAGGTTGCCTTTGGCGAAAGGTGGTGTCGGCGCCGCTGACCTGGCCAGCGCGTCCAGGCTGATCGTTTCAGCCACAGGGTTACCTGAGGAATCAACCTCACCGGTGTAGCGGGCTGCCCACCCGTTGATGAAGACACTGAGCAGGTAATCGGTCCGGTCTGATTCAAAAGGGGTTCAGACAGAACATGCTGAACCTCAACCTTGGCGCTAGGGTTGTCTCAGTGGCAGACCGTGATGCTACTCGCTGACTTCATTGAGTTGGATGAGGCGTCCTGGTGAGTGGTCCTCAGACATCCCTCAAGAGGAATGAGGAGTGCCCGGCCGACCGGAATAGGGAGCGCCGCGCTCTCCGGGAGAGTCCACATCTGGGAACCGTCGGTCAGTGAAATGGCGGTGTCGTCGTCGAGGACCGCGAGCCGGTGAGCTGAAGATAGCCGCCGGAACCCCTGATGTCTCACGACGATCCCTGCCGGTCAGAGCATCGAAAACCAGGGTGATAGCAGCGTTTTCCCTGAGGAGACGCGATGAATGTGGGGTAGCTGGACTCGGGCGGCCACGTACTTGCCGTCAGGGCTGGCGGACCAGTTCACCTCGGTCTGAGTTCCAGCCGGCGGGGCGCAGGTCATGTGCTTGCAGGTTGCAGCTCCACAGATCGCCGCTCGTCCTGGGGTTGAGTGCCGCGATGCCGTCGTCGGTGAGGAGGATGGGCCGCCGGCGCCCGCAGCGGGTGGTCAGCTCGGTGGAGGAGATCTCCTTGCTCCAGGAGGGCCTTCGGCGCCAGCGACGGGCGGCGCCAGCGAGGAATCGGCGGTGGTGCCGTGACATGGTGACCGGGCTGACCAGTGCCCATGTTCGCGATCGCGGAACCAAGCGTCAGCGCAGGGGCAACGACCAGAGCCGCAGGTAGGCGCGGGTACGGCGAGGTACCCGAATACGCTCGTGGCGGGGAATCTCGGTCGGTCTTCTTCCGGTCTTGACACTGAGAGGCGCCAGCGGCTCGGGTCATCGGGATCGCTGACCGACCGCCGTGGAGCGCATCCGCAGGTAGTGCAGCAGTGGGACGACGTTGAGGAAGAGCGTGGTTGAGAGCGCTGCTCCTGCCAGGACCAGGAGGAACAGGACGGAGAACCCGGTCTCCTGGTAGGTGTCCCACCACGCCAGGGTCAGAGATGCGGACATCGTCGCGCCCAAGGCCGCCATGACCGTGATCATGACCGTCGCCGGATGGGGCCCTTCTTCCCCGTAAGGTGAGTCACGGCCAGACCAGCACCTCCGACGATCATGCAACTTGGTCAGCACTGAGACTTTGCTCGATGAGGCTGCTGGGATCCTTGAGTTCTCGGCGCAGCATCAGTGCGGTTGCTGCGAGCTACGACGGCACCGGAGGAGTCCGCCCCAGCGCAGGGCACGCAGTGTCAGGGTGCCGTGCGGCGGGAAGGGCTCGCTCACGCTCTTGCCCTCGGCCTCACCGGCGTCCGATGAACTGGGGACCTCGTCGCTGAGGTGGCATCGCCTGGCTGGGTGCCGGGACCAGCGTGGGGCTGATCGGTGCTGTTCTCGTCGGCGTCGGGCGTGAGAGGCATGGAGCCATTGTGGTGACCCATCCGTGACGATGTCTGGTGTTTGCGCGGTATTCGCGGTTGAACGGACAGAAACCACCTCAGAGCGCCGGGCTACTGATGTTGCGTCGGCCGCCCCCAGTGCCCAGTTGGGGTGTCCTGCCCTGCGCCTCAGCTGCCTGTGAACTGCCTCGAGTTCCCGGTGTGGCGGTGTCCGTCGTCGGCGGCGCTGAGCCAGAAGACGGGCTTGCGCTCAGCTGAGCTAGTTCCCGGTGGGGACGTCCGGTAGATGACCAGTCCGAGGCCATTCGACAGCTGCGTTCGTCCACGGTCATGTCGGTGATGTCCGTGGACTGGCCCGGTGTCGATGTGACGAGCTGTTTCGGAGCATGCGAGCTCTGGCGTGCCTCCTCAGTTGCGTCATCTGTTGTCCGGAGACGCATGCATTGAGTGGACAAGACTGGTGGCCGCTGTCGGTCCCGGTACTGACTCACCCATCCTCCTGGATGAACAGCGGTGACTCCAGGCAGGGTGGCGATAGTGTGCTCATCGGTACCGCGCCGCGTCACGGTGTGCGGGCGCAATCCAACGTGCACTCGTAGGGGCGGCACGTCCGGGAGCCAGAAGGAGGTCCTTCCCCGAGGCGCCGACTGAGCACTGATCGGTGGAGAACGAGGATGGCTGAGCGTTGAGCTCGTGATCGAGAACACGTGATGGATCCCTTGCCGGAGCCGGCTGAAAGTAGTTCTGAGCGGTCTCGACGGCGAGGGTACTGTTGGTGAGGGCCTGCCCAGATGATCCCGGAGACCTCGGCGGTTCGGACAGCCTTGCTCGGTCTGCGTGTCGAGGACGACGACGTGCGTGTCGATCGGTCGCCGGTACCCTCTTTGTGACTCATCAGCGTCAGGACCAGGGACAGGTAAACGGCCGTCGGGGCTGATGATTATATCGCCAGCATGTGACTGGCTCTGCTGTGCGGTCGTGTCCGTATTCCGAATCCGAGATGCCAGTTCGGCATCCGGCGGTCGGCGGTGATGGTTTAATGGACACCGCCCACTGGAACTGATCGGTCGAGGGATCCTGCTGACGATCCTGGTCACGTCCACATCCGGTTTCTTTGGTGGCTGTGCCAGTGCTGCGCTAGTGCTGATGAAGAGTTTCCCTGCTTTGGTGGGCAGTGTCTGCAGCGAAGCATCATGCAGCTCCTGCGCCGAAAGGCTACCCTGCTTGAGGGTCCTCCACGGACTGGGAGGAGAGAGATGAGCACCGGCTCTGACCGTATGTGCTGATGTTGCATGAAGCTATCGAGAGGGACAAGGAGACGGATGCGGCCACCGCCATCATGCGGCGATACGGAGTGCGATCACGATGCCCTGGAGTGAGTGAGATTCTCATTTTTGCTTCCCCGTGATTCCGGTACATGCGATATGTGGCGGGGCATCGTTCACTCTGGTCATATTTCCGCGGGTGCATTCACTCGACGTCGTCGGTCGCCTCAAGATGGCGATGACAGCGCCGGAGCCTCTCGTCACTTGCGCCTCGTTCGGCGGCGCTGTCTCGAGTGCCGCTCGCCAGGAGAGTGGGAGGAGATCGGGGAGCCAGGGGCGATGGGGATCGTGGTTCCGGTGGATCCATCGCCGGGACGAACACTGATGGCCGCCGACAGTGAGCCATCATCCGCTGGTATCTCAACGATCTTCGGTGGCGAGCCCACGAAGCCCGGGCACTGACTCGAGCGAGGTGACAGTGAGGGTGATGGGTCGAACACCTTCGCCACGCGTGGCTCCTCGGGAAATCTGTGAACTGCTATCCGAACTGATGGGGAGAAAGTGACGATGCTTCCAGACCTCAATGACGCGGCCTCGCTGATCCCAGAGGTGGTCCCCAGGGGACGGTCCTCGTGCCGGTGTGGTCGACTTTGGCTCAGTGCGTCCAGGCTGATCGCCCGGCCACAGGGTTACCTGACGAATCGAGCTCGCCGGTGTAGCGTGCAGCCCATCCCTGAATGAAGCATGCCGGGGCCAGGTGGGTAGTCATAGTACCGGAGGATTGGCAGCACGCCGTCAACCTCCACGGCGGCAGAGAGATCTCCCGCGGTGTGACGCGGAGGGTGATCGTTGACTTGTAGGACTGGGGAACTATCGCGACGTTGATCTTCGCCGTACTGGTCCAGGATGAACGACGAGCGCCCAGCAGTTCCGGAGTAATCGACACGGTCACCATCTGATAGAGTCCAGAGCTTCTTCCCATCGGTCAGGGGAGAAGGCGCTGTTACCGTCGAGGACCGCGGAGTCTGTCAGCTGAAGGGCCGCCGGTGCTCAGATTCGTCGAAGACGATCCCCTGCCGAGGGCATCGAAAACCAAGGTGTCGCCGGTGGATTCTACGAACTTGGGTGACAGAACCTCAGCGCGACATACTTCCGTTCGGGCTGGAGACCAGTGGGGCGGTGGTGTTGGTGAAGGCAAGAAAGTTGTGATCGAAGTTGGCGTGCTTGCGCTCATAGCTCCACGAGGCGCCGCCGTCCTTGGGGTTGAGTGCCGCGATGCTCGTCGTCGGTGAGGTGATGGGGCCGCCGGCGCCTCGCGACGGTGGTCAGCTCGGTGGAGGAGACTCCTGGTCCAGGAAGCTTTTCGGCGCCAGCGACGTGGGCGGCGCCAGCGAGGTCTCGGCGGGGTGTGGCCGTGACATGGTGAACTGGGCTGATGAGTACCATGTTCCGCGACGGTGGAACGAGCGTCAGCGCAGGGGCAACGACCAGAGCCGCAAGACAGGCGCGGGTGCGGCGAGGTACCGAATTCGCCTGTACCGGGGAATCCATTGTCGGTCTTCTTTCCGGTCTTGCGTCGGAGGTGGCCCCAGCGGCTCGGGTCATCGTCATCGCCGAGACCTACCGCGGTGCTACGCAGGTAGTGCAGCAGTGGACCGGCGCTCGGGAAAGAGCGCGGCTGAGAGCGATGCTCTGCCAGGGCCAGGAGGAACAGGACGGAGAATCCGGTCTCCTGGTAGGTACTCCACCACGCTAGTATCAGAGATGCTGATCACGCCCAGGGCTGCCAGCGATCGTGGTCGTGATCGTCACCAGGATGGGGGCGTTTTTTGTCCCTCGATTGAGGAACGGCCAGGCCAGCGCCCCTCCGACAATCATGCAGATCGTCAGTGCGGAGACCTTGTCCGGATGAGGCTGCCAGCGCCAACGAGCCCGCGTGCAGTGCCAGTGCGGTTGCTGCGAGCACGATGGCACGGGAGGAGTCCGCCCCAGCGCAGGGCACGCAGAGTGAGGGCGCTGCGTGCTGGGAAAGGCTCACCCTCACTCTTGCCCTCGGTCTCGTCTCGCTGTCGCCGGTGTCGGTTGCGGCCTGGTCGGCTCAGCGGCGTCCCGGTCGGCGCTGCCTCGGCCTCCCCGTGTCTGGCGCTGTCGAGGCATCGTCGCCGGAGTCGGCAGCGCCTGGCTGGGGTGCCGACGATGACGGGCTGATCGGTGCTGTCGTCGGTGTCGGCGTCGGGACGTGAGAGGCATGAGCCTATTGTAGTGACCCATCCGTGACGATGTCAGGTGTTTGCGCGGTATTCGCCCGGTTGAACGGACAAGGGAAGGAGCGCTCAGAGGGCCAGGCTACTGGTGCGTGCGTCGGGCGCTCCCAATGCTTCAGGTCGGGTGCGGTGACGCCTTCAATGAGCTGAGCTTTTCGCCCCCGGGCTATCGACGCGGGTGAGCGTCACCGGCACGTCGTCTGCGCCATCCGGTGGCCAGCGACTGAGGGGACAGGAGCAGGCGCCGTCGTCGATCCCGGTGAGCCACTGGTCGGTGGCGAAGGATGCTGGAGCGGCGGAGGTGTCGGTCAGGAGTAGACGGTGACCGTCCCTTCCCGTCCCCTGGCCGGGTAGTAGGCCCGGGCGGTCTCCACGGTCAGAGCGTCGTTGGTCAGCACCCTGCCCCAGACGAGGCCCCTGAGACCTCCGACGGCGCACCGTCTCTGGTGGCGGCATCGAGGACGAGGACGTGGGTGCGCTGAGCTGCGACGTCGAGCGGGTTGCGGTCCTCATCCGAGTCGTGAATCACGGGCCTCATCTGCGGCGGACGCAGGACGAGCGAGACATAGCGGCCGTCGGGACTGACGACGGCGTAGCCGGCCGGCCGCCACGCGAGGAGATCGTGGGCAACGTCCTGGGCAGAGCTGCCGTCGTCGTCGAGCCAGTTGACGACGGCCGGCTTGATCTCACGCGCCCACAGCACCGAGCCGTCTGCGCGCGGTACCTGGCGACGATGGAGCTGTTCGCCCCCGACCGGTCCCGCCAGCTGCGTTGCGCCTTCTCCTTCTCCGTCAGCTCCGGGGCAGAGACGTGGAGGAAGTCCTCGCCGACGGGTGTGGAGTAGTAGTCAGTGCTGGTGGGAGTCTCCGAGATGCGCTCCTTGACCTGGGTGAGGCGCTCAGGGAGGTGGTCTCCACTGCGGCAGCTGCGAGGGGCTCGGGCTGCAGGCGCTCAAGGCCCTCCCGCGAACAGGACAGCCGCAGCCAGGGCCGAGCCGATGAGGCGCCGGCGACGGAGGTGAGGGCGTGCGATGGTCGCGACGAGGCTCCTGAGATGCCGAAGATGCGGAAGGAGTGGGAGCCCTTGTCCGGGCCGGTGGCCATGATGACCAGGGTCGTTCCCGGCGTGCTCAGGGTGGTGAGCAGCGGATTCGACGACGGCGACAGATCATCGATGGTCCACACGTGCCGAGTCCCGGGCGCGTAGTAGGTGGAGCCCGCGGGCACGTCCACCGTCGTCGGGGTGCGCTCCCCGCTGCTGACGCTCAGGACGCCGCCACTGCCGGACTCGGCGCGGGCGAGGCCGGCGTAGGACAGGACCCCGGCCTCCTGCGCCGAGTGGGAGACGGTCCGGGTCCGCGGGTCGAAGATCGCGGCGACGGCTGCGCGCCCTCGAGCTCCTGGGAGATGACGGCATGCTGCCGCTCCGTGACCCACGGTCCGTTGAGGCAGAGTGGTCAGCGTACCCTGTGGCTGGGAGGCAGTGATGTTGGCCCGGGAGGTCAGGCCCAGGTCGTAGGTGGTCGTGTCGGCGCGGCGACGCCGGCCATGGCGTCCAGGTTGACGGGCCTGCGCCGCCCAACCCGTGGGGAGGTCTCGAAGTCGATCGGTCGAGGAGTCTCAGTGAAGGCGGCCACCCACCCGCCGCTGATGACCGGCTCTGACCGTTGGTGACCAGTGGGGCGCTCACGGCGCGTGACCGGGGAGGTGTCCGCCATGAGTGTGTAGGGTCACATGCGGCCCGTGCCGGTCTGGTTGTCCTCGGGACCGCGCGGTACACCCTCGAGGAGGAAGGTGGAATGACCAGCCGTTCCTGGTAGGGCCAGGCATCAGGTGACACGGAGACGTCCTCGGCATCGATGGACCACAGTCGGAGCCGTCGGTGAGCGAGTAGCCGGTGGTGCCGTTGAGCAGGACGGAGTCGGTGATCTGGAGGACGTCTCCTGCATGAAGCCCTCGTAGGTGACGCGCCCGGTCACCGTATCGAGGACGACCACCAAAGGCTCGACGCTCATACCCTCCGGCTCCTCGCCGTCGGTGGAATCGAGGGTCACCGCGAGGTGACGGCGGTCCGGGCTCGGGTGGCAGCGGATGAAGCGCGCGTGCTTGCGCGGATAGGTCCACAGGGTCGAGCCGTCGGCGGGATTGAGGCCGACGACGCCGTCGCTGCTCAGGACGACCGGCCCTGGCAGCACCGGGCCACCACGTCCATCATGCCGTGGACGTCCTGTGACCAGGCCGCCGTCGAGGCGAAGGACCGGGGCAGTGCCGGAAGCGCAGAGGTGTCGATACTCGCAGCGGTCGACGGCGTGACCCGGCTCGTGACCAGGTGCGGGACCGTGGCCGCTGCCCCGAGGGCGAGAGGTGGAATGACGATGAGAACGACCGCGCTGAGACGGAGCGCCACGAGGGCGGGGCAGCCGAATCCTCCGCAGGCGATGCAGCCGCTTCTGAAAGCGCCGTTTCTTCGGCGGCGGGAAATAGGCTGGCCCGGTGGCACGAACCAGGAGATCGGTAGCTGCCAGCAGCCCCAGGCCCAGCACTCCCCAAACCGCCAGCGTGAGCAGCTGGTTGATACTGACTGAGAAGTTGCGCAGCTGGGCGTGCCATAGGCGAAGAATGACGATGGCGAAGCCGCCCGAGAACACTCAGGAGACACAGCGGTTGGAAAGAGGACCGTCTTCTCAGACGAGCGCTCGCGGTGAGCTGGATAGCTCTTTGCTGTAAAACGCGCGGTCTCTCTCCACTTGAAGTAGCCGGCGATCCATATGAGCGCGGCCAGGTCGCCGACGAAGCCCCCGGCCGCCTTCATCGTGTGACCGGGATCCCTCAGCCCACTCTGGTAAACGAGGAACAGCACGGCCATCGCCCCGACCGCCAGGAGCCAGCCGAGGCGCAGGGCCCGCAGAGCCCGCAGCATCGTGAGGACGTGGCGGAGGAGCGGCACCGAGCCGTCTGAGGCGCCAACGGATTCAGCGGTCTCCCTGGGACTCCGGCGGCCTCCGCGGACTCGGCTGAGCCGGCGGGTGCAGGGACCGGCGTCCTGGGACTGGTCAGCTGATCGGTCATCGTGGTGTCTTCCGTGCCGCTACTTGCTGGTGAACCGCTCGAGGTTCTCGGCGTGGGGGTGGCGTCGTCGGCGGCGCTGAGCCAGAAGAGCGGGCTGGAGGTCGTCCCCGCTCGCGTTAGCGCTCGGTCCGGCTGACCACCAGCCCGGGGCCGGTGGGGACACCGACCGATTCGGCCCTTCCTCCCGTGAGGTCGTGCGCTTCCTCGAGTTCAGGTCGACGATCTGGGCTGGGCAGGGCGTTCCAGGCGGCTCGCGTCTGGTCATCGTCCTTCCGACAGTGCTGGAGCGAGTGCGGCCGCAGCGGTCGGATCGCGGAAGCGTTGAAAGCCACCCGCCAGTAGATCTGGCTGACACCGGTGATGGTTCTGCGCACTTTGCCGTCCGTACCATCTGGGTCACCGTGAACGGCGGAACCGGGTACTCCAGTCGTTGCTGGCGGTGGGGAGCATGGGGACAGGAGGAGCGAGTCCGGGAGGCGCCGATGAGCCAGTGGTCGCTGGAGATGGTCGATGGCTTGCCCGCAAGGTTGCTCAGCGGTAGACGGAGATGACTCCCCTGACCCTCGGCCCCGGGCAGTAGTTCTGGGCGGTCTGGATGGCCAGGCTGCCATGGTGAGGACCCGCCCCAGGATCAGTCCGGAGACCTCCACCGAGCCCTTCGAGCGTCCCTGTCTCGGCGCTGAGGACGACGACGTAGGTGCGCTGGGCCGAGAAGTCGTTGTCCTGAGCCGTCCGGTGCGGTTGGAGAACGAGCGAGATGTGCTGCCCGTCGGGACTGACGACACCCACGCCGGAGGACCCCTGCTCGAGAAGATGGAATGTGTCTTTTGCGTGGTTGACCAGTCATCACTGCTGTCCTGTACTCGTGATCGAATACCGCAGGTTTCGATGCGGCTGGCCCACTGCATGCCCTTGATATCCGGTTTGTACCCCGTGCTACCCGGTTTGTAGCTGGTGACGACTCCTGCGCGTTCCAACTTGGCACCGGATGAGACCTGCGAGTTGTCCACCCTGACGGTCCCATAGCGGGTAGGCAGGTCGCCAACGTCAATGACGTCGAAGTGGTTCCGCTCGGACTCCACCCTGATCTGCACCCGAGCGGGTGACGGGAGACTCCCGCCGACGGCGTGGTCGCTGCTGTCTCCCGGGGTTGAGGGGCCGCAGCCGGACAGTGGCAGTGAGATCAGGAGCGCTGCCACCAGGGCGCGGGCGGCGCGGTTCGCCGCCGAACCGGTGCGGTGACGGCGCAACGAGGGCATGGGGGTGGGCATAGGGTTGGGCTTCGTCGCGTGTGTCGTGTGGCGCATCATCGGGCTTCTCCTCCCACGGCGTAGATGCGAGAGGTGCCGGAGTACCGCGTGCCCTGTCCGAACCATGATGATGGTGGCGCTGGAGTACTGATGGCGCTCACCAGATTCTCTTCCGGCTTCACGTCGGCCAGTGCCAGATCCTTGAGCTGAGGGTTGTAGAGCTTGTCTCCCGGCGGAGCGAATGTTGTCCCCGGTGCCAGAGGGATTGATACGCCCGATGACCCGTCTGCGGGCTTGACGGTGATCCGTCCCTCGACGGCTTCACCCACGGCGGCCTGGGTGATGCCGACGGAGGCGGCGGCGAGTCCCGGCGTCTGTGCGGCCGTCGTCACTGCCAGGGTCCGAGGGTTGAAGACGGAGCCGACGGTGCCGGAGGCCTCCACAGGAGAAGCTCTAGGTCCACGTCATCCTTTGGCTCTCCGCTCGAGGGCGGGGAAGGTCACGAGTCTGCGATTTCCTGGAGGCGACCGAGTTGACCTCGGAGGTCATGCCGAGGTCGTAGGCCCGAGTATCTGCTCCGGGGACACCGGCCAGGCCGTCGAGGCTGACAGCTTGGACCTCCTTATCCTGTAGGCCCTTCTCGGACCATGACGGTTTGACCTGTTTCGCCGGGCTTTGTCAACGACTACCCAGCCATCGATGACGACGGGGCCGTCGTCGACGTTGGACCCGCCGGTGGTCTGAGGGGATGACTGGGGGTTGAGGTCAGGAAGCTCATGCGTGGTGGTGGGATCCTTCTGGGGTACGACGACGTCGTGGTCCCTCGAGGGGAGACTGAGGACGAAGGCCGAGTGACCGGCTGCGCCGGCGTATGCGGCCTGAGCGGATTCGGCTCCTGAGGCGCCGTCAACGGTGAGCTGAAGGTCCCACATGGTTGACCGGTCCGTCAGCGATAGGCGGTGGTGCCGTAGAGAACCGCCGAGTCGGTCAGTTGAGGGGTTGTTGCCGCGCCAGTCGAAAACCGTGGCTCCGGTGATCGTTTCGAGGACGACGGTGGACGTTGGCGTCGAGGCGTCGAGCTCTCCGGCCGTGTTGGTCAGGGATGTGTAGATGGTCGGCTCATCGAATCTCATCGCCATGTAGTGGCCGTCGGGGCTGTGGATGACGCCTGTCGCTGTTGAGCCCTTCCGCTGGTAGCTCCACCGGTTGGAGCCGTCGCGAGGGTCGAGCCCGATGGCCCCGTCGGGCGTGAGAACAATGGGGACCGGCGGCACCGGGCGACCATGTTCTGGTCCGCGTGCCAGGCTCTTGGTCCACATTGGTTTCGAGGTGAAGCCTGCGGGGTACGTCGGCAGCTGGTCGGTGCTCATGGACGGGCCCGTGGCTTGTGCGATGGTCGGTCGGTGGGATGCCGTCGGGTGGCCGATGTAGGGGACGGTGAAGGACACGACGAGAGCCACGACGGGAACGAGGGCGAGCAGGGCGCGAGGACTGCGGGTCCGCAGGGTTGAACGCCATGGTTGCTCGCGCAGCTCATGGCGTCAGATCGAGCAGCCGTGATGAGATCGGGGTGGATTCGTACAGCGATGTGCTGGCATAAGGCTCGAACAGAGCGCGCGAGGCCCGCAGAAGAATGTCAGTCGACAGCAGGAGGCCGAAGGCGACGATCCCCGTGGAGTAGGCCAGGGCCTCGCCGAGGTTGACCGTATAGTGGGAGAGGACGGACCTCCAGAGCCGGGCAACCGGGATGGCGGCGTGCGCACCGAGGCCAGGACCAGGACAGCCGGCAGGAGCATGAGTGCTGTTCGGACCGCGGTCAGAATCCTGCTGCGTGTGCTGGGGGTGCCAAGTCGCGGCTCGGGCCAGAGCGCGACGCCGCACACCCACAGGAACGCGCTCAGCGCCAGCCCCTTCCAGGACAGCAGGGGAGCTTGAGCGTCACCTTGGCGATCCCGCTGCCGCAGATGACGTAGAGGGCGGCCGCGGCCACCATGCCGAGGAGACATCCGAAACGCAGTGATCTCAGGGCCCGCCACGATGCGCTGATGCCGGCGTCTGCGACGGTCGAGGGCCGTATCGTCCTGGTCGGCGCTGCGGCCGGAAGCGCAGGGGGAGTCGCCGATGGGTGTCTCGACGTCGGCGGTAGGCGGCATGGCGTTGGGGTCCTTTGTTGCGGGCGGTCGGGCGTTACTTCGTGGAGAACTGCTCGAGGTTCTCGGTGTGGGGGTGGCCGTCGTCGGCGGCGCTGAGCCAGAAGACCGGCACCGACGGCGAGCTCTGCTTGTCGGGATCGGTTCTCTCGTCACGAGAAGCCCTGGACCAGTGGGCAGCCCTGTCTCCTCGGCATGGTCGCCGTTGAGGTCGGTGGCGGCACCGGTGTCGACGTCGACCACTTCCCGTGCTGCCTGCGCAGATGCTTCGCCGTCCCCGCCGCCTGGGGCGGGCTCCTTGTACCTCTCGACCCAGCCGCCACGGTAGACCTCGTCTGCATGCGTGATGGTGCCGAGTTTCTGACCGCCGGTGCTGATACGCGTCAGGGTGAAGGGGCCGCAGGGGTCGCTACACGTTCCGGGGTAACGCGGCTGCGGTGACAGGAGCAGGGAGCCCTGGCCGGCTCCCACGAGCCACTGATCGGTGGGAGTTGCGTGAGGGGCGGAGCCGTCAAGCGGGAAGGCGGTGATGGTGCCTTTGCCCTCCCCGGCGGGAAAGTAGGCGCGAGCGGTCTCGACGGCGAGGTGATCGTTGGTGAGGGCCTGCGCCAGGATGAAACCGGAGATCTCCCGGGTGAGGACGGTCTTCCCGGTCCTGGCATCAAGAACGACGACGTAACCGCGTTGCTGGGAGGCCAGTTCCACAGTGCTCGACTGATCGGTGAGCTGCGCTTCCTCCTGCTTCCGAGTCACCTGTAACGCGAGGGAGACGTAGTTCCCGTTGGGGCTCAGGACAAGGGCGCCGACAGCTGTCGACATCAGTCGCTCTGTCAGATTGTGGTCGGAATAGCTCGGCCACGAGAAGTTGCTGTGAGGGGCGTTGGTGAGGCTGATGTCGAGAGCCCATTGAGGTGTGTGCTCTGTGGAATTGATGCTCGCAACCGTGAGGATTTTGTTTTTCAGGGCTGTTGAAACATGTGCCCCGCCGTTGGTGGGGGTGGATGGCATGTCGAGCCCATCGACGTTTTTCAGAGTGCGCGAGGTGATCGCGAGAGACTCGTGAGTGGGGTGTGAGCTGCGAGGGGTGCAGGCGGTCAAGGAAAGTGTCAGGGTGACGGCGATGGAGCACAGCGCGATGAAGAACGTGTGTGGTGTGGCGCCGACAGGAGGCATGAAAGTAAGTGCGTTGCGGGGGTGCTTGCCCATCATTTCCCTCCCGTGAGGCCGTAGATCCTGAAGTAATGAGACCTTCCGTCCCAGGACGGTGCTGTGTCCAGGAGGATGAGAGTTGCTCCCGGTGTGCTCTGCGCTGAAAGGTGGGTGGAATTGGTGTGAGCAACCTCTAGGTCGTTGAGTTTTTGCGTTGGAAAAACTGTCTGTGCTCGGTGGGTAAAATGTCGTCCCAGGGGTGATGGGGAGGGAAGCGGAGTGGCTGTCGGGGGTACGGGCGGTGATCTGGCCTCCGGGGTTCGTCTCTGTTGCTCGAGAGGTGATGCCGACGGTGATACCGGAGATTCCTGCCGATTCGCGAGCGGGTTTCACTGCCTTGCTGTGCGGGTCGAAGACCTGCCCGACTGACGGTGCCCCGTCCCAGGATCTATCGTTGTCGGGGAGCCCTTCGGTCTTCTTGGTGGGTGGGTTTGATGGGAACAAAGCCAGTGTCCCTGACGCACGAGACGCGGTAGTGTTGACTCTGCAGGGGTGACGCCCAGGTCGGGCATGTCTGAGTGTCTGCTCCGGTGACCTTGGCTAGGCCATCGAGGCTTGCGGCGTGGGCGTGCCCCGGATGGATCGCACTTTGCGTTCTTGACTCGCGTTCGGAGGCGAAATAGCCGACCCAACCGTCAATGATGACTGGGTATCCTGACCTGTTTGTGAGGAAATCCGGGGCAGGAGCGATTTGGTCGGGGTGCGCCTGCGGGATGAGGGACAGACGCCGGTCCTTGGCGCTCTCGATGAGAAAGGATGCGTGCCCGGCCGTACCGATGTAGGTGCCCGGTTCGAGGCCCAGTCCCCGAATCCTGGCGCTCCGAAAGTCCCAGAGTTCGGTGCCCTTATCCAGTGAGTAGACGGTTGTGTCATCGAGCAGGGCGCTGTCCGTGAGCTGGAACGCTCCTCCTGCGCTGACGTGCTCGTGAGTCACCTCGCCGGTGACGGAGTCGAGTACCAGGGAGACATGCGGCTCTACGTCATGATCGTCCGGGCTGCTGTGATGCTGTCGCCCGCCGTTAATGATGAAACCTGGGCCACTCAGGCGCAGGGCGATATAACGGTGGTCGGGGCTGGTGATGAGGTAGATATTGCCCAAAGAATGTGAGAGATAGTCCGAAACTAGCGCGGAGTACACCGCGCCGTCACGCTGGTACGTCCAGCGAACGGATCCGTCCTTCGGGTTGAGTCCCATGAGGCCGGTCGTGGTGAGGACCACAGGGCCTGCGGCGCCGCCGACGACGTCGAGCATCCCATCGACGTCCTTGCTCCAGGCGGCTTGAGAGCCGAGAGAGGCGGGGGCCGACGGCAGCTGCGAGTCGCTGATGGGCGCCGCGGTCGTGTGGTGCACGGGGGCGGCCCCGCGGTAGTGCGGGACCGCAGCAATGCCCGTCAGGACAACAGATGGCAGAAGGATCAGAGCGCCTGTGGCGGCAACCGCGCGCCGGCTGAGCGGCACCGGTCTGAGCGCCGGAACCCAACGGTGCCGGCCACGGCCCCGTTTGTTGGGGGCTGATTCACGAGGGCGACATGCTCGGATCCCCCGGAGAACGGCGTCGCATGTCGCCAACAATCCAGCGGCGGCCAGACCGAGGGCCACGGCCAGCAGCTCGCCGACATGAAAGCCGGCGTCCAGGACCTCGCGCCACAGCAGGATGACCCGCCAGACGGCGTAGCTCGAGCAGCCGACGATGCCCGCCGGCAGGAGGATGAGGGGGAGCTTCGGCGGCTTGGGGGTGCCCACGTTCTGCTCCGCCCACTCACTGAAGCTCTTGGTGCAGATGGCGGCGCAGGCGACCCAGAGTCCGACGGCGATGAGAACCGGATACTGGCATTGCTTGCGCAGCGGAGTGAACAGGTGGGACAGGCCGATTCCCCATAGGAAGTACAGCCCGACGGCCGTGGCTGACGCGAGCAGGAAACCGACCCGAAGCGCGCTCAGAATGCTGGTGAGGCGCTTGGACCATTCGCGACGGCGCTGACGAGTAGGGGCTCTGCGGCGGCGCCAGCGTCGGTATCGGCTGGGTGCTCGGCGGCGGGCGGCATGGCGTTGGGGTCCTTTGTTGCGGGCGGTCGGGCGTTACTTCGTGGAGAACTGCTCGAGGTTCTCGGTGTGGGGGTGGCCGTCGTCGTCGGCGCTGAGCCAGAACTGTGGGGTGGAGGTGGTCTTGCGGTTCTGGCCCTCGCCGGTGGAGGTCTCCTGGGAGACGAGGAGCCCTGCAGCGGTGGGTAACGCGACCTCTTTCACCTTGAGGCCCGCGACGTCGGTGGTGACGCCGGAGTCGAGGTGGACCAACTCAGTGGGAACGGTCTGAGGAGGGCCCGAGGCGCTGTCCTTCGGGGGCGCTGTGCCGGCGTCCCTGACGCGTTCGACCCATCCGCCCCGGTAGACATCGGTCACGCCGGCGATTGTTCCGACGACGTCGCCGCCCTCGCTCAGGCGGGTGAGAGGCTGAGTGCCGTAACGCCCTTGGCTCATGTTGGACGGCGCCAGCAGCAGGGAGTCCTGGGTGGCCCCGACGAGCCACTTGTCGGTGGGGATCGTGGTCGCCTTGGCCGTCGGCTTGGCCAGGGAGTACGTGGTGATGGTCCCGTGCCCGTTGCCGCCGGGGTAGTAGGCCTGGGAGGTCTCCACGGCCAGGGTGTCATTGGTGAGCACCTGGCCCAGGATCAGCCCCTTGACCTCCTCGGTGCGGACAGTCCTTCCGGTCTCTGTCTCGATGACGACGACGTAGGCTCGCTGGTCTGCGATGGTGAAGTCCCTCGTCCTCTTGTCGCCCGGAAGCCTGTTATCGCTCGTCGCGTTGGAGGGGAGGAGAATGAAGGAGGCGTAGCGAGTATCCGGGCTGACAACTGCATAACCACTGGTTGAGGTGAAGAGGAGGCGAACTGCTGCGCTTTGGGGAGTCATGGTCTCGCTCGTGCACACGCCAGAAATCCTGGGAGTGGTTTTCTTGGCCCAGACGACATCGCCCTGGTTGTCATGCTTCACCAGCGCTGAAGGGGCGTCTATGTCGCAGGTGATGTCGAGATGGAGGGGGCCGCTCCTGGTCGGCAGGGGAGAGACGGCTCCTGGGCGGCTGTCGTCGATCTTGATTGCCCTCGCCTCCTCGGCGCTCATGGGGCTGAGCACTGGCTTTCCGGAGTCGTCCGGGGTGCCGTCCGTGGGGCGGCATGCAGTCAGGGAGGACAGCGTGAGGGCGAGCGCTACCAGTGTGATGAAGTGACGTCGGGGATGATGTGAGTAACGGCTGTACCTTATGTACCGATGTTCGGCGATTCTCATGTTGTTGCACCCTCCGTGAGGCCGAAAAGGCGATAGGTGTGGGGGTGATCGTTGGTTTGCGCCGTGGGGTTGAGGATGATGATGTTGGCGCCTGGGGTGTGGAGTGCGGACACCTCCGAGGAGTCGTCGAGCGCGATGGTGATATCCTTCATGGCGGGGTTGTATTCGTCTGATCCCGGTGGGTGGAAAATACTTCCCGGCGAGATGGGGAAGGAGACCTCCTCTCCGTGGCCCATGGGGGCGACTCGCACTCTTGCCTCGAGGCTGTCGGGTGTGCTCGTAGGTGATACCCCAACCGCTCGGATGAGCCCTGAGGGCTGGTCCATGGGTAGGAGCTTCTGCGTTGAGGGATCGAAGACCGCTGAGACTGTACGAGGTTCCTCCCAGGAACCGAAAGAGTGTTCCGTGAGGGTTTTTTGTGCTGACGATGAGGGTGTTCCTGGAAGCGTGACGATCTTTCCTGTGGTTATTGATGCGGTGTCGTTGATGCCCGCACTTCTCCCCAGGTCATGTCTTTGCTTCTGAGAGCCTTCTTCGGAGACGAGAGAGTCCAGGGTGACGGCTTGCATCTCCCAGCCCTGGTGGAAGGATCCGTTGGCGCTTGTGGGGGCTCCATCGCGATAGACGACCGTCCAGCCGTCAATGCAGATGGCATTCGGATACTCTGTCGTCAGCACTGATGGGGGAGAGGTGTGGACCTGCTCGGGATTGGCCTGTGAAACAAGGGATAGGCGGCCGTGCTGTGGGTTGCGGTCGCCTTGACCGCTTTCGCTGTCGGCGTCGGCATTGACGATGAAGGTCGAGTGTCCCGCTGTTCCTGAGTATTTCATCCCCTGACTGAAGGGGGTGGAGCCATGTTCATTGAAATCCCATGTCTCGGTGTCGCTGTCGATGGTGTAGATCTTGCTTCCGTCCATGATGGCGGAGTCCGTGATCTGAAGGACGCCATCATCGGAGAGATGGTCAATGGCCACCTGTCCGGTGACGGCGTCCAAGACGATTGTGATTGCCGACTGGTCAATGTCTCGTACGTCTCCTGTCTGCTCTGGGCCGGCCAGGCGGAAGGCGACGTAACGATGGTTGGGGCTGACAGTCAGCGTCCGATGGAATCTGTTGCCTATGAAATTCGGGAGGCGATTGAAAGTCTCAAGGTACGTTGAGCCTGGGCGCTCGTAGCTCCACAGGACGCTGCCGTCTGTGGGCTTGAGGCCCATGACGCCATCGGCTGTGTGGATGACGGGGCCGGCGGCTCCCGCCACGATGTCGAGGACGTTGTCGATGTCCTTGACCCAGGCGGGCTTGCCGGCCAGGGAGGTGGGGTAGGTGGGAAGGTTCTCGGCGGCTGATGGTGCAGCCAGCTTCTGGATCACCCTCTTGGGTCGGCTCAGGGGAAGGGCGGCGGCCCCGGCGAGGATGACGAGGGCGCCAGCACCAGAGTGGCGCGTGCGAGCGTCCGACGTCGAGGGCCCTCGGGATGCTGAACCGACCTTCTGGACCGCCGGAGGCGTGTCCACCATTTCCCCCGGTAGAGCTCCGGAGGCAGTACGGCGGCCCGGAGCGTGCGAATGAGAATGTCGGTGATGCTCAGAAGTGCCAGTCCCACCGCGCCCACGGCGATGGCGACGAGTTCCACGGCGTTGATTCCGGTGTGGGAGAGCACGGAGGACCATGTCGACAGGCACTCCCATGTCATCCAAGCGGCGAACACTGCGATCCCACTCATCGCCAGGACGGCGACTGCGGTGCGTATGACGGCGATGGGGGAGCCGTGGACGGGGTCGCGGAACCTCGAGGGCAGGGGGCGGAGAATAATGGTCATGAACCAGAATGCGGCGATCACGGCGGGGGGCGTGCTCCACAAGGGGAAGGTGTAAACGCCGCTCGGCCAGGCGAAGAAGAGCACGACGGCTCCGATGACACTGAGCAGCGCCCCGGCTCTCATCGCCGGCAGGACGTGCAGGAGACGTTGCGCGATATCCGCGGCCCCTCGCCCGGCCTCCCGCTCTTCGGTGTCAGAGGCCTGACCGGTGGATGCGTCGATGGGGTCAGTCGGCGCCGTGTGTCGCGACCGGCGTCGGCGGGAGAAGTCACGGGAGGCATGACCTCCATTGTGATGGGGCCAATCCAGATCGTGCGGCAGAATTCGTGAGGCACTTATTCTGTGACGCTTGAATGGGCGGGCCTGAAGGCGTCCGTGCACGTGCTGAATCCATCTTCGCCGTCGCGGTCGTACCTTGGGCCTCGCGTTCAGGGGCAAAGGGTGTGAACGCGAGACCTACCCGACGACCGCGACCGATGGAGGCTGGCCGCGAGGCAGGGACTGGGCCTGTGCAAGCGAACCAGGGCTGAGTCGACCCGACTCAAGGCCTACTCACGCCTACCGCGAACAGGGGCATGGCCAAGGCATCCGGCTGGTTAGCCTTGTCAGCACGTGCTCTCAGCGCCATCTCTCCGCGGCGCTGCGACATCCCTCGCCACCACCGGACGAGCGGTCCCGCACGGAGCACGTGCCGAGGAGGAATTACTGATGTTTGAACGCTTTACCGACCGTGCCCGCCGCGTCGTCGTGCTCGCGCAGGACGAGGCGCGGGCTCTGAACCACAACTACATCGGCACCGAGCACCTCCTCCTCGGCCTCATTCACGAGGGCGAGGGGGTGGCCGCCAAGGCGCTGGAGTCGATGGACATCTCCCTGGACGCCGTGCGCAGCCAGGTCATCGAGATCATCGGAGAGGGGCAGTCCGCCCCCACCGGCCACATCCCCTTCACGCCGCGCGGCAAGAAGGTCTTCGAGCTCTCCATGCGCGAGGCCCTCCAGCTCGGCCACAACTACATCGGCACTGAGCACCTGCTGCTCGGCCTGCTGCGCGAGGGCGAGGCGTGGCCGCCCAGGTCCCTGACCAACCTCGGCGAGGGACCTGTCCAGCGTGCGCCAGACCGCCGTGCAGATGCTCTCCGGGCTACGAGGGCAAGGAGACTGTCAACGCCGGCGGCCCCTCCAGGAGGGCACCCCCTCGGGCAGCGCCATCCTGGACCAGTTCGGCTGCAACCTCACCGCCGCCGCCCGCGAGGGTAAGCTGGACCCGGTCATCGGCCGCAAGAGGAGATGGAGAGGGTCACGCAGGTCCTCTCCCGGCGCACCAAGAACAACCTCGTCCTCATCGGGGAGCGGGCGTGAGCAAGACCGCCGTCGTCGAGGGCCTGAGCGCAGGCCATCGTCCACGGCGACGTCCCCGAGACCCTGCGCGACAAGCAGCTCTACTCCCTGGACATGGGCCTCGCTCGTGGCCGGCCTGCGCTACCGCGGTGACTTCGAGGAGCGCCTCAAGAAGGTCCTCAAGCGAGGTGCGCACCCGCGGTGACATCGTCCTGTTCATCGACGAGATCCATACCCTCGTCGGTGCAGGCGCCGCCGAGGGGCCGTCGACGCCGCCTCCATCCTCAAGCCCATGCTGGCCCGCGGTGAGCTCCAGACCATCAGCCACCACCCTGGATGAGTACCGCAAGATCGAGAAGGACGCCGCCCTGGACGCCGCTTCCAGCCGGTGACCGTCAGACCAGCCCAGCATCGAGGAGACCATCGGGATCCTCACCGGCCTGCGCGACCGCCACGAGGCCTCCACCGCATCGTCATCACCGACGAGGCCATCGAGGCCGCCGCCAAGCTCGCCGACCGCTACATCAACGACCGCTTCCTGCCGGACAAGGCCATCGACCTGGTCGACGAGGCCGGCGCCCGCCTGCGCATCCGCCGCATGACGGCTCCGCCCGAGCTGCGCGAGATCGACGAGCAGATCGCCCAGGTCAAGCGGGAGAAGGAGTCCGCCATCGACGACCAGGACTTCGAGCGCGCCGCCTCCCTGCGCGACGACGAGCGCCGCCTGGCCGACGAGCGCGCCGCCAAGGAGAAGGCCTGGAAGTCCGGCGACCTCGACCAGGTCGCCGAGGTCGACGAGGCGCTCATCGCCGAGGTCCTGGCCATGTCCACCGGCATCCCGGTGGTCAAGCTGACCGAGGCCGAGTCCGCCAAGCTCCTCAACATGGAGGCCGAGCTCCACAAGCGCATCATCGGCCAGAACAAGGCCATCGAGGCCCTGTCGAAGTCGATCCGCCGCACCCGCGCCGGCCTGAAGGACCCCAAGCGCCCCGGCGGCTCCTTCATCTTCGCCGGTCCCCACCGGCGTCGGGAAGACCGAGCTGGCCAAGGCTCCCTGGCGGAGTTCCTGTTCGACGACGAGGACGCCCTCATCCAGCTCGACATGTCCGAGTTCGCCGAGAAGCACACGGTCTCGCGCCTCTTCGGCGCCCCTCCCGGCTACGTCGGCTACGACGAGGGCGGCCAGCTCACCGAGAGGTGCGCCGCCGGCCCTTCTCGTGGTCCTGTTCGACGAGGTCGAGAAGGCCCACCCGGACATCTTCAACTCCCTGCTGCAGATCCTGGAGGACGGGCACCTCTCCGACGCCCAGGGCCGCGTGGTGGACTTCAAGAACACCGTCATCATCATGACCACCAACCTCGGCTCCAAGGACATCGGCAAGTCGGTGGCTACCGGCTTCCAGTCCACTGAGTCCGGGTGCCATGGACTACGAGGGAGATGAAGGCCCACGTCAACCGTGAGCTCAAGCAGCAGTTCCGGCCCGAGTTCCTCAACCGCGTCGACGACCTCATCGTCTTCCCGCAGCTGACCAAGGAGGAGGTGCGCTAGATCGTCGACCTCATGATCGTGCGGCTCGACAAGCGCCTGGCCGAGCAGCAGATGACCATCGAGCTGACCGAGGCCGCCAGGACCTCCTGGCCGAGCGCGGCTTCGACCCGGTGCTCGGCGCCCGTCCGCTGCGCCGTGCCATCCAGCGCGACATCGAGGACGCCCTGAGCGAGAAGATCCTCTTCGGGGAGATCGAGCGGGGGCAGAAGGTCGTCGTCGACGCCGAGGGCGAGTCCATCCTGGGTGAGTTCATCTTCCGTGGCGAGCCCTGGGAGCAGGGTGAGGCCGAGGTCGCCGCGCTGCGCGAGGCCGAGGACGCCGCTGCCGGCGGCAGTGGAGGGGCCTCCAGCCCGCTGCGCATCCCCTCGACGCCGATCAGTCGTGGCGGCGGCGCCTCACCGGCCGCCGAGCCCGGACGCTGACCTCACTGGGGCTCACTGGACCTCGCCGAGTCCAGCGGGGCGCGGGTGTCGCACCGGCGCCGAATCCCCTTATCAGTTCCATACGATGGGCCGCAACCCCACTGGGGTTGCGGCCCATCGTCGTCGCTACGCGGTGGGGGCCTCAGCCTGCAAGGAGTGTTGGTGTGAATCACAGGGGATGTGGTGGGGCCGCATTGCCTCTGCTTTCATTTTTCCAGGTAGTGGCCATTATCTTGGGTGCAGCACTTTGCGGAACGTAGTTCGGACTTGTGAATATGTACGGGCTCTGAGGCTTGCGCTGCGGCGAGGCGGGAAACGAAAAATGAATAAAATCTGAGCGAAACAGGAGAATGTTCTGAGAGTTTGGCTTGGGTGTCTCATGTCTGTCCTCTGCCGGATACAGTGGAGTGACGATCCGTCGAAAGTCGTCCCTCGGACATGGCCGGTCGGTGTCGTCACCCCGCACTGCGCGGGGCTGTCTTAACCGTCTTCGCCCTACTCGTCCTCACTGTCCGTACCTGTCCGCCCTCATTCGGGCTGCCGTGGCGCTCCTCGACCACGGCGCCTGAGTGTCCGGCTCGGATCGCCCGTGCGTGCTCACGCATTCTTGGTGCCGCTACTCCCATGACCCAACTCAGATACGAACCGCGACATTTCCACCAGCATCGTTTTCCGCGACTGCGGACCGCTAACGCTGCTGCGACCCTGGGGGTCGTCGGCGTGGTGACGGCGGTGCTGCCCTGGATCGGCTGGCCTGTGGAGGTCACCATCGGCGTTCTGGTCGTCACGGTCCTCATCGGTCTGGGGCTGATCACGGCGCCGCCCACCCGGGCGCTCAAGCGCGGTGGCATCGCTCCGGGTGCCCGCTGGCACTGGGGCGCGGCGATGCTCCTGGGAATGTCCCCGGCGATCCTGCTGGGCCTGAGCTTCCCCGTCGTCTCCCAGAAGATGGCCGCCAGCACGGTGAGCGGCACGGGTCTGCCGGTCATCGTCCTGAGTGTGTCAGTGGCGGTGCCGTGGCTCAGCCAGATCATCGGCACCCCCGTCTACCGGCTCCTGGGTGACTCCATCGGCCGCGGTCCGCGGGCGGTGCTGGAGCGATACTGCTCCATCTGGCCGGCACTGTTCCTGTGGGCGCTCGTGCCCACGGCGCTGGAGATCCTCGTCGTGGCCGCCGTGACCGGCTGGAACCCGCACGTCCTGGGCGTCCATACCGCTCTGCTCCTCCTGCACGTCGTCTTCGTCCAGTCGCTCATCGTCGCCGACGTCGCCGGGCGACGCCGCCTGTGGTCGGTGGGCTGGCTCTGCTACGCCGTCGCACTCGTCGCCGAGCCCACCTGGTGGTACCTGCCCCCGCTGGTGGGAGCCCTCAGTCAGCTCCTGTCCATGGGGCGCTCCCTGGGCAGGATCCTGCGGCCCCGCGGGGTCGCCACCGGCATTCTCGTGCAGGACATGCTCCGGGGTGCGATCCTGGGGGGAGTGCTGTGGTCGGACAAGTTCTTCCTCTTCCTGGGCGCCGGTCGCGACTTCGACGTGGCGCTGGTCTACCTGTGCCTCCAGCCCGCCGTCGTCGCCTACTGCTACTACTTCGCGGTCACCGCGCCGCGGGTCAACACCGAGATCGCCCTGTTTCAGACGGTTCTCAAGCGTGAGGGCATGGCCAGCCTGCGCGACCGGGGGCGCACGCTGCGTCGGCTGCTGGACGCCAGCCTCATTCGTGCCTGCGTCGTCGGGGCCGCCGGTGTCATCATCGTCGTCTGCTCCATGGCGCTCATGTCCCCCGAGCAGGTTCCGCTGGTCCTCGAGGTGTGCCTCTCCTCCACCCTGTTCACGGTGCTGACGCTCCTGAGCTACGAGATCGACCACATCGGTGACTCGACCACTGCCCTGCTCCTGTCCGGCATCCACGTGGTGATCGCCGCGGCCCTGCTGCTGAAGCTGGCCGATGCCGATGCCTACCTGCCGCTGGCCGGCGTCGACCTGGTGCTGTGTGCGCTGGGGCTGCTGCTCTACCGCAAGCGGTGGGCCGCGCCCGAGTACTCCTTCTTCTGGGGAAAGGCCATGTCCTGGTGAGCTCGTCATCCTCCTTCCGCGCCCGCCTGGAGAGCCTTCCGCTGCGCTACTCGGCACCGGCCGGTGGCTACGCCCCGATGCCCAGCCCCGACGACGCGCCCGGCATCGGTGACCGGGGTCAGGAGAACGGCCCCAGGGTCAAGGTCGGCCCCGATGGCTATGGCGTCGTCGTCACCACCGGTGGGGCCAGCGCCCCGAGCGGCCCCTCAGCCGCCACCCCTCCGCCGGATCGTCCACCATCCTGCCCGCCACGCCGCCGGCCAGTGAGTCGGCCTCCATCCGGAGGTTCCTGCCCGCCGATCTTCGGCGTCGTCCAGGCCCGGCCCCCGCCGGCTACGGCGTGGTCCAGCCGCGTCCCAAGAGCCCGGAGTCATCCTCCGGGGAGCCCCTGACGTCCTGACTCCCCGATCTTCGGTGCCGTGAGCTCGGCTGCGTCGGCCGCCTCCGCGTCATCGCCGGTGGAGCTGGCTGCACCCCTGCCCGCCGTCTCGCCGGCCCCCCGATGCCACCGGCGCCGCCGCCCCGGTACAGTCCGCACCCCCGGTACACGGCAAGCCCTCGGCCCCCGCCGAGTCGATCCTGCAGGAGCCGGGACCGACTGGAGCCCCAGCAGCCCCCGCACCCCTGCGCGGCCCCCGCCCCACGGCCATCGCCTGGGAGTCCGTGGCCTCGGCCGCCTCTCACGCCGCCGCGATCCCCCTGTCCCAGCAGGTCGCCGAGGAGGAGACCGACGACGAGGCCCCCGCCGGTGCGGCCGAGCTGCTTCAGCTCTCCGAGGAGCCGGAGCCTGAGGCCGGTGCCCGGGCCCTGCCCGACGGCGTCCCCGAGGACGGCGTGTACGCCGACGTCGACGTCGCCATCGTCATGGAGTCCACCTACCCCTACCTCAAGGGCGGGGTCTCCGCGGTGGTCCACGACATCATCACCGGCAACCCGGACCTCACCTTCGGGATCATCCACATCACCTGGGACTCCCGCTCGCCGCTCAAGGACCTCTACGGCATGCCGGACAATGTCGCCTGGGTGAGGGTCCTCTACCTGTCCATGGAGGAGCACCAGGAGGACTTCCTGCGTGCCCGCCCGCGCGACCTGCGCATGAACCGCCGCCAGCGCCGCGAGCTGTCCCGGCGCATCCTGGGCGCCATGCTCTCCCTGGCCCAGGACGGCCAGACCGAGCCGCTGTGGGACATCATCAGCGAGGGCCTGAGCGCCTCACGCCGCTACCCGGTCTGGGCGATCCTGGGCACGCGCGAGTTCATGGAGGCCTACCACGACATGATGCCGGACCTGGGGATGTCGATGACCGACGTCTTCTGGTGCCTGCGCGACTTCTTCTCCCTGGCCTACGCGGTCCTGGCCGAGCCGGTCCCGCGCGCCCAGGTCTACCACGCCCACACCACCGGCTACGCCATGCTGCTCGGCGTCAACGCCGCCCGCGAGCACGGTACCAAGGTGCTGCTGACCGAGCACAACCTCTACGTGCGCGACACCGTCAACACCCTCCTGGAACGCAGGCTGGACCTCAAACATCAGGCTCACCGACTACCGCACCTTCGACGTCACCGGCCGCGAGCGCATGTGGATGGCCTGGTGGCTGGAGATAGGGGCGCCCATGCTACTCCCTACGCCTACGCCTCCACCTACACTCTCACCCGCGGGCCATCACCGAGGCTAATGAGCTCGGCGGCGACGCCGGGCGCGCCATCGTCATCCCCAACGGCATCGTCACCTCGGAGTTCGACGCCTCCTACGCCGCGCGCCTGGCCGCCATCGAGGAGATCAAGAAGGAGGGCGCGGACAAGCACCTGTGGAAGCTGGTGTACATCGCCCGCGTCGTGCCCATCAAGGGCCTGCTGGACATGATCGACTCGGTGCGCCTCGCGGTGGACCGGGGCCTGAACATCCACCTGGACGTGTGCGGGCCCACCGAGCACATGCCCTCCTACTTCGAGCAGTGCCTCACCCGCATCGTCGAGCAGGGCCTGGAGAGCGTCATCACCATCCGTGGGACCGTCAAGGTCCGCGAGCTCCTGCCCGAGTTCGACCTGTTCGTCCTGCCCAGCTACAACGAGGGCCTGCCGGTCGTCTCCTGGAGACCATGGGGCCGGCATCCCCACGGTGAGCACCGACGTCGGCGCCGTGCGCCCGTCGTCGAGGACATGATCGTCACCGACGACGGGCAGACCTGGGAACCCTGCGGCATCATCATCGAGCCCGGCGACCCCACCGTCATGGCGGACAAGGTCCAGGAGGTCATCTCCGACGTCGATCTCTACGAGCGTCTGAGCCTCAACGCCCGCGGCCGAGTGGAGGCGGCCTACGACCTGGTCAAGGTCAACGCCTCCTACAACAAGATCTACCGTCAGGGCGGCGCCGGTGAGCAGGCCGGTGCCCGCGCCGACCGAGGAGGAGCATGAGGAGCAGCACTGGCGGCGTCGGAGCCTGGATCCGTTACGGCAACCCGCTCGAGCCCGGGGAGCTGGACTTCGCGATCGCCCACTACCGGGCCGCGATCCTCCAGCCCTGGGAGACCGAGGCCGCCGCCCGCCTCAAGGAGGCGCGACCGGACATGACGGTCCTGGCCTACCGGTGCCTGTCCTCCACGCGAGACTTCGAGCCGGACTCCATGCGCGCCTCCGGGCTGTCCTACCGCGAGGCCCTCCGCCGCGGTTGGCTCGCCAGGCGTGACAACGGCGACCTGGTCGAGTGGAACACCTACCCCGGCCACTTCCAGGCCCGCGTGTGGGACCCCGACTACCGCGCCCGCTGGGTGGAGGAGGTCTGCCAGGGCCACCGCTGAGACCGCCTTCGACGGCGTCATGGCGGACAACGACGTCTTCGACGACTACTGCGCCTGGACCTCCCCTGGACGGAATCGCCGACACCGCCGCCCTGCGCGCCGAGCTGAACACCTTCGTCGACCAGGTCGGCGCCGGCCTCAACGCCGTCGGGCAAGATCCTCATCCCCAACGTGGCCGAGGCCCGCCGGAGCCCGGCCGCTGGGAGCGCCACTCGGCCTGGGGTGGCGGCTTCGACGAGTGCTGGCTGGGCTGGGGGGATGACAACCTCTTCGACGAGGCCACGGCCCTGGCCCAGATCCACGAGCTGCGCGGGCCGGGCCTGTCCATCGTGCGCACGCCCGACGGCGGGGGCGGCGGCTCCATGGCCGGCGCCCGCCGCTCCCCGGGCCTCTACGGGCTGGCGGCCTTCTGGGTCTCGGGGAGGGAGGGCGCCTACACGGCCACCGGTCACGACGACTACTCCCGCACTCCCTGGTTCCCCGCCCTCGACGCCGACCTGGGGCGCCCTGCTGGACGGCCCCGAGGACCTCGGGCGCCTGGGTGCGCGAGTTCGAGGGCGGAGTGGCCGCCGTCGCGCTCGGCGAGGAGGGAGGCGGCACCGTGCGTCTCCCGGCGGGCCTCAGGTCACCGGGGCCCACCGGGGACCCGGACGGTGAGGCGCTGGCTCTGGAGGTGCGCCTCAGCGCGCATCGTGGGATGATTGCCCTGCGTGCCTGAGTCATGACCCGGTCCGGCTCGTGCGAGATCCGATAATGGGACTAAAGACCTGTCAAACGTTAGTCATGTTGGGTGGATCATTGACCTGCTTGACTTCCTGAGATCCCCGCCGTCCCGTACAGCGTTCTCTCGGGCAGGAAGCGCGGCGTCCGTCTCGGGCGGCGTCGACAGAGTTCCACAGGGCCCAGGACAAGGATGACCTATGGCACAGACTTCCCAGAATAGCGCGGCGGACATCGCGCACAAGCCCATGATGAGCACTGCTCAGATCCTGCTGATGAACGTCGGATTCTTCGGCATCCAGTACTCCTTCGGCATGCAGCAGAACGCCATGTCGCCCATCTACCAGTTCCTCAGGGGCTTCCGCTGATGAGATCCCATCCTCAATCTGGCCGGACCCGTCACCGGCCTGCTCGTCCAACCGCTCATCGGGGCGCTCTCGGACCGGACCTGGAGCGAGAAGTGGGGACGCCGTAAGCCCTTCTTCCTGATCGGGGCCGTCGGCTGCTCCGTGTTCCTGTTCCTCATGCCCTTCGTCACCGCCGTGTGGATGGCGGTGCTGTGCCTGTGGCTGCTGGACGCCTCGAACAACACGGCCATGGAGCCCTACCGGGCCTTCATCGGCGACCGCCTGCCCTCCAAGCAGCTCGCCAAGGGCTTCCTCGCCCAGTCCCTGTTCATCGGCGCCGGCTCGGCCCTGGCCGCCGGGACCCTCGTCGTTCTGGAGAAGACCTGGCGGGCGCCACCGCCGCCGGCATCCCCTACTGGGTCTTCGGCGCCTTCATGGTGGGCTCGGTGTGCTCCATCGGCTCGGTGCTCATCTCGGTGCTCTCCACCAGGAGCTGCCGCCCACGCCGGAGGGCTTGGTCGAGCTCGAGCGCAAGAAGCGGGAGGAGGGCCCCTTCGGCTTCGTCAAGGACATCGGCGTCGCCATCGTCGAGATGCCCCGCGGCCTGAAGAAGATGGCCCTGGTCTACCTCTTCCAGTGGTACGCCATGAACGTCTTCTGGCAGTACCTGGGCCTCATGTGCGCCGTCACCTACTTCGGCGTGAACCTGTCCGACCCGGGGTACGCCAAGACCGAGGCCTTCAACGACGCCTCCGGCTTCGCCACCGGGCTCATGGTCGCCTACTACGTCTCCTGCACGGTCGTCGCCCTCTTCCTGGCGCGACCGTCCAACCGCATCGGCCCCAAGCACGTCCACACCGCGGCGCTGTGCCTCGCCGCCGTCTGCCTGGTCCTGCTCACCCGCATCGGCAGCCCCGGCCACACCGCGGTCCTCTACCTGCCCATGATCGGCATTGCGTGGCCTGGGCTTCTATTACGGGCGTACCCTACATCATGGCCATTGAGATGATCCGCAAGAGCGCCGAGGCGTCTACATGGGCGTTATCAATATGATGATCGTCATCCCCAGTTCATCCAGACCCTCACCTTCGGTCCCATTTACAGCACCTGCTCGGCGATCACCCGGTCAACGCCATGCTCTTCGTCGCAGTCTTCCTCGTCATCGCCGGTCTGCTCATCGAGTGGATCGACACCGTCAGCGACGCGGACCCGCGGGTGCGCGCCGCCGCCGTGTCCGCCACTGAGACTGCCGTGGCCTGACCGGGTGCCCCACGAAAGGATGCCATCCGTGACCTATACCACCATTGTCGCCGGAGTCGGCGATGTCGAGGCGAACACCCACGTCATCGATCGCGCCTGCGAGATGGCTCGCCTGTGCGACGCCGCTCTTCTCCTCGTCGCCGGCTTCGACCCGTCTCGGCGCGGGACAAGGCTCGCATCAACGAGCTTTGCCCCCGTCGCCGATGTGCGGGTCGGGCTCACCGAGGACCAGGCCTACGCCGTCGTCGAGAAGGCGCGTGATACCGCCGTTGAGCGCGGCGTCGCCCTCGCCCAGGGCGTCGTCGTCGAGGGCACGGCGGTCGATGCCGTCACCCTCGTCACCTTGGAGACCGAGGCGGACCTCGTCATCGTCGGATCCAAAGGCGTCGATTCGCTGTTCGGCCGCATCTTCGGAGCCGTCTCCGTCCAGGTGCTCCGCAAGTCGAAGTGCGACGTCCTCGTCGTCGTTCCCTAGTCGCCGGATAGACGTCGGACGCACGCGTCGGATCCTGCGCGATCGGATCGGCGGCGGATGCCCGCCACGCGGAAGTGGGGCGGGCATCCGCCGCTATGTTTTGAGGTTCTTCGTGTGTGAGGGCGTGGTCGGGGTGAGCGGGTGCCGGTGGTTCGGCGTCTCGGGGTCCTGCGCGGGCCGGGCCTGGCGTCGCTGGTCGTACCCGACGGCGCGCGGTTTGCTAGGCGGGCGACCGCGTCGCCAGGGCGTCGACGACGCGGCTTTTGCGCTCGACGGGGTGAGCGCGTACGTACGACCGACGTACCCGCATGACGGACCGCCCTCGAGGACAAGCCCTGCTGGGACGCCCGTCCCCGACGACACGAAGAACCCTGTTTTGAGCAGTTGTCGTAACTCCTGTGATACGTGGGTGCCGGGCTAGGAGCATGGCGACGCTGGAGCTGCCCGCCGGCCTGGTCCTGCCCTGGCCCCACCGGGGCGCCCTGACGGCGAGCCCCTGTCCACCCGCATCACCCTGCCGGGACACACCGGCCTGTTGGCGCTGCGCCATTAAGCCCTCGGGCCGGCCGGCGCAGCCCTGTTCGCGGCTGGATGAGTCACCTGCAACATGGGACCGAAGTCACATAGAGTGCTTCGCGTGCGCCTACGCGTGCACGGAGTCCCTAGTTCCACAAGAACCGAAAGAGGCAAGGATGCCCAAGTACGTGTACCGCTTCAGCGAGGGTGACAAGGACCAGAAGGACCTCCTGGGAGGCAAGGGAGCGAACCTGGCGGAGATGACCCGCCTGGACCTCCCCGTTCCCCCCGGCTTCACCATCACCACCGACGCCTGCCGCGCCTACCTGGCCGGCGGCGAGGTCCCCGAGGAGCTCTCAGTCCAGGTCACCACCGCCCTGCGCGGCGTGGAGGAGGAGCTGGGACGCGAGCTCGGCGCCGCCGAGGACCCCTTGCTCGTCTCGGTGCGAAGCGGAGCCAAGTTCTCCATGCCCGGCATGATGGAGACCGTCCTCAACATCGGCCTCAACGACGTCTCCGTCAAGGGCCTGGCCGCCGCCAGCTCCGATGAGCGCTTCGCCTGGGACTCCTACCGCCGCCTCATCCAGATGTTCGGCAAGACCGTCCTGGACATCGACGGCGACCACTTCTCCGACGCCCTGGATGCCAAGAAGGCCGCACGGGGCGTCTCCATGGACTATGAGCTCCCCGTGGACGCCCTCCAGGAGCTGGTGGAGGAGTACAAGGCCATCGTCAAGGAGCACGCGGGCATCGACTTCCCGCAGGATCCCCGCTCCCAGCTGGACATGGCCACGGAGGCCGTCTTCCGCTCCTGGAACACGGAGCGCGCCCACATCTACCGCCGCCGCGAGAAGATCCCCCACGACCTGGGCACCGCGGTCAACGTGTGCACCATGGTGTTCGGCAACATGGGGGAGACCTCCGGCACCGGCGTCTGTTTCACCCGCGACCCCTCCACCGGGCGCACTGGCGTCTACGGCGACTACCTCGTCAACGCCCAGGGCGAGGACGTCGTCGCCGGCATCCGCAACACCCTGTCCCTGGCCGACCTCGAGCGCCTGGACAAGGCCTCCTACGACGAGCTGCGCGCCATCATGCGCCGCCTGGAGACCCACTACCGCGACCTGTGCGACATCGAGTTCACCATCGAGCGCGGCAAGCTGTGGATGCTCCAGACCCGCGTGGGCAAGCGCACGGCCGCAGCCGCCTTCCGCGTGGCCACCCAGCTCGTCGACGAGAAGCTCATCACCATGGACGAGGCCCTCACGCGGGTCTCCGGTGAGCAGCTCACCCAGCTGATGTTCCCCCAGTTCGACGACGACTCCAGCCGAGACCCGCTCACCCGTGCCATGCCCGCCTCTCCCGGGCGCCGCCGTGGGCTACATCGCCTTCGACAACGACGAGGCCGTCTCCCGCGCCGAGAAGGGCGACTCCGTCATCCTCGTGCGCCGCGAGACCAACCCCGACGACCTGCCCGGCATGGTCGCGGCCGCCGGCGTGCTCACGGCCCGCGGCGGCAAGACCAGCCACGCCGCCGTCGTCGCCCGCGGAATGGGCAAGACCTGCGTGTGCGGCGCCGAGGCCCTCGAGGTCGACGCCGCCGCCAAGACCCTTCGCGTCGCGGGGCGCGAGGAGGTCCTCACCAGTGAGGACATCATCGCCATCGACGGCACCACCGGCGAGGTCTTCCTCGGCGAGGTGGGCGTCGTCGACTCCCCGGTCATGACCTACCTGCGCCGCGGCCTGACCGAGGCGCTCGACGCGGCCGGCGACGACGACACCCGCGAGCTCGTCACTGCCGTGGACCGCCTCATGCGCCACGCCGATGGGGTCCGCCGCCTCGAGGTGCGCGCCAACGCCGACACCCCCGATGACGCCCGCCACGCCATTCACCGCGGCGCCCAGGGCGTGGGCCTGTGCCGTACCGAGCACATGTTCCTGGGTGAGCGCAAGCAGTTCGTCCAGAACCTCATCCTGGCCTCTTCCGACGCCGAGCGCGAGGCCGCCCTGGCCGCCCTCCTGCCGCTGCAGAAGGGCGACTTCATCCAGATGTTCGAGACGATGAACGGCAAGCCCATGACGGTGCGCCTCATCGACCCGCCGCTGCACGAGTTCCTGCCGGACCTGACCGAGCTGAGCGTCAAGGTGGCCCTGGACCGCGAGCGCGGCGAGCTGGACCCGGCCGACGAGGAGCTCCTGGCCGTGGTGCGCAAGAACCACGAGTCCAACCCGATGCTCGGCCTGCGCGGGGTCCGCCTGCTGCTGACCATGCCGGGCCTCATCGAGCTCCAGGTGCGCGCCATCGCCGAGGCCGCTGTCGAGCGCCTCAAGGCCGGCGGCGACCCGCACCCCGAGATCATGATCCCGCTCGTCGGGTCGGTGCGTGAGCTCCAGCTGGCGCGCGAGCGCGTGGAGCACGTGCTGCAGGAGGTCTCCCAGGCCTCCGGCTACGCGCTCGACTTCCCGGTGGGCTGCATGATCGAGCTGCCGCGCGCGGCCGTCACCGCCGCCCACGTCGCCGAGGAGGCCGACTTCTTCTCCTTCGGCACCAACGACCTGACCCAGACCACCTGGGGCTTCTCGCGCGACGACGTCGAGGGATCCTTCGTGGGCCGCTACATCGACGACGGCATCTTCGGGGTCTCGCCCTTCGAGACCATCGACGCCGACGGCGTGGGCGGCATGGTGCGCCTGGGCGTCGAGGGCGGTCGCTCCACCAAGCCGACGATGAAGATGGGCGTGTGCGGCGAGCACGGCGGCGACCCCGAGTCCATCGGCTTCTTCCACCGTGCGGGCCTGGACTACGTCTCCTGCTCGCCCTTCCGTGTGCCGGTGGCCCGCCTGGAGGCCGGGCGCGCGGCCGTCGAGGACAAGGCCGACCAGACCCGAGTAGGCCCAGGACGCACTGATCGGGCTGCATGCCCAGGGGCCGGCCGACTCAACCCTAGGGGGGGATGAGCCGGCCGGCCCCGGCGTCTGCAGTGCATGGGCCGAGGGCCGGGCGGGGACCTGGGTGTGGAGCCGGCGGTCAGTCGCGGTTCATGAGCACGTGGGCGAAGCGCGCCGTCTGGGAGGGCTTGAGGTCGGGCAGGTAGGCTCCGGGCGATGGCGATCCCACCGTGGGCAGGTCCACCAGGTCGGGAACCGCCAGGTACATCGGCACCGCGCGCGGCTTGAACTTGCGCTTGTAGGCGTGCAGGGAGCCGAAGCCGTAGGCCGGCTCCAGCACGGAGGCCAGCAGGTTCAGGAGCGGGTCGAAGGGTGAGGAGGCGCCGCCGTCGGCCGGGGCGGAGCGGGTCAGCGGCGCCCCGGACAGGGACAGGATCTCCAGGCCCTCGGCCTGGGCGTCCTGAGCGGCGCGCCCGATGAGGTACTCCATGACGGGGCGGAAACCGCCCTCACGGCGTCGCATGAAGTCCAGGGTCAGGCCGATGACGCGCCCGTCGCGGTAGACCGGCAACCAGGAGGTGACGCCCTGGACGGTGCCGTCGGCGTCGACGGCCAGCAGCAGGCGCGTCTCAGCGTCGTCGAGCTCGGCCAGGCCGCCCAGGGTGAACCCCATCTCCGGCAGCGGCTTGTCACTGGCCCAGGCCTGGGAGATGGCTCGGATCTGGTCCCGCCGACCGGCCGGGCAGTCGCGGAAGGTGGTCCATACCGCCTCGATGCCCTCCTTCTTGGCGTGGTTGAGGGCGGTGCGCACGTCCTGGTAGGCCTTGCCGCGGAAGGCCAGGTCCGGCAGGTCCAGGACGGCCTCCTCGGCCACCTGCAGGATCGTCCAGCCCATGGCCCGGGCGGCCTCCATCGCCGGGGCGTGCACCGAGTGAGGGCCGGGATGAGTCCGGCGTCGGTGGCGAAGTCGGCGAAGTCGCGCACCGCCTGGTCCACATCGGCGTCATCGGCGGCGGGATCCCCGACCGTCAGGGCGACGTCGCGGTTGGGCCGGTAGGAGAAGCCGGCTGTGCCCGCCTCGTTGACCCAGGCCTCGTTGCCCTCCCAGGTGAGCATCCACCCCAGGGTCCCGGCGCCTCGGCTGCGCACCAGGTCGATGAGCTCCTCACGGTCGGAGACCCGGGTGCGGGCGGGAGCGGACTGGGCCAGCCACACCCACAGGATCGTCAGGAGCCACACCAGGACCGGCACCCAGGCGGTGAGCAGGTAGGCCAAGGGGGTCATGGGCTCGACGATCAGGCCCATGATGCCGCCGGTGCTGATGGGCAGCAGGTAGGACACGTAGGTCTCCAGCAGGGCGGACCAGGTCGCGTAGGGGGAGAAGTCCTGGGACATGAGCAGGCCCCCGACGACGGTCAGGACCGCCCCACCGACGAGGGTCAGGACCCAGGCGACGACGGCGCGGCGGATGACGCCGGGGCACGACCCCAGGGTGAAGCGGCTTCTTTTCCACACGACGAGACTGATGACCACGATGTTGAGCAGCAGGGGCACCAGCAGGTGCCCCGAGCGCAGCCAGCTGTGCAGGAGCCGGGCCGTGGTGGTGGGAGCGGACTCGGGCAGCTGCTCACCGATCTTCTCCACCAGGGCGAACAGGGCCGCGCACGCCCCCAGGAACATCTGGAGGGCGATGGTGCCGTGGGCCGCTGAGCGGCGTCCACGGCGCAGTCCGTCGGCCAGGACCAGCTGCAGGAGCGCCGGCATGCACATCAGGAGCTGCTCGACGGGGTAGATGACGGCGTCCTTGGGAAGCGATGGCGGGGTCAGGCCGTAGCGGGCATCGGCCAGGGGGCCCGGGCGGCGTTGCTCACCACCGCCAGGGCGCAGCTCACGGCCCAGCAGGCCACCAGGAAGGCCACGAGCTCGCGCTCCACGCGCCGGGGCAGCTCCTGGAAGGGGGCCGACTGCTGCCCACGTTCCAGGACGACGCCCATGATGAGGCCGATGATGCCGGCTCCCAGGCGGGCCAGAGCTCCCACGGTTCCGGTCACGGCGGCCGAGACGATGAGGACGGCGAACATCGCCAGGCGCGTGCGCCGCCGCCAGGACGGGCGCATGACGCTGGTGGAGGCCGCCACCAGGCCGGCGGTGGGCAGGCTGATGCCCTGGATCGGGGCGTGAATGAGGTAGGGGGATTCAGGGCGTCCCCACGCGGCCGATGAGGGGGTAGAGCGCCTGGGCCAGGACGATCCCCCCTGCGGAGGAGACGGCGGCGGTGGCCAGCCACCGTCGCGTGCCCAGGAGCCGCTCCAGCAGCACGCCGATGGACAGCAGCATGAGGCTGCCGGTCACTGGCAGCAGGTGGCCGGGGGACGGGCCCAGGCGGTCAGCAGGGTCCACACCCGTTGGGGCTGGTGGATGTAGGCGGACAGGGCGATCTGTCCCTGGGGTCCCCAGGGCAGGAGGACGATGCCGATGATGAGGGTCAGTGCGGCGCAGGTGGTCGCGGCCGGTGCCGGGGCCAGCCAGGGTGCGTGTGGCCCGCCAGGCTCGACGTGCGTAGGCGCTCAGATGCGAGGGGCTGCGGCGCGGGAGCCCGCGACGAGGATGACGGTGATGGGGTGGAGGAGGACGCCGGGAGGGCGCGATCTCGGGTGCGTCCGTGGAGTCGTGGTGGACGAGACCGACGGCATGAACGCTCCTCAGACGGTAGGTGATGGGAGGCTGGTGATGCGAGAGGGGTGGAAGGGCTCCCCGGCGGGAGCCGGTCAGCCGACATTCTTATCCACTTCCCCGGGCGTCCTCATCCACCTCGAGGTGGAGGCAACCATGAGACCGGTCTCTCCAAGCATCGGGACAACTCGAGGAGATAACCTTGATCTGGCCGTTTTCCCGCAGTTTTCTCACTGTACACGGGCCGATGTGTTGGGGCGACGGCCCACTCTTCGTTGCCATCATGAGATAGTCTGCCGTGTGCCGGCGGTCGTGACAGGATGGCTGGGCACTGTGTTCGTGGGTGACTCTACTGTGAGCCGCCCATGCGCGTGTCCATCTGTGCTGGGGGGCCATCGCGGAGCAGGACGATGAGGAAAGGCGGCCCCATCCATGGCCATGTACGAGCTCGACGGCAACCACCTCCTGCCCGTGCGCCTGGGTCGCTCCGCTGACGCCATCACCCTGTCCCGCAGCCTGGTCGCCATTCAGCGACAGATCGTCGACGTCCTGCGCCGTCCGCTCTTCCCCCTGTCGTGGGAGGAGCTCGACGCCGGAGCGAGCCTGACCGCCCTGGACGCCACCGGGCAGGTCGTCGTCGTCGAGGTCCTGGAGAGCGTCGACTCCGCGGGGCTGCTGGCCGCCATGTCGCGTCTGACCCAGGCCGCCACCGCTGGTCGCCGCGAGATCGCCAGCAGGTACGCGGGCGGGCTGGGGGCCTTCAGCGAGGACTGGAACGAGTTCCGCGAGCGATGCCCGCCCAGGTCGAGGCCGGACCGCGGCTGACGATCCTGAGTGCCTCCCTGGAGCCCGACGTCGTCGGAGGGCTGGGAGTGCTGGCCTCCTCCGGGCTGGAGATCCACGAGGTGGATGTGCGCATCGTGGACGAGTCCCGCATCGTCGTCGTGGTGGAGAAGATCTCCGGGATGGACGTGGCTGCCGGGGGGCCGCTGCTCGTGGCCCGTGCGCCCCGCCCGGCCCTGGCCGGTTCCGCCGGTCCGGCAGGCACCGCCCCCGCCGCCGGCTCGAGCGGCTCGCGTGCCATCGATGCCGCTGAGCAGGCCGAGCACATGAGCCCGGTCACCGGCCCCATCGAGATCGTCATGTCCCCCGAGCCGGCGCACGCGCCCGACGGCGAGGGACGCCGCGACGACGGCGCCGCCATTCGGCCGGAGCCTTCGCCGCGACAGGTGCCGCCGATGCGCTCTCCGAGCTGTTCGAGCCGGTGGCCGTGACCGCCGAGCAGCCCCAGGTGCATGCGCTGTCCTCTCAGGGCGGGGCCGGGGCCGGCCCCGAGGACCCGGGCGAGGCGGGCGGCACTCCGCCTGCCGGGGAGGCGCGCCCCGAACCGGGTGAGGGCGGCGCCGACGGCCCCGCCGGCGACCCCCACGTCGTCGTTGCCGCGGAGAACCCGGTCACGGGTGCCGACGACGACACCGCGGCCGGTGCCTCCCGCGTCGCCGAGGCCGACCATGAGGCCGCGGAGAGCTACTCTGAGCCAGGCCCGGAGGCCTCCGTCGGCGCTTCTCAGACTCCTGCCGCATCCGGCCCTGCTGACGGTCCCGGCGACTCCGACCACGACACCGGCGACCACGACGTCGCCAGCAGTGCCGGTAGCGCCGGCCATGTCGGACGGGACCTGGCCGGCATTCTCGGTGGGGACACCATGACGGTTCCCGCCGCCCTCGCTCCGGGTGGCGAGCCCGCTCGCGCCGCCGGCCATGGCCGTCACTCCGGCTCCTCCGATGACACCAGTGGCACCGGCGCCGAGGAGCGGGCAGTCGCCGCCCTGGCCGGAGGCGTCGACATCCTCGGCGGGAGAGGCCTGTCCGGGGGGAGCAGTTCAGTGGCGTCGGCCGGCTCAGTGCCTTCCGACGCTCCGCTCGCCGCCGCGGCACCCGGTGGCGCAGCCACCCCTCATGCCTTGGCAGGCGACTCCGGGGCGACTGATGCCCAGGGCGAAGGCGACCCCCGTACCCGTATGGGACGGCGCTCGCGGGTGGCTCAGCCACTGTCTGCGCAGGACGCGGCCTCGGTACCGCCCACCTCGCACGCCGCGACCTCGCCCGCAGAGGAGCCAGGAGCCTCCGAGACCGCCGGGGGCTCTGTACGGGCCGCGGAGGCCTGGTCCACCGTGGCCCCCAACAAGACCCGCACGGAGGCGCCCACCGGCGCGGTGCCGCTCGTGTCCTGGGGAACCACTGCGCGGGTCGGCCGACGCGCTCGACCCGGTGGCCGAGGCGCTGGGCGGGGACCCCTAAGTCCCTCCTGGTCCAGGAGACCGCTGAGCTGGCGGCCGTGGCGGCCTCGCTCGGCAAGCCGACCCAGCTCATCTGGCAGCGGCTGCGCCGAGGCATCTACCACGAGGCGACCCTGTCGGTGGAGGGAGTCATCACCCTGTCCGACGGCCGCTCCTTCACCGACCCGACATCAGCCGCCAACGCCGCCCAGAACGTCACCGACGCCGACGGCTGGCGCGTGTGGCGCGTAGGGGTGCACGGCGCCCACCTGGGTGACCTGCGCGACAACCTAGCCGACAGCGGCCTCTGAACACCCTGGCCGGGCAGCCGGCCGGGCGGGGCTCAGCGCAGCACGTAGGCGGCCATCCAGCGGCGCAGGGCGGAGAAGACCTGCTCGCGCACGGGCGGCTCGGACAGGGTGAGGTCGTGGACGCCGCCGGGAAAGCGCGCGATGGTCACCAGCTTGCCGAGCATGACGGCGCGGCGGGCGGTGGCGTCGGCGTCGATGATCGTGTCCGCGCTGCGCGACTCCGGGAGTCCAGGTCACCTCGAGGCGGGTGGAGGCCGAGCCCATGGACAGCACCGGGCAGCGGATGTCCAGGCCCTGGGCGACGCGGTTGTGGCCCTCCATGACGGCCTGGAGCCAGCCCACGCGCACGGGCGCGGAGGGCTTGATCGACCAGGCGGGGTTGATGTCCCAACCGGTCACGTAGGGTCGTCGGCCCAGGCGGGATCGGGCAGCTCGCCGTCACGCTCGGGGCAGCCCAGCCGTCGGTGATGGAGAAGACGCGAGCCGGGTCGACCCAGCCGTCGAGGATCGACATGCGCGGGATCGCGCAGCGCCAGGGTACGCAGGACCGGGTCGCCGACGGTGCGCACGAGCTCGGAGCCCTGGAGCGAGAGCCAGGCGGAGTTCAGGACCAGGGCGCGCAGGGCCCCGGGTGGCGGTCGGCCCATCAGGGAGGCGACGAGCCCTGCCCGTGGAGTGACCCGGACAGGACGAGCTCGGTCTCCCAGCCCTGCTCGGTGCGGATGGCGGACAGGGCCAGCCCCAGGTCCCTCGTCGTACTCGGCCAGGGAGGTGCACCAGCCCAGCATCTGGCCCTCGCGCCAGGAGCGGCCGTAGCGGCGCAGGTCCAGGGCGTGAAGGCTCCCCGCCCAGGCGGGGAGATCTCGTGGCCAGGTGGGCCTGGAAGAAGTAGTCGTTCCAGCCGTGCAGGTAGAGGTAGATGAAGGAGGGGAGGAGGGGTGCCCGGCAGGGCGTCGGGGTCGAGGGCCGGCAGGTGGCGCACCAGGGTGGCGACGGCGCCGTCGTCCTCGTCGTCGGGCAGCAGCTCCAGGGTGCGGGCCTCGAAGCCCGGGCCCAGGAAGTCCGGCCCCAGGCGCCCACCGGCGCGTGCTCGGTCGTTGCGTTCACGCTCCCATGATGCACCGCTCGCTGTGAGGGGCGCAGACTGAATTCTCACTCACCAGACAAGAACTTCACAAACGACCCGGAGCCGCGTTGTTTCTGAAGTTTCTGTCGAAGTGAGGGCCAGCGAAACGGGGCTGGGGAGAGTCAGGAAGCGGCGTAAACAACGCTCAGCCTCGGCCCGGCGCGGATGAGGGACGCACTCGAGCGTGGACTGGCCCAGTGTGCTACTTCGCGCGGCATCGATGGTGGGAGGACTCCTCGGGGACCGCTGACGAAGCGCCTCAGCATCGACTCTGACGACTGCCTCGGCGTCCTGCTCCTAGGCGTCTGCACCAGACCGCCTACGACCCCCTGACTGCCTGAGCCAGGGGCGGAGCCGACGCACTGAACCCGTGGGCCATGAAAACCAGCCTGACCCGTGTGACGCCATACGTTATACACTGCTTATGTGATGGGGAACCGGGTCGGCGATTACCACTGAGACGAACAGCAAGTTCGCCCCTGTTCATCCGGGGAGGGCTCCTGATGGAGGACTTCATCGAGGGATTCGGTATCACCCAGAACAAGCTGGCCGTCGCCATCGGTGTACCGCCGAGGCGTATCAATGAGATCGTCACGGTAGCGGCGGTGACTGCGGATACGGCGCTGAGGCTCGGCAAGTACTTCGGGGTATCTGCGCAGTTCTGGCTGAACCTGCAAACCCAGTATGACCTTGACGTGGCAGAGGACCGTCTTTCGACACAGATCGATGCCATTACTCCTCTGCGGGTGTCCTGAGGCTCGACATGCCGTGCAGGTCGGTCGGCCGAGATGCGTGGCAGCATCGGTGGCATGAGCAAGGAAACAGTGCCTGAGCAGACCAGCACCTACGATGTCGTCGTGATCGGTGGCGGGCCGGCGGGGGAGAACGTCGCTCAGTACGCCATCGAGAACACCGACCTGACCGCGGTCCTCGTTGAGGGCGAGCTCCTGGGTGGCGAGTGCTCCTACTACGCCTGCATGCCCAGCAAGGCTTTCCTTGTGCCTATCGAGGTCGCGGCGGCGTCTGCCAACCTCGGCGGCCTGCGCCCTGCCGAGCTGTCCGCGGTCGATCTGCTCGAGCGTTGTGACGAGTGGGTTTCCCGCTACGACGACGCTGGTCAGGTGAGTTGGGCCGAGGGTGCCGGCCTCGACGTCGTTCGCGGATGGGCTCGCCTCGACGGCGAACGGCGCGTCGCCGTAAGAACCGCTGAGGGGGAGCGGGTCCTTCGCGCCCGCCGCGCCGTCGTTCTCGCCACTGGCGCGCAGCCCGTCATGCCTGCTGCGTTCCAAGGCCTTGAGGCCTGGGACTCGCGTGACGCCACCGGCGTGCAGGAGATCCCGCAGCATCTCATCGTCGTCGGTGGCGGGGTCGTCGCCTGCGAGGCCGCCACGTGGATGTCCGCCCTGGGCTGCGATGTCACCATGCTGGTGCGTGGTCCCCGCCTCCTGTCGGCTGCGGGAGTCCTTCGCCTCCCGACTCATCGAGTCCTTCACCAGCGAGGCCTCCTATGAAGGAGAATGAATGTGATTGTCAGTATCGACATCGGTGGTGCCGTCTCCTAGGATGAGACCATGATCGGCGCAGGGGTTCAGGAGACTCTCTTCTTCCCGCTTCTGGGGCGGGCTCGTGCTGCGCGAAGCTGGCCGAGCTGCTTTCAGGACTCCTGGTCCGAGCGCCTGGTCTCGATGGTCTCCGCCTTCCGCCCTGGCGTCGAGGACATGGATATGGGCGAGATGCCCGCCGCCATCTACGCCTTGCGCCACCTTGCCGCCGTGACGGAGATCCGGCGCTACCTGGACACCCACCCCGAAGCCGCCGTCGTCGATCTCGGCTGCGGACTGGATCGTCTCGTTGACGAGGTCGACAACGGTCGGGCGCTGATCTACAACCTGGACTTCCCCGACGTTCTCGAGTCCCGACGCACCTGGGTCGAGCCCCATGAGCGAGAGCGGGAGCTCCCCTTCTCCTTAACCGATCATCGCTGGATGGATGAGGGTCGACGCCAGCGGCGGACTGATTGCCGTGGCCTCCGGGGTCTTCTACTTCCTGGAGACCAGCTCAGTTCGAGACCTCGTCAACGCGATGTCCCACCGCTTTCCCGGCGGCCGTCTGGTCTACGACTCCGAGTCCCCGGAGATGGTCGCGATGAGCGAGCAGGCCGTCCGGGATCGAGGAATCGACGCGGCCCCCATGCCCTTCCGGGTCGCCGACCCCTGCGCCGCACACACCTGGAGTTCCCGCGTCTCCCAGATCAGGGTGAACTTCGACCTGTCCTCCTACGCCGCCGATCCCTCAGCCCTTCCTGCACAGGTACTCGAGGGCTGCGCTCAGATGAGGCAGGGTCGGGCTCTCTATGAGGTCATCGCCGATTTTGCCGTCTCAGGGGAACCCTGCTGACTCATTGACCGGGGCATACTCGCCTTCCGTGACGAGGCCTGAGAGACTGGGCGCATGCGAATCGCCATCGGCGCTCCAGGCAACGGAGCCCTCCTGAAGGAGGCCATCGAAGAGCGGTTGGTCGAGGATGAGCGCGTGAGCGACGTCGTCGACCTGTCCGCACCGGACATCACCTACCCGGAGGTCTCCTTCCGGGTCGCCAGAGCGGTCGCCGAGGGGCGGGCCGACCGCGGTGTGCTCATCTGCGGCACCGGCGTGGGAACCACCATCGCCGCCAACAAGGTCCCGGGGGTGCGTGCGGCGACCGCGCACGACCTGCTCACTGTGCGCGGCTCGGTGGAGAACTACGACGCCCAGATCCTGTGCATGGGGCAGAACGTCATCGCGGCCCCGGCCGCCTGGGCGCTCGTCGACATCTGGCTCGACCTGCGCCACGACCCCACCAGCAGCTACGGCCCCAAGGTCGGCGAGATCGCCGCCTACGAGGCGCGCCTCCACTCCTGAAGGCGGCCCCACGCGAGCCGCTTAACGCGGCGCGGGCCGTGCGGGAACTGCACGCGCCGGCGCGGAGACTCTGGTGTCGAAGCGTGTGCTGGCCAGACGGCGCTCGGCCCAGGTGATGGTGTCCAGCACTGCGCGGGCCGTGTACGCGCGGCGCCCTGCGCCGATCGACTCCGTCGTGAGGATCCCAGCAGCCCGGAGCGTCTCAAGTCCTCGCGTTGCCGCAGTGCGCGACACCCCGTAGATCTGCGATGCCGTGGAGATGGTCAGGACTGGAGTGGCGGGCAGTCCCTCAAGAATGCGTGATGTCGCCGAATCACTGCGCGGGTGGCGACCGGTGCTCTCCCGACTGGCCCATGCCTCAAGCGCGGTTGCCCAGTCGGAGCGCACGTCGTCGAGCTCGGAGGAGATCTGCTCCGCCTGGTCGCAGGCCAGCATAACCGCTTCAAGGAAGAAGGTGATCCACGCTTGTTGACCGGGCGAGGTTTCAGTCTTATCGGCGGCGTCCTCTCCCCGATAAGCGGAGAGCGCCTCGACATACCGATGACTCAGCGTCGACAGGACCAGGCTCGTCGGCAGCACCATGCCGGGAAGCAGCCCCCGGCGAGTCAGTGCCGTGTGGATGAGTGCCCGGCCCACGCGGCCGTTACCGTCCGTGAACGGGTGAATCGTCTCGAACTGTGCGTGGACGAGTGCTGCCTGAATGAGTGGAGCATGCGTGGCTCCGTTGAGGTACCGCAACAGGTCCTCGACCAGACCAGGAACCAGCTCCGGTGGAGGTGGCACAGTCCGCCTCAATGGGTGATACGAGGATCCTCCCAGCCAGTTCTGAACCGTTCGGATTCCATGATGCTCCGGGTGAGCTGGGTCGAGCTGCGATGCAGAGCCGTAGCCTGCGCCACCGGCGTCGTCGGCGCCCGAGTCGCGACCCGTCCGTAGAACCCGCGCAGCTGCTGCATTGCCAGTGCCAAACTGTGCGCGTGCGACATGATCGGCGTGAGCGAGCCGACCTGCGCGCACCTCAGGCGTCACCAGCACCGCACGTCCACGCCGCCGCCGTCACCCTGATCCGGGGCTCGGTTGGCTACGCCGCGCATGACGGCTGATGATCGTCGCCGCGCCCGGAGTCTCCCCGGCGCACCGTCTTCAACCACTTCTCCTCCAAGGCCGACCTCCTCGTCGTCGGCCTGGAGCCCCCGGCGCCCTCGGTCGTCGAGGCCTTCGTCAACGGCTCCGGAAGCCTCCTGGAGGACCTTGGCGTCCTGCTGGCCTCCGGTGCCGAGTCCGTCGAGTCCGAGCGCGGCTGGCTCCTGTCCTTCCCGGAGATCGTGCGGGACAACCCGGAGGTGGAGCGTGCCGTTCACGAGCGGCTGCGAATCGTCGCCCAGTCCTTGGCGGAGGCCGCCGCTCGCCGGCTGGGGGGCGAGCCCGACGACCCGCGCCCCCGTGCCGTCGTCGCCCTGGCCATGGCCATCCAGCGCAGCTCCCTGGACCTGTGGTGCGGACGCTCCCACCCCTGGGAGGAACGCCGTGAGGCGGCAGTGCGCCCGAGGTCCCGAGCCTCGGGACTCCCGTCAGCCTCCAGGACTCCGGGGTCTCCGAGGCCTGCAGGCCAGTGCTCCCAGGCCCGATTGGTCGACGCCGTCCGCGCGATGGCCGAGGCGATCTCCGAGGTCGTCTCCCCACCCCGATCCCAGGCATCAGCCTCCACCGCTCCCGGTGACCCGACGCCGTCGGGCTCTCCGGGATAGTCGCGTGCGCGGCTCTCCCAATACTTCTCACCGGCTCACTGAAGCGACCTTCCATTCCTCGCCCTCAATCGACAAGGCCACACTCATGACTCAACGCACCTCGACGCCGGCCTCCGCCGGCTCAGCCCTCCACGAACCGGGGGCGGACTTCCACCCCGACCGCCGCTTCTGGGCGGTCTACGCCTCGCTCCTGGTGGTCATGTTCCTGTCCGCCATGGACCAGACGATTGTCGGCACGGCCCTGCCCACCATCGTGGGCGACCTCGGCGGCGCCGCCCACATGGCCTGGATCCTGACCGCCTACACCCTGGCCATCACCGTGGCCATGCCGGTCTACGGCAAGCTCGGCGACCTCGTGGGCCGCAAGAACCTCTTCCTGGTGGCCATCGCCCTGTTCCTGATCGGCTCGGCCCTGTGCGGCACCGCCGACTCCATGACCCAGCTCATCATCTACCGCTTCATCCAAGGGCTGGGCGGCGGCGGCCTCATGATCTCCTCCCAGGCGATCACCGGCGACCTCATTCCGCCGCGCGTGCGCGGCACCTACATGGCCCCGATGGGAGCCATGTTCGGCGTCGCCTCCATCCTGGGGCCCATCATCGGCGGCTGGCTCACCGACTTCGTCTCCTGGCGCTGGACCTTCTGGATCAACCTGCCGCTGGGCGTCCTCGCCTTCATCGCCATCGCGCTGGTGCTGCGCCTGCCCAGCAGCCGCCTGACCAGCCCCATCGACTGGTGGGGGCTCGGATTCATGAACGCCGGTGCGGTCGCCATCGTCCTCATGGCCACCTGGGGCGGCAACCAGTACGCGTGGACCAGCCCGGTCATCATCGGCCTGGGCGTCGTCGGACTGGTCTGCTGGGGGCTGTTCGGCTTCGTCGAGACGCGCGCCGCCGACCCCATCCTGCCCTGGACGATCCTCACCAGCCGCACCTTCATCGTCTCCACGCTCGTCGGCATGCTCGCAATGGGCGGCATGATCGGCGTGCTGAGCTACCTGCCCACCTACCTCCAGATGGTCTACGGCTACTCGGCCACCACCTCCGGCCTGCTCCTGGTGCCGATCACCATCGGGATGCTCCTGTCCTCGATCCTCTCCGGCGTGCTCGTCTCGCGCACCGACCGCTACAAGATCTACCCGGTCGCGGGGCCCCTGGTCGCCGCCGGCGCCTCCTTCTGGCTCTCCCGCCTGTCGACGACGTCGCCCGTCTGGCAGATCTCCGCGGCCACCTTCCTCATGGGGGCGGGCATCGGGCTGTTCTTCCAGCTCCTGGTCACCGTGGTGCAGAACGCTCTGCCGGCCAAGCACCTGGGCACGGCCACCAGTGGCAACAACTTCTTCCGCGAGGTCGGCGTCTCCCTGGGAGCCTCGCTCATCGGCGCGGCCTTCTCCTCCGGTCTGACCTCCAACCTCACTGATCGGATCGGGGCGCTGGCCCGCAGTGCGGACCCGACCGTCCTGGGGGCGCTGACCCAGTTCAAGGACGCCGACACCTCCTCGCTCACTCCCGCCCTGGTCAACAAGCTGCCCGCCGCCCTGCACGACGCCGTGGCCGGCTCCTACGCCGACGCCCTCCTGCCGATCTTCGGCTGGATGATCCCGCTGTTCGTCGCGACCTCCGTCGTCGCCGTCTTCCTGCCCGAGGTGCCCCTGTCCCAGAAGACCGCGATGGAGCAGGTCGCCGAGGCCGAGGGTGCGGCTGAGACTGAGGTCAGCGAGCCGACGGCACCGCAGGAGCCGAACTCATCCCATGAGCCGGCGGCGCCGTAGTCGGCGGCCGACGCAGAATGATGAGGCCATAGACGGGGGCCAGCATGGGCACAAAGGCGAAGAGGAAATAGTCCTTGAGAAGAACCAGGGACAGTGTCATGGCGAGCGCGTAGGACAAACCGGCGCCCACGCCCGCCAGGACTCGCAGGATCCTCCGCCTGGGGAGCCACGTGAATACTGTCCAGGCGAACGCCGCACCACCGCACAGAACTGAGACCTCTGAGAGTGCGAACGCCTTACCCAGCGATGGCCACCACGCCCTCACTGCCAAAGCGAGCATGGACGCCCAGGCCAGGGTCGCCGATCCCCACGTGCTCACGGCCGAGGAGGGGAACCTCCCCGAGGCCCACAGCGCGAGCGCAGTCAGCACGAGGATGAAGGTGAGGCACGCGCTCGCGGAACCAGCCGCCCGGTCCGGGATCGCCCAGGCGATGGCACCCACTCCGAGCACGACGGCGCTCGCCGCCAGGAGCCGTATCCACGTGATTCTGCGCCCTGATAGCGGGTGTGCCGCTCTGGGGCGCGAGCGGGGCGTGGTCGGTGGAGCCGCCGAGTACGGGGCGGGTGCGGGCTTGGTGGTGGCGCCGACGATGATCAGTCCGATCGCGGCGGGGAAGCTGGCCTCCGTCAGCAACAGGGGCAGTCCCCAGAGCAGGGGATAGGTCAGTACCCCGATGAGGAACCCGGCGACGCCACGCAGTCCGGGCTCCATCCTCCGACAGGCGGACAGGCCGTCGAAGAGGGAGCCCACGGCCGCGGCTCCCGAGCCCCAGGCGGTGATGACGAGGACCAATAAGGTCCGGTACATCCAGTGGTTCTGGCTGCCCGAACTGTCAGTGGTCGTGTCGACCATGCTCAGTGCGGCAATGGCGGCGGCGGCCATCAGGGCAAGCGTCAGGAAGAGCGCGGCATATGCGGCGTGCTGTGGACTCACGGCGGCCCGCTCACGCAGAAGGCTGATGACACCGACCATCAGGAACCACACGGCCACACCCTGCAGTGCTCCCCTGATGAAGAACGGGGAGTCCGCCTGTCGTCCCGGTAGGTAGTCGGCGGCGAGTATGACGGCCACCGAGCCGATGCAGGTCGCAACCGCCAGCACGCCGCACCACAGAGCCGTTCTGCGGCCGAGTCGGGCCCCGACGCGGTGGCTCATGGGGAGTGCTTCGTCATCGAGAGCATCCTGAGGATAGGAGGCAGGAAGGCTGCCGGGTGTCCGGTTCTCCTCCGGAGGGGTCAGTGGCCCCGGATACTCCCGAACGTCCGTGTGAAGGGAGGGGGTTGTTATCCGTGACGCTGATGATGCCGCCGATCGCGCGGCTCGTTGCTGGTCTCCCTGCTGCCGGAGAACAGTGCGGTACAGGATGAGGAGAACGACGGAGGCGCCGAAGGTCGAGACGGGAACCATCCCCGCCACGGGGAATGCCACTACTGCGGGAATCCCCGTCAAGGTGGCGAGCGCGGCACGCGGCACTGCGCGCATCCGGGTCCTGATGCTCAGCGCGCCGTCGATGATGACCGCCACGGTGAGAGCTCCCATGATGCCGTGGGTCGCCATCAGAGGCTTGCTGAGGCGCCCCAGGAGCGGGACGGCGGCATGGGCGTCGGCGGCCTCGAAGGCGATCACCCACGCGATGTTCGAGACCGTGCCCACCGCACACGTCAGTGCCGCCACCACGGCGCCGATGAAGACGTGAGGCGCTGGCAGCAGTCCGCGCTCGCGCGCCAGTCCGTAGATATCCGGCCACGACGACGCCCCCGGGAAGGGTGGTCACGGCCGGGTAGGCCCAGCTGAAGATCGTGTCCTCGCCCTGTCCCTCTGCCGAGATCGCGACGAGGAAGAGCGCGAGACTCACCAGGCTCAGTACGAGGCCGATCGCTGCGCACCACAGGGCGGCCCGCACGCCCAGCCTGGTCCCCGTACCGTGGAGGAAGGCCGACCAACGCTGTCCGACGGTGGGGCGGCTGCGCCCCAGTGCCTCGGCCTCGTCGAGCATGATGCCCAGCAGGGCCTCGCCGTGGTACGCCCGCCAGCTCCTCGGATACCACCGCAGGAGACGTCGGTAGTACTGCTCTTCCACCATCTCAGGCCACCCCCCAACGCGCGGTGTGCGGCCGGGGGCGCGCGGCGCTCAGGCTAGCCCGAGCGGCTCTCACGGAACGCTCCAGTGCCCGCGTCTCAGCGGTCAGCAGGTCGATGCCGGTCTCGGTGATGCGGTAGTAGCGCCGGGCTCTGCCATCAACGACCTCCTGGCCGTCGGAATGGATGAGGTCCTTACTCTCCAGGCGCTCGAGGGTCGCGTACAGAGTGGTGGGCTTCAGGCGGGCTGCGCCGTCGGACAGCAGCGCCGTCTCCCGCAGGATCTGGTAGCCGTGCCGGCGCCCGTTGGCGAGTGAGGTGAGAATCCAGAAGGCTGATGAGGACAGTGACATGACACCATTATATTACCAAGTTGGTAATATGTCAGGGGAGGGTTAGTGCGGCGAAGGGCTCTGTGTCCTTCCTCGCCGAGGCCACAGGCCCCATGTGCTCGTGTCGGCTGAGTCGGTTCCCTGTCAGGGTGGGGCTCAGTAGGTGAGAGGATGGCCTGGTGATGGAACGGATCTTCAGGCGACCGCCTCCGGCAGTGCTGCTGGCGATGGCGGGGCTGGCGCAGCACACCATGACTCGTGGTCGGTCAGTGACGCCGTCATCGATGGCGGCGGCCGCTCCCGTTGCTGGGGGCTCACTGTGTCTGCTCGCCGGAAGTGCGGGCAACTTTCTTCGGCACCGCACCACGGTCGACCCGGTCAGGGTCGAGCGTGCGCAGCACCTCGTCGTGGACGGCCCCAACCGGCTGACGCGCAACCCCATGTACCTGGGCCTGACGGGAGTGCTGCTCTCGCACGCGATCGCGCGCAGGAGCCCGTCCGCGGTGATCCCTCTGATCGGTTTCGCCTGGCTCATCGACCGCTACCAGATCCCGGCCGAGGAGGCGGCCCTGGAGGCGAGGTTCGGGCAGGACTACCTCGACTACCAGGAGGCTGTTCCCCGCTGGCTGGGTATTCCGGGCGTGTCGACGTGGCCCCGCTCATGAGCCGACGACGCCCAGCGTCTGCGGTGGGGTGGCACGGCTCGCGCGGGCGACCGGAATGATTCGTCGGCACCTGTAGTTGAAAGCTGCATGAAAGCATGCGGGTTCCTCAGCTTCGGACACTACGGACACGGTCGCGGCCCTGGCGACCCCGACGCCGGCCAGGCGCTCAAGGACGCCGTCGAGATCGCCGTCGGCGCTGACGAGATCGGCGTCAACGGCGCCTACTGGCGCGTCCACCACTACGCCCGCCAGGCCGCGGCTCCCATCCCGCTGCTCTCCGCGGCCGGTGCCCGTACCAAGCGCATCGAGGTCGGCACCGGCGTCATCGACATGCGCTAGCGCATGTAGCGATTGCAACACCCGTTCACGTAAGCTTGGTTGCATGGTCGAACTGGCATCGCTGAGGAAGACGAACGAGGTTGCGGCGTACGTCCGCGCCTCGATGGACCGCAAGGGCGACCGATGGACCGTCGAGACCCAGCTGAGAAAGATCAGGGCGCTGGCCGAGGCCAAGGACTGGAAGGTCGTCGAGGTCTACGACGACAACGCGGTGTCCGCGACGAAGAAGCGCCGTGCTGGCACTCGGTGGGCCGAGATGCTGGAGGACGCCCGTGCGGGCAAGTTCTCGATGGTGGTCGCCGTGGACATGGACCGGCTCCTGCGTAGCACGAAGGACCTGAATACACTGATCGATCTCGGCCTGCGTGTCGTCACCGTTGACGGCGAGATCGACCTCTCGACGGCGGACGGGGAGTTCCGGGCGACGATGCTCGCCGCTCTCGCCCGGTTCGAGGGCACGACGCAAGGCCGAGCGACAAATCAGGTCGAACGAGCGCCGACGCGCCGAGGGCATCCCACGTCCGCCTGGAAGGCGTTCGGCTGGACGAGGGACGGCGAGTTGATCGAGGAGGGGCCGCCGCCGTACGGCGGGCCTTCGATGCGTTCCTCGGCGAGCCGTCCCTGTCGATCCGGCGAATCGCGAGGACCTGAACAGCGCCGGTCACTTCACCGCGCGTGGGTCGGAGTTCTCCGTCGATGCTGTGCGCTACCTGCTCGCGAACCCGCTTTACTGTGGCTACATCAAGCACTACGCGTCCGGGCGAGCTGTGCCCGGTTCAGGGCGAGGCGTTCCCGCCCATCGTCGGCGAGCAGACGTGGCGGGCCGCGGTGGCGAAGCTGGAGGACAACGTGCGGAGGTCGGCGAGGCAGGGGAACCAGCCGAAGTATCTCCTGTCCACGATCGGGCTGTGCGGGAAGTGCGGCGCGACGCTCGTCTCGGGGACGAACAGCCGCAAGCAGCCGACGTACCGCTGCGGCGAGCAGTTCCATCTCACCCGCCAGCGCGAGCCCGTCGATGCGATGGTCACCGAGGCGGTGCTCACGCGTCTGTCCTCGGTGGACGTGCACGACCTCGTGATGCCACAGGGAGGACGATGGGCCGGATCGCGAGGAGCTGCTGACGGAGCGGAACGCCCTGGTCGATCGGGTGAAGGGCTGAGCCCGCTGCTGCGCGACATCCATCAGCCGGTCCTGGAGATAACGGCGGCGATCAACGACGTGAAGGCCCGCATCGACGAGATCGACGCGGAGCTGCTCGACCGTTCGGTGTCGGCGGCGGCGAGCTGCTCGCGGACGTCGAGGGCCGGTCGGCACCGCGGAGCGCCGCGAGGTGGTCGAGGCGAAGTGGAAGGTGTTGGACGTGGACCGCCGCCGGATGCTCGTGGACGAGCTGGTGACGGTGACCATCAGGCCCATCACGCCCGGTCACGTGAAAATTCGACCCCGACCTGATTCGGATAGAGCCGCGTCGCGACGGACTCATGAGTCGACTCGTCATTGCAATGGTGAGTCGACTCGTGGGAAAATAGTTGCAGACAAGAAGATCCCACCGGGGCCGCGACTTAGAAGCGCGGGGTTCTGCTCCCGGATGAGTAGCCGGTCAAACAGCCCAATTACCGTGGCGGGGAACCGGAAGATACTCATGTCTGAGGACTTCCGATGTCTGTCGTTATCGACATTCCCCGCGCATCCGCGCTCGACCGCCCTGGCCTCGATCAGGGCTCCACTCCTTCTCCGCAGGCAGACGGCCTCGATCCCGTCATCGCCGCCGCTCGTGCTGCTGGTCGTCTGGCCGGTGAACGCCTGGCTCAGCACGCCCCTGACCCCGCGACAGCGCGCCGCGGTCGCCGCCGTGATGGGCGGTGGTCACTGATGAGCGCCAACTCCGCCGCCTTCGACCACGTGAACGGCTTCCGCTGGCGACAGGGCGACCCTCCCTCGCCGAGTCCGGGAGGGCACGTCTCTACGACCTCGGCGTGCTCCGCTCCGTGCTGGAGGAGTCCGTCCGAGATCGCCGTCGCCGACGCCCGCGCCGATGGGGTGACCTGGGCGAAGATCGGCGACGCCCTCGGCGTACGCGCAGGCTGTCATCAAGCGCTACGGCCGGGGCGGTGGTCGCTGATGCGCGCCGACGCACGCAACCTCAGCACCGCTCCCGCCGACCTGCCTCGCCCGGAGGGTCTGCCTGGCACCCGCCGAAGGCGGCTGCCCAGTCGTCGTGATGACGGTCCGCAGCCGTGCTTCGCACTCTAGAGTTTCGGGAGCCTCATTCGTTCCTACAGGGCGCGGCAAGGGCTTGTCGATTGCCGCGTCCTGCAACAACGTGCCTGGTCAGCGGTCGGTTCCGCCCGCGCTCCGTCGCGTGGCCTCGTGGGGATCATTTTGGGTCTCATTTGGGGGTCAATGAGGGGTCAGTTTAGGCGCCGCACTCTCTGAGGCCCTCCGCGCTGTCCGCGGCGGGGGTGGTCAGCCGTGGCTAAGCGGGAGAACAACCCGACGAGCATCGGGCTCACGCAGTACCTCGATCCGTCGTACTGGACCTGGGCTGCCGAGGACCCGAGACGGGGCCGCGCTGCTCCAACAGGGGAGTCGAGGCGATCTCGCCACGTGGTGCAGCGGCTCGAGGCCACCGGCTGCGAGGTCGTCGAGGCCCTACGGCATCGTGCATGACAAGGGACGAGCGCGAGGTCTGGAGCGACACGGAAAAGGCTCTGGTGATCGAGCCGAAGCCCGATCACCTGCACGCGGTCATCAAGTTCGCCAGCCGTACGAAGAGCGCACCGCTGGATCGGCTCGCGTTCGGCATCGGCGTCGAGCCCCGGTACGTCAGAAGCCGGGCCGCGGGCGGTACGCCTACGACAACATGCTGTCGTATCTGACGCACGTGAAGTACGCGGACAAGCACCAATACGCGCCTTCGGAGGTCGCTACGGTGCGTGGGCCTGACTACCTCGGGATCGACGCCCAGCGTCGGAGACCCTGGCTCAAGGGGCGCGCGCACGTGAAGAAGAAGGTCGTCGCCGAGAACTTCGAGGACATGCGCGACGCGTGCTCCAGGGCGAGTTCACGCGGGATCAGATCATGCTCACGGACGAGCTGTTCGACATCTACTCGCGGCATCAGCGGAGATCGACGACGCGCTGTCGGCCTACGGCCAGCGCCGCGCATACCGGGCGGCGGCGAGGGCTCCGCGCCGGTGAGTTCTCGACGCACGTGGTGTTCGTCCATGGGGATGCCGGGATCGGCAAGACCCGGTTCGCCACGGACTTCATCACCGAGGCGATCAACGCGGCGAACGCGCACGGCGAGCGGTGGCAGGTCTACGGGCCGCGACGGGAACCCGCTTGATGACTGGCGAGGGCGAGAGGTGCTGCTGCTGGACGATCTGCGGGCCTCGGCGATGGATGCGAACGACTGGCTGCTGCTGCTTGATCCGTACAACGCCTCGCCTGCGAAGGCTCGGTACAAGAACAAGGGCGAGGGTGGCCCGCGCCTTATCGTCATCACGGCGACGATCGAGCCTGTCGAGTTCTTCTACTACGCCCGCCAGAAGGGACAGCGTGGACGAGGCGTTGGACCAGTTCATCCGCCAGCTGGCCTCGGTCGTGAGGTCTATCGTGCCGACGACATCAATCGTTACCTCAGTGCAGCACATTGGGAAGATCGAGCCCTACGATGGCACCAGTGCAGCATCCCGACCGCCGCACACGCCCGGCATGTGCGGCAACGCGTATCACCAGAACGTCGGGTCGCGGGGAGCTGACCTACGGTCCGGAGACCTCGGCGGAACATGACGCTGAGGGCGCGGTTGCTGAGCTGCTGGGCGGGCTCGCGGTGCGGAGCCCTGACGTGCCGCTGGCGCTGATCGGAGGTGCCGCATGAGCACCGAACGCGATGCGCTCTTCCAGGGGGTCGAGGGGCCGGGGCCCCCATCAAGCAACCGGGGAGGACATGAGCGCCAGCGAGAATGTCCGACACGGCTACTGCTACCACTCTGGCGTACAGGTGGAGCAGCAGACCGACTCCCAGGTGAACACCGGTCGGGCTGATGCGGAGGCTGTGCGTCAGAGTCACGGCGCGCAGAGCGTCGTCGTGAGAACCGCGAAGCTCGATACCGACTTCGAGAGGAGACGCTCGCGGCGCTTCGCACTCGTGCGAAGCGGCTCAGGGCTGGCTCCGAGCACGTGGTGCGGACCAGTCGTCCGGGATGCCCTCCACGCCTCTCGGAGCGAGGAGTTGGACGCCGCCGTGGCGCGCGCACCTGCTCGGGGGTCGAGGCGCGGGTGCGAGCGTCGGCGGATGCTCGCGAGCTGGCCGCGCAGATTCGCCCGCTGGCGATCAGCGTCAACGACCCTCGACCGCCGGGCGCGGGGCTGGTGAGTCAGTGGCGCTGTCGGCGGAGGTGCCCGAGCTGATCGAGTTGCTGCGCGGGTCCGCGCCCTGCTCGAGGATCGGGCGGCCTCATGAGCACCACGCACTACAGCCCGAGCGCCAGCGCCGCCGACACAGAGCGCTATATCCGTGGCAAGGGGAGGACGAGCGGGGCATCGCGATCACGTGCGATGTGCCGGGAGGCCCCGCGCGTTCTCGGCGCGCGCTCGGTCGCTCACGCAGAACACGACGCGCGAGGTCGAGGGCAGTGCATTACCGCCAGTCGTTCAGCGACGAGGAGTTCGACCCGAAGAGTCCGGAGGACGTGCAGCGGGTGAACGATCTCGGTTATCAGCTCGCGAAGAAGATGCCGGATTCCGACTGCCTCGTAGTCAGTCGTAGTGGATGGGCGGGGCGAAGCCGCACAACCACATCTTGGTCATCAACCACAACAACCGGACGGGGAAGGCGCTCTCGGACTATCGCACGTTCCACGACCGCAAGGCCGGGAATCAGCGGGGCGTCCAGTCGGCGAACGACCAGCTGATGCGAGAACACGGGCTCTCGGTCGTGAAGCGGCTGGAGCACGCACCGAAGGACTGGGAGCTGCGCCGCGAGGACTTCGCCGAGGGATCGCTCGACCGCGAGATGGGCGACCGGATGAGCGCGGCGCTGGCCGATCCCTCGGGCGGTGGACAAGGCCGGTCTGGTCTCGGTGATCGAGGAGCAGAACCAGCGGCTCGGCGATGACGGGGAGCGGGTGCCGCGGATGCGGTTGCACAGCCCCGTCAGCAAGAAGGGCAAGCGCGCCGGGCAAGAGACCTGGACGCTCTACATCGAGGATCGCCGCGGCGAGTCCGGCCGCGCCGAGCGCCGCAAGCGCGAGCGCCCTCGGCGGACTTCACCCGGAGGGCGCGCAGGCGTTCTTCGACTACCACCAGCAGCAGAAGGAGAAGGAACATGAGCGCAGCGCTCGACAGAGCTGAAGCAGCAGAGACGAGCCCGAGCAGTCGCAGCAGCAGCTCGGCGGTCCGGAGACGATGGAGCTGTTGACCTCGATCCTCGCCGCCGTCGAGGGCGCAGAACACGAGGATCGCCACGCTGACCGAACAGCAGAAGAAGCTCGCGGGGTTCGTGAAGGTCATGGACGAGGAGACGACGAGGCGGCTGGAGCGGATCACGGCCCCGGCGTCGACCTCCTCGCCCTCCAGTGACGTGTCCGCGAGGATCGCGAGTATCGAGAGCAGGCAGAACGAGATCGCGAGCACGCTCGGCGAGTTCGCGCAGAGTCTCAACGGCAGAGCTTGAACGCCGCGTCGCGGAGCTTGGTCGCGGAGCGCAGAAGAATCGCGCGGCTACGGCCTCGGCGATTGAGGGTCTGAAGGCGCAGGTACAGCAGACAGAAGCTCGTGAGCCAGGTCGGCGGCGCGGTCCAGCGGATCGAGACGCACCGAGGAACGGGTCGAGAAGGCTGTCGAGCAGGTCGCCGGGGAGGCTTCGGCCACGATGACCGCGAGCCTCGACGCCTCGAACGCGCGGGCGGAGCGGATCATCGCCGCGACGGCGAAGCTGGAAGCGCGACAGCTCTGGTCCGCCGCCGCCGCGATGTGCCTCGTTCTCCTGCCGGTGGCCGTGGTCGTCGCCGGTCTCTGGATGGGCATCGCCGGGCTCATCACGGGTGTTCAGTGGGCGCTGGACGTGGACGGGAGCGTGTGGCTCGGCATCGGCCGGTGGCTCGTGGTCGGCGCTGGCCTCGCCGGGGCCGGCTGCGGGCTCTTCGCGTCCGTCCGCTGGGTTGCGGGTCTCGTGGAGACCTGGAAGAGCCGCAGGGATGCCGAAAGTGGCCCCGCTGGCGCAGAGGTGATCACGCCTCACGAGGGGCAAGCGCGCGCAGCGTGTGCGGCAGCCGCGACAACTGGACATTGGGTCGGCGGCTGCTGCATGGTTCAGTGCATGCTGACCATTGCTTCGCGTCTTGACGTCATGAACCGGCTCGGCGGGGCCATGCCGACCCGACGCGCTCCCGCATCTGATGTCCCTGCTCGACAGCCCGAGCCACCCGCGGTGCTCTCGCGCGAGCTGGGGCTGACCCGCTCGAACGTGTCCAACCACCTGACCTGCCTGCGCGACTGCGGGATCGTGGTCGCCGAGGCCGAGGGCCGCCAGACTCGCTACGAGATCGCCGACCCGCACCTGGCCGCGGCGCTGACGGCACTGGTCGATGTGACCCTCGCCGTGAGACGAGAGCGCGCCGTGCATCGACCCGGCCTGCTCGGTGCCGGGCTGCTGCGCCGCGAGCAGTTCGGGGGACGCCTCGTGAGCGCCGCCTGCGGCTGCGACGAGCCGACGACCAGCCCCGCGAGACGAGGCAGAGGAGGCAGAGCGCCCGTGGTGGCGTGATCCCGGCCTGGTCGTGCCGATCCTCTCCGGCGTCGCGTTCGGCACCGGCCTGGCGCTGGGTGGTCGGGGCTGCACATCGCGGCGCTGGTCGCGTTCTGGGCGGGCCTGCTGCTGGGCGCGTGACACGTTCGTGCCCGGTGCGATCGGAATCTCGTTGTGAAGCGCAAGCTCGGGATCGCGCTGCTGATGACGATCAGCGCCGTGGGCGCGGTGATCCTCGGCTACGTCGAGGAGGCGGCCGCGCTGGCGTTCCTCTACTCGATCGCCGAGGCCCTGGAGGACAAGGCGATGGACCGCGCCCGCGGCGGGCTGCGCGCGCTGCTGAAGCTCGTGCCGGAGACCGCGACCGTGCTGCGCGACGGGGACCTCCGCCTCGGTCCCGGCCAGGAGATCGCCGTCGGCGACGTGCTGCTGGTCCGCCCTGGCGAGCGGGTCGCGACCGATGGGCTGGTCCGCTCGGGCCGGTCGAGCCTGGACACTTCGGCGATCACCGGTGAATCGATCCCGGTCGAGTCGCGCCCGGAGAAGCGGTGTCGGCGGGCGCGATCAACAGCGCCGGCGTGCTGGAGGTCGAGGCGACCGCCGCGGGCACCGACAACTCGCTGACCACGATCGTGGAGCTGGTGAGAGCAGGCCCAGGCCGAGAAGGGCGACCGAGCCCGGATCGCTGACCGAGTCGCCCGCCCGCTGGTGCCCGGCGTGATGGTCCTCGCCGTCCTCGTCAGCGTGCTCGGGTCCCTGCTCGGCGACCCGGAGACCTGGATCACCCGCGCTGGTCGTCCTCGTCGCGGCCAGCCCTGCGCGCTGGCGATCGCGGTGCCCGTCACCGTGGTCTCCGCGATCGGCGCGGCGACCAAGTTCGGCGTCGTCATCAAGAGCGGGGCCGCCTTCGAGACGCCTCGGCGGCATCCGGCACCTGGCCGTGGACAGAGACCGGGCACCTGCCCTGACCTGTCCGGCGGTAACCGCCATCGTCGCCGCCCATGGGTTCGACGATGCGCGGGTCTTGCTAACGGGCTGCCGCCGTGGGCAACACTCGACGCACACTCGCCGCCGCCATCGCCGCCACGGGCGGGGAACCCCGCCGCGCAGGACGTGGCCGAGAGGCCGGGCACGGCATCGGTGGCCTGGTCGACGGCCGCAGGGTGGCGGTGGGCGAGTCCGCGCTGGATCGACGCCCGGTCCGCTCAAGGCCCGGGTTGCGAGGACCTGGAGGCCGAGGCGAGACCTGCGTGCTCGTCACCGTCGACGGCTTCCTGGCCGAGCGATCGGCGTCCGCGACGAGCTGCGCCCCGGGGTCCCCGAGGTCGTGCGGAGCCTGCGCGACCAGGGCGTCGAGGTGAGCATGCTCACAGCGACAACTCCCGCACCGCTGCTGCGCTGGCGAAGCTGGCGGGATCGGCGACGTGCACGCCGAGCTGCGTCCGAGGACAAGGCTCGCATCGTCGCCGGGTTCTCAGGAGACGTCGCCGACCGCGATGATCGGCGACGGCATCAGCGACGGCCCCGCCCTGGCCGGGGCGACCGTGGGCATCGCGATGGGCGCGACCGGCTCCGACGCCGCGATCGAGGTCCGCCGACGTCGCCTTCACCGGCCACGACCTCGGCCTCATCCCGCAGGCTCTGCGCCACGCCCGCCGCGGCGGCAGGATCATCAACCAGAACATCGTGCTGTCGCATGGCGATCATCACTGCTGCTGCTGCCGCTGGCGATCACCGGCGTGCTCGGCCTGGCAGCGGTCGTCCTCGTGCACGGGTCGCCGAAGTCGTCGTCATCGCCAACGGACTGCAGGCTGCGCGTGCCCCTGCAAGCAATCAGGTGTTCCGTCAACGCCACTGCTCGGACATGCGCTGGCGCATGTCGATCGCGCTCGGTGCAAACCTCAATGCGGTTGGTCTTTAGCGGCAATAGCAGACAGAAGCGGGTACAGGGGTGGCCTGCTGCTGATCGAAATGGTGCACGCGAAGAAAGCACCGTCTAGGCCAATGTCTTCGGCGCCTACCGCCAAATCGATAGCCTGGTGCAAAGATTCGGATGCGCTGTTCACGCGCGAACCGAATTTCGGCCCAGTGCCCAAAAAGAAAGAAACCAAGTTTTTTTCTCTGTGCCTGGCTGTGGTTCAAGATTTTGTACCGCAAGTTCGGTTTTCTGAGTTTCTGATGCGTTCATTGTTATGCCTTTTCGTATTGCTCTACAGGGGGTATTTCCTCGTGTATGAGCATTCAGCATACAATTATTTACTTTACAGAACAAGCTTTAAATAATATGAGTAAGACCCACCTGTATAACTACTAGTCAGGAATGCTATTCTACACAAAATATATGCGTCATATTAGGTAATGATTTATTTATATTTTTTTACGCGCAATACTTACCTCAAGGTAACGAATGTGCATTTCTTCTCACCCGTTAGCATATCCATACCTCGTTCAAATCTTTTATGTATAAGACCCCGCAGAAAAACCATATGATTCATTATTTTCTAGGCACAGGTACTACAGACATTGCTTTTCTGGCTCGGCTCTTCAAGATGCACCTGAATTTTAGGAAAATACTGATATACGACAGGTCATGACATAATGGCAACGCTCTCGTCACAGTGGATCTCGCTGACCATGACGTCACGCACGCGTTACGAAGCCCCACCAGCCTTGAGCTGGCGGTGCAGCGCGGTTTTTTGGGGCCATTGCGCACGGCAAACACTCACGACAACTTCAAACGCAAGGATATTTTCATGAGACGAGGCCTCTCGCCGAAACCTGGTGACCGGAA
>BNJU01004418.1_pt1 | contig 187062 bp, 216 predicted proteins | sample 8539281 | NCBI WGS metagenome assembly BNJU01 (sample SAMD00202456, study PRJDB9452) | human saliva metagenome | isolation source: human saliva | place: Japan | reverse complement strand
GTGCATAAACGTTCTGGGTGTTGACCAATTTTGAATAGTTGTATGTCTGGAGCAAGCATTCTACTCTTTGTAGGAATTTCCCACTACTACGACATGTAGTGAACTCGCTTCAAAATGAAGTTGAATGACCTGACCCCTTCTACGCAGTAGTGTGAGAAGAGTTCTTCTCCAATAATAATTAATGTACGCTCAAACCTTTGTTTTCTGTTAGTTGGAGCATGGCAGGTGGCAACTTCTACTGATACATTCTCTCTGGACAGTAGATGAATGATGCTCCCAGCCATACCGCAGGGTTTCGTGCCAGACTTATTGTCATTGAAATCAGCAGCTTTTGAAATATTCTTTGAATATTTCTTCTTGGAAGATTCAACACTTTGTATCAGTGTCTTCGAGATGATTCCTTCAATTGTTTATGCATCAATGTAAACTACCCACAGTTCATGTGCAGAAACCCCTGCGAATATTTTTGTTCAGCTTCTGGAATACCAAGTTTTTAAAAGTATTTTTAATTTCTTCTAGTGCCCCATCCCATGAGACGTTCTAATGTTTTTCTAGTGGTTTTACATAGTATGTTAGGTCCTCAAATCAATTTCGTGCAGTCCACCCCATGCTGACGTGGCATTCTATAGAACTCTTTTTTAATGCATTTAAACGATACTAACATCCATTTGGTTATTCTTTCTTTCAGAATTGTTTTATGATTTCTTTTGTTGATCCTTTATCAGTTTGAATATAGATACGTCTTTTATCTGAAAATCCGCTTTTGATAATCGGTAAACATTTCTTCCATTTTTATTCAATGCAATCACTCCATTCTTCCTATTTATTTTCTTCTACAATATCTGTAATTTTCCCTATGCTAAAGCTGGCACATTAACTGGCTGGAGTTGAGAAATGTTTTGTAATGATACTATCTTCTAAATGCTTCGTTAAATTCGGTTTCATGATCCTTATTTAAAAAGTCTTTAATCTTGGTGTTAGCTTTTCTACTGATAAACCTTTTGATTCCTCAGTTAACGCATCGAAGCTGAAGCTAGAGAGAAATCAGACACCCAGTCCCTACAATTTTATATCTTCGATAATCATCTACTGATTTCACACTAACATTGTTTCTATCACCACATGAAGGGTTTAACATTTCTCGTTATAGCTATTTTCGATTACACGTATTTCTGGGATGCTTACTATGAGTACAGTGCTTGTTTATATAAACTGGAAATCACTAAAACTCATTTTCACTCTTCGTTTCTTTTAAGTTTGAATAAAATCTGTTTCTTCTTTTTGTGTTATATATAGATATGGACTCGCTCTCGCTACCGAATATGTTTCTCGTACCTAATAATGATTTGAGTACGGTGATGCCCTGCTCGTATACAGATTCTGCCTCATCTAGAAACTTGTTAAGTCGTATGAGGAACACCTACTAAGTTAAAAGATGCCGTGAGACTCTGTCTTCATCTACCTGCAATTTCTATGTTATCAATTTTAGAAGTTTCAGTATATAAATATTTAGTAAGTTCTTTAATGTACTTTTCACATCTTTCCTAATCCGATACCTGACCCAAATACCCAGTTAACGCTGAGCCCAAGTACTTCGGCTAAAGTAGTGGGTGTTCCGCTTCCAAACTTATCAGAGTAGTGGCCAAGTTGCTGAGTATCTTCAACAATACCTATCATTCCACCACCAAATTCTACCGGGTCAGAATTTTTCTGAAGTAAGTACCATGCAGTACTCAATACCAGTAGGTCCACACTCTTGTACTAAAGCTAAAAGTCACAGTTCTTTTTGAACATCAATCTTTAAATGAGGAACAGATTACTGTGCATCTACTACAAATAAATATCTTTATCTTTAATAATTTTAATTTCATAAACCGGATTTATATTGCCTGGCACATTAGAAGCATGGCACATTGATACAATTTTAGTTTTTCTTGATGACTCTTTCAATTGTTCAATACTGATTCTTCCTTCTTCTATCTAGTTCTAAATATTTGTACTAGATTTTTACGTTGGCTAGTTGTTGCCATGGATAATATTAGCGTGATGTTCCCTATAAGTAGGATATTTCATCTCCTTCACTACATCCTGTTCTAATATTCTTTACTGAAATTTAGCTCTCGAGTAGTTTCCACTCGTATAAATTACTTCTTCATAACTACTGGCATAATAAATTCTTTTAAGCTCCTGAACCTTCTCATTTTTCAGATTCATCACCTAATGTGTAAAGCAGATACATGAATATTAAATTATAATTTCTGTAATAGTCTGATATAGCATCGATTACTTGATTCGGTTTTTGAGTGTAGCTCGTTATCAAAAACATCAAATCATTTCCTGATATCTTTCTTTTTAATATGGAAAATCTTCTCTATATTTACTTAAATCTATCTCATTACTCACTCTCATTATTTGTTAATTTTTCTCATCAATAGAATGTTACAAAGCTCCTTAGATTTTGTCTACAGTTAATTCTGATATTACTGGAATAGAATCCATGAACTAGTAATCTACGCGGTTCTTTTCTAGTTAATCCTCTACTTTGTAAGTAGTATAGTTGCTCTTCATCAATACGTCCTAGAGAAACTAGTACCCTGCCATGCCATATCATTTCATCGATTAATAACATTGGGTTTGCATCGGCTTTTTCTTCAGATGAAGTGTCAGCATTCTTGAACTTTGATAAGCATTGAACCCGTTACTCCTTTAACGATAAATCCTACACCGTTAAATACAATAAGAGATACATCTAGTAATACACCGTGTTGAAGAATATCACCTTTACTACTTAATCCTTGGTGCTACTTCACTATTGAGTAGTGTTCTTTAACTCCTGAGTAACAATCTTAGGTTAAACTTTCAGAACCTCACGAATATTCGTTGTGTATCGTGATATACATCGCTTCATCCATCAATTTTATATTCCAGTTAATTAATGAATCTCTGTATGTCAATCCACGACGTAAAATAGTTCCTCATGTCCTGGTTGGTTTTGTAATAGAGCTGTAGATTAATTTTGCCTTCATGACTACAACTTTCAGATTACTACCGTAAATAGTGCTTTGTCTTCTTTTTGATTATTTACATAGTTTTTCCAATGAAGTTAAATTTGGCGTTTTCTACCAACATGTAGTAACATGGTTAAATAAACTTTTGTTCTCTGTCAGGATAACAATATATTGAGTGGTTCTTTCTATTACACTATCTCTTTAACATCAATAAATAATCCAGCATTTAATAATGTATGTAATGAACAGCTGTTACTTTTACTTTCAGCATAGATCAACAACACTCATAGCTATCTTTAATGTAGTCGTCATTCCGCTGATATCTTTAATTACTACTTTGTCTGCATATTTTTCGAATATTAATGCAACAATAGTATTATTTTGCACTTTTCAACAAAGTCATCATTATTAATTCCATATTTAGTTATCTATATTTCCTTCATTTTCTAATCTTAGAGTTGAAAAATCAACATTAAATAAATTCCATCTTTCTAATTCCATAGACTCTAATTTTGGAAAAGGTAGTGTATAACTTTTATATACAAAGCTAATTTTCTAGTATTTAAAAACCATTCTGGTTTCATTCGTATTAGAAAAAGATACTTTTGTAAAGTTTTAATACTAAGTTTTAATTTATTATTTTCCATATTAAAACCTCTTCTTTTAACCAGTCATAACCTTCTTTTTCTAAAACGAAATTGCTAATTCAGGTCCACCTGATTTTACGATTTTTCCATCCATAAAGACGTGAACGAAATCCGGTTCAATGTGATCTAATAATCTTTGATGGTGAGTGATTATTAAGCAACCAAAGTTTTTCTCCAGCATTTTGTTAACTGCCTTTTGATACTACTTTTTAATGCATCAATATCTAAACTGGGTCAATCTCGTCAGAATAGCAAATTTTGGTTCTAACATCATCATTTGTAAAATTTCATTGTTCTTTTCTCACCTGATCCATCATTTACATAACGTTGAGACATAAATCCATGTCCAGAAATTCCATTGTTTTATCTAATATGTATTGCATTAGAGAATACTATCTTCACGTTGCGTGTTGCTGATTTAATGAACTCTCAGAAGTTGGTACTCTGGTCTTCTGATGGATATTGCATAATAAAAATAGTCCAGCTCTAGCTCTTTCATCAACTTCATCTCTAATACTTCTTCTCCATCTAATAAGATGCTACCACCATCAACTTCATATTTTGGGTGACCCATAATTGCAAGCCAATGTAGATTTACCAGCTCATTCGGTCCCATGTACATGAATTTCACCCAGATTTTATCTAAATTAAGTCCTTTTAATACTTTGTTTTCATTAATTGATACTTCTAGATTTTTATATCAAGAACTGACATTTTATTTTCCTCCATCTTTTTATATTTTACGATTAATAAGTAAAGTATAATAATACCCATAATCTTTATTTTCATAATATTTATTATAAAGGTTTTCATAATTATTATCAAATTATCAGTTTCTAATTTGTTGAACAGAAAGAACTATAGCCAATTAATAGCGATTAAAACACATATTATAATCAAACTATTTTTAAAAATAAATACAATAAAAGACCTCCAATATTTAATATTGAGAGGTTCTTAAAAATTTTTTCTATTTTGAAAAATTCACATAGCTACAATCTCTGTTTTTGATTCATCATATGACCATAGAGTTCTAGTATAACTATTCGGATCGTTAATAATATAATTACCATCCTCATCTTTTGCTGTGATTAATATTATATGACCGACTGTTAATAATTTTCAGGATACACGAAGCAATAATAGGTTCCTTTATCTAAACTTGCATTAATAAACTGCTTTGCTAATGGAACACCTGTTGACTTAACTCCATATTCTTTAGCTATATAATCAGACTCCATTTTTGTCCTACATCAGTAAAGTAGCCATTTGCGTCTTCTTTTTCAACATACTCTTTGGAGTTATTGATTTATCATCTAATATTCCTCCTAAAAGCCATAGCTCACAGTTGGTTCCACATCCCCCAATAGCGATATTAGTTCCACAGTTTATCATCATGCCCATCGTTTTATCCCATTGATATGTAATAAGAGTGCTTTCTATCTATATCTACTGTTTGACCCTGTTCAAAAGGTGTAGCTTGTTGACCCTTGCTAAATAACCAAGAACGTGAGTAGCATCTTTATTATTTGCTAATAATTTTTGTTCTGCTTCTGGCAAATGTTCTCTTTGTAAATAGATTAATTGACTATTAAACTTCCATTAGCATTTGAGAGAAGATTAGCCTCAACACCATTAGGACTTATTATAAATGGTGAAAGGTTGAAACAACACCTTGAATTCCGTCACGAGCATTTGCTACTTTTTCATATAACAATATAGTACAAACTAACAAAACAGCAAGAACTAGTATTCTAGTGTTTTTCTTTTCATTTAAAAACCTCCTTATTTACTTTTTCACATAAGTATTCCTACAGAAATAACTATAATATGTCCTATCAAACTTTTGCAAGTCGTAACTCGTTGAAAAATATAAAAACCTAAAATTCCAGAAAATAGCTGCGAATAATCAAAAACAGATATATTTCATATTTACATATTTCTTTAATCAAAGTTACCTATACTGTCCTATTGTTGCTGATGCTCAGACTAATAACAACATTGAATTGATATACCGTCATATCTCTATAATCAAAAATAGATATAGCAACAACATAAAAGGTAGATAAAGTTGAGGAAAATTATAAATTCACCTGAGACATTATGTTCCTGAATATCTAACACAAGTGTAAGCTACACCAGAACAAAAAAGCTCCTAGAAGGGCGTGCCCACATACTAATAAAACCATCACCTGTAGGTCTTACGATAAATACTACACCTATAAAGCAATAGTATAGATATTAACTGAAATACTGTCATTTTTCTTTAGAAAAATAAACGACAATATTAAGTACAAACGGTGATAACTTTTGTATTATAGTTGAATCTGCTAGACTATATGAGTTATTGCACTAAAATTAAAACCAATCCTATTGTTCCAAAAACACTACGTGAAATTAACACACTCCATTCAATATTATCTTTTGTGCAGATTGATAACTTTCAATGCTTTATTAAAGGGTGATGAGATTCCAACTGCAATAATATTTCTGACCTTTTGCATAGATGCGAAGATCACAATAATTTATAAATGAAAGACATAGAAAAGCAAATCCTGCTACTATTGTACAAAATATTCCCATTAAAATGTTATTTTATCATTCTTAAACTCAATATACTTAATATTTGTTTAATTGTTTGTTCAATGTTATCTTTAGGTTGCTCTTGTTCACTTGGCCTTTTCTAACGATAGAAATTCTCTTTGAATTGAAAATAAGCATCTACTAATCCTTTATCTTCACTACTTAAATCCTGCCAGTTCTTCATCAAGAATACTGCCTGCTAAGAAAATAACTTTTTATTAGTTTCTTCGCTATTCTAGCTTCTTCTGTGGTGCTTTTCATATAACTTCTTATCTAGTTTTCCTTCTCAGTAATTACTATGTCTATACCTTGAATTATTTTTCTCTAAAATCTAAATAATTAATACATGAAACTTAGATTGTACATAGTAGAATCTAGGAAAGATAAAAATACATACTCTAATCCCTGCGGCTCACTACAGGAAAAAGATGAATAGTCTTTTCCTGCAACAACTGAGACTTTTCTGAAAACTTTTCAACATAAGTATCAACAATAGAAAAATCATCTTCGCTAATCCTTTTTGTTTTGAATAAATGTATATGGCATCATCTTTGCCATACAAGGGACTATTAACATCACTATTATAAATTTAAGCCTTAGAAGTTTCTGGATCTTATTATCTAAATTTATATTCTCTATCTTGCTTAAATCAGATGTTCATGATTTACTAAATTTCTTACACTCGTAAACATTACCTAATTCACTAAGCATCCCAATACCACAATCATTAGTTTGCACGCCTAAACCAATAATAAAACTTTCAATATTCTCATCTAATAAATGAAATCAATTTACCTAATGCAACAGTAGATGTCTTATACGGATCTTTGGTCTTCAGAGTTGTTTTAAACCTGTAACCTCAACAACTTCAATTACAGCTTCCTAGTAATATAATTTAATAAATAGTTCACCGTGTGTTCTTCAAACTTTTCGCATTTAAAAGTTCTAATTGTTTTTCTTTTCAAAATTTTTAAATAAACCTACCATCACCACCATCAGCTACTACCTCCCATAGTCACTTCATGATTATAAATAGTTTATTTATTTTTATTTAAAATTATTTCTCCCCATTTCATATGAGATAATGAACCGCATCATTCATACTGCTACTAAAATTTCATAAAATATCAACTCCCCTTATAAATCTGTTATATTTATTTAGTTAATTTTATCATTAAATCGCTTTTAAATTAAAGATTTCAAATAATGAAAATATAAAAACATTTTCATTGATAAAATTTACACGTACTTTAAATTTTGCTTTTATTTTAGTATAATAATTATGTAAAGTATGCTTTATATTTAGGGGTTAAAATAGAACTCACTTTTGATTATATCAAAAATATACAGTGTAATTGTCAACTGTGAAAACAAACTACTTTTCAGTTTTACAATTATAAATGTCAATGTTTTATGATAATACAGTAAACATTTTAAATATATTAGTTCTACGAGTTTCTAATCCCTAAATTTAGACTAATATAATAACGACCACAGTTTACCCTAAACTTTCGTGGTTTTCAATATGTTAATTAAGATTATAAATTATGTTAAAATCTTTTATAAAGACAACTCTGACTTTATAAAAGATTTGAGTAGTTATTATGCAAAACACAATTAAAATTGTATATTAATATTTATATTTAAGTTACTATTTTCAAAACTATTTATCTCGTTTAATAAATAATCTGCAAAATCTATTAATAAACTAGTATTTGGTTGTTTTGCTATATTAATAGCATTATCTGTATGTTTTTAGTAATTCTTCATTCTTCAATACCATAAAACTAAAGATAACTAATCATATCCTCATCCTGGCAATTTCCCAATTTTTATCCAATCACTGCTAATAATCAGAGTGTATACCATCTTTAAATAGTAAAGCTATGCCTAACTGTCTGCAAATTCTTTAACGTTCTCGCAATCTACAACTCATGTTTGCCAACTAAACAAAGCGAAAATCCATCGGTAATTCCTATTAAACGTCCTGTTTTCGACTATGCATTTTTCTTAAATAGTCAGCATCGACATTGTGATGTTTTACATCATACACTTGACCTGCAATCATGCCACGCAGCACCTGAATAATTAGCAAACTGTTTTAATTAATTTTACTTTCGACAGGTTCAACACTCGAGATCACTAAGTGCTTGCAAAGCCAAAAGTAAAGCCTTAGCATCTAGTTAGGGACGGCTGAGATCTTACGACCGAAATGCACTTATGATTTGTTAGTGCAACGATGGTGATCATTGTCCATCTCTGGTAAGTCATCATGAACTAATGACCGATATGTATTACACTAATTCAATATGCAAGTGCAATATCAAGATACTGTATAATCTACTTCATAGTATTTTTAATAAATATAAAAATGATAATAGCCTAATCTTCACCATCATTCACTAATGAATAAGTAATAGATTCTTTTTAAAATATCGGGCATTTCTAATTTTTCAATATATTCTTTGTAAAACTATTTAATTGATGCGTACTCTCTTCCTATGAAGTTCTTAAAATTATTCATCTTCTTTGAAATCATAGTTAATTTGGCTACTTCTTTCTCTGCATTACTTATTAAATCATTTCGAGTTTTTAATCAAATCGATTCCTTGATTTTATATCACTCTAATAGATACGAATAATTTTCCAATTCTGAATTCTGCAACAATTTTCTCAAAGATTCATTAGACATTCAAAATTTTTCTTTACCCATTTACTTAACTCCCCTTTATCGGATATATTATTAACTTTACAATCAGACTTCCATCAGCTAATTGAACAGTTATATCATCCCCATATTTACATTTTGTAACAGATGTTATCTTTTCATTGTTTAGCAACAGAATAACCTTTTTCGCATAACCTTTGGAGAAATTAGCTTCTAATCAATTAATCTCATTTGTGAAGTTTTTCTTTTAGTTAGCTAAAATCAAAATTTAAAAATTTATCCGTTGATTGATAAACCATTTTTCTTATCCTTAACAAGAATTTGCGAGTTTACTAAGTTCTCTTTCTAACAACTCAGCAGTTCTTCTATACTCAGTAAAGTATTTTTGAATAGTTTTATAGTATGGATTATTTTTCACTATTACATTCTATTCTTATAATTTTGGAGGAAATATAATTTATAGTATTTAGTTTTATCATAATTAAATGATATTCTGTATATCCTCAATATTTGGTGTTACATAATTCCCTTGTTTGCAGTTGGTGTAGAAGCTCTTCTATCCAGATACAAAAGATCTGCAAGCGTCATCAGTCTCATGTCCTATTCCTGTTACTGTGGTGTTTTACAGTTGAAAATCGCTCTAATTGCTTCTTCCAGTATTAAAACTCAAGGTCTTCTATAGATCACCACCGGCTGAGTATAATTACATCATTTAGAACCATCATCCAGCTAGTTTAGTAATATTTTTAACTATATCTTGAACAGAATTATCACCTTAGTACTAAGAGTAGAGATAAATATTGTCTTTGCTGTGGAAAACGACGTGAGATTGTTCCTAGTACATCTTGAACTAATTTGCTCCGGATGTGCTGTAACATAGCTATGTACAAAACTTTCGTAGTTTGTATACTGGGGTGAAAAGTCCTTCTTTCTCTAATTTTCTCCTTTAGTTCTAAAAACTTTTGATATAATTCACCGATTCTGTCTTTTCATATCGGTAACTAGAAGGTTCATGCTCTCTCCACGAGAAGCACTAATTAATCTTTGACTAATTAAAACTGTGTCACTCATGCTAAAATCTAACTTCGATTTTTATCGAACCAAACTGCATTTATTCTAGTTATTTTCATCTTTTGATTGAAAAATATATATTATTGTTAGTGTGAAAGTTTAATTAGAAATTTCACCTTTATATATCTTTCACCTAAAGTAGGATCCCAATAAAACTTTCCTCAATATATTTATCAATGCTGTAACAGTTAGATATGTTCTTTCTTCCCATCCTAACTTTTACCTCTTATTTTGTCGAGTTTTTCTACAATTCCTTTTAGTACTCCATTGATAAATTTATAACTTTCATCTTTTTCACTATATGAAAAGTTCAACTGACTTCATTGATAGAAACCTTGTAAGGAATATCACTATAAAGAATCTCTGTTGCAAATACGCAATACATATTTGTCTATCCATTTTTGATAAACGTTTCTAATTTCCAGTCTTTAGCATGGTGGCAAGTACCTCATCAATTTCATCTTTCTTTTCAATAATCATCTCAGTTAATGTCTTAGTTTACATAAATAACTTGTGCATTTCTTCTTGTTCTAAGATCTAACAGTTCAATAAATCTAGTTCAGTATTTTCTACTGGAATAAGATTTTAAAACCGCTTCTCTAAGTTTCATGTCTGCTCTTCATTTATATCTCCTAAATTAAAATCAATTCCAATTATATTAGCACCCACAGTTTAAGTTTTAGGTAATAATCTCTGTCATATTAAATGTTGAATTTCTTACATTTTCTTGAATTTTTCTTGCTGTTTTAGCTGACAGAAGATCCTGATTTTAAATTACAATATACATCGACAATTCACTTCCAGCAATTCTTGATTTCTACTCCACGAGGTGGCTTTTTCCCAATAATTTTGTTTTAGCAGCGCTGCAGTTCTTTTAATGTTTTGTAATAACTTCTAATGCATTCAGGTTGGTTCTACTTTTCCTATTAATAGTTTCCATTTTCGTTTCCTCGAGTGTGTATTTAGCTACTAGGTGCATCGATATTAAATTATTCCTTTGTCCTGTCGATCTATGTAATTATACACCATATTTTCCAGGAGGAGAATTACCGCTAGTAATAGTAAATCTTAGAAACTATGAGGCAATCTCCTAATATCATTCAGAAAATATCAATGAGATGCTAATAATAATTCTTCCAGATGCTTTCATCGATATTATCTTTGTTTTTGCTGCTCCTGCTTAGGGAGCCATATCTGGTTACATCCACCACCATCGTCATACGTACTGTAATGAATATGTTACCAAAGTTTTCTGCATTGTGTGTTTATCGGTGGTAACTTTATCTACAGCTACTACAAAGTTGCTACTCTATCTTCATTTGCAGAAACAAGAGTGCGATAACATGAATTTTTCTAATTTGAGACCCAGCATTATCAACAAGTTTGATCAAGTGATTCACATGTTTTCTGAGTTCAACTACGCTTTGTCAGCGTTACCTACACCATTGCTTACTAATAATATTTACTTCGTTGTTGAATTCAGCATTTAGCGATGTTATCATGCTTTCTTTTCTTTAGCTGGTTTCTTGATTTCTGATTGTAGTCCAGAAACTTTTCTACTACATTAGATAGCGTTAGCTCCATGGAACAGAAGTGTTTCTTCATTCTCTCATAAATACTCAGTATGCTCTTTCCTGTTAAAGCTTCAATTCTGCGTGACACTCTGACTACACCTGATCTCAGAAACAATTTTGAGATTCTACTTCAGCACTGTTAGCATTGTGAGGTACCACACATAATTTCAATAGAATAATCTCCGATAGAAACTACACGAACTACATCTCCAGTGTTTTCACTCGAATGAGTGCTTGCGTCTCCAAGTTTTCTTGGCCCCATTTCTGTCGCATTTCTTCGGTTTTAATTTCTAATGCATTTCCAAATTTGCTTATTACTTTCAACTTTCAGCGCACCAGTTTCTTCAACTGGTTAGTGGGCCAAAGTGAGTAATATCAAAATCTTGAGTTTTCATCAGTTACTAATGATGCGCTTGTTTTAATATGAGAACCAACTGCATGACCCAGCGCCTTCGTTTAATAGGTGAGTTGCAGTATGGTTTTCTCAATATTTAATCTATAAGCTCTGTCTACTTCTAGTTTATATTTCTTTACCAACTACCTAATTCCCTTCTAGTACTTTACTAAGTGATATGGCGTTTATCTGGTTTCTTAAGCATACTATCTGCTTTGAATCCTTCTGCTAATACTAAACCTCTATCAGCTATTTGTACCACCTTTTCACACTGCATAGGGCTGGGTTTTATCGAGTACTACTTTTACAGATCTTCCACGCTCTGGTTTTCTAATAAGTTAACTGTCTGTAATATCAGCTGATGTAGTTTTACCTTCATCTGTAAAGTTTAGGTATATCAGTAAACTGTCTGTCTCCCTACTATTCTCATGCTTATGGGTCAGATTTACTTGCATTTAGAGAAGATCTGCTGCAGGATGGACGACGCGTTCTTTTGTTTTTCCACATCTCTTCATTAAAGCGTCAATATCAGCTGTTAATCCTGATTTCTTCTGCATATTCTTCAGTTAATTCAATTTGGGAATCCAAAAGTATCATAAGTTTTGATGCATCTTTACCAGAGAGTACTTTCGTTGTGTCTTCTAACTAGCATAATGTGTCTTCTAAGATTGCTTCACCTTCGTTAATGTTTCGTGCCAGATCTATCTTCTTCTTTCAAAATTGCATCTTTTAACAAAAGTTTGCACTCTCTTTATACATGTTGGATGAGTGAGTCTTCCATAATTTCTGCAACGACTTCCTCTGATTAATTTTGTACGCCATAAATGAGTTGTCAAACCCTAAAACTTTTGCATGTATCTAACTGCGACGTAGTCTTCTAAAGCATGTATCCGCGATCCCTTCGTTTCGATGTGCAATGCTCCATCTGCTGATATTGAATATACACCTGATTCTAATGTGGTCAGCGATAACTTTGAAAGCCACATCTTGGTCCTTGACATTTCACCATGTTAGCATGCAGGTCAATTTCTCTCTAATGATTGGAGTCACAATAGGTCCTGTACATCAAGTTGTTCGGAACATCTTCTTGTAATACAGACCTACAGTCTCTCAGTCGTCCTATATCTATGTCATAAGGAAAGATTTCAGGCCTACGTTGCCATCAGCATTGTGGATTATATTGACTAATACACGTTTCCAAATCTCTAGATATCTATCAGTTTTCTCCCACCTGGGTGCATTTCCTCTTTTGGTGATATGTGTCAGCGTCTTCCTCCGAGTCTGCGAGAAAATCTCAGTATTTGGTCCAGGCCCTATCACCGATATCCCAAAGTTACCTTCCAATACACCAGGCCATTCTTTCTTCAGGAAGCCCAATAACATTGTGCCACTAAATCATATGCTTCTGTATCTTTGGTTGGTGTTGCTGTTAATTTTCTTTTTAATCTATGCATTTTTAAAGTTAAATTTGCCAATGGTGCTGCTTCATTTGCGATAGTCACCAGTGAAGTTCTTGTCTCGAAGAATGTATGGTGACACTTGCAGTTTACCATTTCAATGCTCATTAGTTCTAATTGATTTTGTGAGTTAGTAGTTCTTGGTTCTCAGGTATTTCTCACCACCATCAGAGTATTTTTAGTGACACGCCCTGGGTTAATCCCAATAATCTTCAGGATCGTCAACTGCTTTTAAAGATGCACTTGGTTCAATTTATTGTCCTTTTCTGAAAATCTAAATGTTCTTCTAATTTGTTGATGTTGGTTGTTTCATTTTATTCTCCTTTCAAGCTAACAAATAAAATAAAAAAAGTCCCTTGTGTAAATTTAATTACACAAGGGACATTCTCATGTTACCACCTAATTCCAAATTGCTGCCGCCCTATTTAAGTTTTTATAACAGCATGTTCTGATAAAATACCATAAGAGTAGCATAAAAGTTATATTATGAGTCTTTTTCACCTCTAGATTCTCTTTTTAAATAATATTACTAACTTTTAGTTCCTAAACTTCATTTAATATTTTGAAGATTTAGTATAGACAGTTAAATTACATTTTGTCAATAGAAGTATTACATTTCTCATTTCCAAAGTATTATTTGCTTTTTGCCCACAGCTTCATATTTTGTTCGAGTGTGTCCAAATCCGTGCACAAATTCCAAAGTATCAAAGGCCAATTAATTTCTATCATTGTCTTTTGTGTTGGAAATTTAATGTTGCATTAATTTTGTTATCCTTGATAGATAAGAACTTTTTAGCTTCTAAAATTTCATCTTGTTTTATATAACTACTATATCGACATATAAACAATTTGAAATTTTCAAGTAAAATGTGATAAACCTGCCATCTTGTCTCTTGACTCCAATAAAAGACGCCATATCGTTTAGCTGCTGTTACTTACTTACCTGTAATATCGCTCTGGGCGAGTGCTCTATAAGCTCATTTTAATTTTCTCTACAACTGCTTCAACTTTATCAAATCCCATATTCTTCGAGTTACTTTGTTCGCGGGTGCAGAGAAGCTCCATTTATCCAGACATTCAACAGCTAATCCCATCTAAACCCAACATATTTGTACCAAAAGGCACTGTACCCATTTCTAATGATACGACGACGACGACCATTTGAGGTAATAATTCTTCTTTATATTCTTTGATTGTTCTTCAAATAATTCAACAGAGACATGCCTAGCCACGTACTTTTGAGACCATCTTTTTCTAATTCAGTATCGTGGTTGCTAATGCAACTTCAGGTCCCACCAGATTAAAATAGTATCGAATTCTTCTACTGTTTCACCACAACATAAGCACCTTTCAGCAACTTTTTCAAATGAAGAGATTTTCTAAAGTTGGTAAGTTTTTGACGATTAATGCAATTTGATGTTGGTTTATTGTTGTATGTGTGATAGATACCAAGCATCTGATAGCTTCTGTCGCATCAACGAGGTCTAAACATATGTAGTTTGAGATAGTTCTTAATGATGCTAAATGTTCAAATTTGGTTCGTGTGTTGGACCATCCTCACCTACCGGCACACTATCGTAGCCGCCGTACATCGTGAGTTACCAGGTAAGTTTTGTAGCCAATGCTGATAATCTGTCTGCTTTGGTGGTCAAGAAAACTACGAAAGAATGTACCACCGAGGCGCGTACTACCCCGTGTAATGTTAACCCATTAAGTACCAGTAGCCATAACGAAATTCACGAGACACCGATTGTACATTACGTTTCTGTTCTGTTCATCATCTCGTCATCCATCACCTTTAATAGAATGTCCTTATTGGAAATTAACGAAGGTCAGCTGATCCCTCCGAAGATGTTATTGAAAAGCCAGGCTGCAACACTTATTGATTGCATCTTGAGATGATCTACGAGTTGCTTGGCGAAACTTCTCCCTACATTTTTGAAGCCTAGAAACTTTCTTTTGATAAGTGTTTAATATCTAACCACGAGTAAGTGCTTCTTCTAACTCTTTTACTAATTCAAATTTTACTTTATAATCTGCATATAATTTTTCCCATTTTGCATATTCGTTTTCACTCACGTTCTGCAACGTGACTTTGAAGTCAACCTTATACGTCAGCAGCCAGCGGAATATCGAATGGTTCATTTTCAACCGATTTCTTTTCTGAATACTGCATTTCTTCCATCACCTAATGAATCGCAAGAACTCCATTTGTGTTCCTTTGACCTATTAGGTAGACCAGCTCCGATAATTATTTTTACTTCGGTCTAACGTGGAGGTTTTATCAGATTTTGCAGCTTGTTGCTCAATTCTTTGCGCTAACCGTGTCTACATTTACCCGTCTTCTACAAAGGACTAGTGTTCCCGTCCGTATGCTTCCATATCTGGCTGAGCATTTTTCAGAGAAATGCATCTTTGGTCTCCATCCCAGACAGAATATCATTTGAATCATATAATACTACAAGTTTTATTTAATTTTTGTACTCTTTATGAGGCTTGATGCTACTAGCTCACACCTTCTATGATATCTCCATCACCACAGATTACATATGTGTAATGATCGAGTAAGTCACTAACCTTCTTTGTTGTACTTGGCTAATATCTTTCTGCTAAGCCATACCCTACTGCTGTAGAATGCCTTGTCCTAGTGGACCTGTTGCTATCAATACCTTGTGGTGTGTGCCAAACTCTGGGGTGACCCGTTCAGAACGATGACGAGTTTTTAACTGCTACAGAATACATCTTCAAATCCTGAAAGATGTAATAATAGATATAGATAACATTGATGTGTCACTGCTGATAATACGAATCTATCTCTATTAATCAGTCAGTTTTCTTGGATTTACTCTAAGGTGTTTTGTAAATAATAGGTAAGCCATTGATGCTCTTGCTCCCATTACTACACCAAGGTGTCCTGATTTTTACCTTTGTTAATCACTCAACTTTTCATGACTTTTATCGCGTTTACTGATTTTTGTGACCTAAACTGTCCTCCTAAATTATACTCTATTCTACCTAGAAATAGCCCTTGATAAAATAACTTCATCAACATACTCAATATCACTTCCAAAGGAAATACAGCGAGCTATTCTGGTAACTCTTTATCTGTATTTTTAAATATCTTGAAATAAAACTTGTCTCACCTTCTGGAATGAGTTAGTTGCTAGTATTATCTTTTATGTTCATCTTGTGCTCTTTCAAAGAGAACTTTATATTAATATCAAGTGGACCTATTCCATCCCATAGGGTGAAATTAAACCATCAAGTGCATGATACTACCTCTATGTATTTGCATATTCTCCATTGCTACTAAATCATTATCATAGTAACCAACACAATCATCAGATTTGTCTCTACCTACATCAGAGCAAATATCACACATGATCTTTTACTAGACGTCCACATACTTCCAGTTAGTAGCTTTTTCTTTTTAAATGTACTAAACTATCCGCAAAGTTTTTATATCATCATCATGCATTTTTCAAAAGTATGAAATGCTAATCTTACTGCAGTTTTCTTTCCTATACAGGTAACAATGAATAACTGTCTATTAAATCCATCAGTTTAGGATAGTGCATCATAGTCCTGGGATGTTTAATCCATTTGTGTACCTAATGTTTCCTCTTTTAATTGAGTAGATTACACTACAAGTGCATCATTTGCTGCGATGAAAATCATGGCTTGAAGCATTTCATATCTTCTGGATCGACACTTCTTCTTTAATTTTAATATCTAATGTTTTCCATCACCAGTAGCTATTGCTGTTGCATACCACCTAGTACAGTTCCTTTCGTACATTTTGGTCTTTTAATCCTTCTTGGTACCTTTAACATGTAACCTTTTGCATGCGATCTCTCTCATCATTTGTGCATATTTATTCCCATTCACGCATAATATTTCCTCTAATGTCAATTTATATTTATAATTCTATTTGAAATTTTTACTACTTGTCCACCAATTTGGAATTTTCAAAGTTATTTCAATTGACTTTTCGATGTCTTTTCCTGATGTTGGTTTTCTATTAATATGTCCCAGATAGCTTTCAGTAGTTATCGTCTTTTCTTCAACTTCTTTCAATCAAATTGCTTTCTGCGACCAGTTTTGCAGGTTCATCTTTCAAGATACATTATGCCTGATGATGCGTGAATTGTACAGATCAGGTAATCTGCTCAATAAAATCTCTTGAGACAGAACTTTCCAATATTTTTATGCTTTAGAATTTGGAGCCATATACCATATCTGCTTCCACTAAAACTAATAGTCCTCCTTCTTTACGCAAGAAAGCTAGCTAATTGACAAGAGCTAAATCATTCTCTCTGTGGTGCTACTTCTGGATTATTTCGAATTCAGAAACTTTCAGTAATTATCTGCTCAAACATTTAGCTGCATAATTGGTAAAATTCCTCATGAAGTCTTCCTTAAGTTCAGATAATCTTATTCTTATCTTTTATAATCACTTCTTTAATCTCTCTCTTTTGGAGCACCTTGCAACTAAACGTAGTATCTACCTCTTTATCACTCATTTATTTTTAACCATATTTCTTAGCATGATGCTAGTGAGTTTTCAGATAGACTATTTGTATTATTACTTAATTGAAGTTTAATTTTGTCTTTAAAGCATCCTAGTTCTATTTTTCTAATTCAACTGGTCTAAATTTTGATACGGAAATTATCCAACACTATTTTTGAACTGTAGTCTGATTAACATGGTTTCTTTCTTTGCAGGCATATTTTTACAGTACTGCAAAGTTTGCATATAACTCATATAGTCTGTCAGAAAATCTAATATACTGCTCCGTTGCAGTAAATGTTCTATAATTTTATAAAATAGTGGTCAAATCCAACATTATTAACTGTCTTCTCCACTATTTTGTCAATACTATTATGTACCACGTATACGTGTGTGTTGAAAGTTTTATGCACGACTACATCTCGTCTTACATGATGAGATGACGTACGTGGCAATTTAGTGTCCTATGTCCTGGCCCAACGAGGTATTATATGTTAATAAAGATTTTATAACATCTCGCCTGTAAAGCTTCCTATGTAAAATTCAAGAATATCATCTTCACTTATTGAAGTAACTTCGAAAATGTGATCTAAGTAATCTGAATAGTTGATCTTGATACAGTATACTAATTGCATCCCTCAGTCCACCTTTAGCAAGGTTGCAATTTTCTCTATATGCTATCTTCAATTACTATTCCTTCATTTTTCTGAAATACTTTAGTCTATCAATTAATTGTTCTTATGAAAAGATTTTAAACTCAAACCTCTGACATCTTGATAAGATAGTCGTGGTATTTTATAATTTTCCAGTATTAGCTAATATGAATATCACATGAGCAGAGTGGTTTCCTCTAGAGTTTTCAATAATGCATTAAATCTATCGCTTAGATTCGCATATGCACTTCATCAATGATATAAACTTTTATATTTACTTCTGTAGGCAGAGTTGTAATAACTCTTTTTGTCATGTGCTTCATCTACACCATTATTGCTTACGATCAATTTCAATAATGTCTACATTTCTTTTACGATATTCTTCATTATCGTAACTTCATTTGCAATATTTTTGCAATGGAAGTTTTCACCTGTACCTCGAGGATCATCAAAAATAAATAGGGCACGACTAATTTGATCTTTATCAATCATTTCAAAGACAGAAACAATGTGATTTCTTTGACCACTATGTCAGTAAATGTTTGTGGTCTATATTTTCCCTATACAACTTGAACATACCAAACCTCTAAATTATTTTAACTAATATATTATAACATAATTTAAAATTTACTTATAGTATATATACTCAAAAGTAAAAATTTAATAAAAATCTACATTTTAAGTATATCCTTTTAACTATTATATTTATTTTTCACCCTATAATTTCAAAAAATTAGAATGGATTTTCTGTTAAGAACCATCTTCCATTAACTTTTATTACTTTATGGTTTGTCACTACTACTACCAAAAGAGCCTAAATCACGCCTTTTACTTTAGAAACTTTTGCTGTTCTGTCATCTATCATTTTGTTCTCCAACTTCAACTAGACCTACAAGTCCTTTTTGCCATGAGTTAATTTCTGTTTGTCATCTTCCTCCAAGTTTCTTGGTTCAGAAAATTGCTGTCTAGATTCTACACTTTCAAAATGAACATAATCTGCATTTTTCGTCGCCTGACTTAACAGAACTAATCCATCCTTCAACCGCACCTTTTGGTGGCGATACCTGGTTTTCCGCTTCCACTAAAAATAATTAAGCGATAGCTACACTACATTTCACCGACTTTGCGTAATAATCTAATAGTTTTTATTATCCTGCTCATACATTTGGGTTTAAAGTTTTGGTTATTTGTTCTGAATTGTGGATTAATTGATTGAGTTGATATACCATTTTGATTATTAAACTGTCCATTATTCATATTCCCAATTGAGATTTTGTCCATTATAACTTTGTCCTCTAAATTGTGGATTATTCATGTTATTAGTTGAGGTTTTGACCATTATAACCTTGTCCTCTACTGTGATTATTCACATTATTATTTTATATAATTTATTCATTAGCATTTCCTCCTATATGTGCATTATTCATTATTATTTTTGATTTTGTCCATTATTATATCCTCAGTGCGGTGTTGCATTATTATACGGTTGATTTTTGACCATTTGGATATCCTTGAGTAGGGATTATTCACATTTTATTTGCTTGTAGATTTTGATTTTGATAAAGGATTCTGATTATTTACATTTCTATTTAAATTTTGGGTTCTGTCATTATAACCATTTCCTTGATGTTGACTATTTTGTTGAGGATAGCCCTGATTTGGATGGTTGTTTTGAGGTGTTCATTTGGACTACATTTTGTCCTCTATTATTCATATCTTTCTCCTTTTTATTAATTTTTGGAGATAAAAATATGGAATATTTTAAAATTTTATTAATAAATACAATTCTTCTCAATAATTTATTATACTAAAGCTACTCCTTTTTGTCAATGATATAAAAAGTACCTATAGTAACAATAAAAACAAATTAAATAATAGCGTATGCAACTATTAGATTATCCACTAGATAGTCTCTTTTCATTAAACAAATATTTCTTCTTTTTAGATAAAATTACCATAATTGATTTTTCTTTAAAACCATCTTCATTATGCTTTTCTACGGATTAAAAAGGCTGCATCATTTCATTATTAGTATTTTTATCCATTGTCTTTTTGTTGTTTTCTTAAATCTAACTATAAACATATTCAAAATCAATCATTTTAACTTCTTCTATTTCATTATCATTAACAGGACTTTGTATATCTAACCTTATTTTTCTTCTTTGGATATTTTCTTGAATTCTTGACGGATTCATCTTTATCTTTTATTGTCATAGTAGATATAATCAAACATTTTTCAAATTCATTTTTCTCACAGCTTTCATCCACCCTTTTTGCAGTTCTTCAGGTGTGGCTCACCTTCCCTGTCAGATTCAAAACAATTGAGCTTACAATTATCAGCACTAATATGATTACAACTAATAACCTTTTATTTTTGATTTGTATTGTTGTCTCTTAAAACTACTATTTAAACCATAAGTCCTTATGTTGTTTGATCAACTATATATAAACTATGGGCATTGATTAATCTATATTTAATATCTACTCTAAAATTAAAATAATATTATATAATCCAACTGCTAAGCAACTGACACCAGTTATTTGCCAAAGTGTCTTCCAGTTCTTTACTGTCCTTTGTGTACTTTCAATATTTTCTGATGACTACAATGCTTCTATCACTATAACATGCTGCAGTACCACTAATTAAAATGAGCATGTCCCTCTTAGAATATACTTGGCTATAATAATAATACCCTACAATATAAAACATTATAAAAGCTATATTGCATAATTTATATATTCACTAGGCAAAGGACACCCATGATTAAGTTTCATGGTAACATCAACAGAATCGCTGTCCTTGTTTTCCTTAGTTATGCTTTGCTATTGCTTCCCTTAGATATACTACATAATTGTCACATATTAAAACAACGATGATCAAACTTACAAAGAAATACAACTCTCCGCCACAGATTTTTCTGTCCAGTAAAGATGTCATTATTCAACTCTACGATTCTAATCTCGTTTTATTTTCTCTTATTGATCTTGATTTTGCAGAGCCATACATCATTGTAAAAGATTTGAGAACATTTTCGGATCTAATCTTGTGCGCCTGCTCTCTCTCCCACTTTCTACATCGAGACAAATTATTTCTCCGCCTGTAGTTTCTTCTAGGGTAACTCTTTAGCCTATAGTATTCGGTGCTTAACATGTCCAATAAACTCAGAGTTTTCGCTGCATTTTCGGTTTTAACATAAATTAGTGAAATTTATATACGCTTCCATCGTTTTATTTTAGAATTACAATGTTGTCAAACCATAGATTCGTTCCTTCTTTCAGTGAACTTGTATACCATATTTCGTTCTCTGCAGTAACAGCATCACCTGAGCATCCTGTACAAACTCCATGCTTCATTGTGATCATAAGTATCTTTCTCATCACAGGTTTATAAGCTTTGACATATAGTTAAATGACTCTAATTTTCTTTCTACTCAGTTTCAGGTTTACCTCATTAGTATCATTTTACAATTTCACTTCTGACTGAAGAAACTAATTCCCGTCATTTCACAGTACCATCAATTGTATGTATTATTTTTCGACGTGCATCCAAAGGTCATTCCATTTTCAATTTAGATCTTAGAACTTTAGTTTTATCATAAAAATGTTTCCTGAAAGTTCCCAAAGCGAAATTGAACTCTTCATTTCGGATCGAAACTGTTTATCTCTAAATTTGTTCATCAATGTGTCGATCCTTCAATTTGCTGTGATCTAATTTTAGTAAATTTAACTTTTCATCTTCTTAATCGCATGTAGTCAGGTGGTATTACTATGTCATGGTGTGAATGCGACTGAATCTTTGTAGCAGCATAAGCATTTAGAGTCCAAATGTCTCCTTACTACTGGGCAGTCGATTTCTTCTTCCAAACTTCTTAATTACATCTGACCAGTATATTCTCCCCAGTTGAAAATTGTTAAAGTTTGTTTTATCACTATTCGAGACTATCTATAAAGAAATTACGACTATATAAAAGTCCCTAAACTAGATAACTAATGATAAGTCTGAAATAAAGTGACTTTTTCACATGTGCTCTTACACTCCCTTTTTAATTTACTAGTATTGATTACGCAATAAATTATTACCGCGCAACAACAACAAGAGATAGTTAAAACTAGCAGATAAAGCCTTGATAATCGTAAGTTTAATTCCCTTGGCGTGCCATTAGGTATATTTCAACAGAAAGTGTTTGGAATCCATTACCTGCTGATACAAGGGCACGTCCCAGCGAAAATCATCTAATGAGATAAGTTAATCACGTGAAAGTCCTGCGAAGTCCTGGTGCCAATATAGAAATGTTACCGTCTTACTCAATACTTGAGATATACCAAGTCCTTCGGTCTGTCTTGCATCAGTCGTAGCCTTTGGCATCTCACGTAATTCCGTGATGCCATTAATACAGCGAGTTGGAATACTACGTACGACATGCGAGATAATAATACGGTCACAAAACCCAGAATAGTATCTGAGCCTGTATGCTTAGAAATAAGTGTAAACGTGATAAGAATGAACATCCGATAATAACGTCAGGAACTTTGCAATCAGAATGTGTACCACCAACTGAATGAATTTTTCTGTTTGTTAGATTTTAAAGAATATATCCCTAGACACTACGTTTCCAAAGTTGCTGAAATAGTCACACAATAATGCCTTCCTGCTATAGTACAACGCATCATTTAGCGTATTTTCAAATAAATCTACATAATATTTCGAGACTGTTAATCAATGTTGTCTTACCCTCAGATTCTGCGTATATACTTTAAGAGTAAATTCAGAGATACTATATAATATTGCGAGATAACTAAATAACATTTTTGCAAGTTAATTTCATTTATTTTCTACCTCAAAATTAGTTTTTAGTCTTTAAGTCATTTGTAAGAACCATTATAATTACATTTTACCACTATCAAAGAATACTGCGAGTTGTTGAACCTACCCCAGTTTTGAGTAACTAAAATGTTCTTCAATAAGCTGTACCTAAATTTATTATTTATTTTCCTGCTACTAAACGAGTAATCATGAATAATGATAGAGCCTGGAGATAAATGTTGCCTGAACCATGATTTCACCCATTAATGCTAAGTGGGTAATAATTTTCACACGTGCCGTTTTGGAAATCTGCTCTGGGTCACCAGATAGCTTCGATTAAATTCTTGTTCATTCCGAATGCCGCGAATTATATATTGGTAATAGCATAAAAGGTGATGTAACTAGGTACAAAATAAACTAAATGGGTACGTCAGTAGCTCGACTACCACGATGCCTATGTATTTCAAGAGACTGTTCCATATTCTCCGATGACCTAAGAACGCATGCAGTACACAGATATTAATCCATGTTGGTAATTATCAGTAAGTAGTAGTTCTTTATGCCCGCGCATTAATGAGCAAACGCTTTAATGGATAACTAGTACCAAACATATCAATGTAATTAAACATGCAAAACTGAAGTGTCACTAAGTACATATGTACTACTAAAAGTATTTATAGATTTAGCTAATGTGAGTTTCCATCTATATCTCTAAAATGAATTGATAGACGATAAGTATAATTGGAATACTACAAAAGTAACATCCACATTACATGTGAATCATATGAACAGAGTGTTAAACATTTCTCCTCCTCTTCGTATGATTCAGGACAGGCATCCAGACTCTTCTTCGTTTCTCCAGGTGCATGGTATGAATTGCTTCGGATCAGAAGTTTGGGCACAGCATTGGCCCAGTTTTGCTTTACTTTTGTTGAATGAACAATCCGCCATTATATTGATCGTCTAAACAGCAGACATGGTAGACTCCTCTAAATAACTGAGTATCTACTACATTGTAATTTTGTTATCTGCACTTCATTTCTGGTCCTCCTGACGAATAACTACTTCTACGTTTATTTTATCTAAACCAGCATCAAACACATTCCTGTTGCTATGCAAATTTCTGCTAAAGTAGTCATCTCAACAACTGTAGCATTAACAGTAATAGATTCATAGTCACCAATAGACATCAAACGGTTGGTTAGCAATCGCATCATAAATATCGATGAGTGTCCACTTTTGTTCGATTTTACCGCGTTCATTACAAAATCTAATCACTCATCGCTAAAAGCTTCCTCTTGGTCGCCCAGGTGTACATGAAATCGTCATAATTCCCGTTTGTTGTTGAAAACTCACGAAGTTCCTTTTCTGCATCTCTTGACGTAGTTTTGAGTCTAATGCTGATAAGATTCATCAAGAGAATAATTTTCAGAGTTCGTTAACGATAGCACGTGATGTAACACGTTGTTTTGTCCACCACTCATCTCCAGTTAACTCACGATCAAATCCAGCTAAGTTTACTTGTTTTAGAGCTTTCTGACTTTCTGTATAATTTCTTTCTTCTCGACTGTTTTGCGTCCGAAATGCGCATTTTCAAAACATTCATGTGTAGAATGAAAGCATACTCGCAGACACAGTATTTACGTGCCTTGCTTTTGTTGCTGGTACGTCATTACGCCTAATGGCATCACATCGTCACTGAAGTCGGGCGAAAATCCTCCTATTAATTTAGATTGTACTTTTCCCACAACCACTGGGTCCTAGTGATGTATAAATTTACCTTTCTCTGTTCTAAATCAATGTTTTAGTACATTATGCAAAGTCATTGATCATTTAGATTCACATTTATGTCTCTTGCCGTACAGTATTAGTAGCTACTATTAATCACTTCCATTCTTCATCATGGATTTGATAATCTGTATGTTCGAGATGTAGCTATAAAAACTTTCATTTGTTGACTCTTATAATTCCTCATCTCTAATTTTCAATTTTGTTTCCTTTGAGACACATAACATAATGTTTCCATTCTGAAGAGATCGAATGGCTGTAACAAATTTTCTCTAGTTTTAATTGAGATTCCATTTCCTTTTCATTTGATTCGGGGAACCAGCCAAAGTAGTTCATATCAGCCATCGTCTCCTCATAGCTGGTTTGGTCCTCCCACAAAGAGACAATAAACTTTTGGCTTGTACTCTCTTTATCCAGTCCTGTGGGCACTGACCTAATACTTGTAGTATGTTAAAAGGTTTTCCGTCGATGGCGATGACTGGGTGCACGTTCTGCCTGATAGATATCCTTTGCTCAAGTCTGTACGTTCACCTAATTCTTCGTGGGGTGCAGGGGTTCTTTCTGTATGCAGTAGTCTTTTGATCTTTCACCTATAGAATACCCTTACCTTCTCCCTACTATAACAGCACATATGTGTTGTCAATATCTAACACTGCGTTATCTATGTTTTGTTATTATCTAACATGTGTAATAATTGTTTACCATCCAATTAAACGTGTCGTGTTAAGTTTATTATTTAGTAAACACACTGTTTTAGTATAATTAAATCACTAGGTTATATATACTATATTTTGTCTAGATTGCATCAGATTGAAATTCCCTATTTCTATAAAGTAAAGTTAATTTTACAGCTACAACGTCTTCATTTTCAACTATATATCATCAATTTGGTATATAATATTATTATTAAGAAAAGAAATTGTACAAAGCGTCAATGAAATTCAATGTAGACAAAACTTTTCCTACAGTAGAGAATTGCTGAGTCAATTTTAAAAGTTTCAAGAAAATATCCATGCTATAGAATGAATACATCATCAATAAAGATACAATTAAGAAATTAATTCGAGTGAGCGATGATTAAACTCACCACATTAAAGCGTGAGAGTAATTTTGAAGTTGGCTTAGACTTGGTGACACGTCCAGAGCCTATGAGAAGAAAAGTCTACAGTGTCTGTATCTAAAGTATTTGAGGTAGATAGCATATGTCGTTGTCCTAAAACCATTTCGGTATAAACACACCCCAGATGATGTAGGGTCAGAGAAGATAATACGTTGGTAAACTTCTTTGAGCTTCCGACTATAACTACTTAGAAACCCTATCCGCGAACTTGATGCTGATAGCATGTGAATTGTGTGTGTAGCAAAACACCATTAGTTTAAAAAGCAAAACTAGATCGAATGCTTGAACAGACAAATTAAACGTTACTATTTCTGCTAATAAAAATAATATTAAACCACGAGCTATCAATTCAAATATGGGTAGAGATAGATAAAAGATATAAAATAAACATGACAAGAAATGGTGAAATGCTATAACTAATATATACTTGACTGTGTAAAATGACCATGACAAGTTTTAGATAACGAGTATCATTTAGAAACCAGTCAGAACACATCAAATCCGTGTTCATTTGGCCTCCTAATGGAGTTGCAGTGTTGGTGATAAGAAACTTTATTCTAAAGAGATGGATATAAATACGATATGTATTTAGAGCATTAAAGTTAGAATTTCCACTGTGCAGAACCTTACAATGAAATTAAATCTTCTAGAAAAATGCTATAGAGTAACACAGATGTACTTTTTACCATCTATTTTAGATTTCAATATTTTTCATTTGTGAGCTTGTTTTGAGCTTTTGCATATCTGCTCCACTTAACTTGGTGATACAGAGATGGTTTTGTCCCATTGTCACTGTCAATACTCCTTAACCATATCTTCGTTGATTGAGATCCATGTGGTTCTTGGAAATTACGTCTTGCTAGGAAGAACCACTCCTACTACACCAGCAAGTAAACAAATTGCTCTTAACTAAAAGTATGGCTGCAGTTGCACTCATTGTGAATTTCCTTTCTTCTAGGAGATTATATCCTTCTCCGTCATTAATTACTTTTGACTATCCTAATAATATTTGTATATTAGCTTTTCAAAATTTGTAAAATATAGTTGTCTATATTTAGCTAGTTCTTCTGATTCCTCGGCTGTTAATTCACGCTCTCTCTCTGTAATGAATTGATAGCATTAATTTTATCAATAGTTTCTTTCATTTCCATAATAATATACGCTCCATTAACTCATCTTGTTTTCTTTAGTACTTTCTCGTTTCAGCGACAAATTTGTCTATTACTTTGAATATCATCAGAATATTTTTAGTGTCTTAGTAATTTGGTGATTTTTATTTTCATTGAATCCATAGCATCACGACGCACATTACGTGCTGTAACTTTAGCACCTTCTGATTCTTTTCTAATTTTGTAAATTCTTTACGACGTTCTTCCAGTTAATGCTGGGAATGACTACGAACCTTCTTCATCATTAAGCTGGATTTAATCCTAAATCAGATACTTGAATAGCTTTTCGATATCTCTATTAAAGTTTTTTCCTTGGAGAAATAACAAGCATTTTTGGTTCTGGGTACAGAAACACCTATAGTTAATCAGGTTGGTACACCGCGGCGTCAACTGTTAATCTATATCTAAAACAGTACTCAACTTTGCAGCTCTAGTGATGCTAATTCACGACGTAACTGGCATTAATTTTTTATTCTTTCGTTTTAAATTATTCATTATTTGTTCAGGCATAGTATAAACTCCCCTAATATAAATTTATTCAGCATTGTTTCCTAAATTAGAAGATAAACAACTTTAACAATGTTATCTGCTTCATCTGAAAAGACAATAATTGTGGTGGTTATCCATACAAATGTAATTGCTGTAGAATCCATAATTATTAACCTTTGTTCATAATATCCATGTACTTATGATAACTTATCATATTTTGTTACTACTATATCAAGTTTAGGATCGGTAGGTAAACGCCATCTCTCCATTTTTTACCCATTGAATGCTTCTCTGCACCTTTCTTTTTACGTAAAATTGCTGTTGTATCTGAAAGTATGGATTACCCTATACCATTGCAAAGGAATAACAACACGTCCTTTTCTAGGTGTCTGATTGCGTCTTCTGATGAGCTCAATACATTGCTTTCAGCTCGCTTCAGTATTGCTGCCACGTGTATCAACACCTTTGCTCTAGCTGAATCTTGTAGACGCTAATAGGTTCTACTTCTTAGCTAACATTCCCATTCCAGGTCAGCTGCTGCTTGTTCCATCCCTAGTTCTTCCTGCCTGTTTTACCACGCCAAAGATGTTTCCTGCCAACAACGATAGCGACTTCTACATGTTTTTACTACTTCCAACGATTTGGGAAGTTATTTTGTATAACTGAATCTATTGAAACCACTTTCACCTGCTAGTGCTTCACCCACTAAGTTATATAAAACTACTTTTATATTTAGTAGCCATTTTTATCCTCCTAATATATTACAGGCATTATTGTTTCTACTATCTCAGCTTTTCAAAAAAGCACACACAAAAGTGTGCTTAGCCTCTTTAATAAATATGTAAATAGAAATTAATATTTGCTAGCGTTAACTTGGCTCAGCTAACTTCTTCAACTAAAGTTATCTTCTTTTCTCGATACCTTCACATAACTTCATAACTGAATTTGCTTAAGTTTTCCTTTTGATACCAGATTTTCAACAGTGGAAATATCGTCTTTAACAATTTTTTGTTTAACAACTGTGATTTCTTCAAATTTGTTAATTCTACCAACGTCGTTTTCAACGATATTGTAAGGTTTTCCCTTCATTTAATGCTTGCTCAGTTAATACTTTTTTTCACCCGTGCTCAGAGGTATCAGCTGGTACTTTGCTTTCGTCTAAGTATTTGGGGCTAAAAGAGCGATGTGCATTGCAACATCTTTAGGCGCTTCTTCATCTGTACTTCCTTCAACAAGGTAAGAACGCAATTCTTATACGTAACGAGTATGCCAAATGCATCCCAGCATCTGTTTTCGAAACAACTTCAAAATCTTACTTGTGAAAGTTTTTCCACCGATTACAGCGATTCTGTTAATTACTTCAACAGTTTCCGCATGACAACGGGAAGGCTTCTTCTAAAGTTTTTGGATTTCGCATTTGCTAAGATGGCTTCTGCAGCGTTTTACTAAAGCAACGAATTTTTCCATTTTTGCTTAACGAAGTCAATTTCTGAGTTAATTTCTAAGATAACAGCTTTGTACCTTCACTTCGATGTAAGCAAGTTATTCTCTGACGATTCTATCAGCTTTTGTTGCTTTGTGATACCATTTCTCTTGGTGTCGATTCTTTGCTTCGATATCTCCATCAGTTTGAGTTGATGCTTTTACAGTCCATCATACTTTCGCGCAGTACGTTCTCTTCCCTTCTTTTACCAGGCAAGCTGTAATTTGGTACCATTTTGATTTGCCTCCATTGTTTGCTTTTTATATTTTTATTGTTATTGTCTTTAGATTATTCTTTATTTGCTTCTTCTTCTGAAAACTTCTTGGTTGCTGATGTTTTCCTTCATTGTAAGCTACAAAGCGTCTGCCGTACTGGCTATTAATAATTTAACCGCACGAGGATTAAGCGATCGTCGTTTGGGGATTACGTAATCAACGTCATCTGGATGCGCGGTTTGTATCTACGATGCCTGCTACGGAATTCCTAGTTTTTGGCTTCAGCAATGGCGTTGTTAAACTCTTTCTTGGATCACCTTACGAAGATTTGCACATCCTGTGGCCTTCTTTCATTTCTGTTCCACCCTAGAATTTGTTTAATTTATCATATTCTTTTCTTAATTCAATGATGCTTCTTTTTGGAGTAATACTTCGAATACTCATCGGCTTCCATTTTTCCAATTTCAATGATTCATCAATACGTCCTTTAATAGTTTTGCGCTTAGTTAGTTAAAGTTCCACTAACCAACGGTGATTGATGTAGTAATGACCACTTCTTTCAACTTCTTCTTTAATAGCATCTTGTACTTGTTTTTAGTACTACGAATAACATTTTCCGCCTTGATCGACAACTGATTTTACAATTCGGTAATAGCTTGTCAACTTTCTTAACTGTTTTTGTAAGTCGATAATGTAGATACGTTTCTTTTCTGTGAAGATATGTTTGTCCATTTAGGGTTCCATCTTCTTGTTTGGTGACGAAGTGTACAGCTTCTGTCGTGTTTCATTAAAATAGCATAGTTATTTTCCTCCTTGATTTTCTCATTACTCCTCGACTTACCTCATTTTTTCCAATATTCTCAAATGTCATTAGTAATTATATTTTGGTGGTTTACTCAACTTTAGTAATTATAGCATAAACAACCAAAATCAAGTATTTTTATTGAACTTTTACTTATTAATACGATATTCAAAGTAGAGGATATCTAGTTAATAATTTTTATACACCTTATAGTAAGAAAATATTATTTCAATTCTTAATCAAGAAGGTAATTTCCGTTTAATATCTTGATTTTTCATTAAGTAGTATAATCTAATAGAACGTAATAATTACGAATAACGGAGGAATATTACAAATGAATAAATTTTTCAAATAATTTCAATTGTTCTTTGCACATTCCTTTACTTTTTAGTCGGATCTTCAAATAAAACAATTCTGGAGCTTCAAACTCTGGGCTAAAATAATTGTTACTTCAGTTAACTTTTGCTTGAGAAGTAGCTAGTGTGCAGATAAAGCCAAGTTTCATCTGTATTACTTCCAACTGGTTGATCCTCATGATTTCAGACAACAGCTCAAGATGCTAAAAGCTGTAGCCGATGCCTAACGTACTATTTTAAACCAGTGGTGGTTATGATTCATGGTTTGAAAACTTACTGCCAAATAGTAAAGACATTCACCAAAAAAAAATTAGTGGCGCTAAACTACTAGGACTTCAAGATGGAATATTGAACACATTTGAGTATAATCTGAGTAATGATAAAATTTGCTGACGAACTTATAAAAGATATTGTGGAAAAGATTCTTCTAATAAAAGTTTCTGAAAATAGAGAATAACTATATAAAAAGGAACTTAAAATTGCAGTAAAATTAATTCATTAAAAGAAAAACAAGTAAATCAGTGTGCTTTTAGCTATGAACCTGTTTTTGAACTATTTGATGATGTTAAGTTTCAAAACTAGTGAACAAGTTAAAAAGTGGCTCAAGCTACAGAAGAGTAGCAGTATACTCCCTAGAACTTAAAAAAATACAAAACAAATTAAATCTGAAACAAATTTCATTAATCGCAAAAACAACGTTCAAACTACAAATAAAATTATCGAAACGGTGTGGCTAGACAAAATAAAGTACCCAGTACTTAATGTAACTGAAACACAACTGATGAGTAAGAAACCTTACATTGAATGGATGTTAAAATCGATATAATAAACTAGAAGAAATCCTAAATGGTGGTTTCCTGGTGAAAAAGCTTATCATGTTGAAGGTGCTGATAAAGGACACTCTCACGACCACGGTCACGGTCATTCTCGTGAAGGACACTCTCAGCAGAATAAAGACAAAAGTCGTGACGACGATGCGAAAAGAACATAAACGGTAATGAGAATTAAGTAGTCTTCGCATATTATAAATGTATGGTATAATGTAAGAAGAGATTCTAAATCATTATCTCTTCTTTTTATATTAAAATATAACAAATAAAAGTTAAAATAATTTAGGAGATTTTATGACTGAACTTAATATAAAAAAGTCTCACTTATTTCAATAAGATGTATTTGAACAACATTTCTTTCTGCTTGTCTTTAGAGTTTATCCTTTGTTGTTCTGGGAAAAGCCAGTGTTAGTAAAACAACATTGCTAAGCAATATACTTAAAAATTAAATAAAACTAATGGATTACACTCTTGTAGGAAAACCCAACTCTTGGTTATGTCCCTCAGTTTAGACAAATTATTGAAGAACTTCCATTATCAGCCAAAGAACTTTTATATTACCAATTCAAAGGATTTCTTTGTAGAAACGATGAAAAAGTATTAAAGCCACTTTATCTTAGCAGGCCTATTGAAACTGAAAATAAATCACGTTACTCTTTCAGGTGGTGAAAACAACGTGTTTTTCAAAACAAGCACTGAAGTAAATAAACCACAACCTTGCTAACATTGAGTTCATCTAACCTAGACAAAACTAGTGAAATTAGGATGTGTACGACTTTTGGTTGAAATTACAAAAGAAAACATTGCCTCTTTGTATAACTCACGAGCTTTCACTTTTAGATGAAATATGTTGATAAAATGCCCCACACCTAGAGAAAAAGGTTGCTTCAAATTTATCAGTATAACGAAGACTATAACAAAGGAAGAAATACACTAAAACTTTACTTAAACACTATGAGAATGTAGCCATGTTTAAATTATGATTTTATGCAAAAATGCCTTTATAAGCTGTGGTACAATCGTTGCAATAATGGCGGGATATGCCGTGTGTTTGTTGGCTGATATGTCATTTATCTCTCATACTCTACTCCACATATTTGGTTTCGCAGGAGGCGGCTTTGCTGTTTTCTTAGGAATAATCCAATATACGGATTACTAATCTTTTACTATACAATGTATCACTCTTGTTGGTCATCTAGCGTTAAGCATTTAGACGAGCTTCAATGATGTTATGTTAGGAATCTTTCTTGGACTAGGACTACTGTTATTTCCTATCTTTAACACCGAAGAGCACCTGATTATATTAATAATATTTCTTTTCATTGAGTGTTGTTTACCAATTACAAGAGATGATATTAATTAATTTTCCACACTCGCATTAGCCGTAATTTTATTACTTTCTATTTTCTATAGAAAAATTAAATTTGATTCGTTTGATGCAGTTGGAGCAGAGCTTTAGGACTTAACGGAAATTTATTTCCATGTTTTTTCTTGGATTCTATTATCTGTTACTACTAGCTCACAGTACCAGTAAGCCGGGCAGTGTGTGTTCAGCCTGTACTTGGTACCTGGAGATGCATTAGGTCTCTTACTAACAAAGTTGGACTAGCCAGTTATTATATCAGTTTCATTTTGCTCTGGGTGGAGCATGGGCCAGGATTACACTTTCTTACCTGCCCCTACCTCCATTCTTCATTGCAACAATGAAACCAGTCTTCCTACTTTGCTAGTTTAGGATATTATAATCTAAAGAAAATAATATAAAATCCCAGCCACTGTTACTATCGTTTATAGTCACAGTAGTTTATTAATGTCATTTTAAAAGTTTTACATAACCCAAAAAATGCCTAGTTTATTTTCTAAAACTAGGGCTGCTTCTTATCCCAGGTTTACCTGAATTTCTAATTCTTTGTGTACCCTAGTTCGCTTTATCAAATTCTAATAATTTCCTAGAGTTTTGTTATTAACAATACTCTCTATAATATTGTTCCGTAACTTTAATACCCAATTTGTGGTGGAATTCAACATTATCTTTTCTGTATCTATTTTGCATAACGAATTAGTTTTCCAATTATCGATATCAGTAAAGAATATTATTAACTTCTGATGCATGGATATCAAGTGATTCTTCCAACCTTTAACTGCACGTTTTAATAAAATCAGTATTAATAGGTTCTTTTTGGCTCCTCTAATACATATCTATAATATCAATTTACATCTTTATATGGAGCAATCGTCTATCACTGGTCCTGAGACACGTGGTGCTCTAATTTGCATTTAATAACTTCTTGCCCTGCTTGATTGATGAAGATAAGTTTTCTGGTGTGACCTTCTTCTTCACGAAGATTTTATTAGATATCTAGGAGTAGTTCGTTTGATACTTTGCTGATTTTTCTAATCCCCTTGACCTAATAGTTCTACTTTTCTCAAGTCTTTTATGGTTTAATTTTGGTTGATTATTTATATATACATCGATATCATATTGCCATCAAATAAAATCACTAAGATTCATCACCAATGAATTAGCGACCATTTTCTTCATCTTTTTTGATAGATTTGGTATCTATTTTTGATTTTCTTGAATATTGTTATATAAGCTTCATTTTAGTTTATCTTACAATTCAAGTTTATTAATTTCTCACCTGGGTACCTCAATATAACTTTTTTGCATCAAAGTTCTTTTTTTAGATCATTAGAAACTTCATCGGTAACATCACTCGACTACCATCAAGGAATGTTTTTCTATTAATCTATATCGCAAGTTGCTTTTTCACGTGCATCCTTCAAGTTTGCCATACTTACTCAATTTTACTTGGCGAAATTTCTAGGTGATTGATTTAAATCTTTTTCTCCCATTCCCTCCTTTTTAGGTCTTAATGACTGGTGGGCGGCTGGACAAGTTACCAATTTCTTTTAATAAATCAAATTAAGGCTTTCCATTTCTTTCTTCAGATGTCTATGTACTTTGTAGGATTAATTTTTCTTGAGCTTCAAGGTATTTGCAGTTGATGTTAAGAGTTTGAAATCGTAAATGTGTGGTGCAATTTCTTTGTCGCTATTATTTTCAAATTGTTCTGCTGCAGCTGCGTATTGATGACGTTTGGCTAATAGTTTCTCCTATTAGGCTCTTTGTACTCAACTACGATTTCTTCATATAGTTCTCTGTTCCTAGGTTCAACTTCTGTCAGTTGCTAGTTTCTCTTCTAATTCGCAATTCTATCTTTCGATAGTAGCAATTAATTCACCACTAACCACAGGTACTTCATCAGCACGTTTGAAATTAGATTTATCAATATAAGGTTTCTGCACCATAAAAGATCTCTGTCAAGTTCTTCAATATCGATGCTTTTGAATTTCCCAGTACCATTCGACTTTCCCATTGAGAATTAAAGTTTTTCAGCTTTACCAGCAATTTCACCAAGCGCTTTTACTTTTCGAAATCATCAGATGGGTATTTCTCTCTCTAAGCTCATCTTTTCATAGCCTAAAAGAGTATAAATCACTTGTCTTCTAGCTGCCAGAGACGAATAGTGCTACTACTCACTCCAAGAACAGGATACACACGCAAATAAAATATATATGTCATATATCTTCCCCTAGATGTGTTTATTTAATTGTTGCGTTTTATTAATATTACAATAACCTAACAAAATTATACCATTTTATCACGCACAAAGTGTTTCAGTCATTTTTAAATCAATTTTCTTTCTCTAGCAAAATTACTAAATATACACAACATATTTTATAAACATCTATGAAATTCTCATTTATCTCTTTCAATCTTGACAATATACATTGTGTAATAGCTACTACTATATCACATCACTATACCTATTATGAGCAAAATATAATAAAGTCTTTAAAGAGGTGCTATATTATAAGAATATAGTAGAAAATAAACGGTATTATATCAGATGGAAGGCGACAGCGTGGTTTATGGAGAGAAAATCTAGAAACTAATCCTCATCGTCTATCAGCATTAGCTATAAGAATACTTACCTAATACTAGCTGGGTTGGCACTTGCCTACTGGATAGAGGATAACATAACTTAGTTTTAGGGCCATTTCAAAGCAAGAGTAGCACGTCGACATGCCATTTAACAGAAAGAGTTTGTGGACACTGCTTCACTACTCACCGAAACTATTTGCTCGTCGAGGGTGTCGCAAGTTTCCTGGACATATTGCTTGCTTGCGGTAGTGCCACTAATAGTGAACTAGTTGGCACCCTATTATTCAAAATGATAAAAGTGGTAGCATGTGTCAGACATAGATTCAATAGAGTTCATCGATCTCTACGAAGAAAGTCGAAAGCTTTACTGGATTACAAAGCAGTTTTGAAAATTAATTTTAAGATTAATATCGAGAGATATACCAAAGCGAGTACTATACTCCTTATCTATTAGTCTATTATGCCTTTAGATCTTAGATTAGTTTTTCGTAGTTCATCTCTTTGTTAATTGCACCTTCAGGTGTTAATTCAGTACTCTATTCGCAGATTGATTTGGGCTAAACTCATAGTCATGAGATGTAAAGAACACAGAACCTTTGAAAGCAATAATGCCTTCATTGATCGCTGTAATAGATTCTAAGTCAAGGTGGTTTGTGGGTTCATCTAACAGAATAACGATTGGCTTTCGATAACATCATCTTAGATGTTTATACGACGCATCTCTCTCTGATAATACGTGTGCACGTTACAAAGTGCTTCTTCACCAGAGAACCAACATTTCTTCCTAAGAATGAACGTAAGTATGCTTCACTTTCCTCTTCGGGAAAGCATGTACACGTCATTCTACTAATAGAGTTTTAATCCTTCAAAGGCATTCAGAGTTTATCTTTTGGCATATAACTTCTAGAAGTTGTAATACCCCATTTAACAGTACCACTATCTAGGTTCCATTTCACCAGCAAATTTTAGTAATGTGGTTTAAGCAACTTCATCCCCAAATAAGAATAACTGTCATTGGGGTTGCAATGAAAGAAGCTTACATTGCTGCTACTTCTTTTACCTTCTACAGTTTGCTTACACCCTTCAGCGATACGTACGTCATTTGCCGATTTCGCGATGCGAGTGTGAAAACGAACATATGGATAACGACTAGCTCTTGGTTTCAATATCGTCAAGAGATGAATTTTGTCAAGCATTTTTCTTTTCTGCTTGCGCTTGCTGGATTTAGAAAGCGTTCGCATGAAGAGCAGGCAGTAGAGTCGCGCGTTCTTTAATTTTCTTCTCTTGTTGACTTTATCTTCTGCCATTCTTCTAGCAAGTTGGCTGAATTGATTCACCAAGTCATGAGTTTACCAACGTAAAGTTGGATTTTACAAAGTCTAAATCACAAATGTGCATGCAAGATGTTATTTAGAAAGTGACGGTCGTGGCTGATCTACGATGACAGTGTTCTCGAGTTAATTAAAGAACTCTTCCAACCATGATGGCACTAATATCTAGACCGTTGGTGAGGCTCATCGCAGTGAAAAAGTACATCTAGATTGCAGAGATAATGCGCCTGCTAAAGAACTTTGACTAATGTGCGTATCAGCTCACGCCGGCGTATCAGTGGAACTCTGCAGAAATTCCTAAACCTTCCAAGGAAGTTGTGCTGCATCACTTTCTGCAGTCCATCCATCCAGCTGTGCGTGCTTCAAGTTCGACACCAATGATTTCCATCTTCTTCTGGTGTGATGCATTTCATGCAAATTTCATTTTGATTCGCGAAAACATCCCGAGCCCGTTTCATGTCCCATCGTACAACATCGATGACTCCTACACCTTCCTCATGCCAGAAGTGGTTTTGACAGAAGCACCAGCAGACCAACTCTGCCTTTTCCTAAAAGAAACGTGCTTCCCTTGTTGTGCAGATCAATTTCACCAGATAATAATTTTCATGTTGTTTTACCTGCTCCATTTTACCTCGATCGTATGTGCAGTTACGTGTATGATTTTATATTTACGTCTTCAAAGCTAATTTTCTATCTGCAAAACATAAAGCCTAAATTTGCCACTTGTAGCATTCTATTCTCCTTTACTGATTCTATTTTCATCCTGACAGATACACGAATATATGATTCAAAGTTTTTCTCACTTAATATAGTTTGAAAATTATAAATGCTCATGTTCATAACTCAATCAACTATGCTAGGGCGAGCCAGTGCAAGCTGAATTCTTATATAAAACTATATTTAACGAGTCGCTCCCTTTATACTAGTAGTATTCTTCGTCTTTTTCCTTTTGCTAACACTTGCTAGCTATTAAGCTTTCAGTATGTAACGCATATTCAGCTGTAGTGTCATATTGGAAAATAAGTTCTGAAATTTTCCTAATTTTAATAGCAACCACTTTTTACAAACCAACACCTAATAAAGCATCTGCTCTCTCTTTTCACGTTCTCCACCTAGTACAGTGTAGAAAACTTTTGCTTGAGAATAATCTCCTGTTAAAGCAACTTTCTGTTACAGTAACAAATCCTAAATCTTGATTCTGTAACTTTGACAGCTAAGACATAAATGTAATTTCTTTCTTAATTTGTTCTGCTAAGTCTGTTGACTCTCGTTCCGAGCATAAGTTTGCCTCCTGACTGCCTTTAACTTCCATGATGCTTATGCTACGAAGACATCTCCTTCTTTAATATCATTGAGAGTTTTCAACAGTCATACCACATTCCTTAACCACTTTGTACTTCTTTAGCATCATCTCTTTAAATCTCTTCTTAATGTGTCAAGTTTTCTCGCTGTCGTAAATTACTGCCACTGTCACAGATTGCACCGTGCTTTGCTACATCACGTGATGCTGCAACCTCCAGTTACACATAAGCACCACTGCAATTGTACCAATTTTTGATACTTTGTATACTGACGTGCTTCTGCAAGTCCGATAACTTTTCTGCAATTCTGGATCCCATCAAATCCCTGTCATCACGTTTCAACAGCGGCAGTTTCTTCAATAACTTTGTAGATAATGCTGTGTAGACGAATATCTGCTCGCTCCAGTTTGAGCCATTTGTTTAACAGCATTATTATCCGGTTTACGTACGTTGAATCCATGACTACGGCGTTTGATGCTACTGCTAAGGTAATGTCAAGATTCATTAATCGCTTTACCAACCACCGGTGTCGGGTCCTACGCGATTAACACCTTCAACGTCAATCTTAGCCTAATGACGTACTAATGCTTCTTCAACTAGAACCTTGTGCGTCTGCTTCTGATAAATGTAAGGTCTTTTCATTTCCCCTGTTTTCCCATTTGCTCGAATAATGTATCTAAAGGAGATTACAGCTGAGTTAGCTGTGACGAGAGTTTCAATATATTGTTGTGACGTTTTTCACACTCGATTTGACGAGCTGTCGTCGCAAAATACTACAGAAACGAGTCTCCCTGCATTAGGAACATCTTGTAAACCAGTAATCTCTGCGGGTAGATGGTTTTAGCTTGGTTGGATATTTTGCTATGTCTATTGATCGTGCTTCATGAACACGTCCATGTATGTACCAACAACAGGTGGATGCTCAACATTTAGGCTACCATTTTGTACTAGTGATGTGGCTACCGCTCCACGACCTTTATCGAGTTTCGCTTCGATAGCGTACCTAAAGCTAAACGATTTCGATTAGACTTTTACCAACTCTTCCATTTGCAATACTAATAAGATATTTTCCTAATAATTCATCCAATACCTTCACGCTTTAAAGGAGCTGAGATATTGGGTACGAAGATTGTATCTCCGCACTCTTCTGAGAGTTAGTCCGACTATTCTACTAATTCATTTCATGACTCTATCTGGGTTTGGCTTGAGTTTATCCACTTTTGTTTGCCGCAACAATGGCCAGAAGGTACATCAACTGCTTTGGCCGTGGTTCATAGCTTCAATAGTTTGAGCGTACACCATCATCAGCTGCTACCACTAAGATACTCACGATCCCGTAATTTTAGCTCCCACGTGCACCATTGTTGTGAAGACTGCGTGACCTGGTGTATCTAAGTAATCTTCTTATCTTTAGCACGTGCCAGTAAGCCCAGTGTGTTGTGTGATGCCACCTGCTTCGCACAAACAGCAGCACGTAGCGTTTCTGATGGTGTCGAGTAATGTTGTTTTTACACGTGGTCGCTTTGTGTCCCATAATTGCCAACGGTGCAGCACCGTTCTTTCAAAGATGTTTATCACGTCTTCCAACTTCGAAGTGAAAGATCACGAGTCTTGCTCAGTAATCTCAACTTCTTCTTGGTTTCTTTACCGCAATCCATGGCGATTAACTCGATTTGCTCTAGTAAAGAGACTGGTTAATATTCGCCCATAATTTTTAGTTCCATAAATAATGATCGGTTCAGTCGAACCTACATTTGCGAACTTTCAGATGGTTCAACCAGTCATTCCATCTTCTAAACTAAAATGGTATCTTCTGAGATAGTTTCTATCTTCAGATGGTGCTTCGATAATAGCTGGTTGTTGTTTTTGCAGATAACTTTCTCACACTGTCTTCTTATTCTTTACCTTCGTGTATTTTGAGAGATTGTTCATTTCTGTGCAGCTTTCTTCTTGTTTTTGAAACACTATCAAGCTTAGCTAGCCTCTTCTGTTAACTTATTGACATGTGATTAGATACTTCAATCAATGGCATCTGACTGCAATAAGGTCTTGATTTGTTTTCCGACTACTTTAGCGTACCTCATAGATTCTGACTCCATTACTGTTTTCCTCCTTCTAACCTAATAATTGTTTTAGATATAAATCATCATCCAGTTGTTTCCAACTAGCTACTGAGTGCCTCTTTCCAAATCGCTGCTGACTTATATTTTCGATACGTTGAAAATTCGAGTACAGTAGACAGTGTAGAAATTAGCGCTTGCTGTTAATTTCTTTTAGTATGTCACCACCGCAATCTTCAGCAATATCTTCATAATTTGAGTTTTAATATAAATGTAGATTAAATCTTTACACCTGTGATCAGTTTACCTACTCTTTGCATTAAACCTAATAAATTGCTGTCTTTTATATCATTATTTTTGTGGAATTGACTTTTCTATAAATTAAATCTAATTACGTCGTTATGAATGGGTTCCATAACTTCTGAGTGATGCAGAAAGAAATTTCTCTGACTGTTTTGCTTTTCTTGTGCAGCTAATGACTTCTAAATCGAAAACTACCTTATACCACGACCTGCACTGTTTACCTGTAGGGTCCAGCAGAGTTCTCCTTCTTTATCACAGTCTTGGTAAATCGTATCTTTTTCTTTTCAGAAACATCTCGTGTGGCATGCTACTCGCCAGGTATTTTCTCTTTTCTGCAGTCAACACCTCACTATTCAAGCAGACTTTTATATCGATTTTCCAACCCAATGTTCAGCAATTTTAGCTTGACTAAGTCCAGACGTTTTGTACCTTTTACCCAGTGCTAGAGATAGTTGAAGTACGTCTTTCACTAACATTAGCCAATCTTTCTCTTCTTCATCAATGTCGTTTCTTCAACTACTGGGAGGCTAAACGCGATGAGTAATACAGTTTAACAGGATCGACATCCCAGTGATAATACCATGTGTTTTCACCCGTTTAGTTCTTCTACGATACGGTCTAACGATCGCGCTAGTACTACATGCTCCAACTGGAGACCGATATTTTTATCTTTCAGACAGCAGCAATAATTGGTTCTTTCACCTGCTTCTACGGATACATACCGTCTGCTGTTTCACTATAAATTTCAGGAACTTCAATCTCGAACAATCTTCTGATGAGATTCAGGATGTGATGCAGAAGCTAAAGAGCAGTGGTTTTGCTTCCGCGACTTGGGTTATCAGCTTTGGCGATGTAAAGCTTTGATGGGAGTTTGGGAACGTGTTTTCACACTAGCTCTTTCATTTTCACCTAGAAATAGCTGCAATTTTCCCCAAGTTTCACGCATAAACTATATCTAGAGTCAATTCTATCTACAGTCCCTGTACATCTCACTTCGTGTCAATGCAATTCTTTATGTATAGGAATTTCTTTTCAGCTTCACGAAGTCTTTGTAGTAAAAGCTTGTTTTAGCAGCTTGTTACTGTCAACGACCAAAGTCCTTGGTGAAAATCCACACTACTTCGCGAAATATCACCAACTTCATGTGCAGGATTAATTTTAATGCGTCTTTCAAGATACCAAAACTCAATTCTATCATCGTAAACTTCTTCCAACAACGTCTTTTCACCCATAATGATTTATAGTCGCCTGTTGCTCCTGTTAAATCTACTCACACATTTTTGCGAGCATTGAAAATTCTTTTTATAAGCTGATAAATAAAAGCTAACTCGATAGCTTCTAACTAGAATATCTTCTGCAATTCCTTTTTCTTGTTCAATTAATTTGCATAGCTTTAAAGCGAAATCCTTGCTCATCTTTTGCTTTCTCCTTTAATAATTGATGTAGCTAATCCCTAATTTTAGCTTGATTTTACTATAGCTAATCGTTGATAACACTTGCTTTGTCTTTATATTTCAGCAGTAGTTTCTTCACCTTCAACGGCTGTATATCGCAGACTCTTTTGCCCGGTTATCAATTTTCTCGTAAGTTTACTACAAGCAATGTTTTTATTTCCTGCAGAATTAGATTAACTTCTTTCACAGATTTCTCTAGATATCTCTCTCGATGCCGGGTGGAAAAGCTTCTAGATAATATTTATCACTGATGAAAATCTTCTTTATCAAAGCTGCTTCTGCTAACTTCTCGCTCAATAATACACAATCATCAAGTGATAGAAGTACCACCTTTTATCCTTGAAATAAATACAGTAAGAAGTGCTCAGTTCGTCTTTAACGTATTCAACGTCGTCAAAGAAAATTCCGTATTTTCTGCCTGTTTTAGTGCTATAAGCTTTAACTTTTTCTACAATACACCATACAGCCTTACACCTCTGCCAGTATATTGCAGCTATAAAAGGCGGAGAACCTTTTCCAAAAATTCCACCACCCTTTCGGTAATTTATTTCCAATGCTAAATACATTATAGCATATGATTTTAGAAAATCAAATGAGTAACTACATCTTAGTGCGGATCAGCTTCAAATTTTGTATCCATCTGGATCTTTTAGTGAAAGGTAGTAGCTTGGCGAGAGATCTGGTAGACCTTTACAGGTCGCATAGCATCGTATCCAGCAGCCTTATGTTTGTCATATAATAGCCTCTAAGTCTTCAACAGGAGATAGCAATGTGACCATATCCGTCTCCTAATTCCATAAGCGCGTGAGTCGTAGTTATCAGTTAATTCTAACTCGAGTAGTACATGAGTAAGTGAGATGCACTAAACGTGAAACTTGTATTCAGGAAAAGTCTCTTTCACGACACTACAAGTCGAATGCCTCAGTATATAAAAGAATTTAACTAGTTCTATAAATGCTACACGGTGACAAGTATATGCCATAGATTTTGAATCATTATATTCACCTCTTCGGGATGTATAAAAGTTATCCGTCCAATTGCAACTGCTGCTCCTAATCCAAAGGTGTGTAGAGATAACTGGACTTATTCACATCTACTATCTACGGTTACATTTCGAGATAATTTTTCCTCAACTTGTATTTTAATCTTCTTCAGCCTTGTCTACTGCTGTCAACATGCACAGAACACACACAGTGATGTGCAACACCCTTCATGTATGTTTATAGTACTCATCAAACAACTCAGCCACATTCGTACGACTGCTAAGTGCGAATTTTTGGAAACGGTACAATCACCTTATCGTCAAAAATGTATGTGACGGTTTTGACTTGGAGATAAAACTTCCTACCGGCTTGTGCTCCACTTAAACCGTCGCTTACCGTTGAAGGTGAGATAAATCATCTGCCATAAATACGCGTCAGTCACTTTTTCATCTCGTTTTCAAACGCTGAGAATGATTTCACAAAGTTTTACCTTCTTTAATCAACAGCAGCTTTCCTTAGTCTATAGTACCCCTCAGACGACGAGACACTTCAGATCGATGGGTGAACATTTGATCAAACCATCGATGGACCATAGACAGCAACAGAATACTGATGAATATGTGCGCTTATTCCACTTGAAAGTGCAATAGCAATAACATCAGTATATCCATCTTCTTTTAGTTTTCCTAAAGCAGCAACAGCTCTCCAATGGCTGGTTGTATTGAAGTTGTCGAGAAGCGTGTCATTAGGATATTTTAAAGTATTCATGAGTATACATCAGAAGTGGCATATCAACCAACTGCTACCATAGTGATTGTATCCAGTAACAAGAGTTTACAAATGGCACTCGTTTCATTCTGAATATCTGCTCTGGTCTTCAAATGCTACAAGTATGTAAGCAAGATCATAATTATTGCAATCTTTTCCACATTTCTGTCCGACTACCTCAGAAAGATAGCTTTTCCTTTCTCTTAGAATTTTCGATATTATAAGGTTCAAGAGCTCCACTGTATGAGTCTCTCTGCACCCATAAGCTCGATCGTAACGTCAGCTTTATAGTAGCGTGAGTCTAAGTTTGCAACTTTACCCTTCCATAGTCACGAATGCAGTCCAGAGATAACACATGAACGTAATCACCAACCTCGATATCAATGTCTAGCAACGTTTGATATTGAAATCCCATTTGTTGTAAAATAAAGTTAATTTCTTCCTGAAGTGACAATGGACTTGGTTTTGTAGACCTCCACCGTGAGAACCAACAAAGTCCAGTTACACCGATGTATTTCTAACAACAAACCAAGAATCATCAGTCGATACCTAATTCCTTTTAGACAAGTACGCAACCTGGGAAGTTTTCTCTGTTACTTCTGTCTTTCCAGTTGGAGTTAAGATAGTCTCCTCTATGGAACAACGATTCTAAAATCTTATCTTCCATTTCCAAGAGACTCAACTCTCAATATTATCTTTTAACTACGTACCATAACCAGATAGGCGCAGTTTACATGCTACACTCTTTGCCCACTGTATCGCTCTATATGCTTCTCTCTTATCTACTGAGGAAATGTCTAATTCCATGCAGTGTTCCTAAATCAACTACGTGGCTAAATAACATTACTCTCAACTACTAGCAATAACAATCCAATGTTTTTCTAACAAGTTCACTAAAGGATTGCCAACTTACTTTGCGCATTTCAGCAGCAGCATCAAAACTCTTATCATCTAATTAACAAACCTCACATAAAATTTCTCTTTACTATTTCTGCATTCTATAAGAAATTATAACATAGTATAATATATAAGTCTATATATCAATAAAAACAATGCATTCTTCATTCAGTATATTAGTGTATCATCATTTCATAAAACATTTCAAATAAATATAGTCTCAAAAGTGCCTATGTATTTGTTGCGTGATTTGAGCCTAGTAAATCGTAAAGCGTGATCAGTGCTGTATCTCATTAACATTGTGATTGTCAGGTCCTACTCACCTCCTGGAGACAGGAGAAATATAAACAACCTTATCAATAAATTCATCTGATTTTACATCGCCAACCAACTTACCATCTTTATGAGTGTACCTACATCGATAATAGTACATGTTGGTGCCTACTTTTCACACTTAAGAAATGCACAACTCCACACGGCTAACAATGATGTCGGCTTGTTCAATTAAAAGCTTCTCAGTCTTTAGTTCTAGAGTGAGCTGGTAGTCACAGATTGCATTGTTTATGAAGAAGTAAAGTTGATATAGGTTTTCCCTAACAATATTACTTCTACCTAGTGCTAATGCAAGTTTACCAGAGATGTCTTCTCCAGATAAGATTTTAAATCATCACTCGAATTCAGATAGTGTACATGGAATAGCTTTAGCTTCATCCAATCATAATTTACCACCTACGTTAGTGGATGGGAATCCCATCTACATCCTTAGATGGGACTACATGCGTTTAGACACTTTTCCGCATCAATATGTTTTGGTAGCGTAGTTAACTGCTAAATACCATGAACTTTTACTTGTCGTTTATTTAATCAGTTTCAGTTAATAAATCATCGGTGAGAGAATTTCCTCAGATTAATTCTATTTTATTGAATCCGTACTATTTTCTCAATACAAAGCTTTATGTTTGCAGAATTAACATAACTACCGGCACGCTTTAACATCTCCAACTAAACACCACCGCAAAGGGTTGGTTCTACATCTCTCTCTTAATACAGTAGCTCGTCTTTAATTTCTCCTCACCAATTTTTCTTTTGCAAGTTCAGTCCCACTAATGATTTGTAGTCGTCTTTGATCCTCTGTAGATCTCGAGTTGATTTTCTGTTCACGTTTAATAGCCTTTTATATTCTTCTTGTGCCATATCAAGTGCAAATACCACATAACCATCACAGCATTTATCAATACCAGCTTCCAATAGGATATCAAGATAACCTGTGCTGTTAGGCAGTTGAATACTTCCTAATGACACATAACGAGTTGAAATACAGTGACGAGAAAGAATATGGCACAATAATAAAGCTTAACATTGGATATAGGGAAGATGAAACACGCCTGATCGTAGCCAGCAACAGCTTTTCCACCTTTGAAGTTTTCGCAAAGATGAGGAAACGCATATCGTCGTGCAAAGAAACTCCGGGCTAATGATGAAATAATCAGCTCTGCAAAGCATCAGAGTTGGTAGGAAACGTCAGCTACTGATTCCTTAGAAACATCGACCAGGTAAAAACGTTACTCCAATAGCACTTCTTGCAAGACATCTAAGAGCATTGTTGTTGCTGGTTTCCACTTCCTAATGTTTCTAATATCGGTATTATAAAATACTTTTCCTGCGATTAATGCAAAGTGGTACCAGAACCACTACCTATGCTAAAATGCAGAAATAACCTATTATTTGTGTAATCATAGACTACCTACCTGATAATTTGCTCCGTACGCTGTAAGTGCAGCATTAGTACTACAGCGAACCTACTATCCTTCCTCATCTGATAAAGGTGTTTATCACGCTATAAGTAATAGTTGAGCTAATGACTTCTTACCAATAATAATTCGCACTAACATATAAATCAAAATAGTTCTGTTCGTAATCAATCTACTATTTAACCAGGTCAATTACATTATAAATATTTTGATATTCATACTTAGCATCAACTAACATAAGCTATATCACACGTGTGATTTCCGGTATAGTTCATTGCTTCCTCGTATGTGAGGTTTTGACTTTTGACTTTCTGGAGTACCTCATCTAAATTAATTTCAAATACATGTGCAGTATTTAGATCCAAAGTTTATCAACTTAACGTGGATGAACCTCTCCGATACGAAACCAATACGTTTTCTCCTAAGTAAACTTCAGCGAAAACGACCTGGGTGCATACCTTCAAAGATGTAAATGTATGACTAACTTTTTCTTCCTAATCCTAAACGTTCAAATACAACTTCTAGGTATCCTTTAGGCTGCCAAGAAAGAAATCTAAGTACCTTTCTTTAAAGTCAATTTACTCGCTTTCTTCCCCAGTTAACCTTGACACTTAAATATAATGTTTACTTTCAGGTTTGAATAGTGTCATCACCACTTCCCGAGATCGACGTCAATTTCCTAGCAATTTTAAGGTCTGTTTTCAAGCTACGTTGTATTGAACTGTGTGTGATAATCCCTGGAACTAAACTTTGACGATAAAAAGTCGAGTGAGTCTCAGTCATAGGCGTGTAATAACTCTAACTTTATGGTGATGCTTCTAAAGTATACCGTTGCTTCTTCTTCGAGATGCCAATGAGATAGTTGATAGTATCGTTGAAATCCTAAACTAGCATATACTGCGCGCTCGTCGCGATACTTACCATTTCTTTTGAGAATAAGTTAATACCACCTTTAAGTAGTTTAGAATGGTACATCGTGAAGCTAAATTATTCGTATCCGTAAATTCGACCGCTACTTCTACTAAATCTTGTTTTAATAGAGATGTCAGGTCTTCTTGGTCGGTACTTTAACAGCTAAGTTTTCTCCTGTTAGCTCTACTGAAAAGCTCAGACCTTCAGAATAGCCACTAATTTCTTTCAAGTTGATCAAAAGTAATTCCCAGATAGTTATTTAGTATAAAGATGGAGTGATTTCCTACAACTTTCTCTTCTTCTGTTATCTACTAACACCAACAGGTACCAACTACTGTGCATTTGGACCTAGCTCTAAAATTAATTCTACTGCACGAGCAAGTGCTGCTTTGCATATTAGGATCGATTTCCTTTTTCGAAATCTTGCAGAAGAATCACTGCTTAATCCGTGTGCTTGCGCCGAGTACGACAATGCCTGATGTGCAGGATTAAAATACGCAGATACTAAAATAATGTAGTCTCTTTTCACTTGCTTACTGTATACCACCCATTACTCCACCAAAGAGCAATCCTTTGCAGAGTTCCATCGGTAATTACTAAATCCAGTTGTGTATAATTTTCTTTTCTTCTCCATCAAGGTTTCCAGAACTTCACCTTCTTTAGCTTATCACGAACTACTGATATTATCTCCTCTACCGTCTTTATCAGATGCGCACGTCGTTGACGAACTCTAATAGTACGTGGTTTGTAATATCCACAATATTATTGATTGGACCAGTACCAGAAATTCCGCAAGTCTTGTTTGTAATGTAATGGAGAGATCTTTTAACTTCTGCACTTTTCACAACCAATGACCTACATGGTTTCTACAAAGAATCACTTTTCGATAGCAACTTGTAATCAAGTCTACTTCATGGTTTTCTTCTTTTCAGCATCATTTAAAATCAACTTTATTGTATATAGCACTAATTCATAAAGTAAGACCACGCATACTAAAGTCGCATCCAGCTCTGTTCGAGGTAATTAGAAGATCTAGATGTAATCAGTAATCCTAACAATTCAACAACATCAGAGACCAAGCACTTGCTCACTTTCAAATACGTAGATACCTTCTTGATAATAGCACTACACTCTTACTTGACCCTAATTCACCTCATGAACAGATCGTCCCTTGTGATTCTACACCACGAAGTTTTAGCTTTTTAATTTTAATACCTGTAGTAATTTTGCTCAACTTTAGCAACAATTTACAAATTGACCAACATCAACATTTGAGTTTTCTCGCAAACAGTTTGCAGTTTTCTTCTATCTGCGTTTAGCCGACATACATTCGAATACCAGCATCTGGATGTTTTCTTTAGACTCAACATAACCCAGCGACTACGCCAGAATTTCTTCTGCTAAATGCTCCAACACCAACTTCTAGCTATTACCACCACGAGTGATTTTTCAGCTCAATTCATAAGCGTTATCTTCAACATTTGTATATTGTTTTACCAATTATAACTTACATAACATTACTACCTCCTAATAATCGTTTCTATCGCTATTGAGATTGTTGTGAGTCTTACATCATTTTGTGCAAAGAAGAAACTTCATATCCTGCTAATACATATTTAACGTCGCAACACGCTCCTGGCCCCATACCAAAAAGTCAAATCCAGTATAAACCTCTGGATCGAAATACCAGCCATTTAGGACATTCTGTGAACCATCAGCCCTGCTCTAAAATTTCTTCATTTAATGTTTTCTTCATCATCCTCGTTACCCAAGATACATCAACCTCTACAGATGGTTCCAGTAAATGGGCAAAGAAAGCTTGGACGTAGACCGATTTTTGTTTTCAAATACAGCTTTAGATAAAGTGTTCTAAAGTTCCTTTTAAATCATCTAAAAGAAATGTCTTTTATCAACTACTAATCCCTTCAATTTGAGTAAATCTGATGAGGTGAGTAACATCATCATCTCACGACGGAATACTACCAGACAAATAATTTTGATTGGTCCTTCTCCATTAGCTTTTAACATTTCACGAGCTTGAACAGGTGAAGTTTGTGTTCTCATTAACAGTTCATTTGTAATATAGAATGGATCTTGCATATCACGAGGCTGGGTGATGCTTTTGGTGGTTGCATCTCAGTTGAATTTATCAGTTTCAACCTCTGGTCCTTCGCAACAGAATATCCCATTGAAATAAAAGATTTGTAATTTCTTAATAATTTTGTTTAACGGATTTAATCCACCCTAGTTTTGTACTTTTACTGGAAAGAGTTACATCAATTTTCCTCACTAGCTAATTTTTAATTCTAATGCTACTTTAGCTAGTTCAGCTGGCTTCTAAACTATCATTTAATAAATGTTTTTACTTCATTTACAAGTTTCCCAAAAGTTGGTCTTTTTCTTCTGGTGATAAATCGTGCACCTTTCATAACTTCTGTTAATGACCTTTTTCCCTAAAAATTTACTCTTAGGTCATAAAGTTCTTTTTCATCTTTAATTGTTTTGACTAATTCTAAATATTGCTTTTCTTATATTCTCAAAGTCATAGATTTCCTCCTTAAAGAAATTTAATATAAAGACATTGGTATAGGTTCATTATTTATCAAAATAAAAAGCCCTCGAGACTGAGTCTCAAGGGACGAATATATCGTGGTACCACCCGTGTTCAAACATTCGCTTCCTTAATATAGTTTTTAACAGGTACCAACCGATTGTACTCATAATCTACTTATACAATTACTCATAAGCTGAAAATATATTCTCAGTTAGTACAACTCTTTCCAGTCACGATGGTTGCTCTGCTAAAAACATCCAATATACCGTCTTAATCATCGTTTTTGAAAAATTTGTATTTGAAAATGATAAATATAAATAGACTATACTGTCAAAGAAATGAGGGTATTTTCATTTGAAATTCTACAATTAAAATAACATAGTGCACTAATCTAAACGTGAGTATTTAAAATATATTATTGATTACATAGTTCAAAAATATAGGAGCGACTCAAAAATCGCGATTTCGGAGAGAGTCGATTTTGTCGAGTCACCTGCTGCACAGTTGTTGATATCTAGCTTTATAAACGCGTTTGGAATATCAATAAACTCCACTAAATCTATGAGGTTCTACTCATAGAGACTTTGTTAGAATTTTAGATGCACTTTCGGTCAACACTTTTTAAATATATTGTTAGTGTATTCTTCTACTAATGCTAATACTTCTTCAGTTGTTGCACATGGCTTGTCCTTCTCTCTTTCATCTAATGATAGGTTGCAGTTTGGCTACGTGCTACAGAAAGGTGATGTTGCTGACATAGAAATTCATCTCGTCCATTCAAGTAGTAATGGAATAGACTAGATGCTATCTCAGCCATTTCTCCACACATTCCAGTCCATTACCTTCTTTGATGAGATGTGCAATAACATTTTCACAAGACGTAAGATTGCTGGATTATGTGGTTAGTATCGTATGAAACTTTTTCACTCATGCGGTCAGCTGCCATGGTGTATTGAACTACGGTCGTTGGTACCGATTGAGAGAAGTCCTACTTCGCGAAAAATGTCAGCGATAACCGCGGTTGATGGGATCCTCAGCATACCACCTGGCTCGATTCGTTTGCCACTGCAAGCACGTCAGCAACTAATTTTCTACTTCCAGAAATTAAAGCTTTAGCTGCTCTGAATTCTTGAACTGTTACGCGGTCATCGAACATTACACAAAGTTTGCCGTAAACGGATGCATAATAATGCTCTAGATTGAGTTCTGGAATAAGTCTTTTTCTTCTAGACAAAGACGGATGACTCTAAACCCTAAAAAGTGCGGTTCCATTTCTTTTGGTAGAATCTAAGTATGGTAGTTCTTTATCTCCACCGATATCTAAAAGCACGACAACAACAGGCTTGTCACATTCGCTATCTACAGCTTTATACGCTTCGGGTAATTGTTCATCTTCAGTGAGGTAGTGATCGCCCTATGTATAGGGAACTCTGTACGGTGTGCTCACCAACAGCTTCACCACCATTGTTGTTTACACCTTCTAAGTCAGCAGGTGTACCAATGTTTGCGATAAAGAACTTCGTGTCATCTTTGAGTTACAGATTTCTCTGTTACTAATTTAGCCCATTCAGCTTTTTGAGCTTCAAATTTGGCTTGTGTTTTTCTTTTAAATTCAGCTGTAGTCTTCATCCGTTTTCACTATACAACACCTTCTAATCCGTCAGAATTAAGATATCTCCATTCTTAACTTCTTTCGTGGTGTACTAGTTCCTACTGCAGGTATTTCTATTGATCAGCCATGATGGCTGAGTGAAGTACGCCCACCAATGTTGTTGCAAACCCTTTAACAAATTGTTTTATTAAGTTGAGCGGTATCAGATGGGAGTTAAGTCCTCAGCAATAACGATTACTTCTTCATTGATTAAACTTGGGTTTTGGTAAATCTACCACCCTAGTAGAGAGTGAGCTAAAAATACGTTGAAACGTCACGGGCATCAGCAGCACGTTCTTTCATGTCAGTCATTATCCAGTGGCACAAACGCAAAACAAACATGTCTGAAGTTTCTTTTAGTGCGTATTCAGCATTAATTTCTTTTGATTGAATATCCAGTTTTAACGGTTCCCATGAATCTGGGTCTTCTAAAAATTAATAAGTGAGCTTCATCACCGCTTTATCCAGCACCTAGATTTTCGTGGCTTTATCTTTTAATAATAGTTAATTCTTTTTAGAAATTTCATTGCATCTTCAAAACGTTTAACTTCAGCATCAACGTCTTGAACTTCCTTCTTTAACTGTTAAATCAGGCTCAACAAAAATGTATGCTTTAGCAAAAGATATTCCTTGAGAAAGCTGCAATACCTTTTGGTTGTAACATTTTATACTAATCCTTCTTTCTTCATTGTTTCTTCTAAAAGCTGTAATCTTCTGCTTCGTCAGCTCCCGTCGGCGTAGATTACGATATCAGCGTCTTTTCCAACTCCAAGACTCACTGAACACCCGCTGATTGATTTTAGTTAACTTTCACGTCCATTGAATTCTAATTCGATGTTTTGATTGGAATTTAGAAGCAGCTTGTACTAATAAAAGTGCTGGTCTGAATGGATTCCTGTTTCGTCGGTTACTTTAAATTCTTTTTGTAACATAGTTATGTCTCCTTTTATTTAAAAATATTTTACATTCAAATAATAACCTATAAACAATATTTACAAGTATTTTGCACTTATTTCAAACTCAATACTCTTTCTATTCTATAACAGAAAACCATTTCTTATTTAGTAGAAAACAAATACTGCATTTCCTATGAAAGAAATTTATAAACAGTTTTTCAATATTAAGATTAGAAATTCGACTGAAAATAACCAGCATCAATTACAAGTGAGTAACGATACTTTTTAGATAATATTATTCAGATTAATTTAAAATCATTATATTTTATTGTTATATTGTAAAACTCATTTAATTTTTATAACTAAATAATTCTCCACCTAATTTAATTATCGATTTAAATTTTTCATAATCTTCATGATTTTATTAAATTCACAGGCATTTTTATTCACTTCTTTGAAATCAATTCCTTGATCTTTTCATAGCCAAATACACAACCACAATAACATTGTCTAGAATATCATAGTCATTGCACATTTCAATTGTCTTCTTCTCTAACCATTATTTTTCTTAAAATCAGATGGTAAGTAATAAATTGATACCTGTTCTTGTAATGTATACCCTTCATTTTATAACGTGCATTTTCTTAGGACTAAGTGTTAACGCTGAAGCAAAATAATCGCAGCTAACTCTTCAGCTTTTGAGCTGATGATCTAAACGCATCTCATAACAAATGTGACATCTATCTCACCTTCTCTATCTTCCTCATGTCCTTTTACCACTAATAAATTTACTCAGTGCATATTCATCCCGCTAAAAATTTAATTTTTCTTATCATTTCTTTCTATTAAATTCTTCAACAAAAATCTTTTTGTACCAACATACGTTTTATATTCTTCTTTTGGATGAATATTTGAATTAGAAAAGAATATAGTTATATCACTGAGTTTCTGATAAATACTCAAGTACATATACTACTACAGGAGCACAACAAGAGTGTATTAAGATTTTGGGACGAAAATTGGTCTTTTTCCCATTCTTTTATAAGTTCTTTCAAGACATTATCATAATTAATTTTTGATTTTTATATGCCTTGTATTTATAAATTGTTTACTATCGATCATTTCAAATCAATCCTTCTAAAATTTCTAATAATTTTACTAATCAAGTTTAATACACTTTTTAATATTTTACAATTAAAATAATTACTAATTAAAATAGATTATCAATAAAAAACATAGGTTTCATGACTCACAGACCTAATACAGTATGCTTTCGTAAAACTCATGTTTCTTTTTATTCACCTTTATAACTGATTCCTAAATATTGGTATGCTTTGGGGTTGCGTCGTCCTCGAGGAGTTCGTTCAATAAATCCTTCTTTAACTAAATACAGTTCATATCATCTTCAATAGTTATACTTTCTTCTCCCTATTGTTACAGCGATTGTTTCTAATCCAACAGCTCTACCATCATAACGTTTTATTAAACACTCTAAGATTTTATAGTCTATATTATCAAGTCCTTTAGCATCAACGAAAGCAAATCTAATGATTCTATCGCTTCATCTTTTGCTATTACCCATCATTCTTAACGTGCAAAATCCCTAACACGTTTTAATAACCCTATTTGCAGCTACAGGTGTACCACGAGATCTCATAGCAATTTCGTAAGAACTCTCTTCATCAATATCACATTCAAAAATATCTGAAGTTCGTTCTATGATATTTCGAAGTTCACTAATAATATAGAACTCTAAACGACAATGTACTCCAATCTACTCCTAAGAGGATGCTGTTAAAGCCCCAGCTCTGAGTTGTCGCTCCTACTAACGTAAAGGAGGAAGTTCAATTCTAATGCTTCGTGATTCTTCACCTTTTTCCTATTACAATATCAAGATAAAAATCTTCCATAGCTGAATATAATATTTCCTCAATTGATCTACTAATTCGATGTATTTCATCAATAAAAGAACATCGCTCTGGTTCTAAACTAGTTAAAAATCGCTGCTAAATCCCCAGATTTTTCTATTGCAGGTCGAGTATACTTAATACCTACTTCCATTTCATTTTGCAATAATTGTCGCAAGTGTTGTTTTCCCTAATCCTGGAGGCCCATATAATAAACAATGGTCCTAGCACCTCACCACGTAATTTCTCAGCTTCTATAAATATTTTCAAATTACTCTTAATTTGTTCTTGTCCTATGTACTGACTTAAAAATTTTGGTCTTAAAGACTGTTCTTCACGTTCTTCACAAAGTTTTGACTAGCTGATACCATTCTATCTTCCGCCATTTCCTCCTTTCATCTACTATGCATTCATCAATAGTCTTAATCCTTGTTTTACATATTCATCTACACTGTCAAACTGATGAGTAGAAAGTTTCTTCTCAATTTTTGTAAGTTCTTTTTACTATATCCTAGTGCTTCTAGAGCAAAGTTGCATCACTTAGATAATTATTAACAGCCTTTGGTGCTACTTATATTCGTCATACTAAAAATCAACCTTACCTTGCAAATCAAGAATAATTTGCTGAGCTGATTTTCCCAATTCAGGAAACTTAGTTAAATAAACAGCATCTTGATTTTCAATAGCTCCAATAATTTCTTCACTAGTACCACCAGCTAAAATAGCTAAAGCACTTTTCGGTCCTACCTTTGACTTTTTAATAGAAGTAAAAGACTGTTCTTTATTTGAAAAACCATAAAGAACATTGAGATCTTCTCTTGCTGTTGGCTAGTCAAATACAGTTCTTTTTCCTCATTCAAGTGATATTCATATGGATTAGCTACAACTTCATAACCTATCCCATTGTTATCTACTACTATTAGTCGGATTTACTTCCGAAATTTTACCTTTTAATATACGCGTACATGCCATTCACCTCCTGATTGATTATTTAATTATAAAATTAAACGAGATCTCCAAGTGTTTTTATTTAATTGAAGAGTTTATATCTTTAATTAAAAAGAAAAACTCGGCACTAATGAGTACCAAGTTTATTCTATCTATTATTTTACTTTATCTAAATCTACATTCATAACTTTTGCTGTAGCTTCAACTTTTATATGCATCTTGATGCATCAGTAAATCCTGTGATACTGAACATCTTAGTGAACATTTCTTTCATTTTGGATCTTTCAATATCTCTAAGAGCCTTCTCTAATTTTTCTTGAGCTCTTTATCCATCTTACTAAGTCGTAACCATAACACCTGGAATCATATCACTTGATGCTAATTTTTAATATCAGTTTTTAGCTTGAGAAGTCTTTTAGCATATCTGTCTTCAACTCCATCAAATGTTGCGATTACATCAACATCCTTGTTAAGAAGAAGTTGTAGCTCTTATCACTGTCCACCACTGAATTGATAACTGATATCGTATCTAAGTTAAGACCAGCGTTTACTAACATAGCACCCGGATAGATATATCCTGAAGAAGATGAAGGATCGACCGATGCTACTTTTTACCTTTAACATCTTGAGTGATTTAATTCCTGGAATCTTTTCTTACATATAGTTCAGCAGTATAACAGGTTTCCCTGTTTTCCCTTTAGATGTTAAAATCGGTTTTGCATTGCTGTTTGTGTTTGAGCAAGTAAAGATGAAAACGGAGGATGATACCAAAATCAACACTTCACTACCCTAGACGCTAACTGACCCTATATAATTACTTGCAGTAAAAGCTTCTCTGCTCCTAATCCTCAGATAGATAATCAGAAATCGGCTTAAGATCTTCTACTAACTTCTCACTATTTTTCAGAGGAACAAATCCCATCTTATGCTTTTCTTCTTTCCTCGTTTCCGTCTTAGTAGAGCATCCACCGATAGACAAAAACAAAAAACTGAATAGCTATAATATTTTCTTCATACTATTACCTCCTCGGTATTTATATTCTATTTTGGTATCATTTTAACATATAATATATATACATCTACCGTACGAAATAATAGCAATTTTCAATATAAATTTTCATCATTTTTCAAATTTTTGAAAACTATAAATAAATATTTCAAATATATAACTAAAATTATATCGAGCTCATACAACTCAATTTATAAAAACGGACTGATGAAACAAATCAGTCCGTTTAACTTACTCTAAATTTGAAATAAAAACACCTTTTGAAAAGATGATTAAAATTGGAGCGGCTACCGGTTTGAACCGGTGATCGAGTTTTGAGACCCGTGCGCTTACCACTTGGCTAAGCCGCCTAAAGATATTAAATTTTAATGGGGCGGCTGAGGGAGATCGAACCCCGAATGTCGGATCACAATCGATGCGTTAACCACTTCGCCACAGCCGCCATGTTTAACAACAATATTTATTATACGTTTTCAAACAAATTATGTCAAGAACTTTTTAAAAGATATATATAATTCATTTCAAAACATATTTTTAATAATAATCTTAATTAATAATACATTTAAAATACCTTGTAGATTTACCATGTATATATTAATTTTTATATATCGACTAATACTATATTATATTGATCTTATATTATATTTATCTCTTACTATACTTCTCTCATCATGATATAATTAAATTATATCAAAACAAACTCGGAGAATACAATTATGATAATTTTAAATAAAGAAGATATACAAAAATGTATTACTATGAAAAAGGCGGTTGAAATTTGTAAAGAAGCTACAAAAACTATTGCTTAAATAAGACTGATATTCGTTGAGAACTCCTATTATTTCTGAAAAACAATAATGGACAAGTACTATTTATGCCTGGAAAAAAATATCTTTCAAGAATCAGATAATATAGGTATAAAAATAGTATCTGTCTATCAGATAATTCTTTAATAAACTTGCCTTCTGTTTCCTTCTACTATGATTACTGTAGATGAAAAGACAGGTATAGTTAATGGAATTATTGACGGTACATATTTAACAGCTTTACGAACAGCCGCTTTACAAGGTGCTGCAACTGATTTATTAGCCAATAAAGATAGCAAAATCGCAACATTAATTGGAACTGGTGGTCAGGGCTTTTCGAACAAGCTCGCGCTTTACTAACAATCGAAATCTATCAGAACTTAGAGTTGTAGCAAGAAACTTTGAGAAAACAAAAAGTTTGTAGAAAAACTAAAGAAGAACTTATTGATTTTCTGCTGACATTATCGCATACGAAAATGTTAATGAAGCTACAATTGATTCTGATATAATAACTAGATTACAACTTCTACAACACCTACCTTCTCTGCTAAACACTTAAAGCAAGGGTTCATATTAATGGAATAGGTTCTTTCACTTACGATATGGTTGAACTCCTTCTGAAATAATAAATTCTAACAATAAAAATATACTTTGATACAAAAGACGGTGTCCTTAGTGAAGCTGGTGACATACTCCAACCTCTAGAAAAATCAACTAATTTCACATGAAGATTTTTAAAGGAGAACTTGGAGAACTAGTTTTTAAATTCTATTGAAGGACGAATAAAGTAAATCTGAGATCACAATCTTTAAATCTGTTGGGAGCGCCGTTTTTGACATAGCATGCGCTGATTATGTAATAAAGAAGCAATAAAATTAAATATTGGAACAAAAATTGATATATAAAAGGTAGTGTGAATAAAAACTCTGTAAATTCTTTATGTTAACCAAAATTTTACTAGTTTATAATATTTAATTTTATAGATTTAATTACTTTAAGTGGCTTTTTATTCTCTAGGTCTATTTTTGGATTTTTAAAGGCTTACTTGTCAAGAAGTTTTCAAAAGGCGACGCCCTTGTCCTTGACAAGTAAAGACGTAAATCTAGACTCCTCAAAGAGAATTAAAGCTACTTTATTTATTATATTCTATCCCCATACATTATTCTTAACTCTCCATATGTTTGCCCCAATCTCTTATAGCTCCTGTCCATTTTTACTATTCTTTTTCCTTCTTGTCATTTTTACCCTCCTAGTTAATTTCAGTTTAACATTAGGAAGGGTTTATTTTCTGAACTTTTCACAGGCTCATATTTTGTCTTTTTGTATATTTTTTACATTGACATTAACACAAGGTAAATCTTTAGTTTCATTATCTACATACATTTTTAATTCAGTATTTCTAGTTTCTTCTTTGATTAAAAATAGTACTTATTGCTTCATCGCTATCAAAATAATTTTGATCGACTATAGCTGCCACGTAAACAGGTGGTAATTTTTATAGATAGCAATGCTTTGATCTTCTTTTTTTGTTTTAATTTTTCAATATTATCGTTAACTTGTTTGCAAAGATATGCCCAAATACAATTAATGAAAAATACTTGTTTTAGCTAGTTGAACTTCGATAATAACTTGTGCGTGGTTATCTAATTCGACAGAATATCAACAGCTATATTAAAGTCTGAATCTACGTTACTATTTGCTGCAAAAGATTTGATTACCTTCAATAACTTTTGCACTCTTAGCGGGTAAATCAAAAATATCTTTTACAAATTGTAATGCTACTACTTCATTACGAAATACTTTTTACAACTAAATCATAAATAGGTTTTATATTTTTATGTCGTTCTCCCATTTTGTACGCCTCACCTTGCATTGTTACCTAATTAAAGCGAATATTTAAAGTAAAAGAAAGTTTTTCATTATAAAATTTAAATTACTTTTCTAATATAAAATTACAAGGATAATGAAGAAATTTTTATTCATTATCACTTGTGATTTAAATTATTTAATATATATATTTGTTTCACTAATTCACTTCGTAAATAAGCATTAACTAGTTTATGAGTTTGTTCTACTGAATCTATATGTGTTCTTTCATAAGAATGACTTGACTCGATTCCTGCACCCTAATAGTGCGTGTTTTACTTCTGCACCTGCTCGCATAGCTGCTGAAGCATCACTTCCATAATATGGATATATATCTAGTTTGTATTCTATTCCATTTTTAGCTAGATTTACTAAGTGATTTCTGAATTCATAATTATAGGGACCACTAGCATCTTTTACACAGATAGACACTGTATATTCATCAGTTTGTTGATCATCACCCATTGCCCCATATCAACCGCAAGATATTCTACTGCTTCTTTCGGAAGACTTGAGTTAGCTCCATGCCCTACTTCTTCAAATACACTGAACATAAAGTGTGTTGTATATGGAAGTTCAACATTTTCTTCTTTATATATTCTTAGTAAATCTAATAATATAGCTGCACTAACTTTATCATCTAAAAATCTACTCTTAATGAATCCTGTATCTGTAATAATAGTTCTAGGATCAAAACTAATGAAATCTCCAACGTCAATTCCTAAATCACGCGTTTCTTGTTCGTTAGTTACCTTCGCATCTAATCTTACTTCCATATTATCTTCTGTACGTTCTATAGTTCCAGCATCTCTATATACATGCGTGCTAGTTTGATGAACTAAGATAGTACCACTTACTGTTTTCCAGTATTAGCAACATGAACAAGGCAGTTTTCTCCTTCTATCATATTCCAAGGATAACCACCAACTTTAGCTAATTTTAGCCTTCCATCTGATTTTTACGGCACGAACCATAGCACCTAGAGTATCAACATGAGCTGTAACTACACGGTGTTTAGAATCATCTTTACCTCTTACTACTACATTTACTCCACCTTTATTAGTTCTTATTGGATTGTATCCTAGTCTTTCTATTTCTTCTATTAAATAATTAGAAATTTCTTTAGTATAACCAGTTGGTGAAACTATACTTGTTAGTATTTTTAAATAATTTATTGTTTCTTGCATTGGAATTCTCCCTTCTATTAAAAAGACCCATGCAAAGCATGAGTCTTAAAAATATGTTCCGTAGTTATTATGCTTTGTTTCTTGAACCGAAGATATCGATTTTTCGTGAACCATAGCTTTATAGCTTCAAATCCAGGGTTTAATAATTTACGAGGTCGAAACCTTTAGGGTTTTTGATCTCCACCTTCTTCAATGTATTTACGTGTAGCTTCAGCAAATGCTAATTGACATTCAGTGTTAACATTAACTTTAGATACTCCTAGAGAGATAGCTTTTGGATTTGCTCAGTTGGGATTCCTGAACCACCGTGTAATACTAATGGAATTCCATCAGTAATGTTGAAATTTTTCTAATGTTTCAAAGCTTAATCCAGCCCAGTTTTTCTGGGTATTTTCAGTGGATGTTACCAATACCTGCAGCTAGGAAGTCGATTCCTAAGTCAGCCATTGTTTTACATTCGTTTGGATCAGCTAATTCACCACTACCGATAACTCATCTTCTTCTCCACCGATTGAACCTACTTCACCTCGATAGATGAGACCTTTAGAGTGAGCTAAAGCGATCATTTCTTTTAGATTTAGCGATGTTTTTCTTCGAATGGATAGTGAGATCCATCGAACATTACTGAACTAAATCCAGCTTCGATAGCTTTTTGAGTTCCTTCGTATGAACCGTGGTCTAAGTGTAATGCAACAGGAACTGTGATTTTCATTTCTTCTACCATAGCTTCAACCATAGCTGCTACAGTTCTGAAACCAGTCATGTATTTAACTGCACCTTCACTTACTCCTAAGATTACTGGACTTTTTGCTTCTTCACAAGCAGCTAATATAGCTTTTGTCCATTCTAAGTTATTGATGTTGAAATGCCCTACTGCATATCCTTCTTTTCTTGCTTTTACAAGCATGTCTTTTTGCTGGTACTAATACCATGTTGTTTGTCCTCCTTAAATAACTACTTACTATATATTATAATACTACACTTTTTGAGAAAAATAAACTATTTTCTATCATAATTTTTCAATTAAGTGTAATATTTATTAAATTTTAACATATTAATTGCTCTATTCTTTGTTATTACAAGTTTTTGTTGTTAACGTATACATTACTAACTTCTTAATTTTTACAAATTCTTAGTTAAAAATTTCATAATCAAATTTCTTAAAAATTTTCATTTTATTTAATCTATTTATTTTTTTCTCTAAACTATGTTATTATACTAGTACACCTTTAGTAATTAGAAAAAAATCACCCCAAAAATTAGCTATTTTATACTAATATTTGAGGCGATATATTATACTTTTATATTATTTATCTAATTTAGACATAGTCTCAACCATATACTCAGGAATTTCTGTTTCAAAATATAAATGTTCTCCTGTAATTGGATGGTTGAATTCGATACTTTTTCGAATGAAGTGCTTGTCCATTAGTATTTAATGTTTTTTCTTGGTCCATATACTGGATCTCCTACTAATGGATGATTGATATATTTCATATGTACTCTGATTTGATGAGTACGACCTGTTTCTAATTCACATTCGATAAGTGTATATTTCTCAAATCTGTCTACTACTTTAAAATGAGTGATAGATGGTTTTCCTTCATCGATAATAGCCATTTCTTTACGTTCTTTTGGATTACGAGCTATTGGAGCATCAATTGTTCCGTAGTCATGTTTAATACTACCATGGACAAGAGCATAATATTTTCTCTTGACATCTTTATTCGCAATCATCTCAGATAATTTAACGTGCGCTTTATCATTTTTCGCAACGATTAATAGGCCTGAAGTATCTTTATCAATTCTGTGAACAATACCAGGTCTAATAGTACCATTGATGCTTGAAAGTTCGCTGTGGAATAATAAGGCATTTACTAATGTTCCATCTTTGTGTCCTACTGATGGGTGAACAACCATACCTTTAGCTTTATTTACGATAATTAAATCGTCATCTTCATATACAATATCAATTGGAATATCTTGTTTTACAACGTCTAATTCTTCAGGTTCTTTATATTCAATAGTAATAACATTACCTTCTTTTAATTTATAATTTGTTTTAATATTATTTCCATCTACTTTGATATAACCTTCAGAAATTAAGTTCTGGATATTTGTTCTAGAAACATCTATTAATTCTTGTTGTAAAAATTTATCGATTCTTTCACTTTTTCGGTGAAGTATATATAATTTTTGTGTATCCATTACTTCCTCCTTTTTCATACTATACTATCTTAACATATACATTCAAAAAAACAAAAATAAAATATAGTAGAAATGTTTTAAAAATATATTATTAATTACGTTGTTTGAAGAGTTACCGATAAATAGATTCAAACATATTTAAATTACTAGTATATGCCTCTTTCACTATTTGACGCAATATATATACATCATAGTAAAAAATGAGAGCAATCATTTAGAATCCGTTTATTCAAACTAGGGAGTGTGAATAAAACTCTGTAAATTCTTTATGTTAACAAAAATTTACTAAATTGTTCTTCCAATTAATAGATAGACGTTATGAAAAAAACATAACACTATAATAACTACAAATATAAATTTCTCACAGTGGGATGATGTGTTGGCGATCCAGTAATCGCTAGTACAATAATTGATAGATTATTACACCATTCACATGTAGCTAAAATAACTGGAAATTCTTATAGACTTAAAGATTTTTCCAAAAAGGCAGATGAATAAAATGTACATTTTTATTTTGAATTTTTTTGACATATTTAGATTGACATTTACATTAAACCATCAACTTCCTGCAAAACCTATTGCTGTCTGCCATGCACAACCTTTTTCTCTCTTAGAAGGTTCTGATTGTATTAAATATTCTTTAAACGGATCTTCAGTCATTTCATTTTCCTCCCATAAGTTATTTTCCAATAATTACACATTAACAGATTTGATTTTAACATTATATAGTAAATGTATATTGTTTAACTCAATAAATTTTTATTTCTCGATATATTTCCGTAATATTTATTATATATAACAATTATGTTCTTTTGCAATACATAAGAACTTCTATACATTTTAAACACTAAAAACTCGAAACAAAGATTTCTCCTTGCTTCGAGTTCGTTTTTATTTTGTTATTATCGTTTTGCGATTTCTTCTAATAACATTTTGTTGATCATTTGTGGGTTGGCTTGTCCTTTTGAGGCTTTCATGATTTGACCTACTAAGAAACCAATCGCACGGTCACGACCGTTTTTGTAGTCTTCGATAGATTTTGGATTGTTATCTAATGCTTCGTTTACCCAAGCTAATAATTGTCCACTATCTGATACTTGTACAAGACCTTTTTCTTTAACGATTTGCGCAGCATCTCCACCGTGTTCGATAAGCTCTGCGAATACTTTTTTAGCGATTTTACTTGAAATTGTTCCATCAGTGATTAATTTAATCATTCCTGCTAAACCTTCTGCAGTTAATGCTGTTTCTTTAAGTTCTTTTTGTACTTTGTTTAAGTATGCATTCACATCTACCATTAAGTAGTTAGAAGCTAATTTTGGATCTGCTCCTAAAGCTACAGTTTGTTCGAACATGTCTGACATTTCTTTAGTTAATGTAAGAACGTGAGCATCGTATGCTGGTAATCCAAGTTCTTCTTGGTATCTTCTTTGACGAGCATCTGGAAGTTCTGGAATAGTTTTTCTTACTTCTTCCATCCATTCATCAGAGATGATCATAGGTACGATATCTGGTTCTGGGAAGTAACGGTAATCGTCTGAACCTTCTTTAACACGCATAAGTTTAGTTGTTCCTGTTGTTTCATCAAACGACGTGTTTCTTAGTTGATTACTCCACCTGAAAAGAATAACTTGTTCTTGACGTTTTCTTCATACTCTAAACCTTTTTTAACGAAAGTGAATGAGTTTAAGTTTTTAAGCTCAGTTTTTGTACCGAATTCATCTTGACCGTAAGGGCGGATAGAAATGTTCGCGTCACAACGCATTGAACCTTCTTCCATCTTAACGTCAGATACTTCGATATATTGAATGATTGAACGTAATTTTTCTAAAGTAAGCATATGCTTCTTCTGGAGTTCTGATATCTGGCTCAGATACGATCTCGATAAGTGGTGTTCCCTTGACGGTTAAGGTCAACTAGTGAGTAACCATTTTTATGAGTTAATTTACCAGCATCTTCTTCAAGGTGAGCACGTGTAATACCGATACGTTTAGTTTCTCCGTTTACTTCGATATCAATCCATCCATTTTCCCCGATTGGTTGGTCAAATTGTGAGATTTGGTATGCTTTCGGGTTATCTGGATAAAAGTAGTTTTTCTATCGAATTTTTGACTCACGAGCTACTGTCATGTTAAGCGCCATTGCTGCTTCATTCCCCATTCTACCGCTCTTTTTGTTTACTACTGGAAGTACCCTGGGTATCCTAAGTCGATAACGTTTGTGTTAGTGTTTGGTTCTGCACCAAAGTGAGCTGGAGATGGTGAGAATATTTTTGAATCTGTTTTTAATTCTACATGGACTTCTGGTCCAATTACTGTTTCAAAAATGCATCTTGTTTCTCCTATTATAATTCTATTTTTTTATCGTGTAAGTTGTAGTGTTGTTCAGTTGTACGCTACATCGTATAGTGTAGATTCAGCAAATGGTTTTGCAATAATTTGCATACCGATTGGACGGTTACCTTTGAATCCACATGGAATACTGATACCTGGTAATCCTGCCATGTTTACTGGGATTGTTAAGATATCGTTAGCGTAGATTTTAATTGGATCTCCTACTTCTTCTCCAATGTTAAATGCTACTGTTGGAGCAGTTGGTCCAATAATTACATCGTATTCTTCGAATACTTTGTCAAAGTCTTGTTTAATTAATGTACGAACTTGTTGTGCTTTTTTGTAGTATGCATCGTAGTATCCTGAAGATAGAACGTATGTTCCTAACATGATACGGCGTTTAACCTCAGCTCCAAATCCTTCTCCACGTGTTTTTTTGTAGATTTCTTCAAGGTTTGTTGCGTTTGGACTTCTAAATCCGTAACGAATACCATCAAAACGAGAAAGGTTTGAACTTGCTTCTGCAGAAGCGATAATATAGTAAGTTGAGATAGCGTAGTCTGTGTTTGGAAGACTTACTTCTTCTACTATAGCTCCTTGACTTTCTAAGTATTTAACACCTTCAAGTACTGCTTGTTTAACTTCTTCGTCAATTCCAGCACCGAAGTATTCTTTAGGAAGAGCGATTTTCTTACCTTTGATGTCTCCAGTGATGATTTTACTGAATTCTGGTACTTCTACAGGTGCACTAGTCATGTCGTTAGCATCTAATCCTGAGATGATTTCTAATACACGAGCGTTATCTTTTTACTGTACGAGTCATTGGTCCCGATTTGGTCTAATGATGAAGCGAGATGCTACTAATCCAAAACGAGATACACGTCCGTATGTCGGTTTTAATCCAACGATACCACAGTATGAAGCTGGTTGACGTACAGAACCACCAGTATCACTTCCTAGAGTGAAGCTAACTTGTCCTGCTGCTACTGCTGTAGCTGAACCACCACTTGATCCTCCTGGTACTGCATCTAAGTCGTGAGGGTTACGAGTAAGTTTATAATAAGATGTTTCTGTAGAACCACCATTGCGAACTCGTCCATGTTTAATTTTCCTAAAAAGTTGGGTTTTCTTTGTTAAGTTTGTTCATTACTGTTGCATCGTAAATTGGATTGAATCCTTCTAAGATTTTCGATGCACAAGTTGTTTGAATATCTTTTGTAACGATGTTATCTTTGATTCCCATTGGGATACCGAATAATTTACCTTCAACGCGTCCCTCTTCTTGAGCACGGTCTAAAGCTTCGGCTTGTTTTAATGCTACTTCTTCAGTTACTGTAATGAATGAACCTACTTTTTCATCAGTAGCTTTTAATTCTGTCTAGTGATTCTTTTACTAAATCACTTGGTTTAATTTCTTTTATTTTTAAGTTTAAGTTCTAAACTTTCAATTGATTCATGTAATAAACTCATTAAATTATCTCCTTATTTTTATTCAATAATAGTAGGTACTTTTGAATTGTCCTGCTTCAGTTTCTTTAGAGTTTTTAAGAACTTCTTCTCTATCCATTCCGTCATGAGCTACGTCTTCTCTAAATACATTAACTAAGTCTAGAACGTGATAAGTTGGTTTTACATTTTCTGTTGGTGCGCTGTTGATTGTATTGAATAAATCTACAACTTTTTCTAATTTTTCGATGTACCATCTACTTCACTTTCTTGGATTTCTAATCTAGAAAGATGAGCGATGTGAGCTACTTGTTCTTTCGTAATTGTTGTCATAAGTGCCTCCATATTTTATCAATTTTAACTTCTAATATTAGCCAAACCTCTTATAATTTGAAATAAAAAACGTCCCATATAGTTATTTAACTACATGGGACGATTACTAGTTTCGATGGTGCCACCCGAATTCATATCAGTTTCCTGATACCTTTCAACTTTATATTCGGTTTTATAAAGAGTGTTGCTTATTTCAATCATTATTATTTAATCTTTCAGCCTAGGGATTAAACTCTCTTCTACATGAAATAAAAAGTCTCTTTACTAATATTTTTATATTACGGTTTACTTAGTCTATATTATACTAAACGACCGTCATTGTCAAGGATTTTTATTAGAAATGTTAGAGTCAGTGAAGAATTATTACTTTTTATAATTGAATTTTCTAATCGCTCTATGCTGAATATGTGCTTGTTTTTTTATTAGTTAGAGAAATGCAACAAAATCGACTTTCAGAATCACTCTTTAAAGTGCTACTTTGTTCTTCTAGGTTTTTAAGGCTGAAAATCCATGCACTTTTATTGTTGACATTAAATATGGCCAAGCGTTTGTGCTAGGTTTAGTAATTTTATTATTCGCTAGACGTTTCATTTGAGCTTCGTAATAGCTAACTCAATGATTGGTCCTAAAAGCTTTATCTAGTTTTTGTATTTTCGTAGATAACCTTGGTATTTTTATATCAAAATTATCATTGTTTTTCAAATCTACGTACTAAGTCTGGATAAAAATACAAATGGTCGTGCTAATCCTATCATACTAATACCTGAAGAAATTACATTTTCCATTTTCTTTTTCGTTCTAAAACCACCTGTTGAAACGATAGGTATGTCGATAAGTTCTGTTAGCACTGGTTGCATAGCTAGCAAAACTAGCTCCATTTTCATATTCACCACCAAATACTGGCTTCATAATTTCCACAGATATTTCTATAAGGTCAATACCTAGTTCACTCATTGTTCTTACAACTTTCTTACATTCATCAAAAACTAAAAACCACCTTCTTTAAAAGTCTAAGGCATTTAATTTCAATGCAATTGTAAAGTTATCTCCTACCTTACTTCTCATTCTAGTATATATTTCAACTAAAAATCGCATTCTGTTCTCTAGAAAACCACCATATTCATCTGTTCTTTGATTATCTGCTGGTGATAGAATTGATTGATTAAGTATCCATGTGCTGCATGAAGTTGCACACCGAAAATCCCGCTTCTTTTGCTTTAACTCCTGCTTCAACAAATTTATTAATCCTTCTTCATCTCAGATTTCGTCATTTCGTGGTGTTTGAAAAAGCTTTTGCATTACTACCTTGAATTGGTATTGCACTAGGTGCTATAGGCTGACCTTTTATACTTTTATACATTTGCTTACCTGGGTGATTTAACTGCTAACAAAAATTGGTATATTTTTCTCATTTCCTACAGAGCCCATTTTTTTGAATGCATCAATATCAGATTTTTCATCTAATACGATATTTCCTGGTTCTCCTAAATATCGTCTATCCACCATCACATTTCCTGAAATTAGTACTCCAATTTTTTTCGCTACTCCATTGTGAATATAGATTGTAAATTTCATCACTTGGATTCATGTTTTTGTCAGCAAGTGTTTCACTCATAGCTGATTTAAAAAATCTATTTCTTACTTTTAATCCACTTCTTAATTTTAACGTTTCAAATAATTTACTTGTCATTTAATTTCCTCTTGTAATCTCGTATTTTACCTTCACAATAATCTACTAACATTTGTTCTTTTTCTAGTGAATAACCTTTTCTCAGAAGTAAAACTCACCTTATTACTATCGAAAATACTTACCATTAATGTGTTCTACCTCATCTGATAAAAGCTAGATAATATCCTGTTTCTATACCTTCATCTAGATTCTTGAGACAATTTCTTCATGATTTTTCCAAATAATGATTTCTGTACTTTCGCATCACTCGTATCATTTACCTAAGTTTCGTTGAGATTAATCCTGGGATGATATGAGTTTCACAGTTATATTTCGAATCGTTATTTCTTAAATAAAACTCTAGATAAATATCGTGTTATCCAAATTGTATAAAGTTTTCGAATTATTATATGCTAATCCTGGTGTATATCTTTTTCTCAGAATCCAAAAATCTAACTTTCCAGTGATTAGCAAAATGATGCATAAATGACGATGTATTTATAATACGACCATTCGATGATTTTTCTAATAATTCTTTAAGTTCTATACTTAGAATATACAGGGACTAATACCGATAACATAAATGTTAATTCGACATTTTCATCCGCTGCTGTTCTTGTGCTACCAGCATATACCCCCATTGTTTATAACTACATCTATTTTTTTGAAAAATCATTTTTAATTTTTGCTACTAAAGAATAGATGTCATCCATGTTTTGTAAATCTGCTTTGTATGCATGAACTAAATTTTTCTTTCAGTATGAATTTACTTCTTCATATGCCTTTTCTAATTTTTTTAGGATTTCTTCCAGTGTATTATTACTTCATGTCCTTCACTTGCTAATTTTTAGCAAGGTGTTTTTCAGATTCCGTCTGTCGAACCTGTTATTAATATTGTTTTGTCATCTTATTCTCCTAAAAATTCTATTAACTCTTTTGAAAAATTCATCTGCGTATTGGAATAATGATCCGTGTGCTGCATTTGGATAAATTATTAATTTTACTATTTTCTATTTTTGATGCATGTTATACGAGTTAACTGTAGAGTACCATTAAATCTTTATCACCCATTTACAATTAGTGTAGGTTGAGTAATAAATTTTAAATCATCATATCCTACAGTACTCCAACGTTTAATTGCTTTTTAATTGTCTTAAGAAGCCTGGTACTTTCATCTCTTCATCTGCATTTTTCTTTTGCTACGACTTGCTAATCTATCTAGTACTTTATTCGCTCAATTTTTCCTTTTTCATCGTGGTTATAGAAGATAAATCTCTTAGGATCACCCTATTTAATCCTGCTTTTTAGCATGAATTTGAAAGTAGTACTAGTTACAGTTCCGATTCCTTCTCCATCTCTTGTCCTGTTCCTACTAATATTAATTTTATCAACTAAATCACTAGCTAATCTTGTTACTTCTTGAGCGATCATTCCACCATTGATAATCCTAGTAAGTTAATTTTACTGTAACCTAATTCTTTAATAATATCTATTGCTTGTTGTGCCATCCCTGGAATTGTTGTAGCTACTTTTCCTGCACTTCCCAACACCTGGTAGATCTAATAAAATAATATGATGTTTTTCTGCTACTAAGTCAATAAATTTCGGATCCCAATTATCCATTGTCGCTGCTAAGTGTACTAACATCACTAATGGTTTTTCTGATTTTACCTTTATTAATTTCTCTATGCTATTTTTAATCCATTAACATTAATGTATTCATTTCTTTTTATTTATATATGACATGATTGTCTCCTAACTTTATTGTGTTTTGTTGATATTTTTGCGATAATAAGAGCGACTATGAAAAATTGATTACTAAGAAACCATTATTTTCTAGTCGCACTCTTCTATTATTATTTCTATATTTTTATATTATTTAAAACTTAAAACTGTTTTACCTCTTGAACGTCCATTTGCTACTTTATCTAATGCTTTATTTACATCTTTAAAGTCAAATACCGTGTCTACTAGATGGTTTAATTTCTAATTTTGTGAAAAATGTTAGCTACTTCTTGAAGTTGTTTACCATTAGATTCTACAAAAATGAAGTCATATGATACTCCATATTTAGTTTGCCATTTTATCAATTTTCTTCCAGCTAAGCCTAGAATAAATTGTTTCCACCAAGCTAAGTTCATACGTTTAGCAAAACTTCCATTTGGCATAGCTCTTAGTGAAACTAATTTACCTCCGATTTCATGATAGTCATTTGTTTTTCTGTTTCTGCTCCACCTAAAGTATCAAGTACATAATCAACATCTTTTTAGTACTTTAGTATAATCTGTTGTTTTATAGTCGATGAACTGATCGACACCTAATTTTTCAACACGTTCTTTGTTTTCTACACTACCATTAGTGATTACTGTCAGACCTTTTTGCTTTAGCGATTGGAATAGCCATACCACCTACTCCACCTGTTCCACCTGAGATGAAGATTGTTTTTCCTGATTCTGCTCCCATAGGTTCTAAAGCTTGCATAATTGTTAATGCTGTTAATGGAACGGCTGCAGCTTCTTCATCAGTTAGATAATCTGGTACTTTAGCATTGCATCTTGGTTAATAGCTACATATTCAGCAAAAGCTCCAATTTTATCTAATGGTAATCTAGAGAATACTCTATCTCCAATTTCAAAATTAGCTACATTACTTCCTTTTTTTGTTCAATAATACCTACTACTTCATTACCTGCAACTTGTGGAAGTTTGTAGTACGATAATCTTTACTTCACCATGAAATCATATTATCTAGTGGATTTACTCCAGCTGCTGTAACTTTTACCAACACTTCATTTTCATTTATTGTAGGTACTGCTACTTCTCTAATTTCAAGTTCTATATTATTTTTATTATATTTTGTGTGTACTGCTGCTTTCATTGTTTATTTTTCTCCTATATGTATAATTCTTTAATTAATTTTTTTCTAATGTTTTTACTTTCTAGTTTTATAAAAAGCTTCTTGTGCTTCATTAAATACTGGCTGTAATAAATTTTTCGATATTAAAACCAACTGGGCATTCTTTATTAGCACCTTCATGGATATTTACTAAGTATTTATCAGGATAAATAATTTTGATAAATTTCTGATAATGTAATGTCTTTAGGCTCTTTCGTCAATGTTATTCAGTTTTTCCTTGTTGGCTTTCTATTAGTCCACCTTTTTAACACTGCCAAAAATCTTTCTAATGTGACTACTGTTTGTGTTGACACTTTTTGGCTAGTAGCTCAGAAAAAACTACTTTATCTGTTTCTGAAATATATATTAGTATGTGTAATGCTACTGAAAAATTTTTGTATCCATATTTTTCCCCTTTAACTGTCTTTTTCTAAAATTATCCTAATGTAATTTTTAACTTGTTCTCGTATCTGATACAAGTATAAGTTTAACATCATATTTTTATATGTCAACTACTTTTTCAAATTTTTTTAAATAATATTTAAAATAGCCACTTTATACCTCTACTATAGAGGTGAATGACTACGATCCTTACCGTACATATTTTCTAATTTCATATCTAGCTACAATTTTTAGAATATTTTACTAGGCAAAATATTTCCTCGTATATTCTACACTCAAAATATTAACGACTACCCCACCTTTTTAGTTGCTTAAAATATTGAAAAATAGTATAATATGTGTAGGGTATGTAGATTACTAGAATACTCTAGTTAATATGTAAAAATAAAAATATTTGAGAGGTATAAAATGGAAAAATTGGGTTGAAATTACAATTCATACTACTAATGATGCCAGTGAAATAGTTGAGTCTATTCTTCTTGATTATGGTTCAACTGGGGTTGCTATCGAAGATCCTACTACTCTTGAGGAGAACTTACATGATGATTTCGGTACTATCGTTGAGCTTAGTCCTGCTGATTATCCTGAAGTCGGGGTTATCGTTAAAGGATACATCAATGAGCTAAATTTTGATGAAGAAACTTTCAAGCGTTTTGAAGCTGAACTTCTTGCTTTAGGTGAAAATATCAACATTGGAGATTTCTTCAAAATTGAGACTACTATTATTCAAGATAGTGATTGGGAAAAATTCTTGGAAAGATTATTTCGATATTCTTAATATCGGTGAAAAATTCGTTATTGTACCTACATGGCGTGAATATGAAAATACTGAAGATAAATATATTATAAATATCGATCCAGGTATGGCTTTTTGGTACTGGTGGTCACGAGACTACTTCTCTATGTATTAAAAACCTTGAAATATGTTCAAAGGAACTGATAATGTTATCGATGTTGGTTGTGGAAGTGGTATTTTAAGTATCGCGGCTAGTTATTTAACTGATGGTAATATTAAAAGCTGTTGACTTAGATAAAGCTTGCTGTTGATGTTTCTTTTCGAGAACTTTCGCATTAAATAATCTTGAGAAAAGAATCGAAGTTGAACAAGCTAGTCTTCTTACAAAAGAAACTAAAAAATATAACATTATCGTAGCGAATATTCTTGCTCATATCATCGAGCTTATGATTGATGATGCCTACAACTTATTAGAAGATGGTGGTTACTACATCACTTCTGGTATTATCGAGAGAAGAAAGATGAACTTCTTGAAAAAAATGTTAGAACGTGGTTTCAAACTTGTAGAGGAAACTTCTGATAACGGATGGTATTCATTCGTAGTAACTAAATAATACAAACCTACTCTTAATTTTTGTATAGAATATATATGAAATTAGGAGTTTTTAATATTATTATGAAATATGTTAAATTTATTTTATAATAATGAAAACGTTTAAAAGGAGAACTATTATGAGTAATAATAATTCTAAGCCAAATAATCAATTCAGTAGTCTAGAAGACTTCTTAAAAAAATAGTCAACAATCAAATGATAACCTAGACTTTTCAAAATCTGATTATAAATCTGTTTATAATTATAGTGATTATCTAGAGGATTCTTCCAAAAATACCAATGACAATTTTAAAGTAGAATACACTAATTCACAACTTGCTCTAATAGGGAGAGCTCTTTTATCAAAATTCTACAGATCCTGGTACTGGTGATTTAAATTATGAAAGCCCCTTTACTATGGGACAAGACAATACAGCCTTAATGACAAGTTTTTGGTACAGGTGGCAGTATCGTACAAGTTATACGCACACAAACCGGAATTGACATACGAGTTCTTGATTATAATAATCCAGTTGGACAACGTGATTTTAAACTTGTAAAAAGTGTTACGTATAAAGAAATTCAGGAAAAATTCAAAAAAAGAAGAAATGGATAAAATTAATAGTACTATTGAAAAATACAAACAAAAAAATTATGAACGAGGTACTCGCATAAACGACTAATAAACTTCAATAAAGAATCTTAATAATTAAATATATAAAGAAAAGAGCGACTCATTTGAACCGCTCTTTCTTTATATTCTTATAACAATTTTCTAATTTATTCTGATCTTCAATTGTGAATACTGACACCGGTCTTCCTGATGTATAGTACTCTGCATCTTCACTTAGTACATTTATATTAACTAGATGATTTAAATATTTTCTAATTGTTATTCTTGAAATATCTAAGTCGTCTGCTACTTGTTGTGTAGTGAATCCTCTTTTCTTGTTCTTTAATGTTTTCTAGTACTTTTTCAGAGTTATACGAGATAAACCTTTAGGTAAGCTATCTTCCTCTTCCTCTACTCTTCCAGAATTTAAGTAATCATCAATTAAATCTTGATTGATTTTTCTTTAGATAATAATGATACATACTCTTGTACTTTATCTACTGCTTGAGAAAAATCTTTTCATATGTAAATGGTTTAACTAAATAATCTACTACTCCATTTGTTAATGCAGCTTCTACAGTTTGAATATCATTCGCTGCTGTTATCATAATTATTGGATATCCTTTTTAATTCTGGTAAGTATTCTACTCCTTGACCATCTGTTAAATAATTATCTAAAACTACCAAATCCGCATCAAATTTCTCTAAAAATGTTTTGCTTCTCCTAATGTAGAAACATGGTTAAGGTCATTAGCTGAGATCTTTTTCTTAAAATATTCTTTGTGTATCATCGCTACCATTGGATCGTCTTCTATTATTAATATTCTCAATTTTTATTCCTCCTAAACAGGTAATTCTATTGTAAATGTAGTTTTTCCTACTTCACTTTTCCACGTCTATTAAAGCCGTTATATTTCTTCACGATAGTATCAACAGCATTTAGTCCGTATCCTCTATTTTCTCCTTTAGTTGAATATCCTCTTTCAAATACATTCTCCAATTTATCCTTACTAATACCACAACCATTATCATATACTTTACAAAGTAATATATTTTCCTCTGTATTTAAATACAAGTAAACAATAATTTTTCCATCCTTTTTATCTGATATTGATTCCATTGAATTGTCAATTAGTACTCAAGTATTATTAATAATTCATTAAATACTTCATCTAAACCTTCTTTATTTAAAAGCATCGAATCTGAATCTATTAATAAAGATATACCTTTTTGTTTAGCTTCTCTTACTTTTGCCAGTAGGAAACCTGCTATAGCGGGTACTTTAATACTCTCAGATATAACCTATCTTCTCATGAGTAATCATCTTTTAAATATTTTATATATTTCTCTACTTCATCGTAAGATTTCATCTCTATTAAACCATGTAGTACATGCAGCTTATTCATGAAATGGTGACTTTGTTCTCTAAGACTATCGTTATATTTTTCTGTTCCACTTAATTCTGTGATTAATTTTTTTCATTTCACTTTGATCTCGAAGTGTAACGACTGCACCATATAATTTATCATTTTTGATATATAGCATTTCTATTAACTAATACTTCTATATGATTTAATATGACTAGTTCGTCTCGACTTTTTATATTATCTTCAATAATAGATTTAAAGAAAATTTCGTACATTTCATCAGGAATTATTTCTCCTTTTTATCACTTTAGAATAACCAGCCTTTATCTAAAATTTGGTTAGCACTGCTATTTTTCACTATTATTTTTCTATTAATATCTATTCAATAATCCCTTCTGAAACATGATCGAAATTAAGTTCTTTTCAATATAATTGTGTACATTTCTTCCGGTTCATAGTTTAATAATATTCTCTTAAGTTGTCTATTATACACTATTGCTAAAGTTAAAGCAATGGCAATTCCTATAATTAATGCAAATAATGTTTTTTCTTGTGAGTGTAGTACTTGTTTTTTTACAGTTTCTTTGGTGTAACCTACACATACACCTATATTCTCCCCAGCTTCATCTTTTTATCGCTGTAAAGAATCTAAGCCCTTCTCCTAAGTGACCACTTTGCCTACTATAGTGATCTCCTGTGGTAAAAGTTGAACTTACATCTTCTATATTGAAAACTTCTCACCTATTAATTCTATTTTAGGATGGGTGTACCTAGTAAAAGTTTCATCCATTATAACAACGAAAAGTCTGTTCCTGTTTCCTCCATAACCCTATTGGCAAATTTTTGAATCCCTAAATGTATTGTCTATGATGTTTTTATATCATCTTTAACACTGTTTATCATTAGAAATTAATTTTGCTGTAGAATATATTTTTCTGACGAATAACTTTCATCTTCTCGCTTTTTAATATATTCCTAACAAAAAGAAGTTACCAACAGGGATACGACTACCAAACTCGTCATTGTCAACATTAACCTTGTTAATGTTCGGTGTTTTTTCAAATTTTTATCACTCCTCAGTTTTTCAAATAACTTTCTCTTAACATTGTTAATTATAAAGAAAAAAATAGCTATCATTTCAAGCAATGTTCACTTCAGTAAACTTTAGATACACTTTAAAATATCCACATTATATTAATATATTTCTACATGTGAATTTACATTGCTCATTTACGTAAAAATATTTATATATCTTTTGAAATTAAATTTACATCATTATATAAATAGTTATTTAAAACCTCTAAAATTGCATTATATTTTCTTGATAGAAAAATTTTAATTTAATTTATTTTATTTTTACTTGAATATTTACGTAGACTATGCTAGTATTTTAGTAATGCACTTTTGCAGTTATTAGTATAATTTAAAATTTAGGAGGTTCTCAATGGAGAGGGATGCAAAAAAAATATTTTGGTACACCCTAGCCTTCATGGCGTTCTCAACAGTTTGGGCGTTTGGGAATGTTGTTAATGGATACTCTGAATTCGGTGGATTGAAATCTATAGTTTCTTGGGTTTTAATTTTCGTAATTTACTTTATTCCGTATTCATTAATCGTTGGTGAGCTAGGTTCTACTTTTAAAGATGCTGGAGGCGGAGTTAGTTCTTGGATAAGTTCTACACATGGTAAACTCCTTGCTTATTATACTGGATGGACAATGTGGGTTGTGCACATGCCTTATATTTCACAAAAACCATCTCGTATTATTGCAGCATTTAGTTGGACAGTATTCCGTGATAATCGTATTAGTAAAATGAATATCACATACTTACAGATTGCTTCACTTGTAATTTTCTTAATAGCTTTATTCTTAGCTGCTCGTGGAGTTAACTTAATTAAAAAGATGGCTATGTTAGCTGGATCTTCAATGTTCATTATGTCATTATTATTCGTAGTTATGGCTATTACAGCGCCATCTATTACTGGAGCAAAAACATTTAACATCGATTGGTCACTAGACACATTTATGCCAACATTTGATGTTAAATACATTACATCGATTGCTATATTAGTCTTTGCGGTCGGTGGTTGTGAGAAGATTTCTCCTTATGTTAATAAGATGAAAAATCCTTCAAAAGACTTCCCTCGTGGAATGATTGCTTTAGTAGTTATGGTTTGTACTACTGCTATCTTAGGAACATTTGCTCTTGCATTAATGTTTGATACAAATAATATTCCTAAAGACTTATTAACAAACGGAACTTACTACGCTTTCCAAACTTTAGGTAACTACTACGGTGTTGGTAACTTATTCTTAGTTATCTATGCTATTGTTGATTTAATCGGACAAATTTCTGTTGTTATTATTTCTATTGATGCTCCACTACGTATGTTATTAAGTAGTGCAGACGAAAATACATTCCTAAGAAATTATTAGTTAAAAACGAAAAACGACGTATACGTTAACGGATTAAAACTTGTTGGTGTTATCGTTTCTATCTTACTAATTATCCTATGTTTTGGAATTAAAGAAGTTAATGATTTTATTCAGATGGTTAGTTAAACTTAACGCAGTAACAATGCCACTACGTTACCTATGGGTATTTGCTGCATATATCTTCTTGAAAAAATCAGCAGAGAAATTCCAATCTGAATATAAATTTTGTTAAGAATAAATATGTAGGTATGGGGCTTGGAGCTTTGGTGTTTCTTCTTAACTGCCTTTGCTTGTATTTCTGGTATGTACACTCCAGAAAGTACTTTCCAAACAATTATGAATATTACAACTCCAATCGTTCTACTTTCATTAGGATTAATCATGCCATACTTAGCTAAAAATAACAAATAATTTAGAACTTTATGAAGTGACTCAAATTTAGTGAGTTACTTCTTTTTATAACTCTGTTTGTACTTAATTTAATATTATCTATTTTTTTATACTATATTTTCATGAACTCTTCTTGGTTTTCTTTAAAAACTTTTTATAATATTAATTATAAGACACTAAGGAGAAATGTTTATGACAAAAATAACAATAACTCGCCAAAGAATAACAATAGTCAAAAGCTATAATTATGATAATAATAATCAAAATAGTGAACAGAATTTTAATGAATATTATCAAAAATAATAATCAATATTATAATGAATATCAACAAAACAATCAAAAACTATAATTATTCTGAACAAGATTACAACAACTATCAAAATAACTATAACCAAAATTATCAACAAGATAATCCTCAAAAATTTTGGTTATACTGAACAGGATTATATTAACTCTCAAAACAATTATAACCAAAACTATCAACAAGATAATTCTCAAAACTTTTGGCTACTCTGAAAAGATAATACTAATGATAAACTAAATACTTACAATCAAAAATAATCAGCAAAGTAATTTAAATCATGAGATAGTAATTACAATCAAGAATCTAGTCAGAATAGAACTACTGAACAAAAACTGTTGAGACTTATAGTGTAACCAAACTAATTCAAAGATTAATGGTGTGAAGAAAAATACACAAACTTACGCATCGACACAGCAAAATAATTTTAATAATTATCAACAAAACCAAAATACATATCAAAATAGCAATGATCAAAATAGAGAGGTTATCCCTCCTATTCCGCCAGTAATGAATCCAAAAGAATTTTAACAATGCTCCTTCTAACACTAAGAAAAATCGAAAAAGAAAAGTCGCAACTATTTCTTCTCTACTTGGTATATTATTACTTGCTGGTGGTGGACATTATTACTACAGTAAAAATGCTAAACAAAAAGTAGTAAATGAAAATGATGATATATGGCACAGTTCTTCAAAAATATAAAGAAGCTATCAATAATCCAGATAATGCAGATAGTTCTATTAATGTTGAAGCTCTTAAAAGCAGAAGAAAACGATGATTATATCAAGTATGTTTTCTATGATATAGATGGCAACGTAGAAAAGAACTTATTATTTCTAGAAATGATAAGCCTAATAATCCATTTGATATTTATACATTTTGATAAAAATCATAAAGTTATAAGATTATTTAATTCAGAAACTATTGATAGTGCTATTTTAAAAATAAACTTGGTATTGATGGATCTAATAACAACTCTGGTTCTGCTGTATTTAAAGATAAAACTATAAGAATTAGAAAATTTGATAAAGATACAGGAGAATATAATTTTCTTAAAATTCTCAAAGATGGAGATAAACTTGAGAAAAACTAATGTTATTACTTTCACAGGTCTTGATGCTGACGATAGTAAATATAAAGACATTACTAATAATAAAGAATATAATTCTAAGAAAAGAATTTAACGATACTTTCCCTATATCAGAAGTAATGAAAATTTGATGGAGAAAATTGGCAATCTATGAAGAAATTCGGTGAAAGTTCTTCTAATGAAAATAATGATAAGAAAGATAACAATCAACGTAAAAACTGACAACTATGAAACTGCCTATGCTAGTGTTCTTAAAAATTATAAATATGCTATAAGTAGCGGTAAAAATGATGCTAAAGATGTTAATACAGTAGCCATCGGTAATTATAAAGTTTTCGGTGAAAAAACAAGTCGGTAATAACTTCCTAAATTACGGATTCTTCGATATTAATGGTAATGGAGTTGATGTACTATTACTATTTACTGAAGTTAACAAGGATAAACCGAATGAATATAGTCCAATGGATATCTACACTCTAGATAAAGACAATAAAGTAGTACGTATTACGCCTGAACGTGTAAATGGAGAAAGAATAACTCTTACTATAATTAAGGATAAAGTATTCCAAGTGTATGGCTCTGGTGGTGCTCAAGTTCATGGATATACATTCTATAAACTAAACAATGATGGTTTAGCTTTTAGAAAAACTGATACTTTTAACTTTTGATGGTGTAACTAACTCGAAAGTTTATAAGAAATCATATCCTTCTGGTAAAAACGAAGAAATCGAGTAAATGATTTTAGAGATAAAAGTCGTAAATTCTAATAATCATATGAAGTTTGATTTCAGTAAGCGTAAGTATTTTTGATTTCAAAGGATAAAAATATAAAGGGGAACCCAAAAGTCCTAAAATTTAACAAAGTTCATATGATAACTCATAGACGCAGTGGTTTATTGATATCTAAATTCGCTTTATAAAAATCTTTTAGATATCTAATAAACTGTGCGGGGATGACTCTAAAAATCGATTTCTCAGAAATCGAGATTTTTGAGTCACTCCCTTTACTTAAGGTAAGTTGTAAAACATAGTTCTGAAATTAAATAAAAGAAGAGGGGCTCTAATTTGAACCTCTCTTCTTTTGACTATTATTCTAAACCTTCTACATAGCTATAAGCACTTTGAGCTGCAATAGCACCATCAGAAGCTGCTGTAATTACTTGGCGAATTTCTTTTACTCGAACATCACCTGCAGCAAAAATTCCTGGTACTGATGATTCTAATCTTTCGTTAGTTGGTATATAACCAGCTTCATCAGTAATTCCTATATCTCTAAAATCTTGTGTTTGCGGCAACATACCAACATAGATAAACACACCATCAGCTGGGATTGAACTCTCTTCTCCAGTTTTCACATTTCTAATTTCGATAGATGAAACTTTTCTTTCACCTTTAATTTCGTAAGCAACACTGTCCCATACGAACTCGATATTTTCTTTAGCAAATGCTCTATCTTGAAGAATTTTTTGTGCACGAAGTTCATCGCGTCTGTGAACAATCGTAACTTTCGCTGCTAAATTAGATAGATATAGAGCTTCTTCTACCGCTGAATCTCCTCCACCGATAACTACTACTTCTTTATTTCTGAAGAATGCACCATCACATACTGCACAGTAACTTACACCTTTTCCTGAGAACTGTTCTTCACCAGGAACATCTAGATTTCTGTGTTCTGAACCTGTTGCGATAATTAATGATTTAGCAACATATTCTTTTCCTCCTGCTACTACATACTTAAGGTTGTCTCTTACACCTACTTTTGTAATATTTCCAAAAGCAAATTCTGTTCCGAATTTCTTAGAGTGTTCGAACATTTTCTCTGATAGTTCAGGACCAGTTACCATTTCATATCCTGTGTAGTTTTCAATTTCTTCTGTTGAAAGCATTTGACCACCTGGATATTTTCTTTCTAACATCAACACTGACATATTCGCACGTGATGCGTAGATTGAAGCTGTCATACCTGCTGGACCTGCTCCAACGATAATTAAGTCATAAATTTTTTTCTGACATATTTTCCACCTTCTTTATTATGATTCTCTATACAAAATCTTCTTATCTTTGAATTTTTGTATTAAGCACTATTAAGTATATCAGACTTCCTACCACAAATACTAGCGAAAGGACTTGAGATACTCTTAGACTTCCCAATATAAAGTGAATCTGTTCTCATTCCTTCTACGATAAACCTCTCTACTCCATATAAAAATTAAATATGTAGCAAAAACTTCACTTTGAGCTAGTTTATTTCGTACTAGTAATAATATTACAAGTGCTATTAAACACCATAAACTTTCATATAAGAACGTTGGTTGACGATATGCACCATCAATATACATATTTTCAATAATGAAATTCGGTATAAATCTATTTTTCTAAATATTCTTTAGTGACTATCTCACCATATGCTTCATGGTTGAAGAAGTTCCCCCAACGTCCTAACATTTGTCCTACTAATAAACTTGGAGCTATGATATCTAATAATTTTATTATCTTAACACCTCTTCTTCTAGCAAAAAAGTAAAGTACTAAAAATCCTCCAATTAAACCTCCATAGATGGCTATTCCACCATCCCAAATAGCTATCATACTACTAAAGTCACCTGCATAATATTCCCATCTAAATATTACATAGTATGCACGTGCAAAGATGAATGCTATTGGTAATGCTATTAGCAATAAATCTAACATTGTATCTTGTTTTAAGCCACGTTTAGTAGCTTCTCTATCTGCAAGCAAGTACGCAAAAAATACTGTTGTTGCAATTATTATTCCATACCAATAAACAGGTTTACTAAATAAATGAAATGCAACTGGATCTAAGAAACCTAATGTCATATTAGTTCACCCCATTATTCATATTATTTTTGTTTTATTTCTGCTGCTAGTCTTGATGTAAAAGTCTTTAGCAGTATTAATTCCCATTTGATTTAATCTGTAGTTCATAGCTGCAGATTCTATAATGATTGCTACGTTTCGACCTGGTCTTACAGGAATTGTTTTCTTTTCAATTTTAGAATTAAAATTTCTCTGTGTTCATCTCCCAATCCTATACGATCATATTGTTTTTGATCATTCCATGTTTCTAAGTGTACATTTAATTGTAATCTCTTATCACTTCGTACTGCTCCAGTACCAAATAGTGTCATTACGTTTATAATACCTAATCCACGAATTTCTAATAAATGTTTTATTAGCGTTGATTCACAGCTACCAATTAAATATCCTTTTTCAAATTCTTTAATATCAACTCTATCATCAGCTACTAATCTGTGTCCACGTTTAATAAGCTCTAAAGCTATTTCACTCTTACCGATTCCACTTTCTCCTGTGATCAGTACTCCAATTCCATAAACTTCTATGAACACACCGTGAACCGAAGTTGCAGGTGCAAATTCTTTTCTAAGATAGTTTGAAATATTCCCCATAAGTTTTGTAGTATCTTGGTGACATCTTAAAACGGGTGTATCGTATCGATCTGCAGCTTCCTTTAATTCTTTAGGAACTTCTAAATCTCTTGATATAATAATACATGGAGTTATTCTTGTACAAAGCATTCTCATTCTTGATTTTTTTCTCAATATCAGGAATTAATTTAAAAAAATGATAATTCACTAGTTCCTAAAATTTGAATTCTCTGCGGTGAATAATGAGAAAAATATCCTGCAATTTGTAATGCTGGACGAGATAATTCATCAGTAGTTATTTCTCTATCTAAACCTTTTTCTCCACTAACAATTTCTAGACTTAATTTTTCTACAAGATCTCTTGTTGTAATTTTTGGCATAATTTTTCCTTTTATTTATTTTTAAATGTTTTAATTACTATCTTTCTATCATTTGTATTTAATATAAAATTAAATAACATAATAATTATCACCAAGCCAAAACGCTGTCCAAAACGACATTATCTCAAAATGCGGCGACAATATAAAAGAAACTAAATATACTAATGACGTCCTAACTAATAACGAAAATAATCCCAAACTAAATATTGATATCATTATAGTTATCAATAATATAGGTCGAACTAATATAAATAAAAATAGTAATAAGCAATGCTCCTAAAAATCCGTATACTGGATGATCGACTCATAAGCTTCCTTTTTAGTCAAACCAGAAAAAGGCAATTACAATAAATGTATTTAATATGACCTTTTTATAATAGGCCAATATAATTTTTAAATGTATACATATTTTTCCTTCTTCTTGTTATTTATATAAAGTAGAAAGTGAGAAGCAATGTCCTCACTTTCTTAAATTTATATTTTTAATAATTATTTTTGAAAACTCTTCTGTAATTTGAGGAACTACTTGTTTTTACGTGATACAACACCTTCTAGTGTCATAAAGTCATTTTCAAGAGTTTTTCCAAATGCAGCAACAACTTTATCTTGTTTATCTCCTAATACTAATACTTCTGAATCTGAAGTTAAGATATTTGTGATTACAAATACATATGCTGCTAATCCTTTAGAATCTAATTCTGCTTTAATAGCTGTTTCTAATTCTGCTTTTCTTACTGCTACTTCGTTCGCATCTACTGTATTGATTTGAGCTACTACAAGTTTATCTGCACCTAAAACAAACTCTTTAGCATCTAAAGAAATTAATGTTTCAGCAGTTTTGTCAGTTGTTGAAGCTCCGGCTTTAAGCATTGCTAAACCATATTCTTCAATATTTACTTCAGCGATAGCTGCTAGTTCTTCTGCTGCTATTTTATCACGTAAAGTACATGTTGGTGATTTGAATAATAATGAGTCAGAAATAATTGCTGATAGCATTAATCCTGCCATTTGTTTATCGATGTGAACACTTTGTTCTTCATAGATTTTTTTCAAGATTGTAGCTGTACATCCTAGTGGTTCAGCACGGTAGTATAATGGTCCCAGCAGTTTCAAAGTTTGCGATACGGTGGTGATCGATTACTTCACGGATAACTGCTTTTTCAATTCCATTAGCTGATTGTTGGAATTCATTGTGGTCAACTAAAATAACATGTTGTCCTTCTGCTACTTCTTCTACTAAACGTGGTAAACGTACGTTGAAGTACTCAAGAGCATATTTTTGTTTCATCGTTAATTTCTCCAAAGTCTTACCGCTTCAGTATCCATTCCTTGAAGTCTTTTTAAATTGTTGTATACGATACTTGAACAAATTGTATCAGTATCTGGGATTTTTGTGTCCAAAAATTAAAAATATTTGTCATTTTCTAACTCCTTATTTTTTATTTATACTTACTTATATTTTACCTTTTTAGTAATTATTTCAAACTTATTTTTAATAAATTATAAGCTCGCTAAACTTAAGTCTACATGACAGTATCCTGTAGGATTTTTTCTAAGTATTTTTTTGGTGATATTCTTCAGCATCAATATAGTTATTTACCGCTTCTACTTCTACAGCAATTTTCTTAGTATAATTTTTTTGAAGTTCTTCTATAAACTTAACAGCTTCGTCTCTTGTTTCTTCATCTACGTAGTAAATACCCAGTTCTATATTGACGACCTCTGTCTCCACCTTGTTTATTAACACTTACTGGATCAATAATTCTGAAAGTAATGACGAAGTACATCATTTAATGGTAATACTGAATTATCATATGTTAAGTAAATTACTTCTGCATGATCTGTTGATTTTATGTTTTGATAAGTAGTTTCTGCAGTCTGACCGTTACTATATCCAACTTTTGTAGATAAAACTCCATCAAGTTGTGCAAAGTAACCTTCTACTCCCCAGAAACATCCACCCGCTAAATATATTTCTTTTTTTCATGGTTTAGTTCCTCACAATCTATAATCAAAATTCAAAAATTTATTAACTATTATTATACTATAAAACGCTAACTTTTAATATAATTATGCACTTCTATTGTATACTAACTACATCAAATATTTAGCTAATTAAAGTGTATTCAAATAATTTTTCATAAATAAAGACAAAGTACATAACAAAGGTTGTACTTGTCTATTATATTTTTATCTATTTATTTTTCTATTCTGTAGTATGTGTTTCTTCAAAATACTCTATGTTCTACTTTATAATTATGGAATATCGCATTTATTTCTGCACCGATAATTAATATATACCCTGTAATATACAACCAGATGATAAACGCCATAAATGCTCCGATTGTTCCATATGTTTTAATATAACTAGAAAAATGATCTATATAGTATCCGAATAATCTACTTACTAAAGTCCAGGAAACTGTCGCAAAATATAGATCCTGGTAAAAATACTAATAGCTTTTAGTTTTAAATTCGGTCCCATTATATAAAAAAATACAAATACGATAAAAAGTAAATAGTATCGGAAACTATAATTTAAAAACTGACCATAAATTATAAAAACCTTCATCTAGATTAAATTTATGGAATAATAAGTATGTAAGTTGTTTTTCCAAATACGACTAGTGCAAGAACTACGAACATTCCTACTAAAAACAACGCTGTAAATTACTACACTAATTAATTTTGTTACTATCCATATTCTTCCATCTCGAACTCTAAAGGCATTATTAAAGGCAATAATTATCCCATAAATACCACTAGACGCTGACCATAAAGTAAATACAATACCCACGGTGATAATCGTATTATTCTTATTATTTAATACTTCAGAAATCATATCAAAAAGATAGTCTACCCAAATCTCCAGGGGCAAAATTTTTGGATCTTCTCTAATAGAAATTGTTGGTCAATTTTAAAGTATGGAGTTAATGCCAACGCTACGATTAACATAGGAAATAACGATAAAATGAAAATAATAACTTAAATTTGCAGATAGTAATGATATTTCATCATACATAAGTCGATAATACATTTCTTTTACAAATTTTTTTAATGTTAATTTTCCCTTTTAGGATTTTCTTCATAGAAAGAATAGTTTTCTGGTATAAACATAATCTTATAGAATAAATTTAGCTACAGTCTTTTGCAGCTTTATAATACATTGGTAATGAAGAAACTGAAAGTATGTTTAAACCTCCAACAGGAAATTTAGATTTTTCCGTTACAACATAACCTTTTTCTTCTAAATACTTTTTAGCTTCTTCTACTTTTGCACGTTCTTCTGTACTAAAATTTTTCTTTTTTTGTGAAATACAGTAGCTGCTAGTGCTCCAGCACCTACTAGGCCTAATAATAATTTTTTTACCCATTAAAAATCTCCTTAAAATTTAATTTTAAATTTTTGACAATATAATAATATTTTAAACTATTTACTTAAACAAAGCAACAAATAACTTATTTTTCTATTTTACTTATTGTGAGATTGATCCAAAAGGCATAAATTTAAAAAGTGTGATTATAACTCATAGACGCAGTGGTTTATTGATATCTAAATTCACTTTATGAAAAGCTTTTCAGATATCTAATAAAATATGGGAAGTGACTCGACAAAAAACTTGTTTCTTGAAATCACGATTTTTGATCAATCCTAGAATATGAATCCAACTTTATCAAACTTAATATAAAACATCCTAACCTCACCATTTGAGATTAGGATGCCTACATATTTAGATTTACTGTTTTTCTTGAAGTTGCTGTACTATTTTTTTATCATAATAATCATTTAAATTTTTTAAACTATACATTTTATTTATGTATATTCCTATTATGCTGAACAAAACTGTTATTACCAACAGCGTTACAAGTAGTGAGGCAACTATGGCATTTGCTCTTTTATATTTCTTTTTCGAATTCATAATCTACTCACCTTCCTATTGTGTTCATCATGTTCTTCTTTATCTTTTTTTCTCTTTCTCCTTTTCTTTTTTCTTTCTTTTCTTTTCTTTCTCTTTTATCAGTTTTCTCATCTTTAACTCGTAAGAACATCTCTCGTTTGTGATCGCTTTTATCAACAATTGAGACATGTATAATATCATTATCTTGTGATAAAGAGTAGCCTTTCATATTTTTCAAGACAAGAATGTATCCGGCAAAATTATTAGAATCTTTGAATTTATCTATATATCCTCCCACCTCTAAAGTTAATCCTTACGTCTTCGACATCGTCTTTACTTTTCATTAAGATGTATTACTTTCTTGATAAACTTTAGCGCTATTATTATACGTTTCTAATATCTTTTATGAGCTAGAGCATATTCATAATTTGAATAATCTAGAAATCTCTTTGAGGTAGTCATTGTAGTTTGTATGATTAACATAAGTAGTAAAGTTAAAATAATTAATAGAAATAAGGATACTGTGAGTTCCAGTAAAGTAAATGCTTTTTGTCCTTAACTATAGCTAACTTTTTTTCACCCGTATAGTTCATCCTCTATTCTGCTGATTTTTTTCATCTACACTTATGTAATAATCACCTCGTGTCGTCGTGAAGACATGGTCTTTATAGTGACTACATATTTCTTCATATAATATTTCTTTCATTTCTAGTTCTTTTTCAATTTTATTTAAATTTGAGTATTGGCGTACCATATTAGAATCAAAAACACGAATAATAATGAGCAAATAAACAATGCCCCTATCATTTCTACAAATGTAAAAGCTCTCTTATTAGATTTCATCGAGTGTTATATATCCAGTGTCTAAATGAGCAATTATTCTATACTTACTATTATCAAACTGTACATCTACAGTATTTGCTTTTAGACACTAAATTTCCTTTCCTATATTCAAAGGTCACTGATCCTGATCCCTAATTTTGGTTTCCCTACCCTTCTTATTTTTCCAATGCTCATGATCATCATAAAAGTATCAAATTCTTCATCATCCATATAAAAAGCAAATGAATGTTCTTCTTTCATTTAAACTTCTTGTTTGGACGTTGTATATTTCAGAAACAAGTTCATTAACTGCTAACCTTTCCTGGTATTTTTTTCATAGGTATTTATAGATATTCTAGATAATATGATTACTATAATACTTACTATTAAAAAGTACCGCTAGCATCTCTACTAAAGAAAACGCCCCGTTATTTTTGTAATGTTGCTTTACCATTGGCTATTACTATTTTTACCATTTGGTGCTGTACTAGCTTTATCTGCTGGGCCATCTAAATAATGTTTATCTACTAGTTTTTCGAAAGTAACATCTTTATCTTTTCATTAATTTCATAAGCTGTTACTTGGGATTGAACTGTTTTTCATATGCTTCAGAGCTTTTTATCTTTTTGCAGTATCTATATTCTTAGTAATATTAGGATTATAAGAATAGAAGTATTGCGATTATGAAGAAACACGATTAACATCTCAATAAGCGTGAAGCCATCTTTATTTTTTGAACTTTTTAATAATATTTTCCATATATTCCTCCTTATTTTAAGCGAGCTAGCCATATTAAATATAGGTAGGAGTATAACCATGTATAATCCAACTATAACTACGGCTAAGATACCAAATAATATAGGTTGTAATTTTTCAAATTTCTATCTAATGATGTTAGAAAAGTATCTAACATGAGTTCACTAAATAACTTTAATTCTTTATCAATCAGACCATTATTTTTCCCATGGTTCACAAATTTTCTCATAGAATTATCAAAAGTATTTAATTTTCCTGATTGAATCTTCGAAGCTAATACCCTTATCTAATTCATATAAAAATTTCTTTTAGAAAAGTGCGTTAAATAATAATCATAGTCTTCTTCAACCATGACTTCTAAAGCTGTTTTTAATGAAAATCCACTCATAAGAAATAAACTCAATTCCATAGAAAATCTGTAAGAAAAGTATAGTTTAGAATAGTTCCTTACTTTAGGAATATATATAGAGATTTTAAAAATAGATTGAGCTTATATTTAATTGTATAAGAAATGTAACCTATCCCTATAAGGGTAAGTAAAAATAATTGAAATGAATTTTGGAATATAATATAATGATTTTGATTAATATAAGTGTTTGGAGATCCATCTTAATGTTAGATGAAGTATAGATGTTCTCAAATTGTGGAATTACTAGCGCATTAAATACCATGATTAGGCATATCAATGTGAGTGTTAAAAATAGTGGATATCGTAGAGTTTTTATTACCTTTTTCTTGTTGTATTTTTATTTTTAGATATGTTTTCGACTTCAACTAACATATCTTCTATTCGACCATAATCTTCAGCAAATTTTATTTTACTAACAATTAGTTGTGAATAACCAAGATATCCCAATATATCGGATAATTTACTTCCGTTAGAGAGTTTTTCTTTTATCTTTTTAATTTCGTCATCAGCAACTTCATATTGAATAAGTAAAAAAATTCTAAAGAATCCTCAAGCATGTATCCATGATCAATTAATTCATATAGACGTTTTATAAAAATATATTTTTATTCTCTTTGTCTAGAGCTTTTTAATATCCCCATTTTTTTCTTTTTCATCAGTAGTGATCAACCCTTCTCACATGCTAATTGAAATTTATGCTCTAAAGAGTGTTCTATTATCTTATTGTTATCTATATAATCATGAATATCTTCTTTCTTCAATATTTCGGTTACTAATCCTCTTTTTCCATTTGTTAAGTTCACCAATCTTTGAGAAATAATACAAAGTATAGTTTGCTTAATATCTTCTAATGACAGGTTTAAATCTTTTAATCGATTAATTACACCGATAGAATTTTCTGCTGTGAATTGTACTTAATACCAAATGACCTGAAAATGATGAAGTAATTACTTGACTTGCTGTTTTAAAAATCTCTGATTTCACCGATAACCATAGCATCTGGATCGCATCGTAAAATTGATTTTTAATGCATTGTCATAATTTATTCCAGCTTTTCATTTACCTGCATTTGGATTAAAGTAGGTATATTCTTTCTCTACAGGGATCTTCTACAGTTATAACCTGTTTATCCCTACTAGCAAGTTCATTTGCTAGTTTATACATTGATGTTGATTTCCCACTACCTGTTGGTCCAGAAAAATAATATTAAACCATAGGCTCTTTTGAAAGATTATTAATATATTGATTATCTTCTTCGAAAGATACTATAATCAACATCTTCTAATTCATTTATAAAAATCCTCACTACACATCCCTTCATTAAGTTCACTTAATGGTAATGTAGAAACGCGTAAAAAAATAATCTTTTCGTTATAATTATAAACGAAACGTCCACTTTGAGGTTCTTTATTTCTTGAAATATCTATGTTGGCATTAAATTTCAACAAAGATATTATTTGTTCTAACTCCTATTAGAAAATTTTTTTCATATTTACTCAGGTGTCCATTCACTCTGAGTTTTATAAAAGGAATTTCCGGATATATGTGGGTATATATGGATATCACTGGCTCTTTTTCTATTGACTCGCTAATTATACGATTCATCAAAAATCTTTTACATCAATAGCTATCACCCCATTTCCTAAAGAAAAGGAAAAATATAGGCTAAGTAGTACTACTTAGCCTATATCTAAAAACTATTAATTTAATTTTACTACATTATAACTCTATAGCCTAAGTATTTGAGTCTGTTATAGATTTATATTTCTAGAAAAAGAATATCCCCTAAATCTTCTTAAAACTTCTTCTACTAATTTGCAATCTTCACTATCAAGTGACTTAATCATATCTATTACTTCAAAGTGAGTGTCTGCCAACTCATCTGGTTCCCCTTTTTCTGTTTTATACCCCTACAAGTTCGTCTATTGAAACGTTATAAAGTTTCGCAATAGATACAAGTGTCGCTACATTAGGTTCGTTTCGACCGTATTCCCAGTTAGCATAAACACCATGAGATGATAACTCTAGTTTATCCGCTACAGTTGACATAGAGTAATTGTTCATTTTTCGAAGTTTTTTAAGTTTTTGTGCCAGTAATGTTCCTTTTATTCTTCAAAGTAATCCTCCTTTCTCATCTATAACTATTATACCTTTTTTATAAAAAAATCAAATTAAATTATAAATTTTCGAACCTTTTTATACTAATATGAAAATACTGTTTTCAAATTATGTGTAATTTTTACAGAAAAAATTAGCATAAACTCTGATATGTCAACCTTGATAAAAATAAAACAACGCTATTACTAGCGTTGTTTTCATTCTTTAAATAGGTTTTTCAACAGTTAATATTTTTATATTTTTCAATAAAGTTGTATAAACATAATTGGCTGCTATAAGACCAGCTACTGATGGGACAGAATGCGTTAGAAGCTGGTGGTATCTTAGCTTTACGTATTTCTGAATCTTGTTTTCCAATTTTTCTAAAGTATTCTTTATTAGCAATTGTTGGACTTTCTGTAGAAAATACTACAGGTACTTTCCCACGAACCCTCTCTTTTTCAGTTTCGTTCTTATTACTTTTTGCTAAAGGACAAACAGTAGTTTTACTAATATCTGCAATTTGGAATTTAGTTGGATCTATTTTATTCGCAGAACCCATTACACTAATTACTGGTATATTGTTTAGCTAAACAATATTTTTATTAAATGTATTTTTAAAAAGTTACTGTATCACAAGCATCTATAACGAAATCTAATGGTTTCTCATAAAATATTGGATAAGTATCTTCTGTATAGAAAGTCTTGAATAGCTATTACTTCACATTCAGGATTAATAGCTAAAATTCTTTTTTCATCTCTTCTACTTTACTACGTCCCAACTGTTTCAGTTGTAGCGTGAATTTGTCTATTTACATTCGTAATATCAATATCATCTTTATCCATCAAACTAATGAACCAACTCCCCGAACGAGCTAATGATTCAGCAGCAAAAGATCCTACGCCTCCTACACTCTAGTATACCTACTCTTTTATTTTTTTAATAATTCTAAACCTTCTGTTCCTATTACTAATTCATTTCTTGAAAATTGATGTAACATTTCTTTCTCCATATTCTTCTAAAAATCAAATAATAAAAAGACTGGTAACATTATAATAACCAGTCTAAAAACCAAAAACGCCGTAGATTCTTACCTGAAATTGGTCCTGATATAATCAGGTGGGTACGATAGCCTTTACTTTTCTAAAAGTCTTCTCAGAGGAAGCATTTTATACTGATAAGCGATTTTCGTTCCTGTTCAAAAAGTGTTAGGCCCTGAATGTAGGTAAGTCTTACAAGCGCTTTAGTTGTATATTTATATTTTTACCACAGTTAAACTCGTAAAACAACCTCAAAATTTGTATAATCATGTGTTTGTTTTATATATTTTTATCTTGAAAACCTCATTAGTAAAAGGTTTCCATAAGATAAAAATATTTAAAAATATTTTTCTAATATTTGAAAATTTTAGACTTATTTTATTTAATGTATGTTTTTTTATTTTAAAAAGTTTTTTTCAGAAACTGTCCTGTGTAACTTTCATTATTTTTCTATTAATTTTTCTGGGGTACATTCTGCAAGAATTGGTACCTCCTCCAACTCCACCTTCTGGACCTAGATCTATCAGATGATCACAGCATTTAATAACATCTAGATTGTGTTCAATCACTACTACAGTATTACCACCATCAACTAATTTATCGATAATTTTTATTAATCTACTTATATCATCAATATGTAAACCTGTTGTCGGCTCATCTAGAATATATAATGTTTTTCCAGTTGATTTCTTGTAAAGTTCACTCGCTAGTTTTACCCTTTGAGCTTCTCCTCCTGATAATGTTGTTGCACTTTGACCTAATCGTATATAATCAAAGTCCTACATGTACAATGTTTCTAGTTTATTTTTTTATCTTTAGGAATATTTCTCAAAAACTCATATGCTTCTTTTTATCGTCATATCAGTACATCACTTATACTCTTACCTTTATATTTAACTTCTAATGTTTCTCTATTGTATCGTTTTTCCTTTACATACTTCACATGGTACATAAACATCTGGTAAGAAAGTGCATTTCTATTTTTAATATTCCATCTCCACTACAAGCTTCACAACGACCACCTTTTAACGTTAAAAGCTAAAATCGTCCTTTTTATATCCTCGTAGTTTTCGCTTCATTTGTACTTGCGTATAAATCTCGTATATCATCGAATACGCCAGTATAAGTTGCCGGATTACTTCGTGGAGTTCTTCCGATTGGACTTTTGATCGATGTCAATAATTTTATCGATATTTCCATCAATTCCTTCTACGGATTTTGACTACAGTTGTATCGATTTCTCTTTATTAAGAACATTTCTTTTCACAGAATTAAATAGTATCTCATTAACAAGAGTTGATTTTTCCACTACCTGATACTCCAGTAACTCCTATAAATTTTCCAAGTGGAAATTTCACATTAACATCTTTAAGATTATTTTTCTAGCTTTTTTTAATAACAATATTTTCTCCATTACCTTCTCTTCTTTCAGTCGGTACTGGTATTTTTTTACGTCCTGATAAATATGCTCCAGTTATAGAATTTTCATTAGCCATAATCTCTTCTGGTGTTCCAACCGCCACTACTTGACCACCGTGTTCACCAGCTTTAGGGACCAATATCAACAATATAGTCACAAGCCATCATCGTATCTTCATCATGTTCAACTACTAATACTGTATTCCCTAAATCTCTCATAGATAACATAGTATTAATTAGTTTTTCATTATCTCTTTGGTGTAAACCCAATTGACGGCTCATCTAGTATGTATGTAACTCCCATCAGTTTCGAACCAATCTGAGTTGCTAAACGAATACGTTGAGCTTCTCCTCCTGATAATGTTCCTGATGATCTATCTAATGTTAAATAATCTAGTCCCAACATCATTTAAAAATTGTAATCTAGCTTTAATTTCTTTAAGTACTAGTTTTGCTATTGCATAATCTTTTTCACTTAATTTTATATCTTTGGAAAAATTCATAACTATCTTTAATAGACATCTCACAAATTTCTGCGATATTTTTTTCCAGCTACATATACTGACAGTATTTCTGGTTTTAAGCGTTGACCTTTACAACTACGACATGAATCTTCTTTGATATACTTAGCCATCAGCTTCTCTCGTCGCTCTAGTCATTCCTGATTTATAACGTCTAAGTATGTTATTCGCTACACCTTCAAAAATATACTATGCGTGAACGCATAATACCTTCATCATTAATATATTTATGAGTAATTTCTTCTTGATTGTTTCCATATAGAAATAATTTGTTGTTGTTCATTTTTCAAATCTTTAAAATGGAGTATCCATATCTATTCCAAAAGTGCTCACATGCACATTTTATTAAACTTGGATAATATGTAGATGTTGCATTATTATAAACTAAAATTGCACCTTCATTTATTGATAAATCTTTATCAATTATTTTATTAATATCAACGGTTTCATGCATCCCTAAACCATCACACTCAGGACAAGCTCCTTGAGGGATTGTTAAAAGAAAAATACGAGGTTCTAAATCACCCAACGTGAAAATCACAATGTTTACAACTATATTTTGTTGAGAATAATTGGTAGTTTCTTCTTTTAACATCATCTATTTCTACTAAATCATTATTAGAAAGATTTAATGATGTTTCTAATGAATCTGCTAAACGTGTTTCAATTCCTTCTTTTAATAACTATTCTATCAATAATTACACTAATAGAGTGTTTTTATTTTTTTATCTAATTCTGGAATATCACCCAACTTCATATAATTCACCATCAATTTTTGAATCGAATATATCCATCTTTTAATTAGTTTTATCTATTAATTTTTTTATGTGTACCTTTTTATCTTTTAACAATAGGTGCAACAATTTGAATTCTGCTACGTTCTGGCATCTGCATAATCGCATCTACTATTTGACTTATTGAACTACTTTCTATCTTCTCATGATGATTTGGACAATAGATTTCTCCAATTCTTGCATAAAGTAGACGTAAGTAATCGTAAATTTCTGTTACTGTCGCAACAGTTGACCTTGGATTTTTCGATGTTGTTTTTTGATTTATTGATATAGCTGGCGATAATCCTTCGATAAGATCAACGTCTGGCTTTTCTAAATTCCAAGAAACTGCCTAGCATAAGCACTAAGACTTTCTACATAACGACGTTGTCCTTCTGCATATATAGTATCAAAAAGCTAGTGAACTTTTACCACTACCACTAAGTCCAGTAATAACAACAAACTGATCACGAGGGATTTCCAAATCTATATTTTTTTAAATTATTTTCCCTTGCTCCTTGTATTACAATTTTTATTTTTTTCTTTTTGCATAAATTACCTCAATGTTTCTATACAATCAAATTTTATTATTCATTGTAAAATCAATTTTTGTGTCCTATTTTTTTGAGACTCATTTAATTTTACATTAACTTCCTTATTATAACATAAATGTAATTGAATATTAAAAAGAAAGTTTTCAATGAAATATACAAAAATTTTGGAATAGTCTTTTAATCTTATAAATAGATATCAAAACATATTAAATTTATAAATACAAAAGATATGAAGCTCTTTTTACTGATTTGTTCAATAAAAGAGCTTCATATCAAAAACGTTATTTTCAATCCTTTAAAACTATCCATTTTTATCCTTACTTATTCCAGCGGATTCTAGAAAAATTTTTCATAGTCTCAACATCATCAGGTTTGCCTGATAAAAGATATATTGCTCTATTTCCATACTTATCTACTACCTTTTTAAGTTTATCTTGACTTTGTTCTATACTTCCACTAGTTTCATAAGTAAAATCTTGTCCTTTATTAGATAACTCTATCAACTCTTTATTAAAGACCTTTACCCCATTATCTAAATGATTTAGTATAATCGAACGTTTAGAACTCCATTCTTTAATAATTGGTCTAATCGCTGCAATACCAACATCAGATGCAAAACACACAATAGGTTCTTGACCATCTACAACCTCTAAGTTTTTATCTAACCAACTAACGTCAACTTTTTCACCAATTTTTAAATTAGTTAGTTCTTGTTTAAACTTACTTCCACTATTTCGAGTCAAAAGAACAATCTCATTTTCATCTGGATTAGATGCAATAGTAAGCCAACGGTTATTTTCCTTTTTATCTTCAATATTAGGAACTGTAACTTTTATATATGAACCTGCATTCCAACTCATATTATTTGGCTTTTCAAATCTAAACACATAAAGATTATCACTTACATTATCTATTGATTTCACAGATATAGTTTGACTACGTCCAAGAAATACGAATATTCAGACATTATTACTACCAGAATCGCCGCTATAATAAAAAAATAATAGTTAACATTTTTCTACCTCTTTTCATTTTCTTCCTCTTTCTTAAAATTACAGTTAATATGATGTAGCATAAGATACAGTAATATTAACCAAATTTGTAACTCTATTTAAAATACAATTTTTTTATAATGAATATTTTTTTAAAAATTCATTCATTTTTGTTTTAAAAGATAGTGACTCATATATCGAAAACTTTCTTAAGAAACACGATTTTGTTGAGTCACTTGCCGCATTAGTTTATTAGATATCTGAAAAGCATTTATAAAAGCGAAAAATAAATATCAATAAGCCACTATCTATGTGTTCTCATGTAAATTTAGAACTTTTGTTGCTCCCCCATAAATAATCCTTTTACAAAATAAATTGCTAATCTTTTCTGTTGTTTCACTAACATTAGGAATATCTTTTTCCGTAACGTTCATATCTATATAGTTAAAAAGAGTATAAATTTTCAAAAATCTCTTGAATCTTTTCTTGAGAATACCCTTCTGTTTGCAATCGATTAGTAAAAATTTTTCAACTAAAAATTTATAGAATTGATTAGATGCCTTACCTTCTTCTGATGAATAATAGTTGTGTAATTCACTAGAAATAGCAGGATTGTACCACTCTGATAAAATCTTATTAGTTGATATTAAACTTCTTGATTGACCAAAAAAGTTGTTCTGTTAGCTTAACTACATCACCTTCCCAATCGATATTGTTTATCATCAGTTGTCGAATACGATTATTTTCTTCTATATAGGTATCTAAAAAAATTGTTTCTTTTACTATCATAAAAAGTTATAGAAAGAACCTACTGCCATTTTTGCGTGTTTTGTTATTTCTGAAATTGACGTTGCTTTGTACCCTTTTTTTAGAAAAATACCTCATATGCCGCTTCTTTTAAAAATCTTTTTATCCATTATAATCACCTCCCTGTTCAATGAATGAATATTTATTTTTTTATTCATTCATATTTTATCAAATATCTACTTTAAAGTCAATATTATAATACAATGTAAAATAAAAGAATAACTGATAGTGTATAATATTTTGTGTAAACAGAAAAGTCAAGAGAAGTTGAAAAAGACATAGAAAAAGAGACTCCTAGGTGTAAAATAAAGTTAACGACAACTCATTACGAAAGGAATCTCATGAATAATAATCACAAAATTAGTAAATGCACTACTAAAAGGAGAAGATATTTCAGAAATATTTAGAGCTGAAGTAGAAAAGCTATAAACACAGTATTAGAAGCTGAACTTACAGGATTTTCTAAATTATGAAAAACATTCTAGAAGGATATAATACAGGAAATTCAAGGAATGGAAGTTATTCAAAAACAATATATAGTGAGTATGGGAAAACTATCAATAAAAGTTCCAAGAGATCGAAATAGTGAATTTACACTCAAAACTTTAGTACCATATAAAAAGAAACACGAAAAATTTTAGAAGAAACAATAATATTACTGTATAAAGAGGTATGACTACAAGAGAAATAGGTAAAATTAGTAGAACAATTGTATGGACACTATTATTCACCACAAACAATAAGTGTTATAACTAAACAATTAGATGAAAAAGTTAAAGAATATCATTCAAGAAAAAAATAACAAAAAGAATATGCGGTAGTATGCAGACTCAACATATATTAGTGTAAAAGAGGAACAGTAGGAAAAGAAGCACTACATATATTAATAGGAATAACAATAAGCGGGGAAAAAGAAATCTATCATATGAATTATTTCCAACAGAATCACCAGAAAACTACAAAGATATGTTAGAAGATCTTAGAAAAGAGGTTTAAATAGAGTATTATTGTTTGTCACAGATGGATTAAAAGGAATAAAAAGAAAAACTCGAAGAAGCATTTCCTAAAAGCGAAGTATCAAACATGTTGGACGCATGTAATAAGAAATGTTTTTACTAAAAGTAAGATCAAAAGATAAAGCGGAAATATCAGAAGATTTAAAAGTGATGTATCAAGCATCGACAAAAAGATGAGGCAGAAAAAAATCTAGCATTATTTATAGATAAATACAAAGTAAAAATACCCAAAAAGTAACAAATAGTCTATTAGATATTAGAGATTGTCTGTTTACATATTATTTATTTCCAAAAATCAATAAGAAGAAGTATTTATACAACAAATATAATAGAAAAATTATAATAAACATCTAAAAAAGGGAATAAAGAAAAACAATTCTAATGAACAATCTCTAAACAGATATGTTTGTGTATCAGCATGTGAATATAACGTAAAATATGTAGGGTATATCGCACTATGACTTTAGTATGGCGAAAGAAGAATTAGAGAATATGATAGAAGAAATATATAAACTAGCTTTTTATTCCTTCTAGAGTTTAAATTTTTCTATGATTTTGTCAAGAACAAGGGCAAGTCTTCTTTGAATTCTTGACAAAAATCTCTTGAAAAATCTTATTAAACTCTAAGGAATAAAAAGCCATAAGAACTAATAAAAATTATAAATAGTTAACTTTATTTAAAAACATCAGATTGTGTTTACACAAAAATCTTGACATCATGTCATAATAATACGGCTGATATTTATTATCAACCGTATTTATTATAGACTCAGAAAACAGTAAACCTTTTTTTGATTTACTGTTCTTGTATTAGTTATGTTTAATTGTTACTTCAATAAGCTGGTGTTTATTCCTATTTCTTACATAATTCGACTAAATGTTCAACAACATTTAATTTCCTCATTGTCATGGTTATTGAAAGCTGTTTTTCAAGATAATTAGTATTCAATCTTTTTGGGACTTGCATCTCTTGGAAGATACATATATAAACATTCAGAACCAATAATAAACTTTTCATCTCCAAAAGTCTTTATTTTCCAGTTTTTAGTTCATCTTCTCCCATACTATCGTTAGTGAATACTAAATGTATTCTTGAAAAAAATCATAATTTTCATTAAACGGATTTTCCTCAATAGCTATCTGTAATTGATTTTTTTCTTTTTATAATGACACTTAAATCTGCTCCTATTTCTTTTAGCTATTGTGTCATGAATTAACTTTGCTGTTTCCCCTTTTGACAACTCTGTTTCCAAAATAACATTACCACTTTGAATATAAGTCTTTACTTTTTAGTCCTACTTTTTCAAGTATCTCTACCAAAAATGACATTTTAGGTATTCTATTTTTTTCCTGTCGGTGTTACTCCTCTCAACCCCTATGGTTAAGGGGACATATCCACATCAGTCGCAATCATATCCAACATTGGCTCTCGTTTGTGGGAAGATATCAACGGTTTTGTCTGTTCGTGAGAACATATCAACTCAAATCATTTCATGGTTAATCCCTTATCAATGGCTTCTGAATAATCTTATGACAACATACCCCCAAAGATTGTTTTCCTTACAAAGCGAATTTTTCATTGCTCCAGTTATGGCATTTACTTCTTTAACGGTTTTCGCACCATGCTTTACAACTGCTTCAATTACCTGATCTTCTGTGACTTTGCTGCAATAACAAGCATACTTAGGATCTGCATCTTTCTTAAACCAGATAGGAACCCTAACTTGGTCTTTTAAGAATTTTATTTCTTTATCTAAGTTATAGTAAATAACGTCGCAGTCCTCATTCATGCATATCTTATATTGATCTCCATCAACGGCATTACGATAATCATCTGTCACCAAGTGTTCAACGGTTATCCTACTAACTGTTACTCCTTCATTATTACAGACAGAGCAACTCTCCTTTGTTCTATTTAAATTTTTGTGTGATACATTCACTAGCACATTCATCAATAACTTTCAATTACATAACCTCCATATCTTTAAAAACCATTTAATTCAGGTAAATCCCAACCAATTTTCATTTATAGTTTTTAAATTAAAAAAATACCCCTTGATTGTATCGTCAATTATCGGTATCATTCAAGGGGTGAATAGGAAAAATAGTTTATAGATTCTTTACATTCAAAGCTCTAAAAGCATTTAATACTGCGATGATAGTTACACCTACATCTGCAAATATAGCTGCCCACATAGTAGTTATTCCAAAAGCACTCAAAATAAGAACAATTATTTTTATTCCAATTGCAAATACTATGTTTTGATGTGCAATTTTTAGTGTCTTTTTAGAAATCTTCATTGTAGTAGCAATTTTCGATGGCTCATCAGTCATAATTACAACATCAGCAGCTTCAATGGCCGCATCAGAACCTAAACCACCCATTGCTATTCCAATGTCTGCACGAGCTAATACAGGTGCATCATTGATTCCGTCACCAACAAAGGCAAGTTTACCTTTTTTAGATTTTTGCGAAAATAATTCTTCTAGTTTTTCAACTTTGTCTGCTGGCAACAGTTCTGCATAAACCTTATCAAGACCAAGCTCTTTAGCAACTTTTGAACCAATACTTTTATTATCACCTGTCAACATAACTGTTTGTTTAATATTAGCTGCCTTAAGTTCCTTGATTGCTTGTGCTGAATCTTCCTTTACCTCATCGGCAATTACAATGTAACCTATATATTTGTTATTAACAGCAACATGTACAATAGTACCGATCAGCTCTCCCTTGAAATAAGGGATATCCATCATTTTTCATAAGTTTGATATTTCCTACCATAACCTTTTTGCCATCTACTGTTGCAATAACACCATGACCTGATATCTCTTCTACATCTGAAATACGTCCATTGTCTATTTCTTTTTGCTATATGCACGTTTCAGTGAAAAGTGAAATCGGATGATTGGAATAGCTTTCCGCATGTGCAGTTAATTCTAGTAGCTCTTCTTTGGAAACTCCTTCTGGATGAATTTCCTGTACATTAAATACACCTTTCGTTAGTGTTCCAGTTTTTATCAAAACAACAATTTTCAGTTTCTGCTAATGCCTCTAAATAATTACTACCCTTGACTAAAACACCTTTTTGAGGCTCCACCTATTCCACCGAAGAAACTCAAAAGGAATTGAAATAACTAAAGCACACGGACAGGATACCACAAGGAATGCTAGTGCTCTATATCCAATCACTAAAAGTCGCCCCGTCTATAACAAGAGGTGGTATAATAGCTAGAAAAAAACTGCAATTATAACCACAACCGGTGTATAATATCTCGCAAACTTCGTAATAAATTGTTCTGAATTGGATTTTTTACTACTTGCATTTTCAACTAAATCAAGAATTTTACTTACAGTAGATTCTCCAAATTCCTTGGTAACCTCTGCTGTAATAACCCCATTAATGTTGATGCACCCACTTAGGATATCACTTCCAACTTCTACTTCACGAGGAACAGATTCGCCTGTTAGTGCCGATGTATCAATCATTGAACTTCCCTCAATTACCTTGCCATCAAGAGGAATTTTTTCTCCTGCTTTAATTACAATAATATCTCCAATTTGTACTTCATCTGGGTCAACTTTGACAAGTTCATCACCTTTTTTAACATTTGCATAATCTGGTCGAATATCCATAAGGCTTGCAATTGACTTTCTCGACTTGCCAACTGCATAGCTTTGAAACAGTTCTCCAACTTGATAAAACAGCATAACTGCAACACCTTCAGGATACTCACCAATAAAAAATGCACCAATTGTTGCAATACTCATTAAAAAATTTTCATCGAAAACTTGACCTTTAAAAATATTTTTTACAGCTCTTTTTACAACATCTCCACCTACAATAATGTAACTTATTATAAAGAGAGCAATCTGTAACCATTCGTTATTTAAACTAAGCAATACTGCTGTAGCTACATGCTGCACCAATAATTATTCGCTATAGTCGTTTTGTCATACTAAATAGCCTCCTTTAGCCTTTTTTTCATAGTTGTATCGGGTTCGATTTTTAACTATTTTTTTCGGCCTCTGCTATTATTGTTGGCATTTTTCATCCTCACCATCAATAACGAGTTTTGTGGTCATAAAGTTAACAGTAGCTTCTTTCACTCCATCAAGCTCATTAATAGCCTTTTTCCATTTTTTTGCCGCGCAATTTTGCACAATCTAAACCTTCAAGTATAAATTTCTTTTTCATTATTAAATCCTCCTAAAATATTATTTGTAATTTTATTTTGAATACTACAAGTCTTTTTCAAATTTTCTTGAAGCATTGCTCATTTGAAATGAAGACTTAAATATATGCCCAAATATCTTCAAAAATATTCTATTCTACCGCATTACTACTTCTCGTTGATATGAATTAGACCTTGGTCAAATATTTTCTCTTACATGATCATCAACTAATGAATAATATACTACTTTGCCTTCTTTTTCTGTTTTTTTCACTAAATTAGCTTGTTTTAAGACTCTCAGCTGATGGGAAATTGCTGATTGTGTCATGTTAAGTAATACAGCGATATCACAAACACACATTTCAGCTTCATGTAAAGCCCATAATATCCTGATTCGTGTTGAATCTCCAAATACTTTAAATAATTCTGCTAGATCATAAAGGCTTTCTTCTTGAGGCATTTTATCTCTAACTTGATTTACAATATCCTCATGAATTACATTGCAGTCACATCTTTCAATTGAATTAAATTTTTAGTCATATTATCACCTCTTTTTAAATCATTTCATCTGATTACTTGAACAAACATTCATACGTTGTATATTTATTATATTATTATTTTTCTCTTGTGTCAATAGTTATATGAGCATTTATTCAAGTGTTTTTATATTATTTAAAAATATCTCAAAAACATCTACTAAGACATTAGTACAGTCCTTTCTCGGTATCCTGTTCCATACATATCCTTTAAACAATTCCTTAAAAAAATAAAGACTTCTCCTTCGTACAAGTTTTCGGTTTCTTTAATAGCTTCATCTAACAGCTTATTACATCACTCATGTGGTCAACTCCTTATCAATAACCTTATAAACAACATTTTTTTGATAATATCACATGTATAAATCATGTAAAAGTCAATGCAAAAACCGCCAATCAAGAGAACCTAACTCTTAATTGACGGTTTATATTAGATATTAAATCATACTTCCATTTTCAATTCCAGATTTAAAGCATATTACATATAAAGTGGTCATCATAAACACTAACATTCTGGATAATCTTCCTTACTAGGGTATCATCATAACGTAACCATTACTGGAACATAAGCTATAAATTTCGTCTTTAAAATGTCCGTTATTTGCAGTTAATATGTTGGGTACATTTTTCTAGCACAAAAATACTTCGGTCTAACAACACTAACTACCTCAAAAATATTTAAATAAAATAATTACGTGGATCGTCCATTATTTTTCTTTTCCTTTTGAGAAAATCCTTGACAAGGTGGTCCCCAACAATTACGTCTATATTTTTATACTCATTAAAAAACATCATCAATATCTAATTTTGAAATATCTTGTTAATTTCAGTAAATTCCGGTTCAAATAAAAACTGGAATTCTAACCTGAAAACTATAACTGGAACTTAAGTTGAGACTAAATAATCATGAAAGATATTTATCTAACTTTATTACGTTATTTTAAATTTTCCTTACACTGTTAAACGAGCTCTAGTTTTTAAAAAATCTTGATTCATCATTACTTGTAAAATTAGTTTTTATACTGAGAGATGGTGTGGTTTCCTGTGAGGAAAATGTGGCAGTGCTAATTTTTCCCACATTATGAACCACACCATCAGAGGCTCAGTGTCAAACCAATTTTTAATAAGTATAATTCCTCTATGTTTTGGTGTATATTATAATATGAGACTTTTCAGTTGAATGAAAGAATCTAATATTATGACAAACAAAAACAAACACTTAACATATTATGATCGCTTAGACATTGAAGAAGAATTTCTAAAGGTAAAACTTTTAGAAGTATAGGTATAGAACTATGATAAAAGGTCCTACTACTATTTCTAAAGAAATTAAGCGTAATCTGCAATATAAAGCATACGAAGTAGCTGTACCAAAACTCTTGACGGAAAAATTAATCAAAGCTAATTGTGTTTCTTCTAAACAAACCTCCTTATGTTTGTAATAATTGTAAACTTAAAAGAAGAGATTGTGGTTTTGATAAAACGTTTTCTACTATGCTAAAAAAGCTCAACTTAATTATCAAGAAAATCTTGTCGAACCAAGATAGAGCTGTTGTCTTTAGATAAAGAAGAATTTTATGAAAATGGATAAAATAATTTCTAAAAGGGGTTTGCTAAGGGACAATCTTTCTATCATATTATAGTAATAACTTAGTTGTTTCTCATCTTCTTTATATCGATATGTGAATAACGATATTTTTCTATTGATTCTGTTGATTGTAAACGTATTGTTAAATTTAGAAAACGAAATAATGAAGTTAATAAAAGAAGCTATACTAAACATCTAAAGTCCGGTAGAGCTTATATTAACTTCTAGATTTTATGAATGAATCTGCAATGCCTTTTTCACTTGAAATGGATACTGTCATTGGTAAACGTGGTAGTAAAACTCTACTTACCTTTAATGTATCTTCTTGTAATTTTTATGTTCGCTCTTCTTTAGATTCGAATACTTCTAGCGAGGTTTCTTCTAAACTTTATAATCTAAAAAGAAAAATTTTATCAGAATAATATACACTTTTTCTGATATTTTCCTGTTGTTTTGACAGATAATGGTAGTGAATTTTCTAAAGTTGAAGAAATCGAATATAGATTTTGATAAAAACTTAAAGAGTATTTTCTGTAATCCTAATTCTTCTTGGGAAAAAGGTAAAAGATAGATCACACCACCTTGGTGAAATACCACCTAAAGGATCCTCATTTGACGATTTACACAAAGGTGATGTTAATATTATATATCATATTAAACTCATAAGAGAAAGTATTTGAATGGAAAATCAGCTTATGAAGTTTTTCTTTTACTTTTGGACGAACATATAGCTAACCTACTCAGGTATTTTTAAAATACCGCCAATGAGGTAATACTTAAACCTTTCTTGGCTAAAGAAATTAAGGATACTAACAAATAAAGTTAAACTATTTTATAAAATAGTAATATAGTTATACAACGAAAATGTTTTTATTAGAAAAGTCTCAACAACTCAGCATAACTGGAATTTAACCTGGGAATAGTGATTTGCGGGTCTATTTGTCATGCCTTTTTATTTTGATTTCCTTTTGAAAAGCTCCCAAAAGTAAAGCTCTTGTTTTATACCGGTTACTCTTGGGAATATTTTTATTGTTATTTTCCTCCCAGTACTTCCGCTTTAATTTCTTACTGGAACTTACTTTGGAATTTGCCTTTGAAATATCTTCATTAATCATTTTCACTTTAGGATAATTTTTTATAAGAATTAGCTATAGAATAGTCAACTTCATTTGCTAAAACAATTTCAAAATCCTGAGTCGAAAAATCCTTTAGATAGTCCACCAACTCCAGAAAACAAATCAATAACTTGTCTTTTCATCTTCTACCCTCATATTCGCTAATTTAGCATATTTTTCTTTTCTAATTCAACACCGATAAAATTTCTATTTAATCTATAGCTTGCAATTGCAGAAGAACCGCTTCCTAGAAATGGATCTACTACTAAATCGCCCTCATTTGAAAGCAATCTTATAAAATGTTCCGAATAATATAATTGGCTTTTTGTGTTGGATGTTTACCTAATTTCTTTTCCTAGCAGTCGTGACAGATGTTTCAATATAGTCTAGAACCAATTTACCTTTATTATTGAATGTTCCTGTTTTTGTTTTTATAAGTAAAAATATATCCAGCACTCATTTGAATTAACAAAATGTAAATTCATATTTCTAGGCATTGGATTTGTTTTGTGCAAATTCAGTTATTTTATAATAAAAACCAAATTTATTTGCTATTTCAACAGAGTTTCAACCCTTAATATTGATCATAAAAACTATCATGGAAGCACCATTCTTAAGTATCCTACTTGATTCTTTAAAAACAACTTTCATATGGTCTTTCAATCATTAAAAATCTAAATCATCCCAACCAGCAGCACCAAAAATTAGAACGCATTTTTGTGAGTTTGTATCTCTCCGTTCATGAAATTCTGTAATATTATATGGAGGATCTGTAATAATTAAATCAACCGTAGATGAGTCTAACTTCTAATTCTTCTATGCATTCTCCATTTATTATTTCAATCATTTTTAATACACTCCATAATTTCTGATGTCGCAATCCAATGCATCACAAATTCTGAGCAAAATATCGTAGTTACATTCTCACCATTCTTTAATTTATAAAATGTACTCTTACTTACATTTGCTTTTTCCATAAGCTCATTATGTTATATCTAAACTCAGTCAAGAAGATATTTATACAACAAATATAATAGAAAATTATAATAAACATCTAAAAAGAATAAAGAAAAATACAATTCTAATGAACAATCTTAAACAGATATGTTAGTATCAGCATGTGAATATAACGTAAAAATATGTAGGTATGTCACTATGCTTTTAGTATGGCGAAAGAAGAATTAGAGAATATGATAGAAGAAGACAGGTAAACTAGCTTATTCCTTTCTAGAGTTTAATTTTTCCTATGATTTTTGTCAAGAACAAGGGCAGTTTCTTTGAATTTCTTGACAAAATCTCTTGAAAATCTTATTAAACTCTAAGGAATAAAAAGCCATAAGAACTAATAAAAATTATAAATAGTTAACTTTATTTTAAAACATCAGATTGTGTTTAACAAAATCTTGACACTGCCTTATCCTTTCATCTGATATAATTACTATTACATATTATTCTAACATACATCCTTATTTTGTTTATACCATATTTTTAAACTTTTACTAAATATTAAGAAAATGGGTGACTCAAAATTGTGATTTCTGAGAAATCAGTTTTTGTCAGTCACCCTCACAAAATTCTGGGTCTATAATAAATACGGCTGATATTTATTATCAACCGTATTTATTATAGACTCAGAAAAACAGTAAACCTTTTTGATTTACTGTTCTTGTATTAGTTATGTTTAATTGTTACTTCAATAAGCTGGTGTTTATTCTATTTCTTACATAATTCGACTAAATGTTCAACAACATTTAATTTCTCATTGTCATGGTTATTGAAAGCTGCTTTTCAAGATAATTAGTATTCAATCTTTTGGGACTTGCATCTCTTGGAAGATACATATATAAACATTCAGAACCAATAATAAACTTTTTCATCTCCAAAGTCTTTATTTTCCAGTAGTTCATCTTCTCCCATACTATCGTTAGTGAATACTAAAATGTATTCTTGAAAAATCATAATTTCATTAAACGGATTTTCCTCACTAGCTAGTCTGTAATTGATTTTTCTTTTATAATGACACCTAAATCTGCTCCTATTTCTAGCTATTGTGTCATGAATTAACTTTTGCTGTTTCCCTTTTGACAACTCTGTTTCCAAAATAACATTACCACTTTGAATATAAGTCTTTACTTTTTAGTCCCACTTTTTCAAGTATCTCTACCAAAAATGACATTTTAGGGTATTCCTATTTTTCCCTGTCGAGTGTTACTCCTCCTCAATAGTGAATTACTTCCATATTCTAAACCTCCAAATACTTTTATACTTTTTAAACAAGTTGTATTATAGCATTTTTCAATCAAAATTTATAGGGTCTAACTCGTTTCTCTTTACCTGTGTTAGTCGTTTTCTTATTCCTGTAACTGCTCTATATTTGTAAAGTTTTGCAAATACTATTACGCTATATTATCCATATCATATAATTTCTATACTTATCATTTGTTGCGTATAGTTCACTATGAGTTCCATCCATTTCTATTTCTCCATCTTTAATGAAATTATTCTATCCATATATTCGATAGAGTTTTAAATGGTGGGTAATCCATACGATTGTTTTATCTTTACTAGATTCAAAAAGTTGTAGTTAATAGTTCATGTTCAGTTTTTGGATCTAACTCAACAGTTGGCTCATCCATAGTAACAATTCATTGTTTTTGAATTATACTTCTAGCAAAATGCTATACGTTGACGTTCTCCTCCGAGAACCTACTTCCTGTTTCAGAATACATTTGTATCTATTCCATCTGGTAAACTTTGAAGCAATTTAGTTAGCTGTGCTTTTTCTAAACTATCATTAATCTTTACTTTTCAATTTCATCTTCTTCAATACCTGAATCTAAAGAGTAAAGTTTTTAAATTTTTCTCTAATAGTCATATCAAAAAATATGGCTTTTGGTTTAATAGTGAAACTTCTGTACCCTAACATAGTTTTCTGTTGGTTTTTATTAAGGACTACTATTTCTCCTTTATAGTCTGTATGTATCCCTGTTAGTAATTTTACTAACGTAGATTTTACCCACACCACTTCTTCCTAATATTGCTACTTTCTCACCTTTCTTAATTGAAAGTGATAGGTTATTCAAGATTGTTTTACCTTTCTCATATTCAAAAGATAAGTTTGTAACATCAATAATATTTCCATCAGAATTTTTCGCATCAGTGATTTCAATTTGTTCATTATCTTCTTGAGCATAAAAATTCTTTAACACGATTGATTGATACTTCATATCCTGGTATGTGAGCAACTGCTTCACTGGTCATTATCAGCTACACTAAGTACTGATAATACCATCATACAAAAATGATGCAATATAAACATTCTCAATTACATTATTTACTGTCATACTCCAACAGCTATAAATCATTAAGAACGCTGTAACTCCAGCAAAGTAGGTTTTAAAAATTTTCTCTTAAGTGAACGAATGTTTTTAATTTTTCTTTCTCGTTTTAAAAGTTTTTCTCTTTTCTTGATAATCATCCATAAATTTATCTACTTTATTAGAAGAAATCCAATCGCTTAATCCGAAAAATAGCACTTGTAAAATCACGATATAAATTATATTTAGCTTCTTTCATAATTTGGAAGTTTTTCTAGTAATTGTAAGTGACAGAATGGAACTACAAATATTATAAATAATCCAAATAAAGATGCTAAGATTGCATAATTCATATCATAACCAAAACATAACTGTAATAAAAATTACATATAGTACTAACGAAATAATACTAGGGAAGATTGTTTTTAAGTAAATATTTTGCATATTTTTCAATATCTTCTGAAATTATACCTAGTAAATCTCCAGATTTATATTCTTTCTTAAGTTTTAATGCTTTTGGTTCTAAAAATTTTGTACACTCTACTACGCATTTTTTTCAATTATTCCTAATACTAAGTTATGACTTACTAGTCTTTGGATATAAGCAAATGTTGATTGCGCTAGTGAGAAAGTTCTAGTTAATACAGTTGGAACTTGTAACATTAGGATATTACCTATACGTAATGAAGATTTTACTAATTAAAAATCCAGATACATACATTAACGCTGCTCCACTAATAACAGACATTAATCCTAAAAAGACAACTCCACTCATTACCGCTTTATTCTCTTTAAGTTCTTTTCTTACAATTGAATTATTTTTCACTATAGCTACCTCCTACTAGATTAGCTTTTAACTCATCAAATCGAGGTGAATTTTTAAATTTCACGACTTTCTCGAAATCACTAACCTCTTCCTTGTTCTAGATTTAACACATAATCTACATTATTTTAACCAGTGTAGCCTATGTGTAGCTATAATAACTGTTCTTCCTTTAAATAACTCTAACAGTTTTTCTTTAATTTCGAACTCTGTTTCAATATCCAGATGACTAGTAGGTTCATCTAGAATAATTATTTCTCTATTACTTATTAAAAGCTCTGGCAATAGCTATACGTTGTGCTTGACCACCACTTAACTCTTGTCCACCTTCGCCGATACTAGTATCAAATCCTTGTGGAAGAGTTGAAATAAATTTATCTAATCCTACTAATTTACTAATTTCTTTTAAGTACTCTTCACTAATATTTTCATCAGCATAGAATAAAATGTTATTACGAATTGTATCTGGGAATATATATGGAAATTGTGAAATATATGAAATATTACTTTGACCAGTGAACATTTTTTAAATTAGTAACTTCATCATTAATTAATATCTCACCTTCACTTTTGTTCATTAAATCCAGATAATATCGAGATTAATGAAGTTTTTACCACTTCACTTTGTCCCTACAAGACAAATCTTTTTCACCTTTGTTTATCAATAAAGTGATATTATCGAGGATTTTCTTCTCATCTTTAATTAAACTTATATTTTTAGTTTAATACTATCTACACTCTCAATAGAAGCTTTTCTCAGATTTATTTTTTTCTCATTATCAATTATCATTCTATTAATATCTTCATAGTCCATTTGCCCATCAAGTGTTGCATGATAATCTGTTGCAGCTTGTTTCATCGGTAAGAAAAAATTCTGGTGCTATTAATAATACAGTAAGTGAGGGTAATAGCACTGTACTTCCATCTAATAGTAATATACCCTAATCTAACAGCTAAAAGAGCGATTGCTATAGTTGTTAAGAAATCTAATGCAAAGCTATTTAAAAATGCCACACTAAGTGTTTTCATAGTACTCTGACGATATTCTCTATTTTTTTCTTTTCCATTATTGGTAAATAATTTTTACTTACTCCTAAGAATTTAAGCGTTTCTACTCCTCGAATTGTATCGATAAAGTTGTTCGAAAGAGCTCTATATTTTTATACTGTCTATTCGCCATATCTCTAGCATTAATTCCTAGCAGTATCATAAAAATAACGATAACTGGATTACAGATATTATCATTAAAGCAGATACATAATCTGTATAAAATATAAAGATAACTACTAGGGTTGGTATAATTGCTCCACGTATTTGTTTTGATACATTTAGTTCAAAATATTGTTTTACTTTTCCTATTCCATCAATTGCTAATGTTACTAATTTTCCTGATCCTTCTCTTGACGCAAAATCAGGACCCTAAATCAAAATAACTTCTCAATAGTTTTTCTAAGTTCTTTTTCAAAAGTTATTGCATGATTTTCTGTAAAAATATTGTTGTAAGTGTAAGAACACTATTCTAAATATAAAACCTATTAAAAAGGACACTATCTCTTACAACATTATCATAATTTTTATCAAATAACCCACTGTAGCTTTTTGATAAAAAGCAGCTTGTATAATTATACAAGCTGCTTCGAATATTGATAATATTAACAGTGTCAATGTAAGACTTTTTAACAGGAAGTTTTAATTTTAGCTTCCTTTTTTTCATTGACTAATACTCCAATTCTTCTTCTTTAGTTAGTCGTTTTTCTAAATATAGAATACGACCAAACTTGATATCCCTAATACGAATGGCAATAGGAATAATGCAACTATTGTCATAAGTCTTAGAGTGTACACTCCACTCGCAGCATCATAAATAAATAGTGATTGACTAACATCATTACTGTTTATAATAGCACGTGGGAACATACCAGCGAAGACATTAGAGTTAGGAACGCTAAAGTTCTGATGTACTAAGAATGCACCTAAGTCACGACCTTTGAAGTTTAAAACAAATGATACACGAAGAATGCTACTGCTATTAAAGCTAGTACTAAACCAACGTAGTAGTTTGTTGTGAAAAATATCTGTTTTAAATAAAGCCCAAATTGCGAATACTAATGTTACTACTGCAGCAAATGGGAATAATAATGCAGATGTTGCACGAGCTGCGTTTCTTAATTCTCCTGTAGTTTTAAGAGCTAAGAATTGTGCTCCGTGAACTAACATGAAGTAACATCATTACTCCACCTAGAATTGTAAATGGTGATAATAATCCTAAGAAACCGTCAACTAAGTTTTTCTTAGCGTCTAAGTTTGCTCCTGTCATGAAGTTAGCTACTGCAACTCCCCATAATACTGGAGGAAGTAAGCTACCAACAAACATTGCTATATCGAATGATTTAATCCAAGCTCTATTATATCCTAATTTTCCTCTAAATTCAAATGATACGCCTCGTAAGATTAATGCAACAAGCATTAATACAAATGCGATATAGTATCCACTGAATAATTTACCATACCAGATAGGAAACGCTGCGAACATCGCTCCACCACCTGTTAATAACCAAACTTCGTTTGCATCCCAGAAAGGACCAATTGTATTGAAGTAAACACGTTTATCTTCATCAGTTTTACCTAGCACTTGAGCTAGTACCCCAACTCCGAAGTCATATCCTTCTAATACGAAGAACCCTGTAAATAGTATTGTAATAAGTAAGAACCATATATTTGGTAAAGCTACTGACCAATCCATACTATGCTACCTCCTTCACAGTTGTTTCTTTTTTGTTCATTGTGTATCTGAATGCGATAAATTGAGCAATACCTAAGATTGTGTATAACGCACAGAATACTAATAGTGAGAATAATACTGACGCACCAGAGTTTGGAGAAACTCCTGATTCAGTAGTCATCACACCGAAAATTAAGAATGGTTGACGTCCCATCTCAGCCATAATCCATCCACAAGCAGTAGCAACTTCAGCTACTAATAACATCCAAAGGCATGATTCGTAAGAACCATTTTCTCTATTTCTTTCTTTCTGAATGCGAAAATTGTACCAACTAACGATACTAAGAATAATAATCCAGCAGAACCAGCCATTGTTCTGAATGTGTAGTAAATTGTTGGAACGTCAGGTGTGTAGTCAATGTGTTTTCCTACAACTGGGTAATATTTCTCATCCATTTCTTTTTGAAGAGTTTTCATACCTTTTAGACTTCCTTCAAACTTATCGTAAGAAAGGAAACTTAACATTCCAGGAATTTCTAGGTAATGTTCAGCATTTTGTTGTTTTTGATCAATTTTAGCTAAAATCGAGAATGCTGCCGAGTCTCCTGTATCTTCATATAGAGCTTCAGCTGCAGCCATTTTCATTGGATATTCTCTTACTAGGTATTGCCCTTGAGCATGACCAGTTGCTAATAAACCAAGTGAACCAATTAAAGCTGCTACGATAGATACTTTAAATGCTTTTCTAAACATTGCAACTTCATGTTTACGTGACATTTTCCATGCTGCGATACCAGCAATTGTGAATGACCCTACTAGTTAAACGCATTGTTGCTAAAATGTGAGGGAATTGGTGCCATAAGTATGGGATTTTTAACAATTGCAAAGAAATCAATCATTTCTGCTTTTTACCAATTACATTGTTCTCAACATATTTAACACCAACTGGGTGTATGCATGAATGAGTTAGCTGATAAAAATCCAGAACGCTGACATAATCGTTCCGATACTTACTAACCAAATACACATTGCGTGTAATTTTTGTTAATTTTTCTCCCAAGAGAAAAATCCAAATACCGATAAATGTAGACTCAAGATAGAATGCAAGTAATGCTTCTATGCATAGTGATAGTCCAAAAACATCCCTACGAATGAAGAATATTCAGACCAGTTCATACCAAATTGGAACTCTTGTAGGATACCTGTAACAACCCCAACAGCGAAGTTAATTAGAATAAATGACCAAAGAACTTCGTAATTCTGTAATGCTCATCGCCAGTTTTAACATAAATACTCTCAAAAATCGCGATTAAGAATACCATACCTATTGCCAATAAGGTACAGAGAAGAAGTGGAACACTGTTGCTACGCAATTGTATCCTTGCAAGTAATAGTGGATCAACATAGATATACCTCCTTTAAAAATATTAAATTATATTTAGTGCAAATATTTATAATGTGATTGTATAACATAGTTTTATTATAGCAAAACAAAAATGATAAAAGTATGATTTTTCTCACTTTTTACCATTTTTCGTTCACAATTTGTTCATAAATTACAATAAAATCATTATTATCCATGTGTTAAACTTTATATTTTTAAATTTTTCTTATTTTATCCGTGCGTTACTCCCAAGAATAAACTAATAGTTAGTATGCTAACACTAATATACAAATTCTTATAAAGTTACTATCCTTCTCCATAATATATACATATAATAAACCTAATATTCTAAGTACTGGTGTTAATATTAAAAGAAATATTCCAAACATAAGATATGAATAGTAATTTAAACTAAATAGACCAGCTATCATTTCTGAAAATGTATATCTATCTGTAGTTAGTATATTTTCAGCTCCATTTATAAAACTTAATATTATACCTGTTATAATAAAGAATGAACTAATAAAAACTCCTGTTTTTATTATATTAGATATAACAATGTTAATGTCTTTTTATTCTCCATATTAAAGTACCTACTCCTTTTTAAGAACATGTTAACTATCGTAAATAATAGAATTGGTAGGAAAATATATCTTATATATTTAGCATCTAATCTCTGCATTACTTTTGCACCTGTTCTTGATCCTATTAGTGTTCCTAATGCTATTGGAGCTGCAATAGCTGGATTAATAGTACCATTAAAGAAATATATTAACGCACTTGCTGTTGCAGTAACCCCATCATGAAGTTACTCGTCGCTGTACTTGCACCTTTTATAGGCAATTTCATATAAGTATCTAAAGCTACAACTTTGAACGCCCACTACCAATTCCTAACAGTCCACTAGCAGAACCTAGCACCAAACATAACAAGTGATCCTGAGGGGACATTAGTAACATTATACTTTACAGTTTCACCTGTAGCCTTTATCATAGTATGTTGAATTTAATTTATATTTATCGGCGTATTTATCATTTTTCTACTTTTATCTTCTTCTTTTTACCTTATTTATTAAACCAGTTTTTCTTCAACATTCCATAAAAGAATTTGACAATATTAAAGAGAAGAAAATGTACAGTAATTTAGATGAAAAAATCCCTGCCATAAGGGCTCCTACGATCCCTCCAGCTGTTGTAAGACCTCTATAACATTCCCACTCTCATATTACTAACGCGATCTTTCACAGAATGCTATAGCCGAACCACTACTTGTCGCTATTACTGCAACAATACTGGCTCCAATTGCATATTTTATATCTATGCCAAATAAGATTGTCAATGCTGGGTGATAATTATTCCTCCACCCTAATCCTACTAAAGAACCTAGAAATCCTGCTGAACAGCTATTATCATAAATTGTATCTCAATCATAAATTCTCTCTAATCTTTTAGAATATATTACTAATACATTTGAACTTACTTCCAACTCGATTGCTTTTTCATTAGCAAATTCGTTACTCATTGCATTAGGACGATTTAGAGTCAAGATCAAATTTTCTACTTCGTATTTAGAATTTTTATAGTCATTTTAGTATTCTTATATATTGGAACTATTGAGAAATACTTATATTCTTCAATTTTTCCAAAAATATTATGTCCACTATGGCTATCGTTATTATATTATTATCGTCAATAATACTTATTTTGACATTATTATATTTTCATTGTTGTAGCAGAATATTACCAAAAAGTGATCTAATCTTCTTCCTGTTGCCCCATAAATATCTATTTCCTCAATAGAATCAAATAATTCTAATATATTTTTCTAAAAGCAAAGTCTGCATCGGTTAAATCTTCACTATCCTTTACTCTAAAGTACTTAGATTTTCTTCTACTTCTTTTTCTTTGTTCAGAATTTATTGAATCAAAATCTCCGCAACTTAACAATGGATTAATCCCTTTATCAAGCAAGTACAATGCTCCTTTATCTACTCCACACCATAAGTCAGATGAAGGTAATTTTTCTGAAAACACCCACCTAACATTATGCTTATGTATTCATTATTTTAACAACTCACCCTAATGTTTTTCTTTATCGCTTGCTCCGAATAAAAATGAACCACAAACTAATAGTCTGCACCTTTATCTCGACAGGCTTTAGATGTTTCTACGTTTACTCCACCATCTACTTCTATTAAGAAGTTATAATTTTTCTTCTCTAAGTTTTGCTAATTCTTCTATTTTTCTCAAGCATTTCTGGAATGAACTTCTGACCGCAAACCCTGGATTAACAGTCATAATTAGAACATAATCTACTTTTTGGTAATAAGTATTTAATACTTTCAAGTGGTGTTTGAGGATTTAATACTATACCAGCTTTTTCCATTATCCTCGATTACTTGTATTAATCTGTCTGCATGATTAGTAGCTTCTATATGAAAAGAAACCATATCTACAACCAACTTTACAAAATTGTTCTACATAATTTTTCTGGATTAGCAATCATTAGATGACAATCAAAAACTTTGTCTGTTTTAGGTCAGATCGCTTCAATTATTGGAAAATCCAAAAGAAAATGTTTGGAACGAAAATTCCCATCCATTACATCTATATGAAACATATCAGATTCTATATTTTCTAATTCTTTAATATCTCTTTTCTAAATTAGCAAAATCTGCTGATAAAATTGAAGGTAAAATTTTTCTCATCTTATCTCTCCTTTATATATTTTCTTTTTGATTTGTTTTCTAAATAAAACTTTGTAGTCTTCTGTTTGACTTTCTAATATTTCTTTACTTTCTACGCTTCTTTTGACACCACATTGAATTTCCTCCATGTGATTACATGGCTTGAATTTACAATCATAGTCATGAAACTCTCTAAATAAATATTGTAAATCTTCTTTTTCAATAAATGTAATATCAAGTGAAGAAAATCCTGGTGTATCTGCGATATAAAATCATCAATTTGATAAAATTCCGTATGTCTGGTCGTGTGTCGTCCACGTCCCTAAATGTTCGAAATTTCTCCTGTTTCGATATCAAGGTGCTCTGCTAGTTTATTAATAGACGTAGATTTTCCTGCCTGATTGACCGAGATATCGCTACATACTTATTGAAAATAACTTCTTTTAATTTATCGATATCTTCTTCAGAATTCGTAAATGCCCTGATATCCTATTTCGTACCATAATTCATTGTTTTTCATCTTTTTCCAGTTCATCATCTTTTAATAAAGTCTAACTAGTAAAATGATAATAATATCTACATTACTATTTTTCATTTAAACAAATTGTTTTGTTAGTAGCTTTACTCGAAAACTCGGATCTTTTAACGAGATACTACAATACTATAATCTATATTCGCAACCTTAGGTCTTAGCAATTCATTTTTCTTTCTAAAATTTCTACTACATATCCTGTATTATTATCACTATAATTGAATACATCATCACCTGCTAGTGGTGTATATTTTCATTTCTGGAAAGTGCCTCGTGATCGACACGTAACGATTTCTCCAGAACAATTTACATAGTAAAATCCACTAAGTGCTTTTAATTTTTCACTCTTTTGTCATGTTCCTCCTATACCTTGTGGTATTTTCTGTAACTATTTTATTTTAGTTTCTCTCTTATATCTGCTTTAGTTTTTCTGCTAGTCTTAACATTTCAATAGAGTGCTCTTCAGAAAAGTTTTGTCATAGTAGTCCCCTGACTTCTGCATTCTTGCTACTTCAGAATCTTTTCTCTTCTTCCGATAGTTCTCTGATTACAGTTAAAGTTCTCTTATCTGTATTTCTTTACTAATCAGTAGATTTGTATCTGCTAAAGCTGTAGTTTGAGGTAAGTGCGAAATACAAAGTACTTATGAACCCTACACCAAGTTGGTACATTTTTCAGCCATTCTTTGCGATACTCTTCCACTTACTCCAGTATCAATTTCATCAATATTATCAAAGTAGCTTCTATACTTCTGGAGAAGATTATTTTTAGGGCTAACATTACCTTGAGAGTTCTCCACCTGAAGCAACTTTAGATAATGATTTTAAAGGTTCTCCCTAAGTTCGCACTCAATTAGAATCTTGACATCATCTTTTTCCTGTTGTTGAAAAACTCTTTTCTTTGAAATCGACTTTAATAGTGCTTTTTCCATGTATAAGAATTTCAACTCATCTTGTATAAAGTTTCTCTAGTTTTAGCTGTCTCTTTTCTTGTGACTAATTCTTCAGCTAGAATCGTCAGTTCTTCTTCGATTTTTCTTACTTTCTTCTAGATAATTTTTCGAAGTTTCTCTTCATAGTTTTCCAGCTCATCTAATTCTTCTTTTATCGTTTCTGTAAAAACTATAAGATCATTAAGTGGCTTTAGAGTATTTTTCTCTAATGTTTTAGTTTTATCTAATCTAAAAATCAAACGATCTAATTTTTCTTCATCGTATTCAATTACATCTGTATAACTAGAAACTTCATATTTTAAATCATCAAGAATATAATATAAATTTGTAATTTCTTCATACTTTTTCTTCAAAAGTTAGAATTATATTCACTTAACTCTCCTAAATTGAATCTAATTTCTGCAAGTTTTGATAATACCCCGTACTCCATCAATACCGTCTGTAATACTATGGTAGTGTATTTACCTTTTTCAAAAGTTCTCTAAGTAATCAATATCCTTTTCAAGATCTAAATCCTCATCTTTTTAGTTTCATCTGACTTAATTCTTTATACTGAATTTCAAGAAATCCACTTTTTGAAGAACATCACTTTCTTGTTGTTTTTAAATTATCGATTTTTTCTTTTGATTACTTGGTATTCTTTAAATTTTTCTTTATATTTTAAATATACAGGTTGAATTTTTTTCTCTATTAAATGAATCTACCAAGTTTCAGGTGATTTTTCTACTAATAATACTTGATTATCGTGTTGATTCATGAATATCTAATAAATGAGCAGCTACTTTTTTAATGTAGAATAGATTAACTATTGTACCGTTAATTCTACACACTCTTTCCACTGCTGTAAATATCACGACGAACTACAATAACCTCATCTTTCAAGATCTAAATCAAGTTCATTAAAAATTTTCTTAACTTCTTTACTCTTGAGGAAAATCAAATACACCTTCAACACTCGCCTTCTCTTCACCATAACGAATATAAGACGTCGATGTTCTTTGACCAGACAGTTGTGAAATTGCCGCTAGAATCATTGATTTCCTGCACCAGTTTCTCCACTTAAGACAGTTAAACCATTTTTAAGTTCTATAGTAGCTTTTTCAATTATTCCAAATTGCTAATATTTAACTGATATTAACATCGGTTCTCCTCTATTTAAAGTGATTATGAGCATTATTTACATATGCTCTATATTGATTTTACTATTTTTCCACTTCTTTATTTGCATTGTATTTTAAGAAGCATTAAGAATTCAATATTCCTTCTCCACCTGTTATTGGAGAATAAGATAGATTTGTCATACTAAATCCAACACTATTTGCTAATAGCAATACTTTTTCTACTACTTCTAATTGAACTTTTTTTATCTCGAACAATTCCACCTTTTCCTACCTTATCTTTTCCAGCTCAAATTGATGGGTTTTACAAGCACAGACTTCTCCACCATCTTTTTATAATTTCAGCAAGATTTGGTGATTAATGATAGTGAAATAAATGAAAACATCAATTGAAGCAATATCAATTTCATAGACATCAAAATCTTCTTTAAGAATGCCTGAAGTTAGTTTGTTCCATTACTTTTTACACGTTCATCATTACGTAGTTTCCACACAGTTGATTAGTACCAACATCTAGCGCATATACAAATTCTCGCTCCGTTTTGTAACGCACAGTCTGCGAACCCTCCAGTTGATGAACCAATATCGATCGTTACTTTGTCTTTAACATCAAAGTTCAATTCATTAGTGCCTTTTTCTAATTTAAGTCCTCCACGACTTACATAAGGCATCTGTTTTCCTTAATTCTAAGCTCTGCAGTTGACTCAACCTTCTCCCTGCTTTATCAATTCTAATATTATCATTATATACAATACCAGCCACTACAGCTCGTTTTGCTTTTTCTCGTGATTCAAATAGTCCTTGACTTACGCAAAGGACATCTGCTCTTTCTTTCGCCATAGTTACCTCTTTTTATTTACTAAATGTACATTTCAAAATGAAATATTAATTTTAAAATTTACACAGTCTTTCCTTTTAATTTTTCATCATATTAATCGTGTTTTATCTATGAGAATGGCATGTTTATATATACTTTATACAAATTTAAGTATAATTTCATTTCTTATTTAGTCATTGTTCAGAAATAAAGAGCAACCCTAAGGAAAATTTTCCTATTAGGTCGCCCTTTATATTAATATTCTATTTACTTTTTATGTTCCAAATATCTTTAGCATATTCAGCAACGCATCTATCTGCAGAGAAAGATACCAGCGTTAGCAGTATTTACTAAACTCATTTGTCCCCATTTTTCTTTATCTTGATAAGTTTTCGCAACTTTTTCTTGAGCTGTCAATATAACTTTCAAAATCTAGCTAGACACATGTAATTATCTTGAGTTATGGTAATCTACAATGGAAATTAAAGTTCCTACCACCCACAGTCATAGTTCTAATGAAATCTAATGTTTCTTTAATTTTTGCTGAATTATTGTAGTATTCCCAAGGTTTATATCCATAGACATATAACGTATCTACTTGAGTTTCTAAACCGAAGATGAAGATATTATCATCTCGACCGCTTCATGAATCTCTACATTGGCTCCATCAAGTGTCCCTAATGTTAAAGCTCCATTTAGCATTAGTTTCATATTACCTGTTCCACTGCCTTCTTTTCCTGCTTGTGAAATTTGTTCACTCATCAGCAGCTGGAATTATTTTTTCTGCAAGTGTTACTTTGTAATCTGGTAAGACACAACTTGATGTATTCACGCACCAATTCATCACATTCTATCATTTGAGTATTGAGTGATATGATGATTATATCTTTTAGCCATTTGGTATCCTGACGATGCTTTTGCAGCAAAAATAAACGTTCTTGGTACTGGACGTAATCCATTATGTAATTTCTCTATATAAATAGAATATGTAATGCATTAAGTAATTGACGTTTATATTCATGCAGTCTTTAACTTGAACATCAAAAATTGATTCTGGATTTACAGTTATACCTGTAGTATTTTTGAATATATGTAGCAAGTTGTTCTTTCTTAACTTTCTAATTTCTTGTAGCTTTTAGCAACAACTTTCTTATCATCTTTGTAAGCATTTAATTTACTAATTTTAGATAAATCTTTAACGAAGTCATCTCCAAATTAATTCTTTCAGATAAGATGCTAACTCCGGATTTTGCTTGACCCTAACCATCTACGATAGAGCAATACCATCTGTCATATTTCCACATTTTGTGGATACAATTCGTTAAATGCTCTAAACGTTGATTCAACAAGAATATCACTATGTAATTTAGATACCCCATTAACATTATGACTTCCTACTATTGATAAGTTAGCCATCCTTATTTGATTATCATAAATCACTGCTGTTTCTGCTAATGTATAATCTTTACCTTGATCGATTACCCATTGAGCAGAAATCGTTTATTAATTCTTCAATAATTGAGTAAATACGAGTAATAATGGTTTTGAAATAAATCTACAGACCATTTCTTTTCTAGTGCTTCTGCCATAATTGTGTGGTTAGTATAGGCAAAAGTCTTAGTTGTAATTTCCCATGCTTTTATCCCATAGAATATCCGTATTCATCTAATAATAATCTCATTAATTCTGGAACTCCCATCGCTGGGTGAGTATCATTAATATGTAATGCAACATGTTCACTTAAGTTTTCTAATGTTCAAATTCATTATAATGATTTTTAACTAGTTGTTGCAATGAAGCACTAATAAAAGAAGTATTGTTGTTTAATACGTAATTCTTTACCTCATTTCTGCTATCTGCTGGATATAATACATTCAGAAATTGATGAGGCTATTGCTTCTGCTTCTGAAGATTTTAGATATTCTCCATGTTCAAACAATTTTCATGTTAAAATCCAGTTTTTGCTTTTGCTTCCCATAAACGTAATGTATTTACAGTTTTTCGTTTTATATCCTGAAATTAATAAATCATATGGTTCAGCTTGAATTGAAGTATAATCTTTGTGTTCCACAGTGAATCCATTTTCTGTCATTTTTCTTCAACATGTCCATAGATCTAACCTCAATTTCTCGTCATTTCTATAAACAAGACCATATTTTTCCTAAGTCTAACCAATAATCAGGAAAACTCCTGTTGCCAACCATTGTTGATAACCTAGCTTGAAGATTCCATATTCATAAAGAATAGAAAAACCTGTTACTGATAATCACTACTTAGAACGCATCTAAATAACATGAAGCAAGACGTCCAGACCACCATTGCCTAAATCCTCGATCTGGTTCGATATCATAAATTTCATCTAAATCGAAGTTATTGTCAGAAAGATATTCTTTGATTTCTTTTTCTACTCAAGATTAAATAAATTGTTTCTTAAAGTTCTACCTACAAGAAACTCCATTGACATGTAGTAGTTATGTTTTTAGTTTTTGTTTTCTTTAATTCTTGTTCATACGCAAATTTTTTCTCAGATAATTTTTCTCTAACAGTACTCATTAACGCTTCATAAACTTGACGTTTACTGCTGATTGTGTATTATAATACCAAATGTCGTTTTAAATACTTTTTCTATTCTTTGTTCTAATTCTTGTTGTTTCACTAGTCTCTCCTATACTCTACTCTACTAGACAATTTCATTATACATATTTATGTATTGAAGTGCAGATTTTTCAGCTCATCTTGCTGAGATTGCATTTTTCATAATTTTATTCCAAAGTATGCTCGCTCTTGGATAATAGCAATATGTCGCTCTATATACTGCATCTAACATATCATATGCATCAAAACTCTCAAATGTAAAACCTGTTCCTGTTTTTCCATCGAATGGTTCAACTGTATCTCTTAATCCACCAACTCTGTGAACAACCGGTATAGTAGCGTATCTCATTGATATAAGCTGAGATAAACCACATGGTTCTGTTTTAGATGGCATCAAGAACATATCACAGAACTATATACTTTTTGATGATACTCTGATGAGAACATAATTAAACTTCTTACTTTATCATGACGACGATATTCCAAATGAACGAAGTGCATCTTCATAATGGTCGATCACCTGTTCCTAAAATCACAAGTTGAGCATCCTGTTTTTAAGATTTCATCAGCAACATGAAGAACTAAAGTCAATTCCTTTTTGGTGAGTTAATCTAGTAACCATTCCAATCATAGGATATTTCATTACTTTCTAAACGCTAACTCTTCTTGGAATTTTAATTTGTTCTCACTTTATTTTTAATGTTTTAACATCAAAGTTTCTTTATAAATTTGTTTATCAGTTTTTGAATTAAATTTATCAGTATCTAAACCGTTAATAATACCATGAAGTTTACCCTTGTTCTACTCTTTTAGTATATCATCTAGCCATATGAGAAGTATGGATCTAATATTTCGTGAGCATATGTTTCACTTATATATTAATTCTATCGGCTAACTGGATAGCTCCTTTAATAAGTTTAAATCACCTTTTGTATATAAGAGCATCAAAATATTTACTATCTAATCCAAAAAGATTCCCCATTTTCATACGGATTGAACTTTCCTTGGAATTCTATATTATGAATAGATATTACACTTCTAATATTTTGATAGAGCTTTCACCTCTAGCTTTTAAATCATCTAAAGTAGATAATTGATAATGCAGCATGCCAATCATTAGCATTACTACATCTGGTTTATAATCTATATGTGGTAATATTTCATAATGCTTTTTGAGAAGAATGCAAATCGCTCTCCATCATCTTGTTGTCCATAAACACTATCTCTATTAAAATATTGTTCATTATCAACAAAATAATATAGTTACTCCATTTACTTGAGTTTCAAAAATTCCACAGTAAACTGTTCTCCAACCTAAATTAACAAAGATATGTTGTTTATATTTTTAAATCGTGCTTTTTCTATCTATAGTAGAATACAATGGTAGAACTACCCTTGCTTCTACATTTTTCATCTTGAAGTGCCTTAGGGAAGTGAACCTATACGTCTCCTAAGCCTCCAACCTTAACAAATGGTGCCGCTTTCAGCTGCCACGAATAATATTTTCATTATAATTCTCCTTATTCGTTATTTATTTCATACTAAAAGGGTTAGTTTTTAGATGTAGTCTATTTGTTTATTATACTCTTTTTCTTTTCGAAAATCAGAAAATTTTTACAAATATCTCCCACATTTTATCCTAACCCGTATTTTTCATTATACTACTTTCTCTGACAATAACTGGCAATTTTCAGATCCTTTTAATTCAACTCTTTCTGAAACAGTTGCTTCTTTGTCTAAAAATCACATAGTCTAAGTATGCTGATTTTTAATAACGCTATTAGACATCACTATAGAGTTTTTTAATAACAGCTCCTTCTTCAACTACTACGTCTCTAAATAATATACTGTTCTCAACAATTCCATTAATTTCTCAACCATCTCCTATATAAATTTTTACGATTGTCCTTCTCCATAAGTAGTTGGTACACTATCTTGAACTCTAGTTAAAATATCAGTTCCTGATAAAAATACTTCATTCATTTTGTTAGGGTCTAATAAATCTCTATTAAAGTTATAAAATTCTTGAACACTATTAATTGTTCTCTGTATAATTTTAATTTCATATCCATAAACGTTTTAATCTATGGAAATTCTTAGTAATGAAATCTATAGAATATCTACACATCCATATGTCATACCTTTTTAACAAGTTCTTTAAACATTTCTTTGAGACATTATATAATTTTAACTTGTGTAGGGCACACTGATCATATCCATCATAATGATATAAACTATCATATACTCTGTTTTTGTCATCAAAAATTATTTTGTGACTCACGTTGTTGAGGTTTTCTGTACGTATAGCTAAAGTTATATCTGCATTTGTGATTTATGGTAATTTACCATTTCTTTAAAAATCAATATTTCGACAATATTTCCATCAGCAAGATACAGTATTCTTCTAATAAAGTATCTGCATATCTAGCTGCATCTCCTAGTGCTTCAATTTTGTTTTGAGCAACTCTATTTGATTGATGGTTAGACATCGGTGTTATAAACTTCAATCCACTATTTTTTCTATTTAAATCCCAATCTTTCCCCCAACTGTGATCCATTAGAGCTTATAGTGGTGGTTTGTCACTACTGCAATATTAGATATTTCAGCTTTTACTAAAGAAGATAACATGAAATCGACCATTCTATATCTTGAAGCAACTGCTAAAGATGCCAGTGTTCTATTTCTTACTAATCCTTGCAGATCGTCGTTACGATAATTATCTGCGAATAATATACAAAATGCATTTACCATATTATTTTCCTCTACTTTCCTATTATCTTTACAACTTCATCTCTACCGACTACAGTTATTTGTTCTTTTCCTAGAACGATTTCTCTATTTCCAACTTCAACGTTTTCTTTAACAACTGAACCTTCTGCGATGATTGAATTGTAAACTTTCGCACCTCTTTCGATAATCACACCTTTCATGATGATGCTTCCTACTACTTCTGCGCCTTCTTCAATTCAGAACACCTGAAGAGATAATAGATTCTGAAATAGTTCCATAAACTGAAGTACCGTCAGAAATCATAGAATTTCTCACATTTGCACTATGTCCTAAATATTGTGGCATAGCTCCTTCATGGCGATAATAAATTCTCCATAGTCTATCGTCTATATTAAAGTTTTCTTTATTTTTAATTAAGTCCATATTAGCTTCCCATAAGCTTTCAATTGTACCAACGTCTTTCCAATATCCATAAAATGGATATGCATAAATATTTTTACCTTCATTTAACATCATTGGAATAATATTTTTACCAAAGTCTTTTTCACTATCTGGATTTTCTTCATCACGAATTAAATATTCTCTTAATTGTTGCCAACTGAAAATATATATCCCCATAGATGCTTTAGTCGATATTGGATTTTCTGGTTTTCTAAAAACTCAGTAACTTTAAGATGAAATTGTGTTGATATTCCAAAACGACTAGCTTCTTCAATTGGAACATTAATGTGTGCAATTGTTAAATCTGCACCTTTTTCTTTATGGGAAATCTAACATTTCTTTATAATTCATTTTTGTAAATGTGATCCCAGATAAAAATAAGGACATATTCAGGATTATATTGTTCTATATATTTAATATTTTGATATATGGCGTTTCGCAGTTCCTTTATACCACTCTCCCGTTTTCCCAGCAGTATAAAGGAGGTAGAATAGACAATCCCCCATCCATTCTATCTAAATCCCATGGTTGACCATTTCCCATGTATGAGTTAAGTTCTAAAGGCATAAATTGTGTTAATACCCCTACAGTTGATATTCCAGAGTTAGCACGTTAGAAAGTGGAAAATCTATAATTCTATATTTTTCCACCAAAAGGTACAGCTGGTTTAGCTCATATCTTTTGTTAAAACTTGTAATCTTGTACCTTGTCCTCCTGCTAGCAGCATCGCTACTACTTCTTTTTTTCTTGCCATTAAGTTGACCCCCTTCATTTAAACTTGTTATTTCTTTTCTATATACATTGTTGCATACGGTGGAATATTTACCAAAAGTATATTTAAATTCATTTTTCTTTATTTATTGTTTTAAGATTTCTATTTGTGATTGCTATTCCATCATATTTTTTTAGCATCAGTATTCAATGCAATCTTAGCTACCCCAAGTATCTACTCCAATCTCATAGTTCTTTAATATTTGATTTGAAAAGTTACTTACTACTAAGACTTCTTTACCTGATCTATCTCTACGTGAAAAGGCAAATACATTGTTATTATTGTCATCTACAACATGCCATCTAAAGCCATCCCAATCACTATCATTTTCCCATAATGCTGAGTTGATTTATAGTATTTGTTAAGTTCTTTGACATATCTATGTGTAAACACATGCTTAGGATATAGCATTAATAACCAATCTAATTCTCTTTCTTCATCCCATTCAATAAATTGTGCTATATCGATTCCCATGAAAGTTAATTTTTTACCAGGATGTGCATACATATATCCTAAAAACGCCTTGAAATTAGCAAATTTATCTTCATACGGAACAGGACTTTTTATCTGAAGTGATTTTTTTCCGTGTACTACTTCGTCATGTGATATAGGGAGAATGAAGTTTTCTGAGAATGCATAATGCATTGAAAATGTAAATTTGTTATGAACTCCTTTTCTAAAGAAAGGATCTGTTTCTAAATAATCAAGACTGTCATTCATCCATCCCATATTCCATTTGAAGTCAAATCCTAAACCACCATGTTCAACAGCAGCAGTTACCTTTGGATAGCTTGTTGATTCTTCTGCAATCATAATTACACCTAGATAGATTTTTCTTTTTACATATAAGTTAAGATTTTTATAAAATCTATTGCCTTCTAAATTTTCAAATCCTCCGTAAATATTTCTAGCATTTGTCTTCATCCGACAATAATTTAAAAATAACATAGAACTAACCCGCATCGACTCTAATTCCATCGATATGATAATCTTCAATCCATGAAACGGCACTAGACGTTAAAAACGACTTAACTTCATTACGACCATAATCAAACACTCTAGTTCCCTCAACCTTCGTGCTCCATTTTCTCGTATCAGAATATTCATAGCAACATGTTCCATCAAATTCATATAAACCATGAGCATCTTTTTGTAAAGTGTCTGGAACTCAATCTAGTATTACTCCAATATTGTTTTTGATGACAAGTATCAACAAAATACATAAAATCTTCTGAGTTCCATATCTTGAAGTTGATGAAAAAATACCCTGTAGCATGATATCCCCAAGATTTGTCATATGGATACTCTGTTACCGGTAATAATTCAACATGAGTATAATGTCATCTCTTTAACATAATCTACTAATTTTATGTACAAGCTCTCTGTAACTCAATTCTTTGCCTTCTTCACTATGTTTCCAAGATCCCTAAATGCACCTCATAAACATTCATAGGGTTGATGATAAGGAACAGTTCTATTTTCCATCCATTTTATCATTTCCATCTATATTCTGGTAAAGAATATACTTTTAGAAAGCCGTTAACGGTCTTGTCTCTGCATGTTTAGCATATGGATCAGCTTTCCATAATTCAACTCCACTCTGAGTAACTATTACATATTTATAAGCATCAAACTGACTAACACCTTGAATTTGAATTTCATAAATTCCCTTATCATTTATCAATTTCATCTCATAGGTATGCGGATACCAAGAACAAAACTCACCTGTTACAAATACTCTTCTTGCATTTGGGCCCATACTCTAAAAGTACATGCATCTCCTTCTAAAATGATCCTAAAATTTATGGCTATGGTAATTAGTTCCTTCATGGTATAAATATTCAGCCATATTATTACTCATAATAACCCCTTTTCAGTAAAAAGTAAACACTTACTTTTGCTGGTAAAAATTTTTAAACATAAAGAAATATAGCAAAAATAGTTATAATTATCACTAATTATTTCTTTATTTTTATATCTATATTATAACACTGAGAAAAGCTTTATGTAAATGTTTCTCTTTGCTGTTTTGCTATGAAAAATTATGTCAATTATATCCTTTAATACTAATTAATTTTGTTTTTAAATATAATCATTTACATTTAAAACTTTTATATTAAAAATATAACTGGTTGTTTTTGTAAAACAAATTGATAATGAAAATTTTATATTCCGGAGATGAAAAATATGATTAAATTTAATCCTATAAATAATAAATTTCTCAAGGTCTATAAATGATAAAGAATCATTTTTACTTTGAGGGTGCTAATTAAAGACGACTTTTTATTTTAATGATTTTTAAAATTATTATAAAAAATGAGTTTACAGGTGAAATTGTTTCTAAAAGTTTAACATTCAAAGAAAAGACTGATAATAACTATTCTAAATATTGTGTAGATTTTGAACCTTTTAATATTGGTTTATACTTCTATCATTTCGAAGTTCACTTTGATAGTTTTTACGTATATTTAAAAAATGATAGATTAAATGCTAAACTTGTTAATAGTAATGATGAACTACCTGATTGGCAACTTACTGTTTATAATTCAAACTTTACAACACCAGATTGGTACAAAGGTTCAATTATGTATCAGATTTTCCTGATAGATTTAAACGAAGCGATAAATATACTGCCACAATTGCAAGAAACGAAAAATATTAGAATTAGACATGAAAAATGGGATAGTATTCCACACTCATCAATTACACATGAAAACTACGGAGCGAAAGATTTCTTAATGGGGAATCTTCTTGGTATAGAAGAAGAGAAGGAATACTTTTAAAAATTAAATATTGAAGTATTTATTTAAATCCTATTGTTGAAAGTCCTGAAAACCATAGATATTCAACATCTGATTATTTCAATATTGATCCATATTTTTGGTACAAACGAACAATTCGAAAAACTTTTGTAAAGACTTTAAAAATAACAACATTAAAATTATTTTAGATGGTGTCTTTTAGTCATACAGTTCAGATAGTATTTATTTTAATAGATATAACAACTACGATAGCATTGGTGCTTATAATTCTCAAAAGTTCACCATATTATCCTTGGTTTGACTTCAAAAATTTCCTAATGAATACCACTCTTGGTGGGGATTTGATAACCTACCTACAGTTATAAAAAGAAAACAAAGAATATAGTGATTTCATCAATAACAAAGATACAGGCGTAGTTAATTTCTGGCAAAAATTAGGAATTGCTGGTTGGCGACTTGATGTTGCTGATGAATTTCCCGATGAATTCTTAGATAGAATCCGTGAAAGTGCAAAAATATTATGACAAAAGATGCTTTAATTATCGGAGAAGTTTGGGAAGATGCAACGAATAAAATTTCTTACAATACTCGTCGACGTTATTTCTTAGGAGATCAACTTGATAGTGTAATGAACTATCCTTGGAAAAATGCAATTATTAATTTTGTAAAAAAATAAAAATGCTGATGATTTTACTCTTGAAATTTTAAAAATTAGTTGAAAACTATCCTCGTCCTGCTCTCGATGCTGTTATGAACTTACTTGGTAGTCATGATACAGAACGTGTCCTAACGATGTTAGCATTTGATAATCCTGAAGATGTTCCAGTTCACAAACGTCCTACTTATAAAAATGTCTAAAGAACAATATGATAAAAGCAAAAAAATCTTCTAAAATTTGCTAGTTTCATTCAATTTACTCTTCCTGGTGTCCCTTGTATTTACTATGGTGATGAAATTGGAATGTATGGTTTTAGAGATCCATACAATCGTTTAGGATTTACGCATGATAATAAAGATGAAGATTTACTAAATCATTATATCGAATTGTCTAAAATTTTAGAAATGAAAATAAAAGATGATTTTATCTACAATTTCGAATTTATTTATACTAATGAAAAATGATGTGCTTACAAACGTAATAACATTCTTTTGTATAATAAACTTAGATTCTAAAGGCTCACTTTTATCGAAGATTATTCTGGTGAAAAAAATATTTGGAAATAATGATATTTATTCAACTCCATATGGAACAGTTATAGCCCCAAATAGCTATGTCGCTATAAAAATTACATAAAAATAGAAGTAACTCATTTAAAAAGTTTTTATTGAGTTACTTCCACTAATTTAATAGATACTAAATTATAATATTTATATCACATCATTTAATATTAATACATTTTTTTATTCATGTTTAGCATTAACCTTTTAATGATTATTTTTAATGTTAAATTTTAAAAAAGAAGACACTAAAACTGAAAGGAATGTCTCAACAAAAATGGGTCTCCAAAATTTAGACTGATGAGAGGGTCATGAGCTTTAAGCTCATGATTCCTTTTTAAATAGATATTAAAAAGATAATTTTTTTGATTGAAATTTAATAGTTAACCATCATAAATTAAATTTTAGTTCTTGAATCTTATCTTGTCAAGAATTTGTATATTAGAAACGATAGATTTAGTTATGAGAATCATATAATTTAGTTTTAAGCAGCTAAATTATCATAATCAATTAATTCTTTAACATTTCTATCAGTATTAGAATATCCTAGGTTAAATACGATTAAAAACCCTAGCTTTAAGACTGAAGAAATTTCTATAACCATAACCTGTACGTTTTATATTTTTAACTTTATTAATGATACCTCTATTGGTCCATTAGATAGATTATATCTCAATGAGTTTTCAATATATGATTTATTATTAATAAATGTTTTAAAATGTAGCTGAGAATTCTTCAGCGATAGTATTTATATTTGAGTTTATAATATCAAAGAACCCTTTATAATTACGTGCATCAAATGCATCATAAAGCATTTGAGTCGTATAATATGCATCCTTTAATACTTCATCTTGGTTAATAAGATGTTTTACTATTTCTCTACTTGTAATCCATTGTTTAAAATGATCTTTTTCCGTAATCATCAATAGATACCTCATCTTCACGCTTTAATAGTAATTTCCAATATGCTTTGAATTGTTTATAAATTTGTTCTTTTTCTTTAATTTTTATCTTTAGTATCATCTTTTAAAATAATATTAAATCTTTTCATAACACGTATTCTAAGATTGTTTAGTGAATTATTTAAAAGCTTGTATTATATGGAATCTATCAATAATGACAGAGGCATTAGGGAAAATCTCTTTAATCATAGCTATATATCCTGCATTCATATCTGTGCAGACCATTTTTACTTTTTAAACGTTCTTTTTAGTGGATACCTAGATTTAAAAATGATTTTACTATAGTGGCTTTTCTGTGATTTGTAAGTATATCAATTACTTTATGAGTTAAAGCGTCACAATAAATAAAAACTTAAATGACCTTCAACATCATTAGTTGACCTAAATTCATCAAGACATAAGTATTCGGGTAATTTAGAAGACGGTCTCTTAGTTACTGATTTAAACAATTCTTTTTGAATATTATAAACAGTCATATCGCTTATATTACATTCTCTAGCGATAGATTTTTCTAGATGATTCTAGTGTTAATCGGTATATAACTTCTCGTTTTTAATTCAAGTGAGATAGTAGATTTTCCTTTAGTTATAGATGTTTCAGCTGTAGAGTATTGATTACAATTTCTACAGTAATAACGTTGTTTATCTAAGTGAAGATATGTATTCGAACCTCCACATTTTTGTAGTTTAATGTGGCTAGTTTTACATCCATTTTTAATAACTTTTAGAATTGCATTTAGTACCACACTTTTCACACATATGATGTTTGTATTCAAGTTTGGCATAAACGATTTTAAATAATACTTTAGGAGGAAGAGGACTATCTTCATGTTTTGAACAAATCACCTCTTCAACTCCATTAATTTTAACATTATTATCGATTACCCTAGTAATTTTTATATCTATACTATAATTATTCATGACACAAATATTCCTTTCTTTAGTTTTGGTCGATTAAATTATAATGGATATTTGTGTTTTTCATGCTTTTTACACTTTTGTAGAGAATTTAATCGGACCGATTTTTCCATCAGTCCGATTTTTTGATGAGACCAACAAAATCGCGATTTTGTTGAGACATTCCTTTTGCTGTTTTTATTTTATCCTGAGTTTCTAAGTCCTGTAGCAACTCCATTAATTGTTATATGAATAGTATTTAATTGAGATTCTGGTAATTTACCTTCTCTTGAACGTTTAATTAACTCAACTTGTAGTAAGTTTTAGAGTATTGAAAGTACTGTAACCTATTTTCTAAACTTCGAGTTAGGTAAGTATTATCCTCTAAGAAATTCTTTTATGTTCTGAGAGTTTCTAATACTACTTGTTTTGTTAATTCCCATTCTCTTAGTATTTCTTCATATACTTTTTGAGTTTCTTCATCCTTACACAGATTAGCATATTCTTTAGCAATATCCATATCTGATTTTGACATAACCATGTCAACATTTGATAGTAATGATGTGAAGAATGGCCAATGATTATACATTCTACGTAATTTTTCAATATTCTCTTTATCTTTATTGATGAAATTTGAGAAAGCTGTTCCTACTCCATACCAACCTGGTAGCATGATTCTACTTTGTGACCATGAGAATACCCATGGAATAGCTCTTAATCCACCAATATCTGTAATTTTTACGTGATGCTGGACGTGAACCGATATTTTAAACTTGAAATTTCTTTAATCGGTGTTGCTTCAAAGAAATAATTGTAGAGTTAGGGATTTTCAAAGACTAGTTCTCGATATTTGTTGTAACTATCTTCTACTATTTCATCCATAATACTTGGATTTCAGGTATATCTCTGATATCTGTATTGATTTTATCAGCATTCATTCTTTGAATTACGGCAGAAAAATAAGGCTTCTAAAGTTATAGTATGCAGCGTCACTGTTCCCATATTTGGCTACGATAATTTCACCCTTGTTCTGTAAGGCGAATTCTATCTTGTACACTTCCCTAGAGGTTGAGAAATAATCGCATCATAACTTGGTCCACCACCTCGACCAACAGTACCACCACGCCCGTGGAAGAAGGTAACCTTAATATTGTGTTTTTCTCCTGAGTGATGATAGATCCTGTTGCGCTTTATAAAGCGACCATCCAGATGACAGGTATCCACCATCTTTGTTACTATCTGAGTATCCTAACATAATTTCTTGATAACTTCTATTATCACTTACCCATACGATATCTAGGCCTAAGTATCTATCCATTACTTCATAAGAATTCTCTAAGTCTTCGATTGTTTCAAATAATGGTACAAGTTGTAATCTTGCAAAGTCACTTCAACTAGTCCAACCTCTTTTAGCATAATTGCAAGTTCTAATAAATCAGAAACACTTGTTGTGTGTAAATAATGTTTTGCTTTAATAACGTTATCTCCAAGTTTATCTTTTTAATTTTCTAGCTGTTCTAAATATTGCTAATTCTTTTTCTTAATTCTTCTGATTGTTTATTTTCATCATTTATACTTAGTGGTCGTGGATCTTCTTTCAGTTGTTTTTAATAATAATTTTACATTTTTCATCTTCAGTTAACGAACTATAATCTTTTTCTATATTAGCACTACTTAGTAACTCAGCTACCGAAGCTTCGTAAACACTTGAATCTTGGCGCATATCAATACTTTGCTAAATAGAATCGAAGATTTTTACAACATTTAATAATTCTTCAAATTCTCCAGTAATTAGCATCTCACCTTTATTCTCTAATAATGATTTTTCAATAACTTGTAGATCACTAATAAAAATCTAATGACGTTAAATATTTTCTCCAACTTCTTTGTCATTAAGTAAGTATTCTTTAGTATTTTTAATTTATTTTTATATGAAAAATAGCTCTTCTATATGGTTCTTTTTCTCTATATACAGATGAATCACTAGAAAGATTTGCTAAAAATTGCTAACTCTTTACTTTCTTCAATAAATTGAGTTGACATTGAAAATGTTCTGTATAAACTTTCTAATCTATCTAAATAGTAGTTAATAATAAGTTCACATTGCTTCATAGCTGATAAATTCAATGTTTCTGCTGTAACAAATGAGTTCCCATCACGGTCTCCCCAATCCACATTCCCATAGTTATTGGTGTCTCATTTTTAAGCTCTATAATATGTTCTTCTAATAACAATTTATACTCAGTCATTAATTTACCAATAGCTTTTTATAAAATGATGAGATTGTAATATTCTAGTACATTCGTAATTTCATTAGCAACTTTTTAGTTTTTCTCACGAATAATATCACTTTTGGATTAATATTTCAATATGTTGTTGGATAGCATTTTCCATTTTCTTTCATTAAGCAATCCATTTTTCACATCACGGTGTTTTCTTAATAAAGAGTGCAGTTTCTCAGTTAAATCAAGAATTGTCTTTCTCTGTACTTGCGTAGGTGTGCTGTTAATACTGGCACTACATTAATATTATCTAAAAATATTTTTATCTTTAATATTTTTAATTGATTCAGATAACTCACCCTATATATGCTTCATCTGAGTTATTTTTATAGTTGACCTCATAAGCTAAATCAACATCTCTGCTATATTAATAAGCTAGCGGTAATACTGAGAAGAAATTTGCTACAATTTCCATTTCTTCTTGTGATAAATCTTTAATAATAAGATTTAATTTTTCATAATTTTTCTTGTCAGCTAATGCTTTTAATTCTACAATTTTTGAAAAGTTTCTTCAGAAATTAACTTTTGAGTAGCTTTTCACAGCATTTCTGTAAGAATTTGAATCTCCTCTTGTATTATATTTTCATTTACATTGCTTTCTAGTCTTGTTTTTGCATCTAGTTACTCCTTGATAAGATTTTTACTAATAAAGTTTATTTTATCAGTTTTAACTACATATTCCATTATAAAACTTTTTTAGAAATAACACAATGAATTTTTAACATCATCTTATCGTATATTTTGCTAACTTTTTGATTTTTAATATTATTGTTCCTATTTTACCTAATAGAACAATATATTATAGTATACTAAAATAAATCTATAATATTCTAATTTTTCATCATTTATTATTTTTTTAAAATATCATGAATTACTTTTCGTCTTTAATGAATTAACCTAAAAGTCGAGAGCTTTTGAAAGTTAAAACCTAGAGTAGTTTTACTCAAAACCTCGACTATATTTTATTATTCTTCCTCGTAGCTTTCTTCTTTTTGCCTAATGTAACAGTTGCTACTTTTTGATCATCAACAAGATTAATAACTTTAACACCTGTTGCTGTTCTTCCTAATGTACTGATTGTTGAAACATCAATTCTTATGATAATTCCTTGATCAGTCATTATCATTAAGTCTTCATTTCCAGCGATAGATTTAACCGCTACAATCTTACCTGTTTTCTTAGTAACTTTAGCTACTTTTAACACCTTTTCCTCCACGGTTAATTACATTAAATTCGTAGATTTAGAAATTTTACCAATACCATTTTCTGTTACTGTTAAAATTTTCTTAGATTCATCGACTACTTCCATACCTACTACGTAGTCATCTGGAGAAAGTGTAATACCTTTAACACCACGGCTTACACGTCCCATTGTACGCACTTTTTCAGCATTAATTCTAATTGCTTGTCCATTTGCTGTAACAATCATAATATCTTGATCATCAGTTATTCTTTGAACATCGATTAATGCGTCATCTTCATCAAGTTTGAGGGCAATCTTACCTTTCTTAAGAATACTTGCGTAATCTCCCAATTTAGATTTCTTAATACACATACTTAGTTGAGAAGATTAAGTTTATATCTTCTTCTTGTAGATCAGAAATTGCAATAATTGAGTTTACTTTTTCTTCTTTTCAATTTCTAATAGGTTAATAATAGGTATTCCTTTAGATTGTCCTACTCATTTGGTTAATTTCATAACCTTTAAGAGTATAAACTTTACCTTTATCTGTAAAGAATAAGATATGATCGTGAGTTGAACAACTTAGCATGTAGCTACATTATCCTCATCGTTTGTAGTCATACCATTTTACTCCACGTCCACCGCGTCCTTGTGATTTATAAGTACTTGCAGCAAGACGCTTAATGTATTGGTTATGAGATAGAGTAATTATGATTTGTTCTTTTTCAATTAAATCTTCATTTTCGATTTGATCTACTTGACCTTCGATAATTACACTACGACGTTTGTCTCCGAATTTTTCCTTAACTTCAAGTAATTCATCTTTAACAATTTGAATTACACGTTCAGGTTTAGCTAGAATATCTTCTAAGTCAGCGATAAGTTCCATAAGCTTACTGTATTCTTCTTCAATCTTATCACGTTCTAAACCTGTAAGTCTTTGCAAGCGCATATCTAAGATGGCTTGTGCTTGAATTTCAGTTAATCCAAATTGATCAATTAGTCCAGCTTTTGCTTCTTCAGCAGTTTGAGAACCACGAATTAAGCTAATTATTCTATCGATATTATCTAAAGCAATTCGTAAACCTTCTAGTATGTGTGCACGAGCTTGCGCTTTTTTAAGATCAAATCTAGTTCTTCTAACTACTACTTCTTTTTGGTGCTCTAAGTAGTAGTAAAGCACTTCTTTAAGATTTAATAACTTAGGTACTCCATTTACAAGAGCAATCATGTTAACACCGAATGAACTTTGTAATGGTGTTAATTTGTATAAATTGTTTAAAATAACGTTACTATTAACATCACGACGTAATTCAATTACAATTCTAATACCTTTTAAGTTACTTTCATCACGAAGATCTGTAACACCTTCAATTTTTTTATCACGAGCTAATTCTGCTATTTTTTCAACTAATTTTGCTTTATTTACTTGATAAGGAATTTCTGTAATAACGATTCTTTCCTTACCATTTTTCATTTGCTCAATTTCAGTTTTACCACGCATAATTACAGAACCACGTCCTGTTGTATATGCTTTAACTATTCCACTACGTCCTAATAAGAATGATCCCGTTGGGAAGTCTGGCCCTTTAATTTTAGACATTAGTTCAGCGATTGTTATTTCAGAGTTATCAGCTAATGCGATTACCCCATCAATAACCTCACCTAAGTTATGAGGTGGAATATTGGTCGCCATACCAACTGCAATACCACTACTTCCGTTAACTAATAAGTTTGGAATTCTTGCTGGTAATACTTTTGGTTCTTGTTTTGTTCCATCATAGTTATCTTGCATATCAACAGTATCTTTGTTGATATCACGCAGTAACTCAGAAGCTATTTTACTCATTCTAGCTTCAGTATAACGCATCGCAGCAGCACCATCTCCATCAATAGAACCGAAGTTCCCTTGACCATCTACTAAAGGATATCTACTGTTAAAATCTTGTGCTAAACGTACAATTGTTCCATATGTTGCAAAGTCACCATGTGGGTGATACTTCGCCATTACTTCCCCTACAACGAAGGCACTTTTTTTGTAAGGTTTGTCATATGTTAACCCTAAATCATTAAAAAGCATAAAGTATTCTTCTATGAACTGGTTTTAACCCGTCACGTACGTCTGGTAATGCACGTGATACAATAACACTCATTGAATAATCTAAAAATGAATTTTTCAATTTCAGTCGTTATGTTTCTTAAGGTAATATTATTTTTATTATCTTCCATGTTCTATCCTTTCTTTCTAAATGTCTAAGTTTATAACATTTAGAGCATTATCTTCGATAAATTTACGTCTTGGTTCTACTTTTTCACCCATTAATGTATCAAAAGCAGCATCTGCTCTTTGAGCGTCATTAATGCTAACTTTGTACATTAATCGATGTTCTGGATCCATTGTTGTATCCCATAGTTCTTCTGCGTTCATTTCTCCAAGACCTTTGTATCGTTGAACTGTATACTTTTTATCCACAGCATGTTCTTCAATATTTTGTTTCAGTTCTTCTTCTGTATGGCAGTAAAATTCTTTCTTACCTACTTTTAGACCATATAGAGGTGGTCTAGCGATATACACATATCCTGCATCAATTAATTCTCTCATGTATCTAAAGAAGAATGTTAATAATAATGTTCTAATGTGACTTCCATCGACATCGGCATCGGTCATAATAACGATTTTGTGATAACGAAGTTTATCGATGTTTAATGTTTCACCAATACCCATTCCAATAGCTGTAATTAATGAACGAACTTCATCGTTAGCTAGTACTTTATCAATTCTTACTTTCTCTACGTTCAGAATTTTACCTTTAAGCGGTAAAATAGCTTGAATTTACTATTACGTCCAAGTTTTGCACTTCCTCCCGCAGAGTCCCCTTCGACTAGGAATAATTCGCATTCAGCTGCATCTTTACTTGAACAATCTGCAAGTTTCCCTGGTAGGTTAGTAAATTCTAATGCATTTTTACGACGTGTTGACTCGCGAGCTTTTTAGCTGCAATTCTTGCACGTGATGCTTGAAGACCTTTTTTCAACAATTATTTTTCGCTGTTTTTTTGGATTTTCTAATAAGAATCTATCTAATTCTTCAGAGAATAACTTATTAGTAATTGTACTCATTTCTGAGTTACCTAATTTAGTTTTTGTTTGTCCTTCAAATTGTGGATTTGGGTGTTTGATTGATATAATCGCAACAAGTCCTTCACGAACATCATCCCCTGTTAATGACTCTTTTATCTTTAATAAGTTTATTCTTTTTACCATAAGAGTTAATTATTCTTGTAAGAGCAGTTTTAAAATCCACCTCGTGAGTTCCACCTTCATGTGTATTAATATTATTTTGCATAACTAATACATTATTAGAATATCCTGTGTTATACTGCATTGAGATCTCAACTTCTTTTTCCATCCATCTCTCCATGAACATAGATAGCTTCGTGTAAAAGCATCTTTATTTTTCATTTAGCATTTCAACATATTCTAATAATCCACCTTCATAACAGAAAGTTTCTTCTTTTCTTGTCCTTCTCTCTCATCTTTAAGAATAATTGTTATACCTTTTATTTAAGAAAGCAAGTTCTCTAATACGTGTTCTTAAAATATCGTATTCATATACTGTTGTTTCTTGGAAGATTTCTGGATCCGCTTTAAAACGAATAGTTGTTCCAGTTCTATCAGTATTTCCTACTACTGTAATTCCTTGGACTACATCACCACGTTCAAACTTCATTGTGTAAATTTTTCCATCTCGATGTACAGAAGCTTCTAAGTTTGTAGATAACGCATTTACTACACTGGCACCCAACTCCGTGAAGACCACCAGATACTTTATATCCGCCTCCACCGAATTTACCTCCAGCGTGAAGTACTGTAAGGATTACTTCAAGAGCAGGTTTTCCTGTTTGTTCTTGAATGCCTACCGGGATACCACGCCCATTATCCTCAACTCTTATCCAATTTCCTTTTTCTATTGCAACTGTTATTGTGTTACAATATCCGGCTAAGGCTTCATCTATAGAATTATCTACAATTTCCCAAACAAGGTGGTGTAGACCTTTACTAGATGTAGAACCGATATACATACCTGGTCTTACCCTAACAGCCTCAAGTCCTTCAAGAACCTGAATCTGATCGGCATTATATTCTTGTATTTGTTTTTCTACCATGATTTTTCCTTTCATTTTTAGTAAATTTATAAATAAATTTTCTAGATTATTTCGCTAATATTTTCCATTTTCTATTTTAAAAACTTTAGCTTTTTAATAAATCTTCTTTTCATATCTGATATCGAAGGTGTTGTAATGAATGTTTTGTACATTTTCATTAATTGCATCTAACAGTTTTTAATTGTCTATTCTTATCTAATTCACTTAAGACATCATCTAAAAAGTAAGACTGGATAAGTTCCAGTTTTTGTTTTTAAATAATTTATTTCAGCTAACTTTAACGATAATACTATACTTCTTTGTTGTCCTTGGGATGCGTACATTTTTGCATCAAGATCATTAATATAAAAACTCTAAATCATCTTGATGTGGTCCAATTTTAGTACTTCCTCTCATTATATCGTCATATGTTTTTTCAACATAACCTTTGTTAGGCTTTCCTCATTAAATATTTCATCTGATATATCATTTATATTTAATGCTTCTAATACTGAACTTTTATATCTAATTTTTAATGATTCTTGTCCATTAGATATATTAAGCATATTCTGATATGTTAGTTTTGAAATGTCTTGGACAAATGACACTCTTTCTCTTGTGATATAAATTGCTACTTTAGCTAATTGAGAAGTAATTGTCTCTAAGTATGCAAGTGACATTTCATCTTTTGGATTTTTTTCGCATATCTTTTAAATAAGAATTTCTCTGTTTCAATAAATGTTGGTACATTAAATAATATTTATGATAAATACGTGAGAACTGATAAAATTCTCTATTTATAAACCTCGACGAAGTGATGGAGATCCTTTTACCAGCTGCAAATCTTCTGGAGAAAAATAATACTACATTTAGCTCTCCTACGAAATCTGTTAGTTTAGTTTTTCACTCCTCCTATTTTTAGCACTTTTTACCTTTATTATTAATACCTAACATAATATCTAAATTCTTATCATTTTTGTTAACTACACATGACATCGCTGTTGCAGTTTCACCAAACATTATACATTCACTATCACTCTTAGTACGATAACTACGTCCAAGTGCTAAACAAAAAAATAGACTCTATTATATTAGTTTTTCCATTCGCATTGTTTCCTACTAAAACATTAAGCGAGGATGTACATCTATATTCATTGATAACAATTTCGAAAAGTACAGTAATTTTAAACTCTTAATTCTCATTAATAATTATGAATTCATTTCCTTCTAATTTAATAATATCGTTTGAATATAATTTTTCCCTCGTCTATTTTCTAGTTCTCCGTTTAACTCAACTTCTACTTCTTGTAAAAAAATATTTAGCTTCTCCACCTGAACCTATGAAGCCTTCTACTTTTAAAAATTGTGCTAACGTAATATACTCACTATTAATAAAAACTTCTTTCATTTTACACCTCCTAAGTATTTAAAAATGAAACTATATGTATATAAATATATTTTATATACTTTTAATTATATCAAATTTATCGTTTTTTTCAACAATAGTCAGTTGATTTTACCTAATATACTTCAAAAATATCTCTATATATCAACTATTTCTAAAGATTAGTAGCTATTTTAGTTCACATAAAAAAATACGCTGGAAATTTATAAGTTTAAATTATATTTTTGAATGATATTATAAAAATAGTATTTTAATATAATATTTTTATATTATAAATGAATACTCTGAAATCGTTTTTCTTTTAATCTTTGTTGCATATATTGTATAATAAAAGTGAAAAAGTTAATTAAATTTCAGAAATCAAGGAGGATAATTTTATGTACAGCATTGATAAACTTGAAAAAAATATTAAATGAAAAAAAGTATACTCTATTGAAGAAACAAGTTATGGAGTAACTAATAAAAAATTATATAGTAACTACAGAAAATAATAAATATTTCTATAGAACTTCAAAAGATTCTACAAAAGATTGTAAATAAAGATAATGAGAAAGAGCTCTGCAACTTCTTTTGATGAACCATATTTTTTAAAAACCAGTGTACTTTAATAATGACAATTTAATTACTGAATTTCAACAACATCCAAAAACTTTTATTTCTCAAAGAAGTTTATCTAATATTGTACGCATAGGAAAACTTTTAAAGAATTTTCATTCAAAAAAATTTCAAGCTGATAACATCTTTAATCCGATCGATCAGTTTAATAATTATTACTAGCAAATTGATGAAAAAGCCCCTATGTATTAGATGAATTTATGTACATAATAGAACAATTTAAAAATCAATATAAAGCTGGATAGATTATGCCACAACGATTTAGTTGAAGGTAATTTCCTCTTCTCAAAAGATTCATTGTACTTAATAGATTTTTGAGTACGCTGGATTTAACGATTATTATTTTGATATTGCGAGCTTTTATTTCAGAGAAATGATTTAAACTATGAAGAAACAATAACATTTTTAAAATCTTATTTTACAGATGAAAAAGTGTAACTATGAAAAATTAGATGTATTTCTACATTTTTGTGATTTGTTGTGGTATACTTGGGCAATATTATTATATGAGAAAAGACATGAAGAAATTTATAATGAAATAGCTCAAGCAAAACTACACAGATTAAAAAATCCTAGAAAAGATTGTTTATTAACCATAAATAATAGAAAACTCAAGGTAAGAATTATTTTCTTAGCTTGAGTTTAATCTATATCATAAATATATTTTAACAAAAAGTTACTTTGCAAAATTATGCAAGTAACCTTTAAATAAACTTTTATTATTTAGCTAAAGCTGCTTTAGCTTGTTCACAAATGCTTGCGAATCCAGCTGCGTCGTGGATAGCGATTTCTGATAACATTTTTCTGTTAATATCGATTCCAGCAACTTTAAGTCCGTTCATTAGACGGCTGTAAGATAATCCATTTAATCTTGCAGCAGCATTAATACGAACGATCCATAATCTTCTGAAATTACGTTTTGTTTGACGACGGTCTCTGAAAAGCATACATTCCTGATTTCATTACTTGTTGCTTAGCAACTTTGAATAATGTATGTTTTGAACCAAAATATCCTTTAGCTAGTTTTAAAACTTTTTTACGGCGACGACGAGTCACAGTTCCACCTTTAACACGTGGCATATCTAATTCCTCCTTATGTATAACTTAAATAAGTATTTACGCTATAATTAATCTTCTTTAATATTATTTAACTAATAAAGTTCTAATACGTTTGTAATCACCACGAGATACTAATGAAGCTTTTACGTAAGTGACGTTTTTGTTTAGTAGTTTTTCTTGAAAACCAGTGAGAAGTATAAGCACGGCTACGTTTTAATTTACCGCTAGCTGTTTTTTTCACACGTTTTGCTAAACCACGGTGAGATTTCATTTTTGGCATTATCAAATTCCTCCTATATTAAACCTTTATTTCTCTTTTTTTGGTGCTAGAACTAAGAACATACTGCGACCTTCCATTTTAGGGTTTTTGTTCGACAGTAGCTATATCGCTAGCTTCGTTAGAAAAGTTTTCTAAAACTTTCTGTCCAATTTCTTTGTGGGTGATTGCTCTCCCTTTAAAACGAATAGAAACTTTAACTTTGTCTTCTTTTGCTAAGAATTTACGTGCATTTTTCAACTTAGTTTCAAAATCGTGTTTTTCAATTGTTGGAGATAATCTTATCTCTTTTGTTGTTACGATTTTTTGTTTCTTACGTGCTTCTTTTTCTTTCTTTTGTTGTTCAAATTTGAACTTACCGTAGTTCATAATTTTTGCAACTGGTGTTTTAGCATTTGGAGCTACTAGAACAACATCTAGATTCATACGCTCTGCAATTTGCATAGCTTCTGCCTTAGTTTTAACTCCTAATTGTTCTCCATTTTGGCTAATTAAAAGAAACTCTTTCGCTTTAATACCTTCATTTACTTGTGCAGTATCTTTACTAATGATCAGCACCTCCTATTTATAAATTCATTAAATACTAAAAGCATTAAAAAAACTGAGTGCAAAACACCCAGCATAAAAATTCTACATTTCATCTACATTAACCTGAACAATCATAATTGGCAGGGTGAGAAACGGGTGCTTCTACTTTTGTATTCAACATTATTTATTTTACATACTTTTTATAGATTTGTCAATAGGAATATAACATATATATTCCTATCGACTTTTCATCTATTTTTATTAAATAGAACCTAATTCTTCGTGTAATTCTTCTTCGATTGGTCTACTTAATTCATTATCTACTTCTAATTCTAATTCATTTTCTGCTTTAATATCAACATCATTATATCTTGGCATACCAGTACCAGCTGGAATTAGCTTACCGATAATAACGTTCTCTTTAAGTCCCATAAGTTTATCAACTTTTCCTTTAACAGCTGCGTCTGTAAGTACACGAGTTGTTTCTTGGAATGAGGCTGCAGATAAGAAACTTTCTGTTTCTAATGAAGCTTTAGTGATACCAAGGATTACAGGTTTAGCTGTAGCCATGTTTCCACGTGCTTCAAGTATTTTTGTTTTCATCAGTGAATTTATGAATATCTACTAATGAACCTGGAAGTAAATCAGTATCTCCTGCATTGATTACACGTACTTTTCTTAACATTTGACGTACCATAACCTCAACGTGTTTGTCACTGATTTCTACCCCTTGCATACGGTATACTTTTTGTACCTCAGTTAATAGATAACTTTGTACTGCTTCTAGACCTGCAATTGATAGTAATTCTTTTGGTTCAATAGAACCTTCTGTTAAAGCTTGACCACGTTTAACTTTGTCGTCTTCTTTAACTAACATACGGCTTGCACCATAGTCTTGATATTCTCTTTCTTCACCGATTTCACTAAGTACATAAATTCTACGTACGTGATTGTTATCGATCTCAACTTTTGTAACTGTTCCATCAACTTCTGAGATTAATGCTTTACCTTTAGGATTACGTGCTTCAAATAACTCTTGAATACGAGGTAAACCTTGTGTGATATCGGCACCGGCAACCCCACCTGTATGGAACGTACGCATTGTAAGCTGTGTACCAGGTTCTCCGATAGATTGAGCGGCAATTGTACCAACTGCTTCCCCAACTTCTACTTTTTCACCTGTTGCTAAGTTTTTACCGTAACATTTCTCACAAACACCGTGACGTGAGTTACATGTAAATGCTGATCTAATAACAACACTTTCGATTCCAGCTGCTTCAATTTCTTTAGCTGTATCTAATGTAATTAATTGACCATCTTCAACAATAACTTTTCCAGTCTCTGGGATGAACAACAGTTTCTTTACTGTATCTACCTTCAAGACGTTCTTGTAAGCTTTCGATTTCATCTGTTCCATTTTTAAGTGCTGCAACTCTTAATCCACGAGATGTACCACAGTCGTTTTCACGAACGATAACATCTTGTGCAACGTCTACTAGACGACGAGTTAAGTAACCTGAGTCGGCTGTCTTAAGAGCTGTATCGGCAAGACCTTTACGCGCACCGTGAGAAGAGATGAAGAACTCTAATACTGTTAATCCTTCTTTAAATGATGAACGTACAGGCATTTCCATGATACGTCCTGATGGAGAAGCCATCAGACCACGCATACCCGCTAACTGTGTAAAGTTTGACGCGTTACCACGGGCTCCTGAGTCACTCATCATGTAGATTGGGTTAGTAGCTGGAAGAGAGTCCATAAGTTGATCTTGGATGATATCTTTTGCTTTTGCCCATTGAGCAATAACGTTTTGATATCTTTCTTCTTCTGTTAATAGACCACGTCTGTATAATGTTGTAATCTTATCAACATTAGATTGTGAATCTGCTAAAATTTCATATTTATTAGGTAGGACGAATACGTCACTTACCCCACTGTAATACCAGCTCTTGAAGAATATTTGAATCCTAAATCTTTCATTCTGTCTAACATCATTGAAGTCTCAGTGATGTGGAATCTATTGAAGATTTCAGAGATGATTTTTGATAAGAATCCTTTCTTGAATGGTGTAGCTGGTTCCTGTTCAGCGATATATGCTTTAGCCCACCTTCTGTTAAAGTCAGATGGTGCTACGAAAATATTTATCAGGAGTCGCTATTTCTAAGTTTTTCCTTAGTAGGTTCATTTAGAATGGGAATCCTTCTGGTAATATATCGTTGAAAATTACTTTACCAATTGTAGTAACAAGTAATTTTTTGTTTTGTTCTTCTGTAAACGTTGGATTTTCAAAAGATTTAGCTGCAATACCTACACGAGTGTGAAGGTGAATATATCCATTTTGGTACGCAATTCTTGCTTCATCAGCGTCTTTGAAAATCATACCTTCCCCTACTGCTCCAGGTCTTTCTAGTGTTAGGTAGTAGTTACCTAATACCATATCCTGAGATGGTGTAACTACTGGTTTACCATCTTTAGGGTTAAGGATGTTTTTGAGCAGCTAACATTAACATACGTGCTTCTGCTTGTGCTTCTTTTTGATAAAAGGAACGTGTACGGCCATTTGGTCACCATCAAAGTCGGCATTAAACGCTGTTGTAACAAGAGGGTGAAGACGAATAGCACGTCCTTCTACTAAGATTGGTTCGAATGCTTGGATACCAAGTCTGTGAAGTGTCGGGGCACGGTTAAGTAATACTGGGTGCTCACGAATAATATCTTCTAAGATATCCCAAACATGATCTTCCATTCTTTCGATTTGGTTTTTAGCATTTTTAATGTTGTTAGCTAACTCACGTTTAACTAATTCACGCATTACAAATGGTTTGAATAATTCAAGCGCCATTTCTTTTAGGTAATCCACATTGGTACATTTTTAAGTTTGGACCAACTACGATTACTGAACGTCCAGAGTAGTCAACACGTTTACCTAATAAGTTTTGACGGAAACGACCGTGTTTACCTTTTAACATATTAGATAATGATTTTAATGTTCTGTTACCTGGACCTGTTACAGGACGTCCACGACGTCCGTTATCGATTAATGCATCAACAGCTTCTTGTAACATACGTTTTTCGTTTTTGTACGATTAGCCCTGGTGCTTTAAGTTCGATAAGTTTTTTTCAGACGGTTGTTACGGTTAATTACACGTCTATATAAATCGTTTAAGTCACTTGTTGCGAAACGTCCACCATCTAATTGAACCATAGGTCTTAATTCAGGTGGAATAACTGGTAATACAGTCATAATCATCCATTCTGGTTTATTTCCAGAGTGTTTAAACGCTTCGAACACTTCTACACGTTTGATGATTTTAACAACTTTTTGACCTGATTTATAGTTGCTTTCACTTAATTCTTTAAGTTCATTTTTAAATCTTTAAGTTCTTTTTCAATATCTAACTCAGCTAATAGGTCACGAATAGCTTCAGCACCCATCTTAGCTACGAAAGAGTTTGCTCCAAATGTACTACGTGCTTCACGTACTTCTCTTTCAGAAACGATTTGTTTCTTCATGAAGTCAGTTTCACCTGGATCAATAACAATGTAAGAAGCAAAGTAAATTACTTCTTCTAATTGTCTTGGACTAAGGTCAAGTAGAAGTCCCATTCTACTTGGAATACCTTTGAAGTACCAAATGTGGCTGACTGGGGCAGCTAATTCTAAGTGCCCCATTCTTTCACGACGAACTTTAGCTAAAGTTACATCAACACCACATTTATCACATTTAATGTTTTTATATCTAACTCTTTTGTACTTTCCACAAGCACATTCCCAGTCTTTAGTTGGACCAAAGATTCTTTCACAGAATAATCCATCATTTTCTGGTTTTAAAGTTCTATAGTTAATAGTTTCAGGTTTTTTTAACCTCTCCGTAAGACCAACTTCTGATTTTTCAGGAGAAGCTAAACTAATTTTCATATATGCAAAAATTATTTACGTCTATCAAGGAGCATACCTCCTTTATTTTTTTGTATAAAAAGCCTTGAATAGTTCTTTTGTGATTAATTGTAAAATTTATATTATTCTTCGTCAGTATCATCTTCTACATCTTCATACTCATCAGTATCAGACATTAAAAGACTTGCTAATGCTTGGTATCCTGAAGTTTCTTCTTCACTATCTTCTTCTACTTCTACATCTTCGTATTCATCTGTATCAGATAAGATTAAGTTAGCTAAACTTTGATATCCTTCTTCAGCATTTTCTTTAGAAGCATCTTGAGTTTCTTTAGCTTCTTCTGATTTTTCTTCATTATGATCATGGTGATGTGATTCATGGAAATCAATTGTATCTCCTAAATCTATATCACCCATGTCTACTTCGTTATCTTCATTATCCATTACTCTGAAATCCATACCTAGTGCTTGAAGTTCCTTCATAAGTACTCGGAATGATTCAGGAACTCCTGGACGTGGAATGTTTTCACCTTTAACGATTGCTTCGTAAGTTTTAACACGACCATTGGTATCATCTGATTTATACGTTAAGATTTCTTGAAGAGTATATGCAGCACCATAAGCTTCAAGTGCCCATACCTCCATCTCACCAAATCTTTGTCCACCGAATTGAGCTTTACCTCCAAGTGGTTGTTGAGTTACTAATGAGTATGGTCCAATTGAACGAGCGTGAAGTTTATCATCAACCATGTGTGCAAGTTTAATCATGTACATTACCCCTACAGATACACGACTGTCGAATGGTTCACCTGTACGTCCATCATAAAGAACTGTCTTAGCATCTTTAGCCATACCAGCTTCAGCTACAGTAGACCATACATCTTCATCACTTGCTCCATCGAATACTGGAGTAGCAACGTGTATTCCTAATTGTTTAGCAGCCATACCTAAGTGTAGCTCTAATACTTGCCCAATGTTCATACGAGATGGAACCCCAAGTGGGTTTAACATTACGTCAACTGGCGTACCATCTGGTAAGTAAGGCATATCTTCTTCTGGTAAGATATTTGAGATAACCCTTTGTTACCGTGACGACCGGCCATTTTATCCCCTACACGGATTTTACGTTTTTGAACGATGAATACTCGCACAAGTTCATTTACTCCGTTAGGTAATTCAGCACCATCTTCACGTTTAAAGATTTTAACATCAGCAACTACTCCATCAGCACCGTGTGGTACACGTAATGAAGTATCACGTACTTCTTTAGATTTAGCTCCAAAGATAGCATATAATAATTTTTCTTCTGGAGTTTGTTCAGTTAATCCTTTCGGTGTTACCTTTACCTACTAAAATATCTCCATCTTTTAACTTCAGCCCCAATACGGATAATCCCACGTGCGTCTAAGTTTCTAAGTGCATTTTCACCTACGTTTGGAATTTCACGAGTAATTTCTTCTGGCCCAAGTTTAGTATCACGAGCATCTGTTTCATATTCTTCTACGTGAATAGAAGTATAAACATCATCTTTTACAAGACGTTCACTCATGATTACAGCATCCTCATAGTTATAACCATCCCAGTTTACGAATGCTACTACAAGATTTTTACCTAAAGCTAATTCACCTTTATCCATAGATGGACCATCTGCAAGGATATCTTTAGGTTCAACTCTATCTCCAACTTTAACAATTGGTTTTTGGTTGTATGCTGTAGAGTGGTTAGAACGTACGAATTTATGAATAACGTATGTATCTAAGTCACCTTTAATTTCTTTACCTTCTAACGTTTCAATACGACGAACCTTTACTTTAGCCCCATCAACGTATTCAACGATACCAGGATATTTAGCAATTACTGCAGCTCCAGAGTCACGTGCAGCAAGATGCTCCATACCTGTACCAACAAATGGTGCTTCAGTAATCATAAGAGGTACTGCTTGACGTTGCATGTTCGCTCCCATAAGCGCACGGTTAGAGTCGTCATTTTCTAAGAACGGAATACATGCAGTGGCTGCAGATACTACCTGCTTAGGAGATACGTCCATGAAATTCATCATTTCACGAGGTTTAACAGTATTATCTCCTCTAAAACGACAAACTACTTCTTCATCTACGAAGTAACCTTTTTCGTCAACATTAGCTGTTGATTGAGCTACTACGTATTTATCTTCTTGATCAGCAGTTAAGTACTGTACATTTTCAGTTACGTATGGGCGGCCTTCTCCATCAAATTCAACTTTTCTATACGGAGTCATAATGAATCCAAATTCATTTATACGTGCAAATGATGAAAGCGAGTTGATAAGACCGATGTTTGGTCCTCTGGTGTTTTCAATCGGACACATACGACCATAGTGTGAGTAGTGAACGTCACGTACTTCCATTCCAGCACGTTCTCTTGTTAATCCACCAGGTCCAAGTGCAGATAAACGACGTTTGTGAGTAAGCTCACTCAGTGGATTTACTTGGTCCATGAATTGTGAAAGTTGAGAACTTCCAAAGAATTCTTTGATAATTGCTGTAACTGGTCTTACGTTAATTAATTGTTGTGGAGTAATTTCATTAGTATCTTGAATACTCATACGTTCACGTACAACACGTTCCATACGAGAAATACCTACACGAATTTGGTTTTGTAATAATTCACCGATACAACGTAGACGACGGTTACCAAGGTGGTCAATATCATCTACACGTCCGATTAATTCAAATTCAAATCCATCGTTATTTCTACGAGTTCTAATTAATAATAGGTAGTAGTTGATACTTGCTACGATATCAGCAATTGTTAATGTTAAAACATCTTTATTAGGTGCTCCATTACCAATTACGTGTAATACTTGATCATCAGTTAATTCATCGATATCGAAGTCATTACCTACTTTTAACTTGGTTTACAACTTTTGAATAATTGTAGTTTTAAAGCTTTCACTTCCATCAAGACTTTCATTCATATCGAATTCAACTACGTTAGCTGTAGTTCCTAATTCTTCATAAATTCCATCAATGATTTCACGAGTTAATTTAGTACCTTTTTCTACTAAAAATTTCTCCTGTTTCCGTATCAACGATTGGCTCAACTAGAATTTGGTTTTCTAGACGTTCACCAACGTGAAGTTTGTTATTTAATTTATAACGACCTACTTTAGCAAGATCGTATCTTCTTGGATCGAAGAATCTACCATGTAAAAGTAGCTTTAGCAGTTTCTACGTTAGCTGGTTCACCAGGACGTAATTTATCATAGATTACTTTCAACGCAGTTCCTGTATCTAGGTTTTCATCTTTTTCTAATGTATTTAATAGTTCTGTATCTTCTCCGAATAATTTAATAATTGATTCGTCTGATTCAAAAACCCTAACGCTCTAATAAGCGTTGTTAAAGGAATTTTTCTAGTTCTATCGATACGAGCATAAACTAGTCCTTTAATATCTTTTTCAAATTCCAACCAAGCTCCTCTGTTAGGAATAACAGTTGTTTTATAGGCATTTGGAATATTCTTAACTTTAAGTTTATCATCTTCTGTAAAATATACAGAAGGTGAACGTACTAATTGAGATACAATTACACGTTCTGCACCATTGATAATAAACGTTCCAGTTTCAGTCATCAACGGTAGTTCACCCATAAATACTTCTTGTTCTTTAATTTCGTCACGTTCTTTATTAATTAAACGCACGCGCACTCTTAAAGGTGCTGAATATGTAGCATCACGTTCTTTAGACTCATCAACATCATATTTAGGGAGTTCTAATTTATAGTCGATAAATTCTAAACTTAATTTATCATTATTACCTTCAATTGGTGATACATCTTTAAAAACATCTTTTTAGACCAGTTTCTAAAAAATTTATCATAAGATAACGTTTGAATTTCAATTAAGTCCGGTAAATCAATTACCTCTGATATTCTAGCATAGCTACGTCTTTGTCTGTGCTTACCAAATTTAACTTTTTGCAACTGTGTCACCTCTCAGCTTTTTCTCTTAAAAACTAAAAAGAAAATATAAACATTTTTCTCTTACTTACTTATATAATTTTAGGCAATTCTATCAAAAAAATAAATAGAATTACTTGCAATATATCATTTTTATCATAGTTATAGCAAGTTGTCAATTATTTTACAGCTTTTAAGAATGTAGTATCCTTTGTTTTTAACTACAACTTCTACCATAGAAAAAGTCTCTTCTAATAATTTTTGCAACTAGCCATTCCTTGTTTTTTGTATAACAACCCAAAGTTCTCCTTGATCATTTAGGGTGTTCATAACTATCTGTCATTATTTTATGTACAATTTTTTCCCAGCTCTAATAGGCGGGATTTGTTAAAACTATATCAAAAGTTTCCTTTAACATTATCAAAGGAACTACTTTCTAATACTTCTACTTCATTATCTATTTTATTAAGTTCAATATTTTTCTAGATAACTCTAAAAACTCTGTTGTTTACATCTACCATAGTAAACTTAAAAGTCGGATATTTTTTTGCTAAGAATATAGATATAACTCCATATCCACATCCTATATCAGCAACCTTTGCATTTTTCTTTTTTCCGTGCTGAAAGATTCTAACATTGTCTTAGTACCAAAATCAACACTCTCTTTCGAAAAATACTCCATTATCTGTATAAAAATTTTCAAAATTCTCATTCGCTATTGTTGAGTTAATAATTTTTCACGACTTTCTGTCGTCGGATTATTTGTATAATAATGTTCCATAATAAAGACACCTCTTAAAATGAAAGAAAAATAGTATATCCCATAGCTAGACACTTGAGATATACTATTTTTTTGTTATTATCATCGTATCAAATATTCTCAAATAGAATATTATTGTTTATTTACATCTATCTTTTTATCTACTTAGAATAGAAAATTATTTAACTTCTACAGTTGCTCCAACTTCTTCTAATTTAGCTTTTGATTTCTTCAGCTTCTTCTTTAGAAACTCCTTCTTTAAGTGTTGCTGGCGCACCATCAACTTTTTCTTTAGCTTCTTTTTAGTCCGTCTCCAGTGATTTCACGAACAACTTTGATTACTTTAATTTTTGAGTCTCCAGCGTTAGCTAAAACTACGTCAAATTCAGTTTTTTTCTTCAGCAGCTCCAGCAGCAGCTCCACCAACTACAGCTACAGGTGCAGCAGCAGTTACTCGAATTCTTCTTCAATTGCTTTTTACTAAGTCGTTTAATTCTAAAAACTGACATTTCTTTGATAGCGTCTAAAATTTGTTCTTTAGTCATTATAAATTTCCTCCGATTTTTTTAAATTATATGTTTTTAATATTTTTATTTATTAAAGCTTCTTGTTCAGCTTTTTGATCTGCAACAGCTTTTAACAGCTAAAGCAGTATTGCGCATTGGCGCTGTTAATACAGATAGTAACATTGAAAGTAATCCTTCGCGACTTGGTAATGTAGCGATAGCTTTAATTTCAGCTTGATCTGTAACTTTTCCTTCTATAACACCAGCTTTTAGTTCTAAGTTTTCGTGTTCTTTTAGCGAAATCGTTTAAAAACTCTAGCAGGAGCTACAGCATCGTCTGTTGAGAAAAGCAAAAAGCATTTGGTCCAGTTAGAACTTCGTCTAATCCTTCAATTCCTGCTTGCTCCATCGCACGACGAACTAATGAGTTTTTATAAACTTTAAAAGTTAAACCTTCGTTACGCATGTTGTTACGTAATTCTGTTACTTCCGCAACGTTTAATCCACGGTAGTCAGCGATAACAACTGAAGAACTTGCTTTTAATTTCTTCTGCGATTTGATTTACTAACTCTTGTTTTCTCTCAATAGCTTTTGACATTGAACTTCCTCCTAAGTAGATTTATCAATTTCAGTACCATTAAAAAAACCTTCTTGCATGCGAGAACATACAAAAAGGCACATAAGTTTCTTTTCGAATTTTGTCCTCGGTAGGTTAATTAAGGATTTCTCCCCTACTGTCTACGGTACATTTTTCAACTGACTTAGTTATTTTTAATATATATATATTCGTTTTGTCAATAGTTTTTAAAAAAATTCAAAAAATTTTTTTAAAATAGTTTTTATAATATTATTTATTTAATCTATCATTACAATATTTTTCTATTGCTTTAGATGTATACTCAGCTACACCTTCACCAAATTTATCTATATTACTTTTTAAATTCCGGATTTTGTGAATATCCTTTTCCTATATATGAAAATACTTCTACACTACAATCAAAATGCATATTTGTTCATATGATTATATAAATCATCTACTTTAGCTTGCACTTCTTCTCTTCTATATCAATATTTTCATTTTTTTGAATTTCTCCATCAGAGCGAAATACATCATTAAATTCCTCTTCTACATGTTCTTCCCTTCCACTTTGACGTCTTTTTAGATTCTTCAATTGTGTCTTTACCATATTTCTCAACTGCTTGATTTTTCATACTTATTAAAATCTTCTCTTTTAAATCCCATTAAATTTTTCTTCTATTGTCATTATTTGTTCTCCTTTATAGTTTTTTTATTGTTTTTTTCTATATTATGCAAAATTACTTCAAACTTTTTCTTTTTCTTTTTAAAACTAATTCACGTTGTTGCTCTAGTATTTTTAAATTATCAACTTCTCCTTTCAATAACTCTTTAATATCATTCAATTTTAAATTTCAAAAATTTATAAAAGAGTATTTTTTTGTAATTTTTCTAAATTTTCATCAGTATAATCTCTATAACCATTATCATGCTTCTCAGGAATTAACAATCCTATCTTATCATAATATTGTAAGGTTCTGGCACTTACTCCAGTAAGTTTCACAACTTCATTTATCCTCATAATCATCCCTCTATAATTTATAATATTTCACCAGTGATATTCTTATTATATACTATTACGTTACGTGAGAGTCAACAATTTATAATAAAAAAACCGCTAGGAAATTTCCTAACGATTTTTTTATAAATATTATTCAAATACTTTCTTTAAATCAATTGCTTTGTTTAACGCTTCAGTAATAACAATACCGATTACCATTACGATAACTTGTGATAATAGAGTGATCCATAAATAGCTGTAAATGCTCCAAAATCAAAAGGTACTCTTGCTGAGTTCTCACCACTAAAGATAGCAATTTCATATGCGATTATGGGCATACAAATTACTAGGTATAAAAATAATATTAATGATGTGTCTAGCAATTCTATTTTTTTACAAATTTGAATACAAAAACACTGATTGCTAATGCTAGACCAGTACCTAATGTTCCAAAGAATACATCTACTATACCAAGTGGACTAAAAATATTTGCAATTGCAACACCCAGAGTTATAGGGAACCAATATTTTTTTGCTAAATACCACTAATTGAGATAGTGATTCACTATACGAAATTGAATAGCACCATATGAAAAATGGAGCAATAGCAACTGTTAAATACAACATAAATTGCTGCGATTAACGCTTGAATAGTTAATACTTTTTACTGTATTATTTCTCATTTATATCTCCTTATCTTGTTTAAGAGAAAATAAAGAAGTACTGATCTTGAGAAACCAGTACTTCAGGTTTTTTTTATAGATGGATCTCTCAAACATCTTTTATTATAATAAAGTCAGAAGACAAATAACCTTACCTATGTAAAAATTAAATATCAACGTCATATATACTAACATACATTATAGTTATTAGTCAACCAAAAATATAAAAATTCTAAAAAATAACTTATAGATAAAAATATAAAAAAATACCTTGCATTTACAATTTTAATATGTTAAAATGAGGTAGTTGTATCTAACAACACTTAATTCATTGTAATTAAGAATATTAATTAATATTTCTTAGTAATAAAAATAAGGACCAGGAGGTGAATCAGAATGCCAAAACATTAAATCATCAGTATTAAGCGTAAGAAAAGATGCTAAAAACTAACGCTGCTAACACAGCTAAAAAAATCTGAAATGCGTACAGCTATTAAAAAGCTAAAGTAGCTAAATCTGAAGGTGCTGCTAACGCTGCAGAGTTAGTAAACCTTGCTTACAAAAAATCGATAAAGCTGCTAAAAACTAATTTAATCCACAAAAACGCAGCTGCTAGATATAAATCAAACCTAGCTAAATAATTATAAAACTACTCAGCCTTCTGGGTAGTTTTTATTTTCAATATAAAAATAAGGAAGAGGAGCGACTCAAAAATCGTGATTTTTGTCGAGTCAGCCCTCATTCTTCCTTATCGTTACTACTATTTTCTTACAATTTTTACTATTCTTTCAGCAGCTTCTTTTATATTTTTCTGGACTAGTAGCAAGATTAATTCTCACATAACTATTATATCCTTTTCCAAACCAATGACCAAAGTCAATCGCTCAATCCACATTCATCTTGAATAAATTGTTTTGTAGATTTTTCCATTTAAAACTTTCTCAAGATTTAGAAATACTAGATATGTTCCTTCTAATGGATAAACTTTAATTTCTGGTATTTTTCAGCTAATGTATCATGTAGTAAACTATAATTATTTTGAATAGTTTCTTTCAATCCTTCAAGCCAGTTATTTCCATCTTTATACCCAGCTTCAAGTGCTATTTGACCTAATAAACTCGGTTCAGCACCTAAATTCTCTTTACTGAATTTATCAAATTGTTCACGAATATCATTATCAGGGAATTAAGAGTGTTGCATGAACCAGTGATGCAAGATTGAAAAGTTTTTCGATCCCAGAGTTAGCAACTATTAAACGATTATTATATTTTCCTTCTTCTAATGCTAACGCTGAAATTTGTTTGTGATTTTCATATGTAAAATCTTGATGTATTTCATCCGACAATACTAAAGAACATCATATTTTTCACAGATTTCAAATACTTTTTCTGCTCTTCTAATGTCCACACTCTTCCAACTGGATTATGTGGTGAACAATGAATATATAATCTAACATCATTTTCATGAATTTCTTTTTCAAATGTTTCAAAATCTATTTTAAATTTTCCATCTTCTTCTATTAACGGAGATTCTACTAATTTTCTACCACTATTTCTAATAGAATTAGCAAATGGATAATATACAGGTGGCATAATTATAACTGAATCGTCTTTTTTTCGTGTATGCATGAATCACCCATAATATTGCTTGAACTATACCCGGAGCAAATCTTATCCATTGTTTTTCTACATTGATATCATATTTTTGTTTGTGCCATTTTTTTATATTCTTCATAATAGCTTTCTGGTAATTTTGTATATCCGAAATACTCCGTGTTCTGCACGCTCACTTAGCGCTTTTTCTAATACATTCAGGCGTTTTAAATTCCATATCAGCTACCCATAAAGCTAGTAAATTCAGGATCACCAAATCGTTCTTCCAAAAGCATCCCATTTTTAAACTATTTGTATTTCTTCTTTCAACATAGTATTTCTTTACAAATTCTTCTACTCTAGTCATTTTTCTCCCCTACGCTTCTAATGCTCTTAGAAAATCTTCAACTAAATCTTCAGCATCTTCTACACCTACAGAAATTCTTAGTAAATCTGGAGTAAGTCCATATGATAAACGGAGTTCTTCTGGTATATCAAAATGAGTTTGAGTAGTAGGATACGTTACTAATGTTTCTACCCCTCCTAAACTTTCAGCAAATGTTGCAACTCTTAATGAACGTAAAAATTTATCAATTTTAGTAGCATCATTTAATTTGAAACTAAGCATAGCTCCTCTGTTTGGATATAGTACTTCTTTTACTTCAGGATGTTTTCGCTAATTCTTCAGCTAATTTTTTTAGCATTGTTCTCTTGTTGATTAAAACGAAGAGGTAAAGTCTTTAAACTTCTGATAAATAACCAACTATCAAAATGCTGATAATACAGCACCAGTCGTATTAGAAATCCACGCCAATCTCTCTCCTATTTGTTCATCATTTGTAATTACAGCACCAGCAAGTATATCGTTGTGACCTGTTAAATATTTAGTTGCAGAATGAACAACAATATCTGCTCCTAATGTTAACGGTTTTTGTCTTAATGGTGTTAATAGAGTATTATCGACTATTAATAACGCATTTTTTTGACTTAGAAATCTGAGCAACTCTCTCTATATCGACTTCTTGCATTAATGGATTAGTTGGTGTTTCTATAAATACCGCTTTTGTATTATCTGTAATTTTATCTTCAAGATCTTTTTCATCTGTGAAATAAATAAATTTCTGAGCTACCTTTACGTTCTAACTCATCAAAAGTATCTAAAACTTCCCCATATAAGTCTCTAGACACTAAGAATTCACTATTTAAATCAAATAGTTCAAAAACTAGTTGAATAGCACTCATCCCTGAACTAGTTGCTATCGCACGACACCCTTCTTCTAAGTTCACATAAACCTTCCTCTAAAATAGTACGAGTTGGATTTTTAGTTCTCGTATAATCATATCCTGTACTTTCTCCTAATCCAGGGTGAGCATAAGCTGTCGATAAATATATCGGCGTCACTATTGCTCCAGTTACCTTATCTTTCTGTTTCCTAATTGAGCTAATTTAGTTTCAATTTTCTTCATTAAACAATACCTCATTTTATTTTTTTCTATTTTTAACATATTATTATATCACTATATCAAATTATAATAAACTAATTTATCTGAATTTTTTTGTTTTTGTGAATATTTTTCAACTAACTAACTTTCAATTATCTGAAATAAAAAAAGATTATTTGAATCTAACTCAACAATCTTTTACTTTAATCTTACTTCTTTTTTAAAAAACACAATACCCGTCATTAGTTGCCATAAGGTTATTGGATAAACAGTCATTCTTTCATAAATAGCAACAACATCAGAGAGATGGTTGTTGATTGCTTATTCATAAACCCTGACTAATTAACCCGATAATCCCTAGCACTATAGATACAACAGCGTATATCTCTCTCTAAATAATGCTACTCCACTTAATAAAACTGTAAAATTCCACCTAAAAATGATAATCTCCACTTTCAAACCATGAAGCCCATCTTCACTAGGAACCACCTTGATATAATCCTACCAATACACTCAATAGCAAAAAAACTAGAGTTAGTATAAATAGAATACCTAGTTTTCTAACTCTTACTTTTTCAAATATTAGTAAATAGTAAGCAATAAGAAACACTATACCTGTTGCAATAAAGTCAATATTCATAAGAATAGCTAATTTTGAAAAATCATTTGAACTCCATCAACTATAGACGGATAAACCCCTAGTGAACTAATAAATGCTTTGATATATCTCCCAAAGGAAAACCAGTACCTATTGCGATAAATTCACCTAATAGTAGATTATACCATTTAAAATAAATAACAGCTAACATGATGATATTTTTTATTATCATTAATAATCTCCTACAATTATAATTGTATTCTATTTAACATTATTATAAAAACTTACCTAATATAATAGGTCATCAATTAATTTATTAAAAAAGATCTGTATAATACTTATCCATACGAATTTTAATAACTTATCATAGTCAGCTGATAAAAATCAATGTTTTCATAATTTTATCAACACTATAGTTTCTGATCCCTAGGCTGCCAACTGCACTCTATACGGATGAACGCCTAATTCCTTAGCTATATCTTTTTGTGAATAATGTTCATTTTGAAGTACTTTCACCTTATAATACATTCTAATTGTCCACTATTAGGGACAATAGAAATATAGGTCTCTTCTTTTTAATACTAATGAATTAAACACAACTCTCAATTTAGCATAATTTTTCCCAAACAATTCATTGGTTAAAGCTGAAAACATCATACTCTAAACTTCTAGTTGCTAATAATTCTATATCTTCTCACGTTATTATCTTCTTATCATCACAATATAAAAGAGTTTTTCAAGTTCTTTTTATATTAGCAAAAATCCAAACAGAGTGTAATTCACTAGAAATTCCGCATCAACTTTAGAAATTTTCATCATGTTTTGCTACTGTTTTTACAATATACTCTGATATTTCCTTCTCATTAAAGTTTGAAAATTCTTTAACTTCTCCCACTTCTTTTAATTTTTCTTTATTAGTTTTTCTACTATCTATCTTATCTGTTAATTTTAAAATCAACACAACTTCAGCATTAATATTCTCTAAATAATTCATTAATGCATCAACGTTATGTTCTACTTTAATTTTTAGGGTTTTCGCTAATAAGAAATTACAATTCTCAGCTACAATAACTTTCTCATTTCCAAATAATCACTACTTCTACATTCATAGACTAAACGTTTCTATAGTATTTTCATGCATATTAATTTTTACATAGTTAAATTCATCTAGTTCTTTAAGATATTTTTTTCGCTATACTTTTCTCATAATCATTAATAGCTTCAAAAGTTTTCTCCATATATCACATAGATATTCTTTCATCAATCATCTACCTCAATCTCAAATTCTCTATCCTGATTTTTCACCTTTACTTTTTTTATCATAGTAAAAAATAAATGTACTACAAATTTCATCTCAGTTCCATTATTCAAAACGATATAGTCTACTTTTTATATTGAGCTATATCTTTTAATTCTAATAATTTTTTAGTTACACTATCTACTACTATAATCTTATTCACTAAGTTGTTTGCTAATAAATTTGTCGCATATTCACTTTTATTTTTCTTAGCTGAAGTAAGTAGTAAATAATTGATTCTATCCTTACCTTCATAGTTCATAAGTGAAATCATATTCACTCATTATATCATATTCTCTATCTTTTTCTGTAATCTGTATAAAAATCTTTCATATTACTAGATGTATTTATTATCATGTTATTTCTATTTTTCTCTAATGTAATAAATATTTTTCTTTTCCAATTTTTATCTCTTCTATATATTCTCTAGGTATATAACTCGAAATAATTAATATTATAGCGACTGTCAAAAAACTCCGATTGCAGCTTTTGAATATTTTAATCTATTCAATTCAGTCATAATATATACAACTACTATAAAAAAATAACAATAATTATAAAATATACTCTGCTTCCCAATTCTTATGGTTTTACATATAAAGAATATTTCTTGAAGTTTATCGAAAAATACTAAAGGTAAAATTCAATAAATGGTTTACACAAAATATTAAATATAGGTACACTTTAATAAAAATATTATATAACTTATCAATACTAATGGAAAAAGTATTATACTAAATATTGGAACTAAAAACTATATTACTTAGTACGAAATATAAACAATAGTATAAAAATTATAAAAGTAATATCGGCATACTTGCCAATGTAGAAATAATACTAATTCTCAAAGACATATGTAGTTTATTTTTAGAAGTTTTAATATAACTTTCTGACATCAATAAACTAAATGTTATAAAAATGATAATTGAAAACTATATTAAAAGTATACAACGGATTATAAAATAATAAGATTAAAAATGTAAGCAGTAAACTATCCAATTTATCAATACTTTTTCTTCTGAAAATTATATAGAATATAATCATAAAAACCTGCTCTAAGAACAGATGCACTAGCCCCACTTAATAACATATATAACGGAATTATAATTAAGATTATTTTTCTATATAATCAACACTTACTTTAAGTTTTAATAAAATAAAATATATTAATGATATAAGTACCCCAATATGCAAACCAGAAATTGCTAATAAATGACTAGTACCTAAGTTTTTTTAAAAGAACTAATTTCATCTCTCAACAAATAACTTTTATCTCCAAAATTAAAAGCTTGAAAATACCCACTCTTATCAAAGGTAAGTTCTCTATCTATCTTCAAGGTCATTCTATTCCTAAAGGTTTTGAATTTAAAAAGAAGAGAATCTAAATGCTTAACCTCAGATATTTCATTAATGGAAACTTTTTGAAAGATTCCTCTATTTTCGTTATACTTTTTATAATCAAACGAATAAAAATTAGTTTTACTTGGAACATCTTCTATATTAGCAACTACATGATAATTTTTCCACCCCAAAATTTTTCTTTTAAAAAATTTCTTCTTCTTCACTCTTAACTTTTTATAGTTTATTAGTACTCTCTCTCTCTAATACGTCGATTCCTGACATATAATTTCCATTTACATTTAAATTTATCAGAAATCACTAGTTCTAGATTTTTATTTTCAACATTATTTAAATGAAAATATTATTTTTTTTGTTCATATGCTCACGAATAAAAAGCTAAGAAGACTATTAAACAAATAATAGTTTTCCTAGCATTAAGATTTTTTTATTTTTCCCAAGTTATTAGTAGAAAAAAATAACAATACATAGCATAGATATCATTAAATTATAATTTAATAATATCGCCCCTAATGCTAGTAAAGAAAGTTGTAAGTATATCATTACTATTTATCTAGTAACCTTTCTACTACATTATTTACATCGTAATCTATTTTTCTTACGACAACACCTGATTTTTCTAATAACTCTCGAGCATATTCATTATTTCTATAATCATTTGCATAGCAAATTTCTTTTATCCCTGCTTGAATTATAGATTTTTGTACAATTCAAACATGGGAAGTGTAACATAGATTGTTGCACCTTCAGTTCCAACACCGAATTTAGAACATTGTAAAAATAGCATTTATTTCGGCATGGATTGTTCTGACACAATGCCCTTCCACTACTTTACAACCAACATCTATGCAATGTTCATCACCTTTAATTGAACCATTATAACCACCTGAAACTATTCGTTTATCTTTAACTATTGTCGCTCCCAACAGATAACCTACTGCAAGTCGATCTAAGTGAAAAGCAGGTGACTTTTGAGCCATAAAAGTACTCATCCCAACTAATTCTTTTGCATAACTATACCTCTATTTTATCTTTTAATTTTTCTCAAAAGTAGCTTTTCCTATACCTCTTTACTTTTTGTTATATCTTCTTTCTTTTTTAAAATCCCCATTTTTTTCTCTAAATGAAATAATTGCTTCAGCTTTAGTTTTTCCAACTCTGAGATTTTCATAAGTTGTTCTTTATTGGCAGTATTTAATATTTATCACGTCTCCATTTGATGAACTTGAACTACCATCAGAAATTTGCTTTCAGTTTTTCTCCGTGCTTTAAGAACGTAAATAACCATTTGATGCTTTAACTTTTTGACTTAAATTTAAAGTGGAAGTATCAGCATCTTCTAATAAACCACCAGCTTCTTCAATTAAATCTTTTTACCCTTTTATCCTTTCGTTGTTTCAAATACTCCCAGGGATGTTTAACCGCCCCTTTTACATCAACAAAAATTTTTGGAATCTTGTTCTTCTTTTTTGTCATCCTTACACTTCTGAATTTTGAGAATTAGAAAAGGTTACATCATTATAATCCTCTGTTTTATCATGACCAAAAATACAAAAGTCCTCCAACTATAACAATTAAACTACAGACTAATGCCAAAAACAATTGCCTTAACATTTTGTTTTAAAAATAAAAACAACATCTTCTTTATTAATATTTCATATTTCTCCCCCTAGTACTAATATTATATCATTAAATTTATTATAATAATACTGAAAACTTAACCTTCTTATTATTTATAATTTATGCTATACTAAGATAAAAAAATAAACATTATCATAAAAATAGATAGGAGAGTTTACTATAGCTAACGAAATGAATTTATTAAATTGGACATTCTTCAGAGAAGTTGCTATCCCGCAAGATATTGCAAACTTATTGATAAACGGTGAACAGCCTGTTGCAGCATTTGCGACAATAAGGGACGTTGCTGTATTTACAGATAAGACGACTTATTGTAAAAAGACGCCCAAGGACTTACAGGAAAAAAAGTAGAAATCTATTCTCTACCATACTCTTCGATATTAATGTGGTCTACTGAAAATGCAGGTAAAATCTTCGACTTAAATGCTGAAGTAGAGCTTTGGACTAAAGTTGGAAAAAAATAAAAAAATTAATCTAAGAAAAGATATCGATATTCGTAGATTTGATACATTACTCGCTCAATATATACTATAGTCTTATAACTTAGAAATAAAACTAAAAATCCTAAAAATTAGAGTTTTTCTCTAACTTTTAGGATTTTATTAAATATTACAGTTGAAGTTTTTTTCCCGTCTTTATATACTTCATCGATAATTGCTCCACCTAAGCAAACATCTCCATCATAGAAAGACAACAGCCTGTCCTGGAGTAACAGCACGTACTGGTTCTTTATAGACAACTTTTTACTTTGTTATCTTCTAAGACTTCTACTTCTACTTCAGTATCTGGTTGACGATATCTGAATTTTGCAGTACATGTGAATTTATTAGGTTGTGGATTTTTCGTTGTAAATGATAGTGAACTAGCTAATAAGCTATCTGAATATAGTTTTTTTCATTGTGGAATCCTTGGCAAACATACAGTACATTATTTTTCAAGGTCTTTACCATGCAAACCATGCTTCACCTTCTGTATCTTTAGTTCCTAATACCTAAACCATGACGTTGACCGATTGTATAGTGCATTAAACCGATGTGTTCTCCACGGACATTACCATCTAAGTCAACCATTTTACCACCTTGAGCTGGTAGGTATTGAGATAAAAAAATTCTCTAAAGTTTTTCTCACCGATGAAAACAAATACCTGTTGAGTCCTTTTTCTTCGCTGTAGCAAGACCCGCTTCTTCTGCAATCTTACGAACATCTTTTTCTCTAGTTCTCCTACAGGGAATAAAATATTTTTTTAATTTGGTGTTGTTTCAATTGAGATAGAAGTAAGTTTGATCTTTTATTATTATCAACACCACGTAACATTAAACGTTCTCCATCAACATCTTTAACTCGCGCATAGTGCCCTGTTGCTACATAGTCAGCACCTAAATCTTCTGCGTATTCTAAGAAAACTTTAAATTTAATTTCTTTATTACATAATATCTGGGATTAGGTGTACGACCTTTTTGTATTCATCTAAGAAGTAGTAAATACTTTGTCCCAGTATTCTTTTTCAAAATTAATAGAGTAATAAAGAATATCTAATTGTTCACATACTTTAATTACATCTTCGTAATCTTTTTCTGCAAGACAAACTCCTCTGTCATCTTTTTCTTCCCAGTTTTTCATGAAAAACACCGATAACATCATATCCTTGTTGTTTTTAGAAGATATGCTGTTACAGATGAATCAACTCCACCACTCATTCCAACTACTACTTTTTTTGTTGTTATTCATTATTAGTTCCTTTCTTTTAATTCTATTTCTCTAAAGTTACAATCTTTTTCTACTACTTCATCAATTAATTCTTTGCTTGTATCAAAAGCCAACACTCATCCTCACTGAATGTGCCGCACGTTCTATATTGTACATTTCTGTTATTATACGACTTCCTTTAATATTTCCTGAACTACAAGCTGATCCTCCAGAAATATAAATGTCACGCGCATCTAAATATGTAATCAGTCGCTGTGCTTCAATATTTTTTTAAAATAAATATTCAATATATTCGGCAATGAATTTTCTATAGATCCGTTTACTTCAAATTCAACTTCATTTTTTTAAGTTTAGAAAATAAAAGTAATGTTTCAATTCTCTAAGAGCTGGAATTGAGTTGATGTCTCTGATAAACAGTCATTAAGAACTAGTATCCCTAATAAGTCAGTCGTCCCAGAACGAAGACCATTTTCTGACCTCCACCTAAAAGTAGTGGTTCAACATCTCCATCTTTTTGCGTATAAAAATCCAAAAATTATTAAGCGAACCAATTTTATGAGCTGACGCTGAGGCAAAAATCTAATCCTAATTCTTTCACATCAATTTCAACTTTACCTAATGCTTGGAACAATATCACTATGCAATAGTATATTTTTATCCGCAATAAGTTCTGAAACCTCTTTTATAGGATTTAATACCCTGTTTCATTGTTGCTAACATAATTGAAATTAATACCGTCTTAGAATTAATCTTTCTCTTTTCAACTCCTCTAGTGATATAGCTCCACTTTCATCTACTGATAATTCATGAACCTTAAATCCAAATCTTTCAAGTCTCTTAGCACTGGCTTTAACAGATGGATGTTCTATAGATGAAATTATTATTTCTCCTGTTTCAAATCTAGTTAATACATGATTAAATACTGTATTATTACTTTCAGTACCCACCCAGAATTAAAAATTATTTCATTACTACTTGCATTTAGAGTATTAGCTATTTTTCGCGTCCTTTCACGAACTAGCCTATTATTTTTCTTTTCCTAGAGTATGGCCACTACTTGGATTAGCATAGACTTCTTTTAGTATATTCATATTTTTCTATGATATCAAAATGTTTTCTTGATGTTGCTGCGTAATCTAAATAAATATTCGTATATCATCGCCTCCTAATATTAATCATATTATATTTTAACACAAATAATAGTCAAATAAAAATCAAAAACCACTTTTTCAAATATAACATCTAACATATTAAAGATTTCTAACATACTCTTCAACATCCGCTAACATTTTAATCCCAGCTCCTCAAATTCTTTATCTTTCAACACGTTTGGTGTAGTTTAAAAATACCTAATGCCGAAATAAAAATCATACAGTACTCTAGTTCCTCAGAAACGACTTCCTCATTTGAATGTTCATAATAATATTTTTAAAAATAACTCTTTTTAAATTTATCATTATCTAAATCTTGATAAAAATATTTAATGAAATCTAAATAATAACTAGCATATTTAACTCTTTCGAAATCTATTAATACTAAATTATCATCTTTTCTCATAATATTTCTAAGACCAAAATCTCCATGAATTAAAAACTAGTGTTTTTCATACTCTTCATCTAATTTACTAATATTTTTTTAGAAACTTAGAATGAAGCTCACTTATTTTAGTATACTCTTTTTCTAGCAGCTAATCTATATACATTTTTCTAGAACTTTTTCAATGAAATTTCTTTTATCATTTTTCAATTGAGAGCCAATTTCCCCTATGAAAAATCAGATATTAGCTCTGCTATTTTTATTATATCTTCATCATTTACACTTTCTTTATTCAGTGGAATAAAGTCTTCATATTTCAATACAAGCGCAGAATACTCAGGAAAATCTAATAAAAATTACCTTTATTTCTTAAAACTTTATACTCTAGTTTATATTTTTAATGGATCTTTAAAAAATTTTAACGAATACGCGTTGTCCTAATCTTTTAGAAAATCCAATAAAATGCCTATTTTCAGAAATATGATTTATTTGTTGTAAGTTAGTATCTAATAATTCTTCAAAGTTGTCTTTTCATAATTACACCAAAATATTTATAAAAAGGGATGACTCAAAAATCATGATTTTGAAAAATCAATTTTTGTCGAGTCAGTTCCTTTCTAATCTTACCCTCTAACTTCTTCTAAATCTAATGTTGACTTCGCATTTAGAGTTAACGGATTAGCAAATATATTATTTTTATAATAATAATATCCTACCGCTCCCATCATCGCCGCATTATCACTACAATAACTCATTTTTGGAATAAGTACTTCTACTCTAATTGTTGTTCTAGCTCTAAGACTTGCTTACAAGTTCGCTTTACCTGCAACCCCACCTGCTAAAATCAACTGTTTAACACCCTAGATTCGTAATAGCTTTCTTAGTTTTTGCGATTAAAAACTTCTACTACCGCCGTTTGGAAACTACAAAGCTAAATCTTCAGGTACGATCTCTTCACCACGTTGTTTTTGCATTATGTACAAAGTTAATTACTGCTGACTTCATACCTGAAAAACTAAAAATTATAATCATCACTATCAATCATTGCACGAGAAATTTATACTTATCTTCACCCAACTTGGCTGGTTTGTCTACTTTAGGGCCTCCTGGGATACTCAAGATTTAGCTGTCTTGCGACCTTATCATACGCTTCTCCTACAGCATCATCATGAGTAGAACCGATTATTTTCAAAATCAAGTTCATCTTTTCAAATAAACTAGTTCTGTATGTCCCCCACTAACAACAAGAGCTAACGATGGATAAACTATATCATTGTCTATATTACTAGCATAAATATGTCCAGCAATATGATGGGCTCCTATTAAAGGTTTATCTAAAGCATAACTTAATGTTTTCGCAACATTAACACCGACTAGCAATGAACCTATTAATCCAGGTCCTTGTGTTTACTAGTGCATCTATATCTTTTCAAAAGTAATTTTGGGCTTCTTCCAAAGCTTCTTCAACAATTTGCATCACTACTTCTATATGTTGTCTACTCGCTATTTCAGAACTACCCCCCAAATTGTTTATGTGTTTCAATTTGACTACTGATATTCGATAGTACTTCTTTTGCCATTTTCAACTACAGCTACACTAGTTTCATCACAACTTGTTTCTATAGCTAAAGATAGTTACATTTTTCTATATTTTTATATTCTTTTCATTACTAAAATCCCTTACCATTACAAAAGCGTTTTTCTCCATTGTTTTTGTAATAATTTTTTCTCATATCGACTGTTGTGAATCCAGATTTTTCATAAACAGTTATCGCAGGCATGTTACTTACACGAACTTCAACAATAGCTTTTTACACCTTTTAGTTTTAAAAGTTGCATTATATAAGTGAAGAAAATTTGTCCTAATTTTTATTTTGATGCGGTTTATCAATAACTATTTTATTAACTGATATTCATCAGCGACTAACCAACCACCACAGAATCCAATAATTTCACCGTCATTGAAATAATCCGTAATATTCTGCAGTTTTTCATGTTTCTAACTCAGACTTAAACATTTCTTTCGTCCAAGCATCTTCGAAAATTATCTATATCTATTCTTGATAATACATCTAAATCATTAACATCAACTTTATTTATTTTTATCATTTTCAAGTTCCCTTTCTGCTTCAGTTTTTCTTAAAGTATTGTGGTTTCATATTATAACAATCCACTCTTCTAATGATTCATAAATTTTAATAACATTTGCTGCATGAACCATATCATTATTTTTGAACCTTCTAAAAGAGAAATCATTTAACTTTTTCTATATCTTTACTAATATAAACAAATTCATCACTTTGAGATGACAAGAAGTTATTAATTTCTTCAAGAGAGTAATATCCATCTTTTCAGTAATTCTATTAGTTTTCCTTCTTCATTTTTTTATATACAGCTCCAAAAACATTTACTCGACGTGCATCAATAAATGGAACTAATAATTTATTGCTATCAAATTCTGACAAAAGCTTGTAACTTTAATGAAGATACTTTTCTTTAATCTAATATTAAGTGTATAAGATAAAGTTTTACAAACAGCAGCAACTACACGAATAGCTGTATATGAACCTGGTCCCTTCACTTGATATAATTTCAGTTAAATCCGTTTTTCTTCTTATCTGCTTCTTTTTAAACAATTATCGATTTCTTCTAAAATCACTGCTGATAAATTATTACTACATACAAAGCTTTTTCAGCTAATACTGTTTTATTATCAAAGCATGCGATTGAACATACTCCATTAGAAGCTTCTACTATTAAACTTACCAATTTTCACGAATCCTTTCTTCAATTTTTTTATATTCACCACTAGAAATAATTTCAACTTCTCTGTAATCCTCTACTAAGCGAATATTGAAAATTAATCTTTCATTCGGTAAAAATTCTTCAATAAATTCTCCCCATTCGATAATACTAACATTATCTTCAAAGAAAAATATCTTCAAATCCTAAATCTTCATCACTATCTTCTAAACGATAAGCATCAATGTGATATAACTTTCCCATTAGGGATACTTATATTCTTTCATTATATTAAAAGTTGGTGAATTAACCACACTCTTTTAACCCCTAAATATTCTGCTAAATATTTCGTAAATGTTGTTTTTACCTGCTGCTAGATCTCCATTTAACAAAAGTACTAACCTATCTTCTATACCTTCACTAACAATTTTTCGCTAAACGTTTAGTATCTTCTAAATCTCTTTATAACTATTTTTAACATTGTTAATCCTTCTAAATTTTTAATTTATTTACCATCTACTATAATACCATATTTACCAGTATATTCCAACAACTAACAGCGTAATTAGTAACGTACGGGAGTAACTCAAAAATCATGATTTCTTAGAAATCTATTTTGTCGAGTCACTCCCGGACAGTTTACTAAAATACCTAAAAAGCGTTTATAAAGCAAATTTAGATATCAATAAACCACTGCATCTATGGGGTTTTCATGTAAACTATTTTTAAAATCTAGTACTTTTGGGTGAGCACTGTTATTATTACTCATTTAATCTGTTGTTAAATCAAATATTATTTTTACTACTCTTACTCTTGAAGTTCTTTCAATTGGTGCAGCTTCTTGTAATTTTTCACCAAATGGCATTTGAGCACGTAGTACTAAGTTAGCTGGAATATCCCATTCTGCAGCAACTTTTTCATCAATTACTGGGTTATAGTGTTGAATGTTAGCTCCAACTCCAGCTTCTGCTAATGCATTCCAAACTGCAAATGATGCAATCCCTGTTGATTGTTCTGACCATATTGGGAAATTATCAGCATATGATGGAAATTGTTCTTGAAGACCTTTCACTACATCATGATCTTCGAAGAATAAAATTGTTCCATAAGCTGCAGCAAAACTATCGATTTTTCCTTTAGTAGCTGCTTTAGCTTCTTCATTTGGTAAGAATTTTTCTAATTCTCCAAAAGTAATATCCCAAAGTTTTTGGTGATTTTCTCCTAATAATACTACAGCGTGTGCAGTTTGTGAGTTAAAAGCACTTGGTGAGATGCTTAACCGCATTATCAATAATTTCTAATGCTTCTTGTTCTGAAATTGGTAAGTTTTTACCTAACGCATACACACTTCTTCTATTTTTGATATAAATTTTTGCTTCTATCATTATTATGTCCTCCGTTTTTTTAGCTATTGCTAAACTTTATTATTTGTTTTATAATTGTTATATATATTATTATAATATTTACCCAAAAAAATAACAAGTACGTTTTTACAATAGTAAGTATCTTTTTAGATAGAATTGTATAATATCAACGAAATTTTAAGGAGATTTTTATGGAACAACAGGAACCTTTTGGAAAAATGCCCTTTTTTACAACTCAAAAATATTATCTGGAAAAATGGACAATTCTTATTCTTCATCTTCTAGAAGATAAAAAGTGTTAGATTTAATGAGTTACAAAGATCATCTAGGGACAATTACTCAAGCAACATTGACAAAAACAATTAAAACAATTAGAACAAGATGGATTAATAAATCGTAAAGTTTATGCCCAAATACCACCAAAAAGTTGAATACAGCCTAACGGATATTGGTAAAAAAATTCCAAGCTGTACTAAATGAATTAGAAATTTGGGGGAAATGATTACATCGATTACTTAAAAGAAACTAGAGAGCTGTGTAAAGTTATGGATAAAGCTAAATGAAATTAAAAGCAAAACTTCATCTTTCTTTCAAGTGATCAATTAGATATTGTTTCATAGACTTATTTCATCTTGGAATATTAAGGACAATAAAATTCAAACAGACGAAAATCTAGTTAAGAAAATCTATGAAAGTACTATATCAGCTATAGAAGATCCCACTAAAGATTATTCAAAAGAAGAACTCTTAGAAGAGTATGGAGTATTATTTTACAATCAACAGAGTATTGCAGATTCAAATTTCGGAGAAGTTTCAATAGAATATAATTACGATGATAGTATGATATAACTCTCCATTTATTAATAATTCTATTCAAACTAAGGACTTTCATATTGAAGAATACGCCAATAACAATATTAAAAATAGATAATTTGATTTCTGAATCTTCTGATACTGATACAAAGACTACCACATCAAACATTGAAGTCGATGACTTCGATCCCTTTATTTCAGATACAGATTTCGATTCATTTAACTGGTCTAAACAAAAGTAAATATGATGATTTAGACTTTTTCAGCATTTAATATCGAAGAAAACCTAAATAAAATAATTCTTTTATACAGTTATATTTCTCAGAACACATCGCTTCCAATTTATTTAATAATATATTATTACAAAAAAGATATCAACAGCTCTATATAGTCCTTGATATCTTTTCTGTTTACTTTAAAATTTTATTTTCTAAATAGTCGCAGTATTTCATTTCTAAATTTTGAACATATAAATTTCGGAGCTTTATTTTTAAATTTTTCTAGCTTCATTTATTAAATTTAAAAACTTTTTCATCATCTAACTTCACTCCATATTCATATGTTGCTAATATATTCTTTAGTTTGTGGATTTTTGTTTAAGTCGAACTTTTAAACTTTTATCCTTCATAAGTTTCTTCTAGTAGTTCATCTTCTGGATTTACTAAACTTATTAATTTTACTAACAATGCCATAAGTTCAACTTTATAAACTGGTAACAAATCGTCTCTTTCAATATATAGTTTTTCTTGATTCATTATATAAATCATCGAAACTCAAAGAAATATTCTAATCCATATAATTTTAATAAATTCTAATGAATCAGTTAGATAATTAGTATTAGTTATTTCTAATGAATTTATTTTCTCTACTACTTCAGGTTTCTTTCTATTAATAAATTTTTTTACCAATACTTTGATAATATACATATTCTAATTGTAAAGTATAGATACAAATCTAGTAGTTTCATCTTTAATAGCATGATAAAAACGTCATTCCATCATTGAATCCCATTGGAATCAAGTTTAGAAAAAGCTAATGTGAATCCTATTAAAGCAAATAATAATGTATAATAACTAGGTAATACTAACCAAAATATTATAGAAAAATACGAGATTAAACAATACTCCACCTAATAAGTATAATTTATACTTAAAACTTTCCCTTCAATATATTCAGGGGCTCTCATTAGACACTGACCACCAGTTCCTGCTAGTCTTTCATATCTGATTTTCAAAGTTTTCCATTTTCATACTTTCATAATTTTTGAAAATCAGAACACTCTAAAACTTATAAATTTATATCCAGATAGTAATCCAAAAATAAATGTCCTGCCTCATGAACTACGATATACAAATACAAGGCTATTACTCCTGTTATTAAGAACAGAAATAATATTTGGTTTATCAACTCTCAGTGCATCTCCTGCAATCTTACCGACAGAATATCCTATTATCGCTCCAACAATCATAATTCTAATATTTGTAAAAGTCCATTAATAAATCTTTATTCATCTCAAATTATTCTCCTATTCAGTTTTTCATGAATATAACTCATCATTTCATTGATATTTTCAATATCTTTCATCTACTAAGATATATCCATTCTCCCATAGCTGTTGCAAAAAAACTACTGGTACTCTATCAATTAAGCGAATTTCTTTTAGAATATCTATTATAAATATCTTCATTAGAATATTTATAAAGTATATTTATCACGTCTTGACAAAAGCAATACCATTATAGTTATTCTGCACTTTTTCGGTGAATTACCAACTACAACATCAGCATACATCTCAAATAAATCACATTCATAAGTATGGTTATATAAATCAACTGTATATCCCACCCTGCAATTCGATTATTATATTCTAATACAATATAATCGTTATTAGGTAATTTGAAAAAAATTCGATATGGAAAAAATCTTTCCTTCATTCCAAACTCTTTAACAATCTTTCTACCGTATTCTTTTAATTTAGGGATCAATTTCTTTTAGAAATTATATTTCCATAATCTAGACTATCGTTTAATAAATCTAAAGTAGGGCTTTTGTATAGTAAAAAGCTTGTCTCAAATACAACTTCTCCTTTGGAATCAATTAGACCCATCATACGTACAAAGGACACCATTGTCTACATAACTCTCAATGAAGTACACAACATCTTGATTCCATTGATTTTTAAATATCTTCAACATCTTCTTTTGATAATTAGTTTAAAACGTATTATTAGCTCCTACTCCATTATCTGGTTTAGCTATTACCGGTAATTTTAATCTCTTTAATTGCTTTTTCAAGTTCTTTAATATTCTTTTACAGCATGTCCCTTAGCTACTGGAATATTTGGCTTTAATAAATCTTTCTTTCATTTTTCGATTTATATTTTGTAAAATCTAATTTTTAGGTTTTCACTCTGGGTATATTAAATTGTTCTCGTATTATTGAATCCAACATCAACCAATACTCGTTGTTAGACTCAACTCTATCTATAACGCCATGTTTATATATTAAGAATGCTACTCCTCTTAATACTTCATCATAATTTTTCTAAATCATTTTACTCTATAATATTCAGTTAGAGTATTCTTTTAAATCCATCAGTAAGATTATCATAATTTTCACTACCTATTCCTAATACTTTAACTCCTTTTTCAATCAACTTTCCTTGCAAAAGCTTTCCTGTGAAGTTGGAAAATTTAGTGACACTAATAAATAATTTCATAATAATCCCTTCTTTTCTAATTTTATTTCGTTAGTTTTACCATAAACTTTTACTAATTTTTCCAATGAAAAACATAAAAATATGAATCACTTTCCTAATATTCGGAAAAATGATTCATATTATATTTTATTCTTTTACATTTACTGTTAAATTTTTGTAAATATGTTTTTAAATGTTGAGTTAACCTCTTCACTTAACCCTTTTTGTCGCGTTTAAGTCTACTGTAATTTCTACTTTTCTCGTTATATGTTTGTGTCATAATAATATTACTTAATACACAGATATTTGAAACTAAACCACAAAAATTCTACTTCTTTATAGTCACTACGTGAAATGTAATGCGCTAAATCGATACTACCGAAAAGATGTTTTATTAAATACTCTTTTCGCATAACTTTCATAATTTGCAACATCTCCATATAAATTATGGCCTTCACTATCTATTATACAATGCTCAATCGGTAAATGCTTACCTTCACGAGTTGAAAGATAGTTTGTGTAATGTGTATCTTTTGTAAATATTACATCTTGACCAGCTTTTAAATATTCATCAATTTTATTTTGCAATGACTTTATCTAAAGTTGATCAGCAGTTTCAAACCCTAATGCACCATCAACAAAATCTTTTTGATAATCAACAACTACAAGTAACTTCTCAGATGTATCATGTTTTTAAAGTTATCCCTTAGATATAGTAAAAATGCTACAAAAGGCTAAAAATCCTAAGCAATAAAAGATTATAGCTGATTTAAATTTTTGGATGAGCTCTTTCATCTAATACTACAAATTTCATTAATACAGCAACCTCTACAATTAAAAAGTATCACTATATATTTAATTCGTTTTTTTAAAGAACACCGCAAAAATCTTTTTGCACCTAATTTTTAAATATTAAGTAAATAAACAACGCAGCTATAGCTACAATGAACAACATTGTTCCATATTTATGTAATAATTTGAATGCATGCGGAGCACTAGGCCCTAATACATATCCTAGCGTAATAAACACTACTACCCAAAAGATACCACCAACTGTTGAATATACATGGAATCTTTTAGCATTTATACGTGAAATACCAGAGAAATATCCAAGTATGTGTCTAACTCCTGGTAAAAAGTACGCAATTACTATTACTATGTTACCAAATCTATTAAAAAACTCAGCTGCTTTCGTCATTCGATATGGTGTAAGTCCAATATATGAACCATACTTATCAACTGCCTTAGTTCCTAACCTTCTACCAACTTCATAAGAAAATTGCATCCCTGAAACAGTTCCTAATGCACTTGCAACAATCATCCCTATATAACTTCCATGATTATTATATGCCATTATTCCAGCTACTACCATCATCGTCTCGCCTGGTAGAGGAAGAGCTGCAAACTCCAAGATAAGCGACATAAATAATATTAAATATACATGTTCAGCTAATAGTTTAAATAACATTTCCATATATAAACTATTCTCCTTTTTATTTATTTTCTAATAAATTATATCATATTTTGCTTTCACTTAAAAGCTAAAAAGGTAAATTCTATATGATATAAAATAATATTGAAAAATTATCTTATCATATAAAACTTACAACTAGTTTAAATATTTACTTTCGTACCTATAGTAAAACAATTTAATAAAAAAACTAGAGTCATACTTAAAGTAAAAACTCTAGCTCTTATTTCATATTTATTTTCTTTCTTCAATAACTCTTACTAAGTCTTTGATTTCTACAATGTTTTCTGCATCTTCATCTGAAAATTCAAAATCCATATTTTTCTTCAATATCCATTACTACATCTGCAACATCAATTGAATCAGCATCTAGATCTTCGTTTAATCTTGATTCTAATGTAATCTTTATCTGCATCAACTTTAATATATTTAGTAATAATTTCTTTTACTTCTTCGAAAAATTGCCATTGCTTTTTATTCTCCTTTTTCCATCGTTTCTATCATTATATCATAAAGTTTTGTTTTGTGTATTTGTTTTTGCTTGTTGAACTGCATAATATAATGCATTTTCATCAGCAGAACCGTGAACTTTTATACTTGGTTTCTTAATTCCTAGTAGGAATGCTCCACCATATTCACTATAATCAAATTTCTTTTTTTAAATTTCGTAATTCCACTTTTTTTACAAGTAATGCTGAAATTTTTAGTTATAATGTTTTCCATAAAGATTCCTTTAATCATAGTACCTAAAGTACTAGCAACACCTTCTATAGATTTTTAATAAGACATTTCCAGCAAAATCATCAGCAATAACTATATCATATTTATGCTCAAGAATTTCTCTAGCTTCAATATTTCCTTTAAAGTTAGTAATATCTTCTTTAAGTAACTTATGCGCTTCTTTATATACTTTGTTTACCTTTTGATTCTTCTACACCGACATTTAGTAATGCTACAGAAGGTGTTTCTATATTATAAATATATTTCATATATAATTGACCTAGTTTAGCATAATTTACTAAATCATCTGGTTTTAGCTTCTACATTTGCTCCTAAAGTCCGTAAATAAAGAACTTATGTTCTGATTTGTAGGTAATAATGAAGCTAATCCTGGTTTTGAAATTCCTTCAATTCGACCTAACATAAATAATGAACTTGCCATAAATGCTCCTGTACTTCCTCCAGAAATCGCTACATCAATTACATCCTTCATTTAAATCAGCAACATTCTAATCATTGATGCATCTTTTTCTTTCTGTGAACACGTGCTGCATCATCAGACATTAGTACCTCTTCAGTACAAATATTCTTAATAATATTTTTCAGTTTTAGTTATTTGATTTAGAGTTATCTTCAAGTCCATAAACATAAAGTTCTACTTCTTCATCTTTATAACTATTTACAAAGTTAATAATTTCTACCAGGTTCATCAACACCTAATATATCAATACCTATTTTCATAATATTATGCACTTTCTTCTCCTATTAATTTTGCTTCCACTACAAATCGACTTTCCCATACACCTGTTTGCGGATTAAAAGTTATCACACGTAAATAATTTTTAATATCTTTCGGTTCATTTTCATGTTGCTCTAAAAATTTCAACTTATGTTGGTACTACATCGTAAAAGCTTGTTAACTTCATATGTACGTAATTTATCTTTAGAAATAATTTGAATCTTAGCTCCATTTTTATTTTGTTTAAAGTTATTAAATCTTATACCAACACCTTGCACACTGTGACCAGCGATAACTACATTTTGTGCATCTAAAGTTGATGGCTCTTGTGATGTTGCTACTCCATTTATTAAGTTGATTTCAGTAACATCTTGGAAAATTGGTTCTTCTATTTCTACACTATCAATTTTTAAAATTCCTAACATTGAATCTGTTAGTTTAATTTTTGATTCGTTATCTGTAAACATTTTTGCCACCATGGTATGTCTACTTCGCCTTTACCATTTTTATAAGCTGTAATAATCTTATCATTAGCATTTCCTGTTAAATACTCTCTAATTTGATTTTTGAATATCAACACTACTGACGTACATAGCAACACTACAATAAGAATATTTAGTCAATGTGTTTTTTTAAATTTTTTTATTCATTTAATCCTCCTAAATTATTGTCTCTTCTAATCCAACATACTGTAATAATCGTTCTTTATTATCAGTTACTTCAATAATTTTCACCGCTAATTTTTAGCTAAATACATTAAATCTACGTCATTTATTAAATCTGCAACTTTAAAACTAGGGAACACCACTTTGTTTAGTACCAAAGAAATCTCCTGGACCCTCGTTGTTTTAAGTCAAATTCTGCAATTTTAAATCCATCATTTTCTAAACACATTATATCAATTCGTTCACTTTTAGAATCTGTCACTAAAATACAGTATGATTGATACTTACTTCTTCCTACTCGACCACGAAGTTGATGCAAAGTAGCAAGACCAAAACGGTGAGCATCTACTATTATCATAAATGTTGCATTAGGCACATTTACTCCTACTTCAATAACTGTTGTGGAGATTAATATATGTATTTCTTTATTTAAAAATTTTTCAACAATTGCATCCTTTTTCCTTATTACTCATCTTTACCATGAAGTATTGCAATTTTATAATCATCTGGTAGATAATTTTTAATATTTTCGTATGTTTCTTCAACATTTTGAAGATCCATCTTCTCAGATTCTTCAATTAATGGACAGACTACATAACCTTGCCTTCCATTATCAAGTTCCATTCTGAATATTATCTAGTACCTTATAAAAAGCTCTTATTATTAGCTTTATAAGTCTGGACTTTTTCTACCTGCTGGTAACTCATCTATTGTTGAAACTTTAATATCAGTAATTAAAGTGATTGCTAAACTTCTTGGTATTGGTGTTGCTGTCATCATCAATGAATTAACAGCTTCACCTTTATTACTTAATAATTGACGTTGTCTTACTCCCGAAACGATGTTGTTCGTCTGTAATTACGTATTTTAAATTATTAAACTTTACATCTTCTTGAATTAAAGAATGAGTTCCAATTAATAATTCTATCTCACCTACTTCAAGTAGACTTAAAAATAGTGTTTCTTTCTTTCTTAGGGTGTACTACTTGTTACAATGCTACTGAAATATTTAAGTCTTTAAAAAAACTCAAAGAATGTTTCAAAGTGCTGATTTGCTAATATTTCCGTTGGTGCCATAATAGCTGTTTGATAACCTGCTTTTATTGTTGCATATAAATGTTGCCGCTGCAACTGCAGTTTTTCCCACTACCTACATCACCTTGTAACAATCTATCCATCTTTATATGGGATTCATTTAAATCTGCAACTATTTCATCAATAACTCTACTTTGAGCTCCCTGTTAGATGTAAAAGGCAAACTATCTTTAAATTCTTTAATATCTTTCTCATTCACACCTACAGAATATCTATTATCTCCAATTCTACTATTGATATTTTTGAAGTTGCAATTTTAATTGATAATTAAACAACTCATGAAAAAGCAAACATCTTTCTTGCTTTATCAAACTCATCTGCATTTTTCGGGATAATGTAACGTGTAAAAGTATCCTTTCTAACTTCCAGATTCCCTTTGAAAATTTTCAGGAACCAAATCTATATTACATTTTTCGCCATCAATCATTTTTAAATGATTCTTCAACAAGTTTTATAAACTTTTTTTGTGTAATCCTTGCTTTCAGATGATAAAAACTTCTATAGTGTCACCTTTAGGTTTTTCTTCAGTTATATTGAAAACTTACGCTAGAAGCCGTTATAGTGTTATTAGCTGCATTATAAGTACCTTTAACTACTACATCTCTACCTTCAACAAGATTTTTTTCTTTAAATAATGTTGATTAAAAAAATACTATTTTAATACTGCCCAGATGAAGTTGACAATGTAAAAATGATCTACTTCTTCTATTTCCATAAAACTGTGTACTTACCCTTGTTTCTACTTTTTCCTGTAGTTATTACTTTCTCATTATCTTTTACAGAGAAGAAAAAAATCAGTAGAACTAGATACTCTGTAAGGAATATTATACAGAATATCACGAATTGTATATATTTCTAATTCATTTTAAAGTCTGTAAATATTTCTTTCCAACACCTTTTTATAGTTTCTACCGATTTTTCTAAAATATTAATCATTACCGAATAATAAACTCCTATATCTTTCTCCAGTTTTTGTGATTGCTAAACCACCCTTTAGCAGTTTCTTTTAATGTAGTGGACATTTCAAGTCCTATCTTATACATTGCTTCTAACACTTCATCAGCTGGAATACGACTTTTTATTCCTGCTAGAGCTAAATCCGCTGCCATTAAAGCTGTAGAAGTTCCAGCAGCATTTCTTTTTACACAAGGTACCTCTACTAATCCTGCTACCGGATCACAAACAAGTCCTAACATATTTTTTAAAGCTATAGCAAATGCATGAGCACTCATCTCTGCATCTCCGCCCATAGCTTCTACTATTGCTGCTGCTGCCATCGCACTAGCAGAACCAATTTCAGCTTGACATCCACCTTCTGCTCCTGAACATGAAGCATTATTAGCTACTACAAATCCAAATGCACCAGCTGTAAATAACATTCTTAGCTGTGTTTCTTCATCAATATTGAATTTTCTCTTTAAGAGCATGAATACATCCAGGAAGAACTCCCGCTGATCCTGCAGTAGGAGTTGCACAAATTAATCCAAGCGAAGCATTTACTTCGTTTGTTGCTATTGCTGCAGCAACTCCATTTAAAAAATCGCTACCTGTGATTGACTTACCACTATTGATGTATTCTTGTAATTTTTTAGCATCTCTACCAGTAAGTCCAGTTTTGGAACTCACTCCAGCTAAACCTTCTTCAACAGCTTGCATCATTACAGCTAAATTTCTCTTCATCAATTTTTCAACTGCAGATCGAGTTACTCCATTCACTTCTATTTCTTGCTCAATCATTAATTCAGAAACAGGTTTTTGTTCTAATTTTGATTTTTCTACGATTTCTTCTAAACTAGTAAAACATTTCTGTACCCTCTACAATTTATCTGCAAATTTTACTTCATTAACAAATTCTAGTTCAGTTAATTTATTTATGCTTTCTTCATCTAACTTCTCTAGCGATTCAACTACAAAGTAAATTTGTTCCTCTAAAATAGAACTAGAGTATTTCTCACTTACTTTCTTATCGCCGAATGATTCATCAATTTTTCATAGAAAGAGTTTCTTTATTTTCATCTTTGAACTTATAAAAAAATGAAATAAGTTGGAAAGTCTCCTGATAAATTTCACATCAAAAGCCTAATAATTCAAAAATGACCATCTTACCTCCACCTATTGATTTACCAATAAGATCGAGACTATAACGACCAGCTTGAACTTCGATTTTTGCTGTATTCGGGATGAATATGTTCAATTCCACTTTCAATGAATTCGAACTCCATTCCTGCTAATTTTGCATCATCCATACTTGTTCTTATACGTTTGTCAGATGTATTATAGCCTAATAGTCCACCAATCAGCGCAATATCTGTTCCATGGCCTTTATAAGTTTCTTTAAACGAACCATATAACGTTATTTTTACATCTTCTGGTTGTCTTCCAAAAATATATCTTGTAAAGAGACCTATACGGACTGCTCCAGCCGTATGTGAACTTGATGGTCCTACCATTACCGGACCTATAATATCAAATACACTTCGTATTTCATATCTACACCTCCAATATTGTTGGTAAAATAACAGGTTTTCTTCCTATCTCACTTTCTAAAAATTCCCCTAGAGATTCTAAAATTTGTTGTCTTACTTGGTACACTCCACATTCTTCGCTTGATAATACTGATAAAACAGCTTCTTTAACAACTGCTTTTAGATTGTCCCAAATAATTCCATCGACTCATTGACATTAACGGATCCACGACTTATTATATCTGGATTATTCATTAATTTTCTTTATTTTTCAAAGTCGATTTGCAATTGAAACTACGATAACACCTTCTTCAGATAGTTCTTTTCTATCTTTAATTACAACACTTCCAATATCACCAATTCCTAGTCCATCAACATAAACATCTGACGCATCAAACTTACCAGCTATTCTTGCACTATCACTTGTTAATGCTAATACTTCTCCATTTTCCATAATAAATGAATTTTCTAATGGAATGTCACATTCTGCTGCTGTTTGAGCATGAATAACCTGCATTCTATATTCACCGTGAATAGGCATGAAATATTTTGGCTTAATAAGTCTAAACATTAGTTTTTGTTCTTCTTTCGAACCGTGCCCAGACGTATGAACATTGTTAACACTTGAAGTAATAACATTTGCTCCAAGTTTTGACAATAAATCTATATTTTTGTTAATAGAAAGTGTATTCCTGGAATTTGCCGAACTCGCAAAAATTACAGTATCCGTTGGCATTATTGTAATTTTTCTTATGTGTTCCATTTGCTATTCTACTCAACGCTGCTAATTCTTCTCCTTGAGTTCCAGTACATAAAATAAGCAGTTTATTAGGATCTACTTGATTTAAGTACTTACTATTTACAAATGTTTCCTTTAGGGTGCTTTAATATACCCTAATTCTGTACCAATTTTAATAGCTTTCTCCATAGAGCGACCAAATACAACAATCTTTCTTCCATGTTCAATACAAGCCTCTACAACTTGTTTTACACGATATACGTTTGATGCAGAATGTTGCAAATATTACTCTATGTTTCTCTTTACGAAGAATATTAGAAATAGTTTTACCTACTTCTTTTTCACTTTGAGTAAATTCTGTTCTTTCTGAGTTCGTTGAGTCAGAAAGTAGACCTAGTACTCCTTTTTCTCCAATTGCTGCCATTTTGTGAAATTTGATCCTTGTCCTACTGGAGTAAAGTCAAATTTAAAATCACCTGTATGAACAATATTCCCTTGCGGAGTATTTACAATAACTCCAAATGAATCTGGAATAGAGTGAGTTGTATTATGGAATGATACTTTAAGATATTTAAAACTTAAAACAGTATCTTCATCAATAACATTAAGCTCAGCTTTTAGCCAGTAGGTTATGTTCTTCTAATTTCGATCTAATTAATCCTATTGCTAATGGTCCACCATAAATCGGTAAATTAACTTTTTCTAAGTAAAAATGGTAATCCACCAATATGATCCTCGTGACCATGAGTTATAATCAATGCTTTGATTTTATCGACATTCTTTTCAATATAAGAGTAATCAGGTATTACATAGTCAATTCCCAGTATATTATCTCCTGGGAACTTAACTCCAGCATCGATTATTATTATCTCATCTCGATATTGGATAGCATAGGTGTTTTTTCCAATTTCTCCTAAACCACCAATAGCAGCTACACCTACTTCATTTTTTTTAATGATTTTATCCATTAACTTTCTCCACTTTAAAGTCTTCAGATTGTTTTTCAAACTCTAAGTATGCTTCACTTAATTCTTGAACAAGTTCACATTGTAGTTTCTATCATCTAAATACTTTCTTACTGCTGGTACTCCATCAGCTTCAACATATAACACTTGTGTGTTTTCTCTTACTGGGATTTCCTTTGAATTTTCTTGGTAAAATACTTTAAATACTGCCATTAATAATCTCCCTATCATTTCTTTTAATATATTTAATGTGTAATCTAATTCAGTTTTTGTTGTGTTAATATTTATAAATGAAAAACTGTATAATATTTCTCTCTTGAAGATATGAACTCTTATAATGAATGAAAATATTATTTATTGCCAATGAAGCCCCTACATTTAGCGAACTAATGTTTTCTGGTAATTCTACAGTTACAATTACCGGTGAAACTTCTTTTCTTTAATTTTTCATAATTGGCAGACCTAATTCTTTAAGTCCAGCCTTCATATACGAATATTTTTCTTGAACCTTTTCATATCTTTCATCTGTTTTTAAAAAGCATCTAAAGCTGTATTTAATGCTTCCATTAAAAATAGATGGTTGAGTAAAAGTATTGATGTCATTTTATTAGCATAGTGTAAATCTAGATATAGCGGAGTGTTTTCCAATGGAACTAACTCGCAATTAGTACCTACAATTGCCAATCCAGCCACAGAACAAAAAGCCTTACCTGATGAACATGCTACATAATCAACATCTTTATAACTATATTTAATAGCACCTACTGCAGATACTGCATCAACTGCAAGCACTAAATTATTTTGTTTAACAATTTTTGTTATTTCTTCTAAATCATTTAATATTCCAACACTAGTTTCATTATGAACTAAATAGACAAAAATCATAATTTCCTGAGTTTAATTTTTTTCTGCTAAAATATCTAAATCAAAGCTTTCTCCAAACCCTACAGAGTAACAATCAATACTTTAATCCATGACGTTTTGTTTCACGAACTAGTCTATTACCGAACTCACCGTTAGCCAAAACAAGGCCCATTAGTAAGATTTCTACCTTTTTAGTTGTGCCATTATTGCTTCATTAGCCAGTGTAGCTGATCCATGTAGTATAGTCGCTGTTTTTAACATCTAAAATATTCTCTATTTTTGAAAGTGTATTTTTCGTTAAACTAACGAATTCATTACTTCTATGTGAATATAATTGCTTAGATAATTTATGCTATTACATCCTGAGATAAATCTACAGGTCCTGGTAAAAAGTTTAATTCTTTTGAGCTTTCGCCATTCTATCAAGAACTTTATTTTTCACTACTTAGTAGAGAAGATACATCGGCATATATTCAGCATCTTTTAGTTCCTACATTTCTCATGGAAATTTTTGTAAAATCCTAAATGCTTATAAAGTTTCTCTTGTCTAGTTGTGCCTGAAATGAAACACAATATCATAGGCATTCTGAATAATATAATTAAATGTTCTTTGTAATAATTCAGTAAAAAACTTTAGTTTTTCTATATTTTTCTTTTATTGATAATAGTCTTATTTCTACTGGTTTTTGTAACTGCCTTTGTAATATTTATCAATATCATTAAGCTTTTCAAGTCTAAACGAAAACGGGTCGTTTGATGCGATAATGCAATCATACCAACTACATCGTTTTTCTTTTTGCTATTATATATATGTTTTTATCATGAAATTTATCTTTTAATTTTTTTAGTTTCATTTTTCATGTTGAGAATTTCTTCGACAAATGTTTCATAGTTCAACTTGAAAATTTGTTCATATTCTTCCGCTGTATTTGCTATTTTATATATCATAATTTTTCCCCATAACTTTATTTGGTTAAATTTTTCTCTACACTATATCTTACCATAATTACAACTTTTTCAAATTAACTATGGCTGAAAAACTCAATAAATATCAAATTTATTAATTATATTTAATATTAAAAATTTTAATATAGCAAAAAATAAAGAGACCCAAAATTACTTGAGTCTTCTGAATAAACATATTTAATAAAAATATTATTAAAGAATACGTTGGTTTTTAAGTGCTGTAACGAAGTCTGTTAATTCGTAAATTGCTTTAGCTTCGATAATCTTTTTAAGTTTTGCAGCTTTAAATCCTTTTAGCCTTTTTACCACCCATAACATCAGCGATTCCGTCTTTGTGACCAAGTGAACATACAACACCACGGTTGATGTATTTGAAAGTCTCCAACTTGTTTTCCACTAATTCTAGCTCCTACGTATGCTCCCATTTGGTTAGCAATTTGAGCTGTTGTTGGATATGGTCTTTCTTGACCAGTTTCGATGAATGCAGCACAGTCACCTACGATATAAATCTCGTCGTCCTAGGTACTGTTAATTGTTGTGTAGTCACTAGACGTCCACGTTTAGAAAGTTCTGGGAAAGCTTCATCCATAAGTTTGTTACCACGAACTCCAGCTGTCCACACTAGTGTAGAAGCGTATAAATCTTTTCTTTCTCCATCAACTTCGATAGTGAAACTATCTTTAGTAGCACCTTTCAATACCAGCACCTAAGATAATCTCGATTCCCATTGTCTTCTAAGTATTTTTCTTGCGTAGTCACTATATTCTTTTAGTAGAACATTGGTAGTAATGTTGGAGCAGCATCTAATCCGTAAATTTTTAACTAATTTTTCATCAATTCCGTATTTAGAACATAATTCTTTTTACGGTGAACTAATCTCACCAAGAATTCCATACCAGCTAATCCAGTTCCACCTACGATAACTGAAATATCTTTTACATCTTTTTCTTCGCTTGTTGCATATTTTCTGAAGTTATCTTCTAATGTAGCAGCAATTTTTCTGCAGCATTAACATTGGCGATTGGTAATGCATTTTCTAGCCATACCTTCAATTCCAAATGTTTCAGGTTGGAATCTAATCCAACAACTAGTACATCATAGTCAAGTTCATGTTTTTTTAGTTAGCACTAATTTTTCTCTGTATCAATTTTAATTACTTCATCTTGAACAAATTCCACACCTGGTGAAACTAGATCTTTTAATATCGATACAAATATCTTTTGCTGGGAATATTACCAGCTGAAACTTCGATGTAAGTTTACAGTGTCATAGTGATAAGAATTTTTGTTTACTAAAGTAACTTTTTACCTCTCCAGCTTTTAGCAGCTTTTTTTAATCCTTTTTAATGTCGTAAGTCCTGCGTATCCAGCACCTAAAAATAACTACGTTTTTTTCATAGTATTAATTTCTCCTTTTTCTGTTATTTTGTATTTTAACCGCAGCAGCAACCGTTTCCACAGCAACCACCATCTTCGTCATCATAGATTTCAATCATATTTGGATTGTGTAGTGTAAACTCACTTCCAAATTCATCTTGAACATAATCGATTTCAAGACCTTTTAAAAAGAAGCTCATCTTCTTCATTAACAAGAACTTTTAAGATCTCCAAAGTTAAGTACTTTATCACCGACTTCTAATTCGTCCTTTAATATCAATAGCGTAATGCATTTGCGTACCCTCTAAAGCGATAGAAATTTTTCAAGTAACTATCACGTTTATCAGCATCAAATAACATTTCTTGAATTTACCAACCGCTACATCTGTTATCAAAAATTAATTTGATTATCTGTATTAGCCATAAAATGTTTCCCTCTTTATTTTTTTATTTTCTATTTATTATTATAACCGTTTTTTTCTAATAAAAATAACAGTATCTTGCTTATAATTTTATAAAATAATTTGTGAATATTTTATGAATTTTTCATAATTAAACTTACATAATTCTATTTTATTAGTATAGTTACTTATACCATTGTATGAGGTTTTATTAATATTTATTTTCTATCAACTAATCACTTTAATCAAAGTTACAATTGTAGACATTTTTAAAAAATTTATTTTGATTTTAAGTACACATTTAAATATTTACTTTTTATCGTTGGCTTTCTTCTCAATATTATTCTATATCATGTCTATAAACTGAGTCTCATTTATTTTATTTAATAAAACTTTATCTTTAATATTAATATGTATACTATTTTGAAATTGCTTTGCAATATCAATTAGTTTATATTTTTGCTTTATTGACTTTTTATACTGAACAGTATAATATCTATAGAGAGGTGGATTTCGTTTTTGAATAAAGTATTATGAAACTATTGATAAAATTAAATTTGAGTTAGATAAAAATACGCCCTAAAAGCTTATTAAAGATGGTGGTAACATCGAGTTTATAAATTTATAAAAATGGAATTTTGAAAAATTAGATTTTTGGGAGAATGTGCATATTGTGAACTTTCTCACATTACATTGAAATATGCTATCGAAAAACTATTGTAGAAAAAAATACCAGAAGTAGACAAAAGTAATAGAAGTAAAAATGAGCGTTGTTTAGACGTTCTTTTTATTTTATACTATAAATAAAAAGAGTGATTTTACATCTACTCTTGACGACGTCCCAGAAGGGATTCAGACCCCTGACCGACGGCTTAGAGGCCGTTGCTCTATCCTGCTGAGCTACTGAGACATATTAAATATTACCTCTCTCTGAAGTACTTTAATAGTATATCAATTTTTTTCGATATTATG